>Ga0315294_10005157_pt1 | contig 14328 bp, 9 predicted proteins | sample YL17G13_40_MG_FD_203626 | JGI IMG/M metagenome (GOLD analysis project Ga0315294, IMG submission 203626) | Sediment microbial communities from Yellowstone Lake, YNP, Wyoming, USA - YL17G13_40 | ecosystem: Environmental > Aquatic > Freshwater > Lake > Sediment | place: USA: Wyoming | collected... | reverse complement strand
CCCCCATATCCTGCGGGTGAGGCAGAGGTTTTCTCCGAAGATGACCGCCTCTCGCATCTTGCCCTCGGCCCAGAAGATGTAGTCGTCGCCCGACCATTTGCCGTCGGCCCAGACGTTGGTGGCCGGGGTGAAGGAGTAGCGGCCGTGCAGTCCGAGCGGCTGGCCCTCATCAACGCAGGGAGCGCCGAAGTGGGTCATTCCGCAGGTTACCAGCAGCCCGCCGAAGAATCCCCTGAGCCATCCCAGCCCCTCCGGCTCGTAAAACTCCGGGGCAACGTCTCCGGTGTGGGAGCGCCAGGCTAGGGATTTGCCCTGAAACTCGGCCAGCGAGATGTCCATCCCTCGGCTGGGCAGAACGGTGAAGCGGAAGCCGGTGCCGGTGCGAAACTCGACGACCTCCACTCCCTTTTCCTTGCCGTCGGAAAGTTGGTAGCGCCTTACTCCCCCTATCTGGGAAATATCTCCCACCAACCGCAGGAGTTTGTCCTTAGTGAATTCCTCGCCGAAGAGTTTGGGCATGACGTCCGCCTCCGAATCTTGGGTGATTTGGGGGTAGTATGCGGCCCGGAGATTTCTGGGTCAAACGGGAGCACACCCGGAAACAGCAACCACGGACTTGTCCGCCGTAGCTTTAGCGAAGGTGGATTTCACGGATTATGTGAAGAGGGTGATCAGTGGCCAGCCGTTCGACTGCGCTCACGGCCCTAAGCCCGCCGAAGGGTGACCGGTGGTCAGCCAGGTTTTGGGGAGCAATGCCCGTCCGTCCAGGAGGCCGGACGGGTCTGGACGGAAATTGCTCCCCTACATTACGCCGAAGATCCAAGGCGAGATTGCTGGCTGCTCCGCCGTAGCCGTGGCGAATACAGGGGACAGGTCGGTGGTTGCTCTAACTCTTCGTCAATCCCAGCCGGAAGACCCGGTTCGGATTATCGAAGAGGATGGCCTGGAGCCAGGCTTTGGCGCGGTCGAGGGACATCCCATCGCTCTCCATCTTGTCCGCCAGCGCCCGGGCAATGTCCTGTCGCGCCAAAGCGAGGTGGCCGTAGACCTTCTCGACGACGTGATAGTCGCCGCCGAAGCCGAATATCTTGTTCATCGGCACCAGGTCAATCCAGGTCTTGAGCGCCCGGATGGAAAGCTCCGGCGACATCAGGTGATCCCAGCCCATGTCGAGGTAAACGTTCGGATAGTGCTTCGCCAGGACTGCAGCATCCTCCATCCAGGGGAGGCCGGAGTGAAGAATCACAAAATCCACCCGGCGGTAGCGGTGGGGGAGGTTCCAGAGGCGGGTGGGACGGGCATCGTCGGCGTTGTGCTCTGTATAGGCTTGAAGGGCGGAGTGAAAGACGACGGGAACGTCCATTTCCCCGGCCATCTCGATTATCCGATGGACCATGTAATCCTGGAGGGGGCGGCGCTCCTCATAGCCGAGAGGGCCGCCGCGCCAGCCGTATCCCTCCTCCATGATGCGGTTAAAGAGCGTCTCGGCCTCGGCCTGGGTCCTGGGGGGGAAGTGGAGGTCGCGCATATAGGCGAGGTGGAACTTGATGCCCTTCAGGCCGCGCTCCCTCAGGTTCTGAAGGTGCTGTCTGACGGCGGCGACGTAGGAGTTCAGGGTTGCGCAGGAGACGCCGAGGCTATTCTCCAAGCCTCTTATCACTGACTTGGTGACCTCGGTGTAGTCCACGACGTTGATCACCGGCGCGAAGAACTCAGGATCGTCGGTCACCTCGCCGAAGTTCATTGACAACCGGATTCGGCAGGCTTCCTTGAGCACCTTTCGGTAGAGGCCCTCTTTGTTGGCCTCGCGCAACGCTAGGGTCAGGGCTTCCGCATCCTTCAAGGAGGCCAGAGGGCCGAAGCCGTAGAACTTCTCGATGGCGATATGGGCGGCGCGGCAGTAACTGCCGTCCTGGATGAGGGGGTAGAAGGGAGCGAACAGCCTCCACTTCTCGTCGAGCGGGGCTTTGTTGCCGAAGAACTTTTCGACCTCGGCCTCCGGCATTCCGGCGGAGAGCAAATCGCTCTTGCAGTAATGGCTGAAAAGGAGGGAGAAATCCGGCTCGGATGCGATGCGGTCTCTTTCGGGCGGCAAATGCTCGTGAGAATCTATGATCTCGATCTGGGAGACCAACTCCAACAAGTGATCGTAGTAGTTAGCTTGTGCTGGCATTCAGGACACCTCCGAGAAGTTTCAAGTTGAAAGTTTCAAGTTTCAAGAAAGAGTGAGAGAAACCACGGACTTGTCCGCCGTAGCTTCAGCGAAGGTGGATTACACGGATTGCACGGATTATTAAAGGCGTCTATTTCTGAACGTTGGACGTTTTACCTGTAGGGGAGGGGTTCATTCCCTCCCGCTTTTTCCTCGGGCGCAATCAATTGCGCCCCTACAAGGGCAGCGGGGCGCCGGTGGACTCGTAAAGGGCGGTGGGGCCGCGGCCGCGAGACTGGAGCAGGCCGAGTTCCTTCATCCGGGCGAGGACGCCGGTGGCCATCGCCGCCAGGGTGCCCCCCTCCCAGCCTTTTCTCTCCTTCAAGGCGGCCCGCAAACTCTCTTGAGAGATCCCACGCTCCCCTAACAGTTCCAGTATCTCCTTCCAAAGATCGAATTCACCCCGCACGGAACGGCAAACCTGCTCTTTGAAGAACTCCGCCTCATCGCGGGAGAGGGATACGGTGTAATCTCCTCCATCCAGAGCTGGATTGGGAAGGCTGGTGAGTTTCATCCCTGCCTCGGTTATTCCCACGACCTCCTCCGCGACCAGGTTCTTCGACGTGGCTGCCAGGCCGAGTTTCCTGAGCGCACTTTCCGGCGTGGCCGCCAGGAAATGCTGGGTGTAACGCGACAGGCTTCTCACCGGCTTGCTGCCGGTGGGCAAGCCGATTGAGAGCCTTTGCTCGACCTTTCTTCCCACCTTCGCGTCCAAATCGTGGAGGAAGATTCCGTATTCTCTGGCGACGGCGCCGGCCTTCCTCTCGAACTCCTCGAGCAATACCCAATCCGTCCCCCCGTCGGCCAGCAGGTTTGCCAGGACGCGAACCCCCACCTTGACCGGCAGGAAGCGGTTGATCATTCCCCAGAGGGGGGCGGCGGTCGGTTGCTCGGCGGGAACGGTTTGCGGGGTCGAAGAGGGCCGGGTGAGAAGGCGGCCTCCCAAATCATCGCCGGCCGTCAGGGCGACGAGCGCTCCCTTCTCCTCGAGGAGCAGTTGGTTCTCCACGGCGGCCCAGATGAACTCCTCGGCGGATGGGTATCTACCGCGGAACTCGAGTTCCTTTATCCTCCTGGCCAGGCCCTCCGGAAGGTCAATTAGCAGCCGCATGGCGCTACAATTATGGCAGACCGGGCGGATTGTGGCAATTCAAGGGGGCAAGGGGAAGAGAGAGCAACCACGGATTACACGGATTGCACGGATTGAGCGAAAAGTCTCAGGGAAGAGAGTTTCGGGTTCAAAGTTTCAAGCCCGCCCGGCCCGTCCGTCCCCGCCCGCCAGTGGTGGTCCTGGCGGGCGGGCAAGAGGTCGGCCGGGTCTGGACGGAGTTCGGTCGGGTTCTGACGAATTTCAAGGAAGAAAACGACCGGAGGTATCCGCAGACTTGTCCGCCGTAGCCTCGGCGAAGGCGGATTACGCAGATGAAGAGCAAGTGCGGCCTCATTCGCACTCCCCATTCGTAAAGCGAAAAGGAAAAAGAGTAAAGGGAACTATTGTCCTGGTGGACGCAGCCCACACCGGAAACCGAAGTTGATGCACCCGTACGTGGTATCGCCCTTGAACCGCATGGCGGCGCGGAAGGAGAACGGATCATTGTCGGCCATGGAGCCGCCGCGCAGCACGCGCCAAGTCCCCGTCGCCGGACCGGTGGGATTGCGCGGCGACGACGACTTGTAGTAATCATCACTATACCAGTCCGCGCACCATTCCCATACATTCCCCGCCATGTCCAGTGCGCCATAGGGTGAGGCGCCGTCCGGACAACTTCCCACTGGCCTCGTGGGGTCCAGTTCACCATCCACCGAGTTGACGCATTTAGCGGCATCCCAGTCGTTCCCCCAGGGGTATTGCCGGCCATCCGTGCCGCGCGCCGCCTTCTCCCACTGCGCCTCCGTGGGCAGGGCGGCGCCCGCCCATTTCGCGTAGGCGACGGCATCATCCCAGATCATGTTGACGATGGGATGGTCGTCCTGCCACTGCCAGTCCGGCTCCTCCGGCATCTGCCGCCCCGTCGCCTGGCAGAACTTCCGATATTGCGCCACCGTCACCAGGTTCTTGTAGATCCAGAACCCATCAAGGTAAACCGTGTGCTGCGGCCGCTCACCATCGTATTCGTATCCCTCCCCCTCCGTGCTCCCCATCAGGAACTCGCCCGCGGGGACATACACCATCTCCGCGCCGTCCTTAGGGTTGATGGAGGTGGAGACAGCGGGCGCCACCGCGGGGGCGGCCGCTGCCGCCTTGACGAGCGTGGCCGTTATCGCCTTACGGTCGCCCAGTTTCATGAGGAAGGGCTGGGATACCCAAGTGTCGTAGCCTGCCAGTTCCAGGCTGACGGTAAACTGCTCGCTGGTAGCAGGAGCCGAGGGAACCGGACCGGACTGGGGGCTCTCTCCCCACTCCCTGCCATTCACCTTGATCGTGGCTCCAGGAGGGTCGGAGGCAACCTCCAGTATCGCTTCCAGTTGGGCAAGCGTGGCGCTCATCCGGACGCTTCTCCCCGCTGGGCAGGTGAAGGGATCGCTCTGCCAAGGGATATAGCCTTCCGTTTCCACGCGGATGGTGTGCTGGTTAGCCAGTTCTGTCGGGGGGATGCGCACTTCGCAAGTGCCGTTGGCGACGGCGCCAACCTGGACCCCGTCCAGGAGGACTTTCGCCCCCTCGACATCGCACACTAGTTTCGCCGTCCCGGGGGAAAGGCCGGTAACCGTCTCCACGGCCCCGGTGCTGACTGGTGCTCCCCCCACCTCAACGGGAGGAACCTTCGCCAAAACCAATTCCCCCTTGCTGCGGTCTATCTTCACCGGCTCCTGGACCAACCCCTTCCCGGCAGCCCACCTCCGGGTGTTCTCATAGACATACCGGTTCACCTCGCTGGCGAGGAGTTGCCCGTCTCCGTCGGAGTCGGCAGCGCCCCCCAGGGCCTCCCCGAGGAAGAAGGTGAAGACGCCGTGGCCCTTCTCCGGCCACTCATAGGACTGCTGGTCAATATCGCAGGAGGCCAGGGTTACCATCCCCACGCTATCCGCCATGTCCTCGACCACCTTCACCGTCTTCTCGGCCAGGGTCCCGGTCGCCTTCCCGCCCGCGGAGTGGCAGGCATCAAGGATGAGGAACTTCCGGGGCGCCTTGCAGTCGGATAGCCAGGTCTGGAGAAACTCCAGTGGGATAGCAGTCAGCGGCAAGTTGCCCATCCTGGCGTCTGAGGGGATCAGATAGGACTTCCCATCCTTCTCCACCCCGTGGCAGGAAAGAAATACCAGCACCGTGTCCCCTTCCTCGGCCAGGGAAAGCCAGTTGGGCAGCAGGGTGACGATGTTCGCGCGGTTGGGGAGGCGAGTCTTGTCCTGAGCCTCGTCCGTCAGCAGGATGATGTTCTCCGCGGGGAAGCCCTCCGGAGCGCCCGCCAGCCTGTCCGCCAGCAGTTTCGCATCCGCCACGCAGAACTGCAGGTCGGGAATGGCGTCATCCTCGTAATCGCTGATGCCGATGATGACGGCGTATTTATGCCCGCCCTCGGCGCTTGCCAGCCCGGAAACCAGCCCAAGCAGCAGCAAGGCCAGAACCAGCCTGAAAGCCTTCATGTGCACCTCTGTTCAGCAGGAAGATGAAAACTTTGCTCTCATTATACCGTATTCCGCGTCTATCGCCCAGGTGGGGGCAAGAGGGGAAAAACATTCATCCGCCCTTCGACAGGCTCAGGGTGGTGAGTCCGCGGCAGCGGATCGAACCACAGATTACGCAGATGGGGAAGAGAGTTTCAAGTTCAAAGTTTCAAGCCCGCCCGGGTTCGTCCGTCAAAGGGCGCCGGACGTCCGACGACTGCTGGCGGACGGTCGGGTTCTGACGAATTTCAAGGAAGAAAACGACCGGAGTTATCCGCGGACTTGTCCGCCGTAGCCTCGGCGAAGGCGGATTACGCAGATTGACGCAGATGAAGAGTAAGGAGGAGTGAACCCTAGATTGCTTCGTCGTCCCGACTCGGCAACGCCGAGGTCGGGACTCCTCGCAATGACGGGTAGCGGGCTAGCCTCGTTCCCCGGTTGGGGCGGAGCAGCGCTTGAGGATCTCTGGCTCGCGGGAGAGGAGGAGGCGGGAGCCGTAGCGGAGGGAAAGAAGGTAGAGGCCGAGGGAATAGGCCAGACCGACCGGCGTTATCCACCAAAGATGGGCGCGGTCGCGCAGCAGTATGGGCAGTGAGGTCAGTGCCAGCACCGCCGGCATCGCTAGCATGAACGCGAGAGCCATGGCGAACAGATTGGAGACGCCCCAAAGCCAGACGCGAGCCATCCCCGCCTGATGAAGGCCGCGGCGGTCCCTCATAACGTAGTAGGGAACGAGGATCGAGCAGAAATTGCCCACCGCCGCCAGGATGGGGAGCAGGACGAGGAGGACCAGCAGGGTCTGGAGCCAGAACTCCCATCGCTTGAAGAAGAACCAGACGAAAAGGGAGACGAACATGACCTCTCCCAGCACGAAGATGGCTACCACTACGTTCGCCCCTGCCAGGATGCGACGGCGAGAGGCAGAGGAAAGGAAAAGGCTGGCGAGTCCCTCCCGGTCGTAGCCGAAAAGGTTGAAGAGGAGGCCGGCCGAGCCGACAAGCGGTATCCAGATGAATACCAGCGAGAGGCTGAACCGCTGGGCCGGAGGCACGGCCTCGCCAAAGAGGAGCCAGATCAGGAAGAGGGGGATGACCAGAGCCGGGATGATTATCAAATACAACAGCAGTTCGGGGTCCCGGCGGAACAGGGCGACCTCCTTGCCCATGACCGCCCACATGCTGGGAGAGAAGCGTTTCTCGAGCCGCCTGGCGAACTTCTGGAGGAATGTTGCCGGCGGGCTAGACGGGTAAGCCATCTGCTCAATGGGCTGAGTCCGTCCTGTGCCGCCCGAGGTCAAATCGGCCCGCAGGTTAGCCCAACTGCCCGCGACGAGAAGAAGCAGGGTGCTGGCCGCCAGCCCAAGGAAGGAGGCCAAAAGGAGGCCGGCATGTCCTTCCCGAAAGCCAATCAGGGTGTTGGCGGCGAAGCCGGATGGGGCGAAGGAGAGGAAGCGGGAAATGCCGAGGGTGACGAGGAACTCCCGGCTGAGCAGTTCGATATCCGGGGTGAAGGCCCTTCCGGGCAGAAGCCAGGCGATGGGGGCGGCGGCTAGCAGGAGCACGATCAACAGCGGAACGAGGACGCGTTTGCTGCGGGGGAAGAGCCTCATGAGAGAGGAAAGGAGAACGCTGCCAGAGACGAAGTTGAGGGTGAAGACAGTCAGGGTGATCAGGCCGACCAGGAGGTTCCAAACGGAGTGCTGACAGTATCCGAACAACACCGCCAGATAAGGGGGTGCCAGGAAGAGGACGGGCACATCCACCAGGGCGGACAAACACCTGCCGACAAAAAGCACGAGAGAGCGGACGGGGAACGACCTGAGGTTGTAGGTTCCCATGGTTTCGCTCATGGAGAATCCGTAAAGGGGCAGGCCCACCCAGACCATCCAGATGCTGAAGAGGAAGACGTGGAGGAGTTCGATGGTTGGCTGGGGCTCCCATCTTCGAAAGGAGTAAAGAGCCCAGACGGAGTATATCCCCGCCACGGGGGCGACGAAGGCGAGAAGGAGCAGGACGGAGATAAGGATCAGCGGCCCGCGGGTATAGGAATGCAGCAACATGCGGCCCTGTGCCCAGGCCATGGTTCTGAGGGCGGCAAAGGTGGACGGTTTGTCGTTGACCGCCGTCACCTGAGCCAACTCAGGCCGCTGCCGACCTCGCGCCTGCCCACAACTTGCAGGAACACATCCTCCAGCGAAGCCGCCGCAGGCAATCCGGCATCCTTCCGGAGGTCGTCGGGGGAGCCGGTCCTGAGGATCGCGCCCTTATTGATGATGGCAACTCGATGGCAGAGTTTCTCGACCAGTTCCAAGACGTGGGAGGAGAAGAAAATAGTGACCTGCCTCTCGGTGAGGATATGGAGGATGTCCTTGATGACCCGGGAGGAGACGACGTCAATTCCGCTGAAAGGCTCATCCAGGAAGAGCACCGCCGGATCGTGAATCAGAGCCGCCGCGAGCGAGATCTTCCTCCTCATGCCGGCCGAGTAGTCGGATACGAGGATGCGCCTTGCTCCCTTGAGATCGAGGACGTCGAGGAGTTCATCGGCCCTCGTTCGCGCCACATCGTGGGGGAGGTTGTGCATCCTGGCGGCGAAGAGAAGGTGCTCCTCGCCGGTGAGGTAGTGGTAGAGGGTCGGCTCCTCCTGCATGAGGCCAACGCGGGCCTTCACCTCGAGGGGCTGGCGGGCGAGGTCAAACCCTGCCACCTGGATCCTGCCGCTGGTGGGGCGGAGAAGGCCGGTCAGCATGAGGATAGTGGTGGTCTTGCCTGCGCCGTTCGGCCCGAGGAAGCCGAAGAACTCGCCCCGCTCAACCCTGAGACTGACGTTATCCACCGCCCGAAGGAGGCCGAAGTCCTTCGTCAGGCCTTCGGTATAGACGCCGTAATCGCCGGGCACGTTCACTGCCATCATGCTGCCCACAACGGAGGATTGCGCGGCTTCCTGAAGCGCCAATCCTCTATTAGACCTGATTCATGCGTGTGAGCTATATGGGAAGGATAGCAGCCTATTCGTATGGCACCTTTTCCGGTTTGCCTGATTTTCCAGATTTGACGGCGGTTTCCATGACGCCGATGACGCGGCGGGTGAACTCCGGGGGCACGAAGAGAGGCTTGCCATCGAAGAGGTGCTGGGCGATGTATTGATAGTAGAGGTCGTAGCAGTCTCTCTGGTATCTGACCTCTCCTTCGGTCCTGACGCCGGAGGTAAAGGTGTGGAACTTGAAGGCGCGCTCGAGGTTATCCACTATCGCACCCTTCTCGCCGAGGATGCGCCACCTAGGCTTGCCGGCGTGGGCGATGCTGGTAATCTGGAAGTCGGCAGTGGCGCCGCTGTCGAAGAGGATTATGACCTGTCCCTCGTCCTCGTTGGTCACATCGTTCCAGATGCACTTCTGGAAGAAACCCTGGACGGTCTTGACCTTGCCTGGGATGTAGGTGAGGATCTGATCTATGAAGTGCGCTCCCCAGTCGAAGAGGATTCCGCCGGAGATTTTCTTGTCGGATCGCCACCACGTCCCCGGATGGCCATAGCGGCCGATGAAGGCCTCGATGCGGTAGATGTCCCCGAGGGCACCCTTCTTGATCAGGTCGAGCCTTGCCAGATGGTCGCCGTCGAGGCGGCGGTTCTGGTAAGTGGTGACCATCAGGCCGGCCTTGTTGGCGGCCTTGATCATGCTGGTGACGTCAGCGGCTCTGAGGCACATGGGCTTCTCGAGTATGACGTGCTTGCCAGCCTGTAGGCATTGGAGGGCGAGGGGGGCATGGGTGTTATGGGGTGTGGCAATGGTGGCGAGGTCAAACTCTCCCCAGCGCAGCAGGGAAGCCAGGCGGGTGAAGCCTTTGATGCCGGGGAATTGCTTCTTGGCGGCCTCGACCCTCGCCGGGTCGGTGTCGCAGGCGGCCACGAGTTTAAGCCCCTCGACGGCATTGATCGAATTGCCGTGGTGCATCCCCATGTCGAAGGCGGGGCCATACCCCACAATTGCGCAGCGAACGACGTCTTTGCCTCTTTTCAGGCGCATTTGATGATTCTCCTTTCGTATCTGTCGAAAGCACTAGGGGGAACTTTAGGATTAGTCTATCGGCTAGTCAAGCGGCGAAGAGAGTTTCAAGTTTCAAGTGGCAAGTTTCAAGTAAACACGGAGCAAGACTTAACCACGGATTACACGGATTTCACTGATTGTTGCGGACGAAGTGCTGAGTCCTGGGTCCTGAGTCCTGGGTCCTGAGTCCTGAGCAGCCGCTAACAACTCTCGCCAACTAAAGGGAAGGAGTGCACCGTCATTGCGAGGAGTCCGCCGTAGCCCTTTCTCCTCCGAAGCTTCAGCGGAGGAGGATGGCGGAGGCGGACGACGAAGCAATCTCGCTAACGTGCCTCATTATCGCCCGAATGAGATTGCTTCGCTTGCCTACTTCGCCGAAGTAGACCCTTCGGCTACGTAGGCCGGACGCTCGCAATGACGAGAGCCCCCACTTCGTCACACGAGGCCCAGTACTGGGCATTGTCACGAAGCCTTCTCCCGGCAAGCGGCCATGCTCTTCCATAATCCGTGGAATCCGTGTAATCCGCCTACGCCTAGGCTATAGCGGACAAGTCCGTGGTTTCCTTTCTTGGTCTGCTGTTGCTTGAAACTTGAAACTTTCCTCTTGAAACTCGGTGTTATCCCATAAAGCGGCGGAGGTAGCGGACGGCCTTGGGAATCGCCTCGCGAGGGTCTTCCTTCCCTTCGAAGACGACGGAGACATAGCCATTGTAGTTCACCCGATTGAGGATGGGGAATATCTTGGTGTAGTTGAGGCGTTTCTCCTCCCCGGTTTCGATTTCGTAGATCTTGGCGCGGACGTGGACGGCAAGGTGGGCGGTCTGCTCCATAGATGGATAGAGGTCGGCATACTGGCCGGTGTCGAGGACGTGGGAGAGATAGGGATGGTTCACCTCGTCGAAAATGCGCAGCACGTCGGCGCCGACCTTGGTGAGGCCGACGTGGTTGTGGTTCTGGAGGGCCATCACTATCCCCCTCTTCTCCCCGTAGGCGACGGCCTCCTTCATGCACCTTATCATGCGCGCCCAGGCGGCGCTCTCCTCGTCCCCCTGGGGAGTCCAGCCGGCGAAAACGCGCAGGATGGGCGCTCCGAAGAAGGCGGCGTGGTCGGTCCAACTCCTGACCAGTTCCCGCTGCGCGTCCAGTTCGGCCTCCGGTTTCCCGAAGTCGTTGTAGACATTCACGCAGCAGATGGTAAGCCCCAGGCGGAGACACTGCATCTTTATCTCGCGCAGATAGGAGTCGTCCTCGGAGGCGAAAGACCGGTGGTGCAAGTCCACCCCGTCGAGCGAAAGGGCGCGCGCCGTATCAATGAACTTGGGCAGATCCATCTCCCCGGCGCGAAACGTTTGCGCGTAACTCGTGGACAAACAGCATAGTTTCATCATGTTAATCTACCTCCCCGTAATGGCAACACCCAGTTTCAAGTTTAAAGTTTAAAGTTTCAAGAGGAAGGCAGGATTCATCCGCAGATTTCGCAGATTTCGCAGATCATACAAAGAAGTGACCAGTGACCGGAGGGAACCTCAGTGCGCTCCTGCCCGAAACTCGAAACTATCTTTCTCGAAACTCTCTCTACAGTCAGTAGACCGATGCCGGGTTATCGTGGAACCATTTCTTGGCGACGGCCAGCCGCCGCCCGACGGCCACCCCCTGACCAGGACTCCGCGCCCCCCACCTGGTAGCTAAGCGGGCGCAGGTCGGCCGCTGCGGGCAAACAGAGGGCTCGAGGCTGCCTCCCCAACAGGGGAAACCAAAGTCAATGCCCGGCACTGCCGGACCGCCGGGTTCCGTTCCCTTCGAGGAGGGTAATGCCGGGAGCATTGTCCGCAGGAAGATGCAAACAGATGTTTGTAGGCCAAAATGGCACCGGAAATAGGGAAAATGCTTATGGACAACTCGCTCGGTTTGGGGCAAAATCGAATGCTGCTTTTGGCAGGAGGCGTTGTCGCTCAGGCTTAGAGCCCTGCTGAGGCGAGACAGAGCAGACCTTTGGGTGAAGGAGGAGGCTGACTTCAATTTCCGAAGGGCTACAAAATGAAGGCGTAGTTCTGGCTGCGGGTGGGCTTCCGACCGCGGTCCGTTCTCGGCCTGTGGTATTTCCTGGCCGAGCGCCCGTTTTCCTAACTCAGCAATCTGCGCGCGTGACGACGTCCTGTCGGGCGTGGGCACGCCGTCACTGCTCGGAAATCCAAGAAAAAGAAAGGGGGACAGCACTACCGAATCAGCCGTACTAGCGGCACAGGCAAAACAGCGCCCAACAACCGATCAGCAGCGTGTCCCCAGTATCCTCATACCTTATAACACGCTCCCGGTCAGAAAGTTCTGAAAAAGGAGAACAAAGTGAGAAAGTTATTTGTAGGATTGGCAGTTCTGGCTCTGATGCTGGCTGCCGGGACGGCCTTCGCCGCGGTAAATGTCGACGAGGGTTTGATCCCCGCCAGCGCTCTTCCCAGTGGTCTCTCGTGGAATGACAACTTCGTCAAGGTCACCGGAGCGTCCTCGACGTGGTCGGGCATCTACGACTACGACGACACTAAGTGGATTGACATCACACCAGCGGGCTACCACGAGACACCTATCGCCGTCACCTGCGACATCGAGATGTACGTCACGATGACGCTGGATAATGACACCGTCTACTTCCACATCGGCAAGCCGACCACCTACATGGAGGCGTTGCTTCACGGCACGATCACCACGAACAACGGCCAGGCCATCGGTATACTAATCCCGGGGCAGGATGTATCAGACCCAAAGGTGCCCGTCCTCAAGTTCGTGGAAGACGGGTTCGGCCGCCACTATGCCGACATGTCGGAAGTGGCGAAACTCGCCTACGGGGATATCCCGGTGTCCCTGGAGTTCTCGTATTGGACTGGCACGGAGTGGACCGCCCCGGACCCGGGCCAGTGGGGCCTGGGGAACGGTAACTCGGACTACGCATGGTGGTGGTCCGGAGTCCCTATAGCGTCCACCCACGAGTTCCAGATCAAGGTGGACATCACTCCCGACATTCACCAGGGGGATGGACGCTACACGATCGACCCGGTCCTGGTCGCGGCTCCAGTACTCTAGGGCTGGATGGTTGACCGAGGCAAGAGTTGATCGCCGCGCCGGCAGACCCAATTGAGTCTTGCCGTAACGGCGGCGGCCAACCGATGAGTTGGCTACGGGCTGCGGCGGTTGTCGCAGCCCGCAGCCGTTCCGTGCGTCTGTCCCACAGCCCTGTGGGACGTCTTGCCGGTCGGGTCAGTAGGCGGCTGGGCGCAGTTCTCTTTGTTGCGCTCGTCGGTTCCCTGAGCCTGGGCGGTGCCGCGCAGGCGCAACTTACCATGGCTCCCTCCATAGTGGTTCTGGAGACGCGTCGGGGCGCCACCGCAACCTTCCGGCTGGGCATAGGGAACGGTACCGAGACACCTCAAGAGTGTTCGATCAACGCGTCGGACATGGTGCTTTCCCCAGTGGGCGCGCCCCACGCGGTGGAAAGCGACGCCCGGGGCTGTGGAGCGTGGATAGCCTTCGACCCCCAGAGTTTCACCCTCGCCCCCGGGGCCTCACAGGGGGTCGTCTGCAACTTGAAGGCGCCCCGCGGGGCTGACTACGGGGGGCATTATGCCCTGGTGAGTTGCCTCGTTAAGGCCGTTGGGGCGGAGGGGGAGGGGACGGGAGCCGTGATAAGGTTCGGGTTCCGGCTGGACTCGGCGGTTCTGGTGACGGTGCTGGGGGGTCAGCTGCAGGCTCGCATAGAGCCGGCGGGAGTTCGCATCCTGGCCGCGCAGGATCTGAAGGATGAGCAGAGACGGGGCGCAAAGGGGTGGGTTGCCGAGGTGTTGGTGAGGAATTCGGGAAACGTTCACGATATGGTCACGGGAGAATTGAGGATTCTCACCGAGCAGGGACCGGCGGTTGCGCGCGTTCCGTTGGAGGCAGGACGAGGTTGGGTGCTCGCGGGGAGTGAGCGCCTCTTCACCGCCTCCGGCAGCCAGTCCTTGCCCGACGGGGTCTATCTCCTCCAGGCGCGGTTCAACGCCGGGCGCCGCATCGTGGGGACAACAAGCCAGACCTTCAGCATTCACGAGGGGAAAGCGCAACCAGGCGAGCCCAGCGAGGCGCTGCGCGCCGCCATCGAAGCGTCTCGCCCCGTGTTCATCCTTCAGCCCGAACGTTTCTACTTTGAAGCTCCGGCCCGGGGCCGCCGGTCCCAGGTAATCCGCGTGCTCAACCTCACCGAGCGAACTCTTGAACTCGAGAGCCGGGCGCTGCCGTGGAGCCAGGATGAACTCGGCAACAATATATTCCCGGCGCAGCCCCCCGGAGGCCGTTTCCTTCCACAAGCATTGACCATTACACCGGCGACGGTCAAGATTCCTCCGCTCTCGGGCGGAAGTTTTGTGGTAACGTTCGCCTTCCCGCCGGGAGCGGATGGTGAATACTACCTGGCCCTGGCGCTGGCCCAACCGGGGGA
>Ga0315294_10005156_pt1 | contig 14329 bp, 7 predicted proteins | sample YL17G13_40_MG_FD_203626 | JGI IMG/M metagenome (GOLD analysis project Ga0315294, IMG submission 203626) | Sediment microbial communities from Yellowstone Lake, YNP, Wyoming, USA - YL17G13_40 | ecosystem: Environmental > Aquatic > Freshwater > Lake > Sediment | place: USA: Wyoming | collected... | reverse complement strand
CTTGATGTGTGGCTCATGCCGCCAATTGTTCTCGCTGCCGAAGACGTATTGCGTCAGCCGCTCCGGCCAGCAGAAATGCGGCCATGCCGTGACCATGGGGTCGGTGAGATAGTCGTTGCCGTCGCTGCAGTAGAGCTGCATGGCAACGCCGATCTGTTTTTCATTGCCCATGCAGACGGCCTGCCGCGCGTTGTCGCGCGCCTGCTCGAGCGCTGGCATCAGCAGCGCGGCGAGGATGGCTATGATCGCGATAACGACAAGAAGCTCAATGAGGGTGAATGCCAGGCGTCCCCGGCATTGCGGACTATGACCCATTATGAGACCTCCGTCCCTCAAGAAACAGCCCAGCCAATTCGCCAGAGGGCGTCCAGGTAGTATACGCTCTTGGCACGCCACGGTCAATATTGTTCTCGTTGCAGGGCTGCCGCCGGGCATTGACACGCAGTGCGAGCCGAAGCCGTGGCGACGCCGAGCGCCTCCGGACTTTGACAGGCAGCCACCATCCGGGATAGCTTCTGGCAGCCGTTGTTCTGTGCCTTTTCACATGGAGCTGCCACGGAAGCATGACCTGGCGCGCGTTCCTCATCGGAGTCGTGCTGGTCGCCGGCATCAGCCTCATCACGCCGTACAACGACTTCGACCTTGCCAACACTTACATGACCGGCTTCCACTTTCCGGTGGGGGCGTTCTTTCTCCTGATGGTGCTCACCCTTGCGGCGAACACGTGCCTGAAGCTCGCGCGACGCGCGTGGGCGCTGCGCCAGTCCGAGCTCATGCTCATGTGGTGCATGATGATAGTCTCGGCCACGGTGCCGAGCAGCGGGCTGATGCGGTACTACTACGGGATGATGGCCGCACCGTCGTACTTCGCGGCGGACAGCCCGCAATGGGCCGAGACAGGTCACCTGCTGCGTGAGGTCCCCGAGGAGCTTGTCCTCAGCACGGAGGTCAGAGCCCCGGAAGCCGAAGCGTTCTACCACGGCACGCCGAAAGGGGAGAAGGTCCGCATCCCTTGGCGGTCGTGGGCGAGGCCAATACTGACGTGGGGCGTGTTTGTCGTGCTCTTCTACCTGGCCACCTTCTTCGCTTGCGCAGTGCTGCGGGGGTGGTGGGTGGACGCAGAGCGGCTCACCTTCCCCCTGGCCGTTGTGCCGATGGAGCTAACGGAAGGCGCAGAGGACAGACTGCTGCTCCCTGCCCTGGTGCGAAGCAAGTTCTTTCTCATGGGTGCGGGGCTGTCACTCCTCGGGGGTGTGCTGCGCCTGTCGCCGCTGGTCACCTCTGTGGGCATTCGCCTCGACCCATTGATGCAGGGCAGCGCCCTGGAATCCGGGCAATTCGGCTGGACAGGCTTCTATCCGATGGCCATCGGCTTCGCATTCCTCCTGCCGGCCCAGATTTCATTCAGTTTCTGGTTCTTCCGGCTGTTCACGCGCTTCGAATACATCACCGCATACCAGATGGGACTGCCCGTCCTCGGCGGAGACTACGGTCCTTTTGCGCAGTGGCAGCAGGCGGGCGCATTCATTGCGTTCACAGCCATCATGCTCTGGCAGGCGCGCCGGCACATCGCAAAGGTGGCGTCCAAGGCCGTCGGGCGGGGGGGAGCCGTGGATGACAGCCACGAGCCGATTGGATTCCGCACGGCGTTCTGGGGCCTGGGCCTCTCGGTGGCGGGGATGATAGGCTGGAGCTGGCACTTCGGCATGTCTCCGCTGACGGCCATCTTCTGGCTTGGGCTTGTGCTGTGCCTCTTGCTGGTGCATGCGCGCGTGGTCTCGCAGGGCGGGATGTTCTTCACCCAGCAGAGCTGGGCCCCTGTCAGCATCGTGCACAGCATCACGGGAGGCTACGGGTTCAGCGCGCCCGCCATTGTCGTGGCCAACATGCAGCACGCGATGCTCATGTCCGACGCGCGCGAGGTCCTGAGCGCTCACGCCATGAACGCGCTGCGGATATCGTCGGTCTTCGAGAAGCGGCGCCGGCTCTTCCTGCCAGCCATGCTGGCTGCGCTGGCGGTTGCCCTTGTTGTGGCCGGCTGGTCCAGCATGCACGTGTATTACTCGACCGGCGCGCACAACTTGAGCAACAACTATGGGCCTTGCTCCCTCGCGCCTGGCACGCTGAACACCGCCGAGTGGATGATCACGCGGCCCAAGCAGTCCGCAGAGGGGCACTACGGGGCAATGGGTCTCGGGGTTGCCGTGATGGCCGTCCTGCTGGGCGTGCGGACGTGGTTCCACTGGTGGCCCATCCACCCGCTGGGCTTTCTCATTGCCACCACGTACGCGATGGGCACGATGTGGCTCTCGTTCTTCCTCGGCTGGCTGGTCAAGGTGCTCGTCACGCAGGTGGGCGGCGGCAAGTTGTTGCGCCAGGCGCGGAGCTTCTTCCTCGGCGTCATCGCCATGGAGGCGTTCATGGTGGGCACGTGCGCCGTGCTCGGCTGCATCCTGAAGACGCGCATCGGGGGCTTCATCTTCCTGCCGGGATGAGCCGCGGCGCGCCGGCCTAGCGCGTTGGTCTGCTTCGCGCTTCCTTGTCCGGGGCCGGCTTCAACTCGCCGCTCTCGACCATCGCCGCCAGCGGGTTGTCCTCGATGTCCAGGGGGAAGTCCACGCGCCCGCGCCGCCGGCTCGATTCATAGGCGCCGAAGATGATCTCCGTAGCGATGAGGGCGTTGCTGGCATCAAGCTGGCACTTGCGCCCGCTCAGCAGGCAGTCCACGACGTCCGCCACCGCCCGTTCGATGAAGCCCGGGCCGTGGATGCTCGCGCCGCCCGTGTCCGGAGCCGTCCATTCGGTCTGTCCCGCGAGCCGGTAGCGTATCTGGGGGCCGTCCTGAACGCCCACCTCGATGATGCCCTCGGTTCCGATGAGCCTGTCCACGCAGCCCACCGGGTTCGCGCCGACGCCCGTCATTATCAGGCCAAACGCGCCGTTCTCGTACTCGGTCAGGGCCACCTGCTGGTTCTCGTTGTGGGAGCCGAAAACGAAGTACTCCTGGCGATAGTCAATCTGCGCCAGGACCCACTTCGCCGGGGCTTCCCCGTTGAAGAAGCTGAACATGTCAATGAAGTGAGTACCTGTGTCGTAGAGGTTGCCTGCCCCGCACTCGAGCCTGACGAGCTTGCCGATGTCGCCGGCGTCCAGCATCTTCTTCGCCATCACGAACGGCTCACCGTAGCGCCGCTGATGGTTGAAAGTGAGCTGCACTCCGGCGTCCCTGGCGGCCTTTGCCATGCGCTTTGCGCCGCCCCACGTGTCGGCCATCGGCTTCTCACAGTGGACGGCTTTCACCCCGGCGCGGATGGCCTCCAACGTCATCGGCTCGTGCAGGTGCATCCACGTGCAGATGCTCACCATGTCCAGCTTGGCCTTGGCCAGCATCTTCTTGTAGTCGGTGAAGACGCCCTTTTCCGCGATGCCGAAGGCCGTGGCGAACGCCCTGGCGTTTTCCTCCACGATGTCGGCGCACGCTACCAGCTCGCACGAGTCCAGCTTCTGGTAACCCGCGGCGTGCGAGTACGCCATGGCGAACCCGAAGCGGTCATTGCGCTCCCGCTTCTTCCCTGTCCCGATGAGCCCAACCCGGAGCTTCTTCACGTCACGTTCTCCTTTCCGTCTGTGACGGAGGCAATGGAGCGTCCCTCTTGCCGGTCTGCGGTGGGGCATCATAGCAGGTGCAGGTGAGCATGGCAATCTAACGCCTCCCGGCATGTCTGCTCAGCCTTGGAGTTGGACGCGCGCGGTCGGACAGAGGGCGGGTAAGCTGCGTGCCCCTCTTCCGGTCTCTTGGTTTCCTTATCATTCTTGCCGTATAATTCGCTGATGGCGCACATTCCCAGGCTTCTGGTCGTCGGCGCCGCGTGCCAGGGTGGCGGAATGGCAGACGCTCCGGTTTCAAAAACCGGTGGACTAACAGTCCGTGCGGGTTCGAATCCCGCCTCTGGCACCAACTCATCAGGCGTGCCCGGCGAGGCCTTGCCTCGCCCTTGCCGTCCGAAGACGCATCCAGTCGAGGGGAGGAATCAGACGATGAAGCTGAGGCTCGCCGTTCCGCTGCTGCTTGCCGTCATGTCGAACCTGGCCGTCGCTGGCGAGGTGACCAAGACGCCGCCCCAGTACCTTATCCTCAGGCCCGCGAAGCCCGTCGTCATTGACGGAAAGCTGAACGAGTGGGACATGGCGGCCACGCCTTACATCATCACCGTGGACAAGAAGGGCCCCTTGACCAAGGTATTCCAGAACAACCCGGAGAATCCGGTGAAAGGCGACGCGGACCTGAGCGGGCGTGCGGCCTTGGCGTGGGATGAGCAGTACCTGTATGTGGCAGGCGAGATGACGGACGACAATCTGCTCGGCGTCAAGCCGGACAGCAAGGGCAATCAAGGCCCGCCGGGCTGGGGCTGTGACAGCCTCATGGTGGCTGTCGCCTCCTTCCGGCAGCCGATGAAGACCAACTCGCCTTACAGCCGATACCCGTTCCTCGGCCTGCGCTATGCGCCGACCGGGGCCAACCCACGCGGCAAGCTCGTGGGCGGGCAACCAGGCGACCTTGACAAGCGAGGCGATTACTGGGTGCTCACCGAGAACTCCAAGTGGGCGGTCGCGGAGACGGAGAAGGGCTACAACGTCGAGGCGGCCATCCCTTGGCACGACCTCGCCTTCCAGGCGCGGCCCGGCGAGCGCCTCTTCATCGCCTTTCTCGGTGCGGACATGGACCCGGGCGAAGACCTGAACCAGGTTGGCTGGGCGTACACGGGGGAGCCCAAGGACCACCCGGTGTTCAGGCTTGCGGACCGCAAGGACATGCTTGGCATCCTGACTGCCTCGCTGGACGAGGTGCCTGCGGACCAGTCCTGGGCTGTGCGCGCCGAGTTGGATGCGACGGGTGGCGACGCGAAGCTGGAGAGCGTGCGAGTCGTCGACGCGAAGGGGGAGGCGCGGGGGACGAAGGCCGTGGGCCTTCAGGTGCCCAAAGGCATGACAGGCTCCGAGGTCGTGGAGTTCAAGGCGGGCGAGATAACCAGGGCGGGCAGCTACGTTGTGGAGGCGCTGGCGAGCGCAGGCAGGGCGGCGCCTGCCGTCGTTGCGCGCGTGCCGCTCCGGGTGGTTGCGCCTGAGCCTGAGCCGCCGATGGTGCGCAACCCCGATGGCGAGGCGCACCACATGAACCCCGACCGTGTGCCTCACAACGCCTGGGCCGAGCACCGCGAGGGCTTCTACCGCCATGGGTTCGTCACGAAGAAGGACGACTACGTGCCGTTCATCCTGCGGCACTGCAAGGGCGACGTTGAGGGCACCTTGCCGTCGCAGATAAAGGTGAACTCCGAGTGGGTCTTCGCGTGGATTCCGCGCGCGCTCGCCCTCTACCGCATCACGGGCGACGAGAAGTACGCCGCGCTGGTGCGCGAGGGGCTTGACGTGACGCTGAACCAGATTCAGGAGGCGAAGAACCTGCGGCCACTCGTCACGCTGGCCGCCATCCGCTACCTGACGTGGCTGAAGGACCCGCAGACGCCCCTCGCGCCGAAGGACGCGGAGGCGCGCTACCTGAATGCCTACTACTACTTTGCGGCGAATCCGCCGCAGTACTACTTCACGGAGTGGGGGACGCATAACAGGTGCTGGATGCGCTACATCCCCATGCGCATCGCCATGGAGGAGGCACAGAAGGCCGGCAAGCCGGTTGACCCGCGCATCCCGCCTTACGTCCAGTGGCACACGGACAGAATCTGGAAGATGGGTGACAGCGACGACAACTCCGCCGGCTACCACTGGGTCTTCTTCCAGTACGCCTGGCAATACTACATGCACACGGGCGATTGGGACGCCTTCCTGAAGCACCCTGAGTTCCTGAACACCATGAGGCGCTACGTGGAGATGGTGGCGCCGGACGGTGCAGTGCCCCAGTTCGGCAGTTGCAGCGGCTGGCCGGAGGTCGGCATGTCCATGTACGTGTACGAGTGGATGTCCACCCTCACGAAGGACGGCCGCTTCAAGTGGTCGAGCCAGAGGATAGCCGAGTACTACTACAACCACCTGGACAGCAGGCTGGCGCAGTACCATCTGCCGGCGGACACGGCGAAGGACAACTTCGCGTGGGCTTACCTGCTTGCGGATGATGCGGTGGCGCCGAGAGCGCCGGACGGCAAGAGCCTCATCACCTCGCGGCGCAAGATGGAGGCGGTGCCGCGGGACGTGCTCCGACCCGGCATGTGGCACCACTGGCTGGTGGACAAGAAGGTGCCGGACAAGGTCATCCTCTCCTCCGGCGCGGACGGCACCGGCCTATGGGGCCTGGTCGAACTGGTGGGCATCGGCGGCCACAGCGGAGAGCTGCCCGGCGCGATATTCGCCCTCATGGAGCAGGACGCCGGACTGCTCATCGGGCAGGGCTACTACGAGAACACGCCGGAGTTCCAGAACATCCTGTGGATTGAGGACCTGGAGGGCCTTGCCGCCGACCCGCGCCCCATCGAAGTGAGCGTGCCGGCGTTCGTGGAGGACCCGGCGTTCACCTTTGTGCAGATAAGGGTAGAGCCTTATCAGGCCCTCCCTGTGACCTACACCCGGGACATTCTCTTCGTGAAGAACGGGTTCGTGATGGTGAAGGACCGAGCGAAGTTCGCCAGCTCGATGAAGGTTCGCATAGGCCCATGCTACCAGACGCGCGACCTTGGCCCGCAGTGCGGCGCAAACTGGTTCAACACCTACTACGAGCAGCTCTACTACACCGGCCTGGGGCTGGGCCGCGGCATTCAGTCCATCCGCAACCCGTCGTGGGATCTGTTCGTTCACTTCACGCCGCGCCAGGGCCGCAAGCAGACCGTGCTGGACCGCCAGCAGGACAACCCGTGGCGCTGCTCGCCGGTTCAGCTCAGGCAGGTCTGGTCGGGGCTGGTGCGCGCCGGGCAGGAGCTCACGTTCACGTCCGTCCTGTTGCCGCACACGCCCTCCTTCACGCCGAAGGATTTCCTTGAGCCGCGCGAGGGTTCAGGGGAGCCCAAGCGGATTGAGGTCGCGCGGGACGACGACGATGTGACCGTGGTGAAGGGCATCGCGGAGACGGACCCTGCGAACAAGCTCCGGTGCGAGACATGGGTGATGATCAATGACACGGGCAAGACCGTGAAGGCCGGGCCGATTGAGAGCGACGCGCAGGTGGCCGTGGTGGGGCATGACTTCGGCGGCAAGATTGCGCACCGGGCCATCGTCGGGGGGACATCGCTGCGCTACAAGGACGCGGATGAACTTGCCGCCGCGCGCAGGCACGAGGCGAAGCCCTATGTCGTTCCTGAGAAGTGATGGAGCGGCGCATTCATGAATGGCCGCACGCGACCATTGCTCGGCGGCTTCGTCTGTCTCCTTGTGCTGTTGGGGACAGCGTTCGGCGCCGACGCTTACCGCGCCCCGGCGCCGGGGGACCCGTGCGCTCTGACCGACTGGCGCTGGCTTGCCCGGGAGCCTGTCGGAAGTCGCGCCGTCCTTTCTGACCCGTGGGGCGAACGCAAGCTCGAGAAGGTTGAGGGCGGCTGGCTGGTCGCGCAGCTTGAAGGCCCCGGCGTGCTCGAGCACTTCTGGACCTCCAACGCCGATGCCGTCCTGTCGGTCGAGGTGGACGGGCAGAAGCTCTGGCAAGCCAGGCTACGGGACTACCTGGACGCGCAGGCCAAGAGTCCAGATGCCCCTTGCCTGTTCCCGAAGCCGCTGATGTTCGGCGAAGGCGGCATGGTTCACCTGCTCGCGCCCGTCGGGTTCAATCGTTCTCTGCGTCTTGTGACGGACAGGGAGGCCCTGCGTCACTACGTGAGCTATCGCCAGTTCCCAGCCGGCACCCAGGTGCTGGCGGCGGGCGCGGCGCTCGATGGCCAGTATGCGAAGGCGCTGAAGGCGGCGGCCGATGTGTGGAAGCAGGGGGCGTTCGGCTTCGGCGTGGACGGCATCGCGGGCGCGCGGCAGGTCATCGGTGATTTCACATTGGACGCGCGCAGGCGCTGCACCGTTCTTGCCGTCCCCGGCGGCGGCGAAATCACGCATCTTGAGTTCCACATGAACCCGTCACTGACCGGTTCGCTGCGCGAGGTGGTCGCCGAGTTCTTCTACGATGGTGCGGCCGAGCCGTGCGTGCGCCTGCCGATCACGGACCTGGCGGGCCTCCCGCATCCCTGGTCAGAGGGCAGGTGGGACAGCTACAGCGGCACGCTGGCCGGCGGACTGCGGTATCCGTGGTATGTGAATGAGCCGCGCGTTCTCTATCCCGAAGCGACCTTCTACCTCAACCTGCCGGTTCCATTTGCCCGGCAGATGCGCCTTGACCTTGTGAACCGCTCGAACAGCGTGCGCTTCGTCGGGTCGGTCCGCGCGACTGTGGCGCCGCTCGCCGGCGGCGATACGCCGAAGGTGGGTCGTCTGTGCGGCACGCGCGTGCTGAAACCCATCTCTCCCGGCGCCGCCCCCCTGCCCCTGCTCGACGTCCCCGGGCGGGGCCAGTTGGTGGGATTGGGACTGTTTCTCACCGGGAACGAGCTTGTCATGCCGCCCGCCGTGAGGAACAGCATCATCCGCCTGACGCTGGACGGCGACCGGCAGATAGCCGGGCACGGCCTGCTGCCGCTGTGGTTTCAGGGCATATATGGCGGCCCGATACTTGGGCAGCCCATCTGGAATCACCCGCGGTACGGGCACAATTACTGCGGCGTGATGCGACATTTCATCACGGACCCGGTTCCGTTCGAGCGCGGCGCGCAGTTCGCCTTCACGGTCGGGCCTGACGGCACGGGCGCGCCCGACAAGGCGACCGTGCTGGCGCTGTGGTACGACTTTTCGGATGCTCCCTATATGGCCCCGCCGCTTGCAGAGCGAGCCGAGGAGCTTCCGTACTCCAGGTGTGGCCAGTGGATTGGCGGCAGCCGCCTTGGGCCGGGAGACAAGGACCCGCAGGTCTTCTGGAGCGTGGAGGCGGAGGACCTGGCGCCTATGTTGCGGGTGCACGATGGGGAGGTTGTCGCGGTCGAGGACGCCGAGCACGATTATCATCCGAGCATGGGGAAGTTTCTCCAGGTGACCGCGTATGCGACGGGGAGCTATGCGGACTGCACGGTTCGTCTTCCCCACACCAGGTATCTTGCCGTTGCGACCAATGCGCTCTGGGGGCCGAAGCGGGGCGCGTTCGAGTTCGATGTCCTCTCCACGCAGCAGGCGCGGCAGGGCCCGCAGTTCGAATTGGGAGACGCCTACTATCTTGGGCGGCTTCTGGGCTGGGGGCCGATGGAGGCCCCCGTCTTCGTGGGGGACTCGCTCAGGCACCGCCGCGACCCGGGCACGATGTTTTCGGTGCCGTTTCTCAATCCTGCGCCCGATGATGAGGGCGTGCTTCGCTTCATCTGCCGCTCGATAGGGCCGGGCAACCTGCTGAAGCTCGATGAGGTAGGCATTGTGATGCCGCCGGCCGCCGAAAATGGATGGCATGAGTTCGAAGAGGGTCCGACGGCAGAGACGGCAGGCGGCCTGCGAGCGCAACAGCCCAAGCACGGCAGCTTCAAGTGGTCGGGCTGGGGGGCGCTTGTTCTCTCCTCGCCCAAGGGCGGCAAGGCATCGGTGCAGGCTCTGGTTCCGACCGGCGCGGCGAAACCTGCGGAGGTGCTCATCAGGGGCAGCCTTGGTCCCAAGCAGGGGCGCTGGGAGGTGCGCGTGGCGGGCGGCGCCGCCGTGCCGCTCTCGCCGGGCAAGGATGAAGAGCAGGTGGTGGAGTGGCGGGTGCCGGTCGCAGGCGTCTCCTTACCCGGCCCGATTGCCATGGAGTTCACGTGCACTGAGGCCGGCGAAAAGCCGGAGCGGGCGCTGACGGCGCCGGATGCCCGAATTGTGCTCGACGCCTGGACCGTGAAGTGACGCATTCCGGCTGCGCCAGCCAACACTTGCGGCGGGGGCTGGTGACGTTAGAATGGTGTTTCTCTGCCCCCTTGATTCTCATGCGCCACCGGACGCTGCACGGCGGGAGAGGGGCGTCTTTCCGTTCGGGGTAATGGTATCGTTCGCGCAACTCGCGAGGATGACGGCGTCATGTCGAAACGCAAGATCAAACCTTTCCGGCCTGTCTATCCTTCGCCTGCCGCACTCATCACGAGCGCGGACGCGAAGGGCAAGGCCAACATCATCACCCTGGGTGAGTGCTTCAATGTCAGCATCGCCAAGCCTGTCATCCTCGGCATCGCCGTCTGCAAGGCGAGATACTCCTACGAACTCATCCGGCAGTTAGGTGAGTTCGTAGTGAATCTGCCGACCGCCGCCATCCTGCGCAAGGTGGACGCGGTGGGGTGCGTGAGCGGGCGCGAGTGCGATAAGTTCGAGCGATTTGGTCTGACCCCGCTGCCGGCCTCCGCCGTGCGGCCGCCTCTTATCGCCGAGTGTCCCGTGAACGTGGAATGCCGCCTGCTCGGTGAGCAGGATGTGGGCGACCATCAGCTCTTCTTCGGCGAGGCCGTGGCGCAGCACGTGGACGAGGACGTGCTCAAGCCGGACGGCTCGATTGACGTCGAGCGTCTGGACATGCTTGTATATGCTTGTGGCTGCTACCTGTCCGCCGGGAAGAAACTCGGAACACACGGGTTCACTCGCGGCAAGCCGTAGGAACTGAACATGAGCGACAACCTGACATACAAGATACTGAAAGCGCACTGCGTGGAGGGCGCAGCCGAGCCGGGCAAGGAATTCGGCCTGCGCGCTGACCAGACCCTCACGCAGGACGCCACGGGCACCGTGGCGTACCTCCAGTTCGAGGCGATGGGTGTCAGCCGCGTGCGCACCGAGCTGTCGGTGAGCTACGTGGACCACAACGTGCTCCAGGAGGGGTTCGAGAACGCAGACGACCACCGCTACCTCCAGACCGCTGCGGCGCGCTACGGCATCGTGTTCAGCAAGGCCGGCAGCGGCATCTGCCACCAAGTGCACCTGGAACGTTTCGGCGTGCCGGGCAAGACGCTTCTGGGCAGCGACAGCCACACGCCGACCGCCGGCGGGCTGGGCATGATCGGCATCGGTGTGGGCGGGCAGGATGTGGCCTGCGCCATGGCCGGCCTGCCGTTCTATGTGGTCGGCCCGCGGGTGGTGTGCGTGCGTCTGACGGGCACGCTCCGTTCCTGGGTGACCGCAAAGGACGTGATCCTGTTCCTGCTGCGCGACATCACCGTGAAGGGCGGCGTCGGCAAGGTGTTCGAATACACCGGGCCGGGGGTGGCCGGCTTGAGTGTGCCCGAACGCGCGACCATCGCCAACATGGGCGCGGAGCTCGGCGCGACCACGAGCATCTTCCCGTCGGACGAGATGACACGCCGCTGGCTCAAGGCCCAGCAGCGCGAGAAGGACTTCGCGCCGCTGGAGGCCGACCCGGACGCCGCGTACGACGATACGATCGAGGTGGACCTCTCCAAGCTGGAGCCTCTCATTGCGCTTCCGCACAGCCCTGACAACGTGATGGCGGTGCGCGAGGTGGCGGGGCAGCTCGTGGACCAGGTCTGCATCGGGAGCTGCACGAATTCATCGTTCCGTGATATGGCCACGGTGGGGGAGCTGCTCAAGGGGCGGCGGGTGCACCCGCACGTCAGCCTGGCCGTCGCGCCCGGCTCGCAGCAAGTGCTCGACATGATGGCGCAGCGCGGGATTCTGGCCACGATCATAGAGGCGGGCGCGCGTGTGCTCGAGGCCGCCTGCGGCCCGTGCATCGGCATGGGGCAGGCCCCCGGCACAAACGCCGTCACGCTGCGCACGGTCAACCGCAATTTCGAAGGCCGCACCGGCACCGCCAGCGCCATGTGCTACCTGTGCAGCGCGGAGACGGCCATTGCCTCAGCCCTCAGCGGGAAGATCACTGACCCGCGTCGTCTGGGCAAACTGCCGAAAGTCGAGGAGCCTGACGTATACCCGGTCAACGATAGTCTCATCCTGCGGCCACCCGATGACGGCTCGGGCGTCGAGGTCGTGCGCGGGCCGAACATCCAGCCTATACCCAAGAAAGACGCCTTGCCCGACCGCCTCGACGGCGTCGTGCTCATCAAGGTCGGCGACAACATCACCACAGACCACATCCTGCCCGGGGGCGGGAAGGTGCTGCCGCTGCGCTCGAACATCCCTGCCATCAGCGATTTCCTCTTCGAGCGCGTGGACCCGGGTTTCGCCGAGCGCGCACGGGAGCACAACGGCGGGTTCGTCGTCGGCGGCGAGAACTACGGGCAGGGCTCCAGCCGCGAGCACGCCGCGCTCGCCCCCATGCACCTCGGCGTCATGGCCGTCATTGCCAAGGGCTTCGCCCGCATTCACCGCGCGAACCTCATCAACTTCGGCATACTGCCGCTGGTGTTCGCGAAGTCGTCTGATTACGACCGCGTGCAACAGGACGACATGCTCATCATTGACGAGGTGCTCGCGGGACTTGAGGCCGGACGCTTCACGGTCAAGGACGAGACGCGCGAGTTCTCGTTCAAAGTGAAGTGCGAGCTGAGCGAGAGGGAAAAGGCGATTGTCAAAGCGGGCGGCCGCTTGAACATGATTTCAGGCTGAGAAGCGAAACTCAAGACCGGGGTCCCCAGATGCGCAGCAGTGCTCTTGGGCTGATAGCTCTCCTCGCCTTTGTGTTGTGCGCACGAGCCGGCGAGCAGCAGGACCAGCCCGTGGGAATCCAATACGGTGAGCCGGTCCATCTCTGCGCGCTTCAGAACCAGGAGATAACCGAGAGCAGCGGCATCGCCTGTTCCTGGCTGCAGAAAGGCGTGTTCTGGACGCACAACGATTCCGGCGACACCGCGCGCATCTTCGCCTTCGACGTGAAGGGCCGCAACCTGGGCGTGTTCGCGGTCGAGGGCGCGGCAGCGCGCGACTGGGAGGACATGGCTTCCTTCAAGGTCGGCCGCGAGAGCTACCTGGTGCTGGCGGATGTCGGCGACAATGGCGCGAAGCGCGAGTCCCGCACCATCTACGTCGTGCATGAGCCCGCCATCGGCCCGCAGGGCATTCCGCCCGGCGCGAAGGCCCGCCTGGCCATGGCAGTCGAGTTCCGCTACGAGGACGGTCCTCACGACTGTGAGTCGGTCGCCGTGGATCCCACCACGCGGGTCGTCTACCTCATCAGCAAGATCGTCGGGCCTGGCGCCAGGATCTATGCCCTCCCTCTTCCTGAAAAGAAACCTAGCGTACCCCTGGTGGCCAAGGCCATTGCCAGCATTGACGCGCCGATGGTGACGGCGATGGACATCTCGCCTGACGGATTGCGGGCCGTCGTGCTGACATACGGCGACGCCTACGAGTACGTGCGCAAGCCAAAGGAGCAATGGTCGGAGGCGTTCGCGCGCGAGCCGCGCCTGATCAGGATGCCCAACCGCGCACAGGGCGAGTCCATCTGTTATGGCCAGGATGGGAAGACGCTCTACCTGACCAGCGAGAAGTTGCCGACGCCCCTGTGGGAAGTGCCTGTCTCTGAGAAGCAGTAAGGGCGTTCTCAGTTCGGAATTGAAGAGCACATACCGTGTTCCTGGAGAAAGTGATGTCTCAATACAAACTTGAGGGCTGTAGGCTGGAGATAGGGCCCCCGTGCGAAGTAGACCGCCGCGCGGGGCATTGCTGGTTCTCGAACCTGCATCGCATCGGGAAAGGCGACCTCCTGTGCGGGACGACGCTGGCTGACGACAAGGCGCAGGGCGAGTGGCCCTCGGTGCTCTGCCGCTCCAAGGACGGCGGCCGGTCGTGGAAGTGTGCCGGAGAAGCGAGTTATGGGCCGGCTTCGGTTCTCCTGAGTTCCGGCAAGCTTCTCATGATGCCGTACGAGCTGTGGCCGCTGACCAAGGGTGAGAGGCGCAACGCGAAGGCCAACGGGACAATCGTCGCGCGCAAGCCTGATGGCTCCATTGCCTTCGAGCGGGAGCCGGTGAGGTTCCTCGGTTGGCCGCGCGACCTCGCGGACTACAACGTGGACGAGCTGTGTATGGTCACTAACGGCAACATCGACCCGCTCCGCGACGGACGCCTGTTCATGACCACCTACGGCAGGTTCCAGGGGGAGGAGAAGTACTGTGTGTTCGCGGTCACGAGCGCTGACGGCGGCCTCACGTGGAACTACCTGTCCACGGTCGCGCGCTGGCAGGACACGCCGGACGCGAGCGAGGGCCCTGACGAGTCCAACAGCGCGCGGCTGCCGGGCGGACGCCTGCTGTGCGTCTATCGCGTAGGGAGCGGACAGGACTTCCACAAGAGCTACAGCGCGGATGAGGGCGTCACGTGGACCAAGCCCGAGCGCATGAATGGCGTCTGGTCGGTCGAACCGCAGCTTGCGTGC
>Ga0315294_10005152_pt1 | contig 14335 bp, 11 predicted proteins | sample YL17G13_40_MG_FD_203626 | JGI IMG/M metagenome (GOLD analysis project Ga0315294, IMG submission 203626) | Sediment microbial communities from Yellowstone Lake, YNP, Wyoming, USA - YL17G13_40 | ecosystem: Environmental > Aquatic > Freshwater > Lake > Sediment | place: USA: Wyoming | collected... | reverse complement strand
ATCTGAAAGAACTTGATAAGATGAAATCGGAGTTCATCGCCATGGTTACCCATGAACTTCGGGCACCCATCGCCGCCGTGGAACAGCAGTTGACCGTTATCCTGAATAAGATGGCGGGTGAGGTGACGGCCAAACAGGAACAACTTCTTACCCGGGCTAAAGAGAGGACCAGGGGGCTTCTCAATCTCATCAAAGACCTCCTGGATCTTTCCAAGATCGAAGCGGGAAAGATGGTCCAATACAAAGAGCCCCTCTCCCTTCAAGAAGTGATCCAAAGGGTGGTGGACTTGATGAGGACCGAAGCCGAGGCCAAGAAAATCGATCTTCAATTCTCTGCTCCTTCCGAGATTCCGTTGATCAGTGCAGACCGGAACAGTATGGAGGGCATTTTCACCAATCTTATCTCCAATGCGATCAAATATACGCCGGAGGGAAGAAGGGTTTGGATCACCCTAAGTGAAGAGGGTGGATTTGTAAAGGCCGCTGTTTCGGATACAGGCATCGGTATTAAAAAAGAAGACCTACCACGAATCTTTGATAAATTCTACCGCGTAAAAACCACAGAAACTCGGCAGATTATCGGGACAGGGCTTGGACTTTCTATCGTCAAAAGTATTGTGGATGCCCATCTGGGCTCGATATCAGTCGAAAGTGAGGAGGGTGGCGGAGCCACTTTCACTGTCCTATTTCCAAAAGAGTCAACTCATACGACCTAATGGTGGAATACTTCTATACCAACCGCAACTTAACCTCCATCCTCTCTTCTCATCATACCCAATGTCAAAGTCATCCAATCATTCCCTCTCTCAATCCAATGAGGCAAAGATGAGCAACGAGGAGGCAACGATTAAAGGAAAAACAAGAGTCCTATTAGAAGGCGTAGGAAGTAAAAGAGAAAATCTCATACCCATTTTACAAAAAATCCAGGAAGAACTGGGATATCTTCCTCCCTATGTCATGCTCGAGGTTGCCCGGTTTCTCGACATCCCGGAGATTGATGTCTACAGTGTAGCGACCTTTTATAACCAATTCCGTCTCACCCCTCCTGGTAAGCATTCGATAAGAGTTTGCATGGGAACTGCCTGTCACGTAAAGGGCGGTCACATCACTCTGGCAGCGTGGCAAAGAAGATTGAAAATAGGACCGGGTGAAACCTCCCCTGACCGCGAGTTTGACCTCGATACGGTAGCCTGTGTCGGCTGCTGTGCCATGGCACCTGTGACAGTTGTGGATAAAAAAGTGGAAGCCAAGGCTAATCCCACAAGGGTAGATGGAATCCTCCTCTCCTATCAGCTCCAAAAAGAACAAGAAGAAAAGGAAAAGAATTGAAATTCGAGGAAATAAAAAAGCAAGCGCAATCCCGCTGGCAAGAGATATGGAATGACCAGATGCCGGTGATTCTGGTCGGCACTGCCACTTGCGGTAGAGCGGCGGGTGCACTCGAAGTCCTTCAAGCAATAAAAGACACAGTGAAAAAACAGAATCTCAACTGCCTCATCTATGAAGTGGGCTGCATGGGACACTGTTATGCTGAACCTCTCGTCATTATCCGCAAGCCGGGATTTCCTTCCATCTGCTATGGCCGTGTCAATCCAGTCTTAGCCGAGAATTTGATCAATAACTTCATCTTGAACGATGATCCCTGCCTTGAGTTTGTTTTAGGTGCTCTCGAAGAGAATGATCTCATCCCCAGTTTTTCTGATTTTCCACGGTCAAAATACGAAAAGCGAATCCTTTTAAAAAATTGCGGTCAAATTAACCCAGAAGAGATAGAGCACTATATTGCGAAGGGTGGATATGAAAGTCTATCAAAAGCTCTCCAGATGAAGCCAAAGGAGATTGTATCGGAGATCAAGCGGTCTAAATTGCGAGGTTTGGGCGGTGCAGGTTTCCCGGCTGGAGAGAAGTGGGATGTCTGCCGTCACTCAGAAGGAGAACCAAAATATCTAATCGGTAATGGCGATGAAGGCGACCCGGGCGCTTTCATGGACAGAGCGATCTTGGAGAGCGATCCCCACTCTGTAATAGAGGGAATGGTCATTGCAGGCTATGCCATCGGTGCCCGTCATGGTTATATCTATGTTCGAGCCGAATACCCTTTGGCTGTGCAAAGAGTCCAGAATGCGATCCATCAGGCAGAAGAGTACAAATTTCTGGGAGAAAATATTTTGGGGAGCGACTTCAGCTTTGACATCAAACTCTTTCAAGGTTCAGGTGCTTTTGTCTGCGGTGAGGCAACAGCCCTTATTGCCTCCATAGAGGGAAAGCCGGGAATCCCCCGGCATCGGCCTCCACGCGTGGCTGTCCAAGGTCTTTTTGGAAAACCAACGATCCTCAATAATGTGAAAACCCTTGCTTATGTTCCTCATATCGTCAAAAACGGGGCGGATTGGTTTTTACAAACGGGCACTGAGAGAAGCAAGGGAACAGCCGTCTTCGCCCTTGCAGGCAAGGTAGTCAATACGGGTCTGGTAGAAGTTCCAATGGGCACGACACTGCGCCAGCTCATCTTCCAGGTGGGTAGTGGCATTACCAAAGGTAAACGTTTCAAGGCAGTTCAAATTGGCGGTCCATCCGGCGGATGCCTTCCTGAATCAGCGCTCGATCTCCCCATTGATTTCGATTCACTGCAGGAAAGCGGAGCCATGATGGGCTCCGGAGGGATGGTCGTTCTCGATGAAGACGACTGCATGGTTGAAGTAGCCCGCTATTTTCTCGATTTTACCCAGAAGGAATCCTGCGGAAAGTGTACTTTATGCCGTCTGGGAACAAAGCAAATGTTAGACATTCTCGAGGATATCACAAAGGGCCGCGGGAAAATGGAAGATCTTGAGACACTCGAGGAACTGGCAGAGGACATAAAGCAAGGATCACTCTGCGGCCTGGGCAGAACCGCACCCAATCCTGTGCTCACAACCCTCCGATATTTCCGGGAGGAATATGAGGTTCACATTAAAGAAGGGCGCTGTCCGGCATTGATGTGTCAGACCCTTATCGCTTATTACATCATTCCAGAGAAATGTGCACGGGGATGCGATGCCTGCGTGGGTACCTGTACAGTTGAGGCTATTTCTACTGACAAGAAGAGGAAAATTAAGGTGATCGACCAGGAAAAATGCGTCAAGTGCAATACTTGCCTTGCCGCATGTCCGCCGCAATACGATGCTGTAATTAAACTATCACCCCCGGACCGAATACCAAAAGGCTGAGGTTAACGCTAAGGTTAAGCAAAATCTCAACCTTAACCTAAACCTTTAACGTAGAACGATGAAGAACATATCTCTAACAATTGATGATAAAAAGATTTCATGCACCGAAGGAAAGACCATCCTCTGGGCAGCTCTGGAGAATGGCATCTATATACCCAACCTGTGTGCCATTCGAGAAAAGATGCAACCCTCTGCCTCTTGCCGCCTCTGCTTTGTGGAAGTGGAAGGTGAGACCGAACCTGTCATTTCCTGCACCGAGACAGTTAAGGAAGGAATGGTAGTTAACACGCGAGGCAAAAATGCATTGAGGCTTGCTCGCACTGCCGCTGAGCTAATCCTTGCAAGCCACCCTGTTGATTGCGGTCATTGTTTAAAAAACCGATCCTGTGAACTTCAGAAAATTGCTAAACATCTTGGCATAAAACTGAAGACAAAGCGATTCAGGAAGCTTGAGAGGAATCTCCCCATAGATGAAAGCAGTCCCCTCTTTATTTACGATCCCAATAAGTGTGTCCTCTGCGGCAGGTGTGTCTGGGTATGCCGGGAGCGTTTGGGCATCGGAGCCATTGGCTTTACCAGAAGAGGCTTCAAACGAATGGTCTCCACCTTCCAGGACAAACCCATTGCCGAATCAATCTGCAATCAGTGCGCTGAATGTGTTAAGGTGTGCCCTGTTGGCTCCCTCGCATTTAAAAACAAACCCATATTCACTCAGACAGCACCAGAATAACTCAAACCCACTTGTTCCCTTCCAGTGGTGAATCCAACGCTTCTTTACATTAACTCCGAGGTGGTCATTCACGCGAAGGCGGGAATCCAGCCCAGAAACACTGGATTCCGGGTCAAGCCCGGAATGACAAATAAAAAAAAGAGAGCTCTGAATCACTACACCATCAACTTCCCCTTCCCTAATTTTTGAAAAGGGTGTATATTACACCTAAATGGAGCGATTCTTTATGATAATTGGTTCTTAAGGTACTGGATTCCTGCTTCCGCAGGAATGACATGAAAACTCGTTAGCTTAGACCGTCATTCCCGCCCCTGCTTTCGCAGGGGCAAGCTCGTCCCCGCGGAGGCGGGGAGCGGGAACCCAGAAGGTCTTATTAATAAAATCGCTCTTACAAATTGATAATCGGGATACACTACAGGTCCATCTGAACATGAAATTCGACCTTTTTAAGCAGAAGAGAGCCTTTAGTGGTTTAAAATTTAGGAAAATATAGAAGAAGTATGGAAAATAACGTTAGATGACCTGAAATAGGTGATTCAGGATGACTGAAGAGTATATTAGTGAACTCTTGTTCCATTTTTGGAAGGAAGAACCAGAAGACAGAGCTTTCCAGATATTTACCTCTATTGTCGAAAAGGGATTGTTACTCTCACGTGGAAATCGAGAATTGATAGATCGGTTCTATTACAAGAGAAAGGACGGCCAAATCGATTTTCTGGAAGCTGTACAGAATGCCCGCGTTTGTTTCACCGATATTCCTCAAGACAAATTCTCTAAGCACCGCAAGCAGTACGGCAAGTGTGCGGTTGGATTCTCAAGAAAAACCATCTTGTCATGGGGTGGTTGTCCAGCGTGGTATCTACCGAATCATTATAGGGAGCTTACCCTTCAAAACCACGCAGGAGCATTAGTGTATGGACTGGCAGATGCCATTAAGTTTATTCAGCTGGTTCCCGTCTTACTAAAGCTCACAGGAAAGAAGTTGATTTATAACGATGTTGAACTCTCGGAGAACGAAGCCAACGAGCGGTTTGAGTTTGCAAAGCAATCTGTCCTTCGCGTGTCCTCGTTTATCAAATCCATGTCAAAGGAGGCTGATGACCACTATTATCTTTTTGAAAGGGAATGGCGTATTGTAAGCGGAATCCGATCCGACTATTACGACAATCCATTTAAAAAACTATCTGACGCAGAGAAAAAAGAGTTAGTTTCAGCAAGGCCAGAATGGGGAAAACCTTTGGAATCAAGGGAACCAAGGATTTCTGCACAGTTCTCCAAGGAACCGTTGATAGAAAGCTTCTGTTTCTTCAATGGCATTCCGGGACAGGAAACTGCTTCTGAAAGAATTGAAAAAATACTCGTGCCAACACAACAATTTATGGAAAGGGACAAGGAATATGTAGATAAGAATTCTGATCTTTTTAAAAAAGGCGGACCTTTAATCGAATTATTGGAGTGAAATAGAACCAGTAGAACAAATCTAATAAGGACACATCCCATTTTTACGGATGGGGTGTAATAGCAATAATGGTGATCTGTTTTCTTCCGGGGCCGTAGTACCAGAAAATTCTATAAGCGGCAGGCGTTCTTTGCTGGACATAGGCTTCAAAGACCTTTTCGCCATTTGGTCCCTTTAATGAAGTAAATTCATGAGTGTTTAAGGAAGGGTGTCTCAAGTTCGTTTCCATCAATCCGAGTGCTTTTCTTACCGCCTTTAGAACGTCTTTCTCGGAAGGATCATTTCCGATCTCCCGAAGATCTGAATCAGCTTGCGGAGTAAAACTTAACTCATTCATAGGGCTTTATTTTGCGTATTTTGCAAATGAACCACGCTTAATTGTTCCCTTCTGTGACAGACCTGCCTTAACCTTTTTTAAAGCAGTTTTATTTTCATAAAGCCATACCTCTCGGGCCGGAATCTCCACCATTGGCTCTAGAATAATCCTATCATTCTCTTTATAGGCCCTCACAGAGCTTACTTTTTTCCCCGGAAGTAGCTTGGTTAAAGAAATCCTTTTTCTTGAATCGACAGTCAGTTTTATTGTCTCCATTTCTTCTCCTTTCTTTCAGATTCATAATAATCCAAGGATGGGAGAAATGTCAAGTGGGAATACCCACTTTGTAGATGAAAACAGTCTCTTCCTCATCTACGACCCTAATAAATGTGTCTGGGTATGTTTGAAATTAAAAGTGTCTTCTTGAAATTGCGGGGACAGTTTCTTTGGTTTTTAAAAAGCCCGCATCCACTCCGGCTTGAGCCCGATTTCCCCTCTCAGGGCCGCATCGATCAGGTCCAGGGCCTCCTGCTTGCCCTCTGGGAGACGCACCTTCACCGGCAGGTAGTTGGATGCATGATTAGAAGCAAAGATGCCGCCGCTCAGGTTTGTGTGGGCGATCATCTCCTTCATCTCAATCAGCAGCCCTCGCTCATCCGGCAGTTCGAAATCACCCCTCTCATATTCTTCCCAAAGGGGCGTGCCGGGAATCAGTATCACGGTCAGAGCAGCAACATAGCTGGGGTTCAGCGCGCTTAGAAGTTCTCCCGTCGCCCGGGCATGGTCCAGGGACTTCACCTTCCCTGCAACTCCCAGAAGTACCATGACAATAAGTTCCATCCCCGCATCCTTCACCCTTTTGCCCATCTCGAGGCAGTGCTGCGCGCTCGAACCCTTATTGATCTTTTTACGGATCTCATCGTCTCCGGTTTCAACACCAAGGTAGAGTTTGCCCAGTCCGTTCTCCCGCAGTTCGACCAGTTCCTGGAGGGATTTCATCGTGATGCTTTTTGTATTGGCATAAGCTCCAACCCGTTTGACCCAGGGGAGATGTTCCTTGATTCTCTCAAGGATCCACATCAACCTCTTTTGAGGAATAATCAGGGCATCCCCATCCATGAGAAAGACCCGGTCCTGTCTTCTCATATACTTTGAGGCAAACAGTATATCGCTTAGGATGATGTCATTGTCCTTTATCCGAAATGGTTTATCCTTATAGGTCCCGCAAAAGGTGCATTTATTATGAGAGCAGCCCAAGGTCACTTGAAGGAGAATACTGTAGGCTTCAGGGGGTGGTCGGATACAGTTCCCCTCATAATGCATGCCTTCGCTTTCTATTGTGCAGTCCATTGATTTTCCTTCTCCTGTTTCTAATATCCGACCTGATTTAAAGGTCAGATAATCGGTTTGATAGGCCGTGGCAAAACCAAGACACTGTTATGATGATATCTCCTTAATATCGAAGATGACTTCAGCGGCGATCTTGGCTGCAATTCCACATACCTCAGGACAACCTTGCCGGCTATGGCCTCCCATATTATGAAAGGCCTTACTCTCTTCAGGGATGAAAAGTCGATAAATTTTTCCGTACCGAATCTTGTGGATCTCCCAGCAAAGAGTGTGCCCAATTTTCTCCTTAAAGAGAGTATAAATCTGGCTTGCTGGCTCCATCGACCTTCGGAGCTGTTCTATATCTTCAAGCCTCTCCCGGCCAACCAATGAGCCAATTGCCATAATGGCACCGGTGAGTGCCCCGCACGTTTCTCCCTGCCTAGCCACGCCCCCAGCCAAGGCACTTCCAGCTTTAAAGATATCCCTGCTTCCTACATTTAGCTTCTCCTGCAAAGCTGCAAGAACGGCCTGCGTTCACCCAAAGTAGTTCATATCGTTTTGGAGTGCCAATTCGAAGATCTCTTCAAGAACTTTTTCTCGATTTACCATAAGTTTTTCCTCCGGGATAGATTCTTCTAATATTTTCATTATTGTTACACTTTTTACCAAAATTTCAACTCTTTTTATGAAGGATCAGGGATTGACTTTGGACAATTTGCAAATAGACCCCGTTGTTGCATAAAAATTCGGTTAAATTTACAAGATGCCTTTATAAAGAGCTGGCTTATACCCTTTCGATGATACCTTCTAAAAGTCACCACCGGAGTAAACCAGCGAATGACGTTAATTGAAGGTTCATCCCTCAATTGGCAAAGGTTAAATGATTTCGTAGGACCAGTTTAATGCAACAACAGGGTAGAGTTTCAGGCCACCAAAGATAATAGTTAAAAATGGAAAAGGGCGAGGTCTCGACATATAACATTTGGTTTTTTTGTTTGAAGAAAATTTTCACTCTTGGGCCCCTCCCGAAGAATAAACCCTGTTGTTGCATAAAGATGCGATTGAATTAACTGAATACCATCATAAAAGGTCGGTTTTTCAGCATTTTGGTGGTCTCTTCCCCTGTGGAATAAGAATCATATTCGATAGCATCACGTATTATTTGCTCCACTATTGGGAGTTTTATCTTTCCAGAGAAGATGTAAAACCTATTCCACAGGGTCACCAATTGATTGATCCAGCAGATGACATTGATTTAAGGGGCGTTCCTCAATTGTTAAAGGTTTGATAAATCCGAGCGCCGAATTTAATGCAACAACAGGGTAAATTAAGATCGGCATTCAGTTCATTCTTTGGACCAACACCAATTGTTTTCCTTCAAATAGCCCCTGTAACGAACATTGGCCCTACTGCCTCAATGACTCTAACACAGTTGACTGTAAAATTCAGTCAACGTTCCCTCCTTATATCGGAGTTCCAGTCCATCCCTGACTTAATTTTGAAGTCAGTTTTTCTGCTCATCATTACCTCAATAAAAAGTGTCATCTGAGTTGGTCCTAAAGCAGCAGAGTGGGTTTCTGTAAAAAAGGTAATGAATTTTATTCTTTTTCTTGATAAAATGATTTTGGGTAATACATGAGATTGTGAGGCTTGTGTTGCGCAAAAGTTCTTATCGAGAGGAGCGCCGTGATGAAAAAATATATCAGAATAGCTTCCCTTAGATTGGGAATGATTGGTCTTCTTTTCTGGATCTCTTCGTGTGCGGTCAATCCCGTGACCGGTAGGCAGGAGCTCATGCTCCTGAGCGAACCGGATGAGATCCAGCTCGGTCGTCAGACGGACGGCCAGGTGATTCAAGAGTATGGTCTCTACGAGGATGCCAAGTTGACTGCCTATCTCAATGATATTTGCCAGAGATTAGGCAAGATCTCTCATCGACCCAACTTGACGTACCATTCTAAAGTCCTTGACGTATCGGTGGTCAATGCCTTCGCCGTGCCCGGAGGATATGTCTACTTCACCCGTGGTATTCTGGCAAGTCTGAATAACGAGGCAGAGCTGGCCGCTGTGATGGGGCATGAAGTTGGCCATATCACAGCTCGCCATTCCGCAAGACAATACAGCCAGGCTCAACTTGCCCAACTGGGTTTGGGAGTGGGAATGGTCTTTGCTGAAAAAATTCCTGCCTTATCGGAATTGGCCCAGTTAGGTGTCGGTATGCTCTTTTTGCGCTTCAGCAGGGACAATGAGAGGCAGGCAGATGATCTGGGTGTAGAATATTCGAGCAAGGTAGGCTATGACGCCGCCCAGATGGCCACTTTTTTTGAAACCCTGGAGCGAATGAACCCAGGCTCAGATCGAACCGGACTGCCAAGCTGGTTCTCCACCCATCCGAGTCCAGAAGACCGGACGCAGGCCGTTCGGATAAGAGCACGAGAATGGCAGCAGAAACTGGGTATAAAGGACTTGAAACTGAACCGTGACCAATACTTTAAGGAGATCGATGGTCTTGTATTTGGGGAAGATCCGCGGCAGGGATATGTCTCGGATCATGTATTCTACCACCCCGTCCTCCGTTTCCAATTCCCTGTGCCGGTCAATTGGAAACTCAAAAACACGCCGTCGCGTGTGCAAATAGTCGGCGAGAGGGAGGAGGCAGTCATTCTCTTTTCACTTACAGCCGGACCATCACCCTATGAGGCGGCTCGAACTTTTGTTGGCAAGACAGGTGCCGTTGTAATCAGGTCTGAGACTACTCAGGTGAACGGATTGCCTTCGCAGCGAGTGATCTCAGATATTCAGACCCAGAGCGGGGTGATCCGTGTGATGTCTTACTTCATTCAAAAAGAGAGACGTATCTTTGTGTTCCATGGCCTCTCTCTCCGCAGCTTGTTTCAAAAGTATCAGACCCTCTTCGACGGCCATATGCGCCAATTCAAGGAGCTTTCGGATCCAAAAAGGATCAATATCAAACCGGACCGTATCCGCATCCGTGCCGTAGGGTCGGTTGATACTCTGGAAAATGCTCTCCGATCCTTGGGTGTTCCAAATGAAAAACTGAAGGAGATGGCCCTGCTCAATGGAAAGCATTTAAATGAAATGATTCCTGCGAACACAATGCTCAAAGTGGTAGAGAGAGGGCGTTGACATAATTTTGAAGGAGTGGGTTCAACAAAAAATCAGGCGGGCCAGCACTGTCTTCCTCCATCGACACGCAAGACTTGCCCGGTGATGAACGAAGCAGCATCAGAGACTAGAAATTCGACCGCTCGTGCTACTTCAATCGGCCTCCCATAGCGATCCAGGGTTCCCTCCTCGACGAACTTGTCTGGGTCAGTGGGGCGGCTTGCAACGAAACGGTGGGTTACAATATCTCCAGGGGCGATGACATTTACAGTAATATTGTGAGGCCGAAGCATCATCGCCAGACAACGCGAATATTCATGGACTGCAGCTTTGGCTGTACCATAGATGGCCGATCCCTCAACCCCCCACAGGCCAGCGATACTACCAATGTTAATGATCCTTCCGGTGCGTCGTTTCATCATCTCCGGGACTACTTCGCGGCATACTAAGATACAGGTCATCAGATTGCGATCGAGCACCGATCGAATGTCCTCAAATGAAATAAAGACAGGATCATTCTTTTGAGGCTTCCCACCCATCGGCCCACTCGTCCCCTTAGCACCAACATCACCACCCGCACAGTTGACCAGGATGTCGATGCAACCAAAGGTAGCTCTGATCTCCTTGGTGAGAGCCTTGACAACTCCTTCATCCGCAAGGTTCCCATGAACGGGAAGGACTTTGACCTTATGCTCATTGGCAATGGATTGAGCGACTGCTTCAAGGGAGTCGGCTTCATTAAAGGCACGAGTTGAAAAGGGTGTTGTACCATGTATCGCTACTGAAGCACCAAGACTTGCTAAGTGCGTGGCGATAACACGGCCGATTCCCCGTGAAGACCCCGTCACCCAAACAACCTTTCCTGTTAGATGGCAATGGATCTCTTTCATAAAATCACCTCTTTCATGGATTTTTAAAAAAACATTTCCTTTTATTCTATCTCGGAGATGAAAGAAAAAGTCAAGATAAATAGAACAGAGGCTTAAAGTCAATGATTGGATATGAGGGGGACGTGAGCCACAAAGGACACCTGGAATTTCTTTCGACAAGCGTGTATGATTGATTTACGCATGAACATGCCTCATTAATCTACCAAAGGAGGAATAGAATGGAACTTAAACCAAAGGACAAAGCACCCGATTTTGAACTGCCAAACCAGAACGGAAAGAAGATTTCCCTTTCCGATTTCCAGGGACGCAAAGTCCTCCTTTACTTTTACCCAAAAGCTGGCACTTCAGGCTGAACGACTCAGGCCATCAGCCTGAGAGATGCCGGGACGCATCTCGATAAACTGAAAGTGGCTGTAGTAGGGATCAGCCCCGATCCACTGGCGGCACAAAAGAAATTTGCTGAAAAAAATGGCCTGAGTTTTTCTCTCCTTTCAGACGAAGACCACAAGGTCGCGAAAGCTTACGGCGTCTGGGGACAAAAAACGATGTACGGTAAGAAATTCGAGGGAATCAACCGGTCATCCTTTCTCATCGATGAAACAGGTAAGATTATCGCTGCCTGGCACAAGATAAGTCCTCAGGCCACCGTACCAGAGGCATTGAAGGTACTGGAGTCATAGACCAACAGTAGTAATTGGTGCCAACGATAAAAATTTATCCTGTCAGGTCAAAAGGGTAATTTAAACATTCCATTTTCTTTCAATTTGACTGCTCAGTCGTAAGAACCCCCCGGAAAATTGACGGGTTGATGGGCTTGAGTTAATGTTACTAAGGAGTCCATAATAGGATAGACATCGTCGATTTGAGGGCCTGCCCGTTTGACAACCTCGGACTGGACTCCGGTTGGAGTTTACCCCGGTGAAATCCTGGGCTGGAGAGACGAATTTGAGGCATCGTCCCTTTCCGTCATTCCGGCGAAAGCCGGAATCCAGTCCCGCCTGTAGCGGGATAAAAGAAGAGTTTGATGTCTATACAATTACGGCCTTATTAGTAACTAAGAAAGGCGGATATTCATGAAAAGAATTTGCCTCACAGTAATTTTTACCATTCTCATTTCGTTTGGTGTACCTGCCTACGCGGACCAGGCCGCTGAAGAGATACTCAAAGCAATTGTTAAGATACGTTCGATTGTTCCAAACGATGCCCAAACTGCTCGTACACTCGGGACAGAACGGGAAGGCAATGGTGTGGTCATTGATTCGAAAGGACATATTCTGACGATCGGCTACCTCATCGTAGAAGCTGAGACCATCGAAGTCGTTGGGCCAGATGGTAAACCTATCGACGCAACTTTTGTTGGTTATGACCACAACACCGGCTTTGGTCTTTTACAAACAGACAAGCCTCTCAATGTGGTACCCATGAAGCTGGGTCAAGCGTCAGAAGCCAAAGAGGGTGAACCGATTCTGATAGCGGGCCATGGAGGCGCCGATTCAGTTCAAGTGGGTCGGGTCATTTCTCGCAAGGAGTTTGCAGGCTACTGGGAGTATCTTCTCGAAGATGCCATCTTTATTGCCCCGCCTTATCCCAATTTTGGTGGAGCAGCGCTGATAGGCCGCGATGGTCGACTCTTAGGTATCGGGTCCCTTTACACTCAGGTAATGATCCAGGGATTTGGTTCAATTCCCTGTAATATTTTTGTTCCTATCGATCTCCTCAATCCGATTCTATCTGACCTGATAACCAGAGGTCGTTCTCGTGAGGCGCCACGGCCTTGGTTGGGTCTAAATACGGAAGAGGCGCACGGCCGTGTTTTCATCCTTCGGGTTACCTCGGAAGGTCCGGCTGAACGAGCAGGCCTGCAGCCCGAAGACCTCATTCTTACAGTTAATGGAAAGGCAGTGAATGGGCTTGCTGATTTTTACCGTAAGGTATGGGCCCTTGGCAATGCAGGAGTTGATGTTTCTCTCGGCATTCTCCGGGGAACTCAGATTCGTGATATAACAGTCCGCTCTGTCGACCGTTATCAATTTCTCCGACTTAAACCAACAAAGATCTTATAGAGGGGCGTTCTTCATCAACGCTTTAAGGTCTATGTTCCATCACTTCTGGATCCTTTTTTTCTCAATATTTTTCTTCTGCTCACTTGCCTGGTCAGAAACAAAGCCAGTTAGTTTCGCCATTCCTTTTCCAGAGCTAACCTTTAAACAGATTCTTTCCAAAGAGGAACAGGCCTACCTTGGGATATCGAGAAAGAAAGATTTCTTTTTCAAAGAAATCCGTGGGGCCTTGGTTTTAGTTGAATTCACTAGCACCTATTGTATGAGTTGTCAGAGACAGACTCCAATCTTTAATGAAGTCTATTCATTGATTGAAAAGGATCCCAGATTGAAGGGGAAGGTGAAGATGGTTGGGATCGCTGCTGGAAATAATGAAAAAGAGGTAGAAAATTTCAAGAAAGAGTATAAAGTCCCCTTCCCCATCCTCGCCGACCTCAACTTTGATGCCCATACTACAGTTGGAAGTCCTCGAACCCCTTTTACAATATGGGTGAGACGAGATGTCCAAGGAAAAAGCATTGTGGTGAGCACCCATCTGGGACTGATTGATTCAGCGGAGAGTGCCCTGGATGAAACCAGAGCCGTTCTCCAGTATGACCTGGCACTCTTAAAACCTAAGAGAGGGGTCATTTACGAAGGTGATGCCTTGATGCCCCCTCTTAAAGAAGAAGAGCTGATGGCGAAGGCAAGAGAGGGGATGGAGGCTTCTGGAGGGGAAGTTATTCAGATCGAAAAAATATCCTTGAAGGATGGGGATTGGATCTATGTAGGAAAAATGGATTTTGGAAAGCATCAAGGGAATCTTTTTTCGAAACTGGCGAGCCGGCGAGCGGTCTGTGATATCTGTCATGATACCTTTTTTATCTATACCTTTGATCCTGAGGGAAAGGTGATTGATATTGTGCCCATCCAACTGACCAAAGTTGGAAATCTCAATTGGACAGAGGAGGATATAAAGAAATTGAGAAGCCGTACCGTTGGAAGATCCATCCTCAAACCTTTCACATTCGATCCTGGTGTGGACTCCGTCTCAGGAGCAACCATCACCGCTGTTCTGATCTTCGACAGCTTAGACAAGGCGAAGGAGGTTTATGACAAGCTGAAAAAGGAGGGCTATATTAAATAGTTCTTATCATTGTGTCGTTCCCGCATAAGCGGGAATCCAGTAGATCTCGCACGAATAGATTCCTGCTTTCGCAGGAATGACAACTCT
>Ga0315294_10005151_pt1 | contig 14335 bp, 21 predicted proteins | sample YL17G13_40_MG_FD_203626 | JGI IMG/M metagenome (GOLD analysis project Ga0315294, IMG submission 203626) | Sediment microbial communities from Yellowstone Lake, YNP, Wyoming, USA - YL17G13_40 | ecosystem: Environmental > Aquatic > Freshwater > Lake > Sediment | place: USA: Wyoming | collected... | reverse complement strand
GTTAAGAATTTGAGGATCCTCGTGGATTTTCCTGCCAATTCCGTGACCGCAGAGTTCCCGCACCACATTAAATCCCTGACTCTCAACATATTTTTGAATTGCCTTACTGATGTCGCCGATATAATTTCCGGGTTTTACTTTCTCAATTCCTATTTCCAAAGCTTTCTTTGTAACCTGAATTAATCTTAAAATCTCGGAATCGACTATCGAGCCCGCCACGGCGGGCGAAGAGGAATTCGTCCTCTTCTTCACCTTCGCTTCCTTCGGAAGCTCGGCGGGCGAAGATGGAGATGAGGCTTTAGCTTCATCGACTTTCTCTACGCGGCCGGGTCGCGTAACTGGTAGAGTAATCGCCATATCAGTATGAAATCCCCTATAAAGAATTCCTAAATCTAAAGAGATAATATCGCCTTCTTTCAACTTTCTTTCTGAAGGAACGGCGTGGACGATTTCTTCGTTTATAGACGTACAAAGACAAGCCGGAAACCCTTGGTACCCCTTAAATGAACATTTTCCTCCAGATTTTAAAACAAGGTCTTCAGCGACCCTGTCTAATTCTTTAGTGGTAATTCCTGGCTTAACTTTTTTTTCTAATTCTTTCATAACGCGAGCCAGGATTTTTCCACCTTCAGCCATTATTCCAATTTCCTCTGGAGTTTTAATTGTAATCATATTAATCAACCTCGGGTGTTGATTAAATGTTGATTAAAGCTTTTTTAAAATATCTTTAAAAACATTTTCAATACTTTGCTCTCCATCCACTTCAATCAATCTTCCTTGCTTTTTGTAATAATTTATCACCGGCACAACATCGGCTTTAAACCATTCTAACCTTTCTTTCACTCCTTTCACTGTATCATCCGCTCGAGTTATCAATTTTCCTCCGCATTTATCACATTTTTTTAACTTTCTAAACTCTCCAACATAAGGAATAACTCTTCCACAGCATTTACATATTCTTCTCTTAGTTAAACGCCAAATTGATTCTTTTTTAGAAATATTAACAAGAACAATCTTTACATTCTTTTGCCATTCATACCAATTTAAAGCCTCCTCCACGAGAGTAACTTCGATTAGTTTTCTTGGGCTACCATCGAAGACAAACCCATTAAATTTAGGGTTTTGTTTTAATTTTTCAAATTTATCCGTCCAAAGCTTAGATATCAAAAAAGTGGGAATAAGTTCTCCTCTTTTAGCTGAAACCTCTAGCAGTCTTCTACCAGTGAAGTCCTTAACCTTTTGTCTTTCTCTAACTAAATCACCACTACCAACGTACTCCAGTTTCAATTTTTTCTGCAAAAGCTTAGCCTGGGTTCCCTTGCCAGAACCCTGCGGCCCTAAAATAATAATGACTAATGGGTGGTTAAAACGTTTCATATTCTCGCATTTGTAATTGGGCATTAATTTGGGAGACGGTTTCCAAAACCACTGAAACTACAATTAGCAAGGAAGTCCCGCCAATTAAAAATTGGAATTGTTGGACTTGGGTTACTCCCTGAACAATTGAGGGCATAACGGCAATCGTTCCCAAGAAAAGAGCTCCAACCAGCAATACGCGATTTAAAATATAATACATAAAATTGGCTGTGGATTGCCCCGGCCTGATTCCGGGAATAAATCCTCCCATTTTTTGTAAATTGGTAGAAATGGTTTTGGGGTCAAAAGTAACAGCAGTATAAAAATAGGTAAAGAGAACGACCAATAAGAAATATAGAATTCCATGAAGCCAGGGGTTTTGAAACCAGACCCCAATGCTTTTTGCAATTGCCCCAACCTGACCCCCGGCTCCGCCCAAAAAATTGGCAATCATAGTCGGAAAGAGCAAAATTGATAAGGCAAAAATTATTGGAATTACTCCGGCCGGGTTAATGTTTAAGGGCAAATAAGTGGAAACTCCGCCATAAAGACGCATTCCTCTTACTCTTTTAGCATAAGAAACTGGAATATTTCTCCTGGCTTCATTCACTAAAACTACTCCAACGATAATTGCTAAAGCCATTACAAAAAAGAGAATAATATTAGGAATCCTAGCTGCTCCTGCTGTCTGAGTTTGAAGAATCAGCTGACGGATATTGTTTGGGAAATCGGCGACAATCCCAGCAAAAATCAAAAGGGAGACGCCATTACCAACTCCTTTTTCTGAAATTAATTCTCCCAACCACATTAGAAAAAGAGCTCCGGCAATTATAGTTAAAATGGAAGTAAGAAATAGACTCGGAGAAAGAGCAGAAATAACATTTTGACGCTGAAAAATAGCCAGCATTCCATATCCTTGAAGGGCAGCCAAAGGAACGGTAGCAATTCGGCAATATTGGTTGAATTTTTGTCGACCAGCTTCGCCTTCTTCTTTATACATTTTTTCAAGCTGAGGGAAAATCATTGTTAATAACTGGAAAATAATAGTTGCCGTAATATAAGGACCCAATCCCAGCATGACAATAGACAGATGAGACAAAGCTCCCCCGGTAAACATATTCAAGAGACCAAACATTTGAAACTGCCCAAAGAAATTTTTTAAATTTTCGGCGTTAATCCCAGGAATAGGAATATTAGCCATTATTCGAAAAATGGCAAAAATCCCCAAGACGAAGAGGATTTTATTTCGCAAATCGGGAAGTTTAAAGATTTGAGTGATTCTTTGATACCACATTTTATTTAATGGCGCCGCCGGCTTTTTCAATCTCCTCCCTTGCCGACTTTGAAACTTGACAATCTTCGATAGTAAAAGGTTTGGTTAGTTTTCCACGTCCTAAAATTTTTACTTTTGGCAATCTTCCTAATATTCTACGAATTATTCTCTTTTCAAGCAATACTTTCGGGGAAATAACATCTGCTGATTTAAATTTCTTTTCCAGTATTTCAATATTAACCACCGCGGGTTTCAAATTAACTCTCTTAAACTTGTATCCTCTTAATTTAGGGTATCTTTTTATCAATTCTCGAATGATTGGCTTCATTTTCCGACCGGCCCGAGCACTTTGACCTTTTACTCCCCGGCCAGAATAAGTCCCATGCTTCCCGCCTCGTCCAATTCGTTTTCTTTTTTTTAATTTGTGAATGGGTTTGATTTCGTGTAATTGCATAATTTAGTTCAAAATTAAAAGTTAATCCTGAGCTTTGCCGAAGGGTTGACTTTGGACTTTTAATTTTTGTAGTGCTTTTATCGTCGCTCTAGCATTATTTAATTTATTCCCGGTTCTGCCTAAAATTTTAGATGAAATATTTTTTATTCCGGATAGCGCACAAATAACTCTAACCGTACCTCCGGCTACCAGACCCCGGCCCTTCCTCTGGGGTTTCAAAAGAACTTTAGCTGCTCCAAATTTTGCTTCAACTTCGTGAGGAATAGTATCTTCAATAATTGGAACTTCAATTAAATTTTTTTTAGCCGACCTGGTTGCTTTTTCTATCGCTTGGGCTACATCTAATCCTTTGGCCACTCCCACCCCAACCTTGCCCTCTCTGTTTCCAACAACCATCACTGCTCTAAACCCTATTCTTTTACCGCCGGCCCTAGTATGAGCAGTTCTAGCCAAATCCAATAATTTTGATTCGAATTCATCTCTTTTTTCTTCTTTTTGTGGTATCTTTTTAAACATAGATTTAATTTACAATTTTCAATTCACAACCTTCACCCGCTTTGAGCGGGTTCGGTATTTAAAATTTCAGACCTCCTTCTCTTGCTCCCTCAGCCAAGGCCCTGACTCTGCCAAGATATCTATAGCCTCCTCTATCAAAAACTACCTTTCCAAATTTTTTTCCCTGCCTGCCGGCAGGCAGGTCTAAAGCTTTTTTAGCAATTAACTTTCCAACTTCAAAAGCGACGGCCACCTTACCAGTTCTTACAATTTCCTCTTTTTTTTCTTTTAAACTTTTGGTAGGCGAAGTCCTCTTCTTCACCTGCCCGAGTCGCAACGAAGGGTGGAGAAGAGATTTATCTCTTTGATTCGCTTCCATAGGAAGCTCGGTTTTTAAGTTTAACTTTAAGTCGCCAGCTGCAGCTAAAGTTCGACTTTTTTCATCATCAATTAGTTGGGCATAAATATGTTTTGCTGATTTGAAAACACAAAGCCGAGGCACCTTAGAAGTACCTGAAATTTTCACTCTCACTCTTTTGTGGTGTCTAAATCTTTTTTCTCGTTTTAGTTTAGGATTTAGCATTTAATTTTACTTTGTGGTGGTGACTGCCCTTTTCCCTACCTTTCTTCGAACAAGCTCTCCTTGGTATCTAATTCCCTTTCCTTTATAGGGTTCGGGCGGTCTAACTTTTCTTATTTTAGCTGCAATTTGACCGACCAATTCAATATCTGCTCCGGAAATGGTAATAACATTTTTTTCTACAGAAAATTTTACATCTTTTGGGGCTTTTATTTTGGTAGGTTTAGTGAAACCAACAGATAACTGGATTGTGTCACCTCCCTCAACCAAAGCCTTATAACCTACTCCTTCGATTTCTAATTTTTTTTCATATCCTTCTTTTACTCCTTGAACCATGTTAGCCAGAAGGGCTCGGCTTAAACCCCAAAAAGCCTTAGTTTTTTTGGTTTCCTTTTGGGGAGAAACAAAAATCTGATTTTCTTTTACTTCAACTTTAATTTCGGGCCGAATCTCTCGAGAGAGCTCACCCTTTGGACCCGAAATTATTACTTTCTGACCTTCGATTTTAACCTCAACATCCTCCGGTATTAAAATTGGTTTTTTTCCAATGCGTGACATATTATTCCCTACGAATTACGAAACCCTACGAATTACGAATCTTTACGAATATACGAATACCTGTAAGCGAGGGTATTTGCCGAAGGGAGCATTTCGCAGCCCCGCCTCCCGTTTAATTTGATTATTCTTCTAAATAACGGAGACGGGGCGAGAAAAGCCACGGCTGAGATTGAAACTCTTTTCTGGTAATTAAGCCGATGGCGGGCTCCCTGAGGCAATGCCCGAGCGACTGACTGCGTGTCACCCGAGGCAATCTGCCCGAAGAATATCCCCCGAAGCAGCCCTGCCGAGCGAATTACCAGATTTCGCATATCACTTCTCCTCCTAATTTTTGTTTTCTGGCTTCTTTATCAGTCATTAAACCTCCTCCTCCTCCTTTTGAAGTAGAGATTATAGCTATTCCATAACCTCCTTTTACTGGTTTTAATTCTTTAGCTCTTTTATAAATTCTCTGACCAGGTTTTGAGATCCTCTTCAAGCCAGAAATTACTGGAATCTTCTCATTATATTTTAAAGTAATTTCAATGACTTTTTTTGTTTTTTTCCCCTTTTTTTCAACTTCGGCGACAAATCCTCCTTTCTCTAAAATTTTAGCAATCTCATACCTTAAATTAGAAAGAGGAATATCTACTGTCTCTTTTAAAACAGCTTGGGCATTTCTTATTCGATTTAACATGTCAGCAACTGGGTCAGTCATAAATTTAATAATTACCAAGACGATTTTTTTACTCCCGGGATCAATCCCTCATTTGCCATCTCTCTAAAACAGATTCTGCACAATCCAAATTTTCTCATAAATCCTCTTTTTCTACCACACCTAAAGCAGCGTCGGACAACTCGACTTTTAAATTTTGGTTTCTTTTTAGATTTAGCAATTTGGGCCTGAGTAGCCATATTTCACTTCGTGAAACCGCTGATAAGTCGCTGATATACACGCTGATAGAACGCTGATTCAGCGTAAATTCGGCGTATAGTTCAGCGTAAATTCAGCGGTCACGTCTTTACGGGAACTCCCAATAGTCTTAATAATTCCAAAGCTTCTTTTTGGCTTTTGGCAGTGGTAACAATTGTTATTTCGAGACCAAAAATAGCCTTGGCTCTTTCTGGTAGAATTTCCGGGAAGGCAATATGTTCCCGGATGCCAATAGTTAGATTACCATTTTTATCAAGAGATTTTTGCTCTATCCCCCGGAAATCCCGAGATCTGGGGAGGGCAATGTGGATTAGTCTTTCTAAGAAATCATACATCATTTTACTCCTTAAGGTAACGGCTGCTCCAACCGGAAAACCTTCTCTCAGCTTAAAACCAGCAATTGATTTTTTTGCTTTCTTTGTAATGGGCTTTTGACCGCAAATTAAAGATAGGTCTTCTAATATAGGTTCGATAGTTTTTTTCTGTTCCTCAGCAGTCTTCCCAGAAATGAGTTTTCCAAATCCAGTGTTAACTACCACTTTTTCAATACTCGGAACAGCCATATCATTTTGATAACCGAACTTCTCTTTCATCGCAGGTATAACTTCTTTTTTGTATTTTTCGGGTAATCGAAGCATGTAAAGAAAAATCCAAATGTCAAAATCCAAAATCCAAAACAATGTCAAAATCCAAAATCCAAAACATTAATATTTTTGGCATTTGGGCTTTGGATTTGATTTGACATTTGAACTTTGGCATTTGACATTTAATAAGCTTATATTTCCTGTTTACATTTCTTACAAATTCTATATTTCTTTCCTCCGCTAATCTTGTATCCAATTCTTGTGGCCTTTCCACATTTTGGACAAATTAGTTTCACATTTGAAATATCTAAAGGTCCTGGAAGTTGAACGATTTGCCCTTTTTCTCCTGTCCGACGAGGCTTTTGATGTTTTTTTCTAATATTTATCCCTTCAACAATAACTTTTCTCTCGGGAGGAAACGAGGTTAGAACCTTTCCTTTTTTTCTGCGGTCTTTTCCAGAAGTTATTAAAACTGTGTCACCTTTTTTAATTTTCATATTTTCGTTTCGCGAAAATCACTGATTTACGCTGATTCTGGCTGATTTACGCTGATTATCAGCGGTAATCGGCTATTCATCAGCGGTCATCGGTGGTTCTACACGAGTTCCTCTGCCAAGGCAGCTACTTTCTCGAATCCTTTTTCCTTTATTTCTCTCGGCATCGGCCCGGAAATTCTTCCTCCTTTTGGCAGAATCGTTTTTCCTTCCAAAATTGCACAGGCATTATCATCAAACCGAATATAAGAACCATCTGCCCTCTTGAAGGCTTTTTTTTGCCTAATAATCATCGCTCTCACCACATCGTGTTTTTTAACCGGCCTTCTCGGCTCGGCATCTTTTACTGTCCCTACGACAACATCGCCGATTTGAGCATATCTTTTGCCAGTACCACCCAATACTGTAAAACACTGCAGGATTTTTGCACCAGTGTTATCAGCAACTTTTAACATTGTTCGTGGTTGAATCATAGACCGAGCTTTTATTACCGAGCTTCTGAAAGAAGCGAAGTCGAAGAAGATTCCTTCTTCTCCACCTCAGCTGAAGCTTCGGTAGGTGAAGATGAGAACTTCGTTCTCATCGCCTTTTCATCGACTTTTTTTATCACTTTCCACCTTTTCTCTTTGCTTATTGGTCGGCATTCCTCAATTATAACCTTATCTCCAATCTGGTATTCTCCTCCGCCAGCTGGCGGATTTTCCACATGGGCTTTGTAGTTTTTGTGAAGGCGGTATCTTCTCCTATATTTTGGGTGCTCTTTTGTGCTCTCAACCCTAACCACCACCGTTTTTTGCATTTTATTGGAAATTATTTTTCCTGTTAATCTTTTTTTCATTGTTATTTAGGCGAAGAGAATAAATCCCCTTCTTCACCCTTCGCTGTGGCTCGGGTAGGCGAAGAGAACTTCGTTCTCTTCTTCACCTTCGCTTCCTTCGGAAGCTCGGTAAATAAGGTTAGTATTCTCGCGATTTCTTTTTTAATCCTACGAATCTCCCTAACATTTTTTACTTTACCAGCCGACAGGTCAAAACGTAACTGCCTTAGCTTTTCTCGATCATCTACTAAAATTTTTTGCAATTCTGATTTTGATCTCTGACGTAATTCCGTTGTTTTCATATTTTCACTTCGTGAAAAACACTGATTTACACTAGCGTTTAATAAACTTTGTTTTTATTGGTAATTTATCAGCCGCTCTCCCAAGAGCTTCTTTGGCGAGCTCTTCTTTTATTCCATCAATTTCAAAAATAATTCTTCCCGGCCGGATGGGAAAAACATAATGGTCGACTCCTCCTTTTCCTCCACCCATAGGAACTTCCGTTCCTTTTCTAGTCACTGGTTTATCTGGAAAAATTCTGATCCAGAGCTTCCCACCCTTTTTTAAATATCTAATAATAGCACGTCTCGCTGCCTCAATCTGTCGGGCGGAAATCCAGCGGGTCTCCAAAGATTTTAATCCAAAAGAGCCAAAAGCCAGTTCGGTTGCTCTTCTTTCAATGCCTTTGGAGCGGCCTTTTTTCCATTTCCGATGTTTAACTTTTTTCGGCATTAGTATTGCCATATTATTCGAATTTCTCGCCTTTGTAAATCCAGACCTTTATTCCGATTACTCCGTAAGTACAATAAGCCCTAGCTTGGGCATAATCTATATCAGCTCGGATGGTTTGACGGGGAAGTTTTCCCCGTTTCAGCCAGTTGGTTCTAGCAATTTCAACTCCATTTAATCTACCGGCCACCTCTACCCTTACTCCCTCCACTCCTTTCACTGCCATAATTTTATCTAAGGCCTGTTTTAGAACTCTTCGGTGATGGATTCTCTTTTCGATTTGTTGGGCAATGAATTGGCCAGCTAAAGAAGCCGAGGCCCAGGGATTTTTAACTTCTCTAATCTCCAGTTTTAATTCTCGTTTTTTTTCTTTGGTAAATTTGAGAATGGTCTCCAACTCTCTTTTTAATTCTTCAACTCCTCCCCCTCCCCGACCAATAATCATCCCGGGTCGGGCTGAAGAAATTACAATATTTATTTTTTCCGGAAATCTCTCAATCTCAATTTTTTCCACTCCTATTTTTCCCAGTTTTTTTCCTAAAAATTCTCTAATTTTAAAATCTTCTTCCAAATTAGCCGGAAAATTTTTTTGATAAAATCCTCGGGAGTCCCAGTCAGTGAGCTCTTTTATTCTAAATGCTTTTGGGTGAACTCTATGTGTCATAATTAGAATGCTTTTCTTCTAAAAATTCTTCTTATTCCCCTTTCAATTTTTGGTTTTGGGACTTCAGTTTCTGGTCTTGGTTTCGGTTTTTCTGGCTTAACCACTTTTTCTTCGACCCTTTCAGGGGCCCGCTCTGCGGGAGGGCGGAGGGTGGGTCGTAGTCTTTTAATGACCTTCGGTTTAAGTTTTTTTACCTTTTTTGCCTTTTTAACAATTTCATCAAGTATAATAGTGACGTGAGAAGTTTTTTTCTGGATTTGGCCAGCGCTTCCTCTAGCCCGAGCTCGCCATCTTTTATATTTTGGACCCTCATCAACTAAAATTTTTGAGATATAAAGATTGGCTTCGTCTAACTGAAAACTATTTTTAGCATTAGCTACGGCAGAACGCAAGAGTTTCAAAATCGGGAGGACTGATTTTTTAATTGTAAAATTTAAAATATTTTGAGCTTCCTCAACTCTCTTTCCCCTGATTAAATCGGCTACTAAACGAACTTTACGGGGGGCGATTCTTAAATGACGAAGTTTAGCAGTAACTGGCATATTACTTTTCAGTTGTTTTTAATTTTTCGGTTGCCTTTCCAGCAACTTTGGATTCTATTTCCCGCTGCATTCTCCCGCCATGACGGGAGAACTTTGTAGTCGGAGAAAACTCTCCTAAACGATGACCAACCATATCTTCAGTCGCCTTAACTAGGAGGAACTCTCGACCATTATGAACTCCGAAAGTAAAACCAACCATCTCAGGCACAATGGTACAACTCCTACACCAAGTTTTAATAATGGTTTTGGTGTCGGGTTTCAAATTCTTAATCTTCTTTAATAGTTTTTCTGTGATATAGGGACCTTTTTTTAAACTTCTAGCCATATTCGCTTGCGCTCACCACTGATTTACGCTGATTTTTAGCTGATTTACGCTGATAATCAGCGGCAATCAGCTATTAATCGGTGGTTATCAGCGGTGCTTAATTATGAATTTTTCTGTCCACTTTCTTTTCCTTCTCGTTTTCACTCCCCGAGCCGGCTTTCCCCAAGGAGTTTTGGGCCCTTTAAGGCCAATGGGGGTCTTTCCCTCTCCTCCTCCATGAGGATGATCGCAGGGATTCATTGCCGTCCCCCGGACAGTGGGTCTAAAACCCTTTAACCTTACTCTGCCAGCCTTTCCGATTATTTGGAAGCGCTTCTCCGGGTGGGAAACTTGACCAATGGTGGCAAAGCATTCTTGAGATACTTTTCTAATTTCCCCGGAAGGAAGAGTTAAATGGACCATCCCCGCCTCTTGAGCTAATACTTTAGCAGCCGTTCCTGCCCCCTTCGCCAATTTCCCTCCTTTGCCAGACTCCAATTCAATATTAAATACCTGGGTTCCAACCGGAATATTCTTTAATTTTATTCGATTTCCAATTTTAATTTCAGCTTTCTCAGCACAGATTATTTCATCTCCTACTTTTAAATCTTTGGAGGCTAAAATATATCTTTTTTCCCCGTCTTGATATTCCAAAAGCGAGAGAAAGGCAGTTCGGTAGGGATCGTATTCTAAAGCAATAACCTTAGCCGGGATTTCCAATTTCTCTTGGCCAAAATCGACAATTCTATAAAGCCTTTTAACTCCCCCGCCCCGGTGACGAACAGTTATTCTGCCAGAATGAGCCCTGCCTGCTCTTCTTTTCAATGCTAAAAGCAACCTTTTCTCGGGCTCCTTCTTGGCTAATATTCTTTTTGAATTAGTAGGTTTCATATTTAAATTCTAATATCGAAAACTATAAGCTCAAATGACAAAATCCAAATGACAAATCAATGACTAAAATCCAAAATCCGAATATTTTTTAATTTTTTGACATTTGGGCTTTGGGTTTGATTTGACATTTGAGCTTTGGCATTTGGATTTCAAATGTTGGATTTCGGATTTCGTGCTTCTGATTTTATCTCGGTAACACTTCTATCTTCTGTCCCTCCTTTATTCTGATAATTGCTTTCTTGTATCCCTTTCTCCAACCCTGGACTTTTCCCAATCTCCTTTTCTTTCTTGGCACTTTAATAATTTTAACGGAAAGCACATCAACTCCGTAAATGTCCTCAATTGCTTTTCCTATTTCCGTCTTATTTACTCCCGGCCAAACTTTAAAAACGTATTGATTTTTCTCGGCTAAATCAGCAGCTTTTTCAGTGACGTGGGGAGTTTTTAATATTCGATAAGCTTCGCCAACAACTTTCTTTTTTTCTCTTTTGGGAACCGTCACCATTTCTTCCTTAATTTCTTTTTGTTTTTCAATCGGTCTTTCAATTTCTTTTTTTTCTTCGGGGGGTTTCTTTTTTTTAAAAATATCTCGCAAAGCCATAGTTTTAATGTCAAATGTCAAAGCTCAAATGTCAAATGAAATCCAAAATCCAAATTTCAAAACATATTTTTGGCATTTAGTCATTTGACATTGATTTGACATTTGGATTTTGTCATTTGGATTTTAAAAACGTAGTTTTAATTACCTTTACTGAATCTTTGGGCATAATTAAATATTTAAAAGAAAGTAAATCCAAAGCATTTAAATTTCTGGCTTCAATCGTAGCGGTTTTTGGAATGTTTCTGGCCGCCCTGACAATTTCTCTTTCCAGTTGAGGCAGGATAATCAGAGAAGAACCTTTAATTGGCAATTTCTTTAAAATTCCCGCCATTAATTTGGTCTTCGGTTTTTCCAAACTTAATTTCTCCAAAATTAAAAGGAGGTTGTTTTTAACTTTGGCCGACAGAACCATTAATATGGCTTTTCTTTTCATTTTTTTGTTAATTTTCTTTTCAAAGTTTCTTTCTTTAGTCGGACCGAAAGTTACTCCGCCTCCCTTCCATAAAGGAGAACGCCTGGAACCGTGCCTGGCTCTTCCCGTTCCTTTCTGGCGCCAAGGCTTTCTTCCTCCGCCCCTGACCTGAGCCCGATCCTTGGTATGAGCGATAACAGTTCTTTTATTTGCCATTTGGGAAACCGCCACCTGATGGACCAAGTCCGAATTCATTTTAACATCAAAAATCTCAGACGGTAGTCTGGTTTGTCCAACTTCTTTTCCGTTTGTATCATATGTCTTGACTAACATAAATTAAATGTGGTATCCTATTAACATAGGGAGGTGAGTTGATGGTTTCTGTTAAAGGTATTGTTCTTTGTGCTGGAGCCTTTATGGTGGGAGGGAGTGCTTGGTATCTTGCTGGATTAATAGCAACTACTACTAATACTAGCTTCATCTGGGCATGGCTCTCTATTCTGGCCCTTGCTAGCGGCTTTCTTATTTCGATCAAGGCGATCGAGTAGGTTGGATGCCGCCTTTTTTTTTATTTCCTCCTCACTCTCTAATCTCCAATAAGGTCCCCCTGGCTCCCGGAACCGCGCCTTTTACTGCCAATAAATTATTTTCTTTATCTACTTTTACTACTTTTAAATTTCTAACTGTCACTCGGACATATCCCATTCTTCCGGCCATTTTTTTTCCTTTCAATACTCTTTCTGGGATAGAGCTCCCCACCGAACCCAAGGTTCGAAGCTCATGCTTAGTCCCATGGGTGACTGATAACCTTCCTTTAAATCCCCACCGCTTTACTGCTCCAGCGAAACCCTTTCCTTTAGAAAGCCCCGAAACTTTAATAATGTCTCCGGCTTTAAAAATCGAAGCGTCAATAACCTGAGCCACAGCGAAAGGTGGAAAAGAGGATTCATCCTCTTTGACAATTCGAAATTCTCTTAAATATTTAAATTCTTTTCCTTTTTCTGTTTTTTTAATTCGCTTTTTTTTAGAAAAAAATCCAATCTGAATCGCCTCATAGCCATCCTTTTCCTTTGTTTTTACCTGAGTAACCTCGCAAGGCCCAGCCTCAATCAAAGTCACCGGGATTCGATTTCCCTTTTCATCAAAAATTTGGGACATACCGAATTTTAAACCTAAGATGAATTTCATGTTATCACCGCTGATTTATGCTGATGATAGCTGATTTACGCTGATAATAGAAAATCGGGCATAGCCCGATCTTCTTAACTGGCTATTTAAATAATTTCTTAATTATTAAGAATTAAACTTTACCATTTTAATTTTAGAATAAAATTTAAATATAGTAAATAACCTATCAGCGGCAATCGGCTAAAAATCGGCGGTAATCAGTGTGTTCACATCTTGATTTCAATGTCCACTCCAGCTGGCAAAGTCAAACTCATTAAGGCATCAATTACTTTTGGATTAGGACTTAAAATGTCAATTAATCTCTTATGAACTCTCATTTCAAATTGTTCCCGGCTGTCTTTATGAATAAAAGAAGACCGATTAACAGTATATTTGTGAATTTCGGTTGGTATAGGAACCGGGCCCGAAACTTCGGCTCCATAACGCAAAGCTATCTCAATAATCTGTTTGGCAGAATTATCAATTACTTTATGGTCATAAGACCGTAATTTGATTCTAATCTTCGGTTTTATTTCCTCTTCAACTGCAGCTGTTTTTTTCTTTGGCATCTTAAAAGAACCACTTTTGGATCTTGAATTTATTTAATGATTTTAGTAACTACTCCTGCTCCTACGGTTTTGCCTCCTTCTCGGATTGCAAATCTTTGTTTTTCTTCCAAAGCAATTGGAGCAATTAATTTAATTATTAAATTGACAGTGTCTCCGGGCATTACCATTTCAGTTCCCTCTGGCAAAACAACATCTCCGGTAACATCGGTTGTTCTGAAATAAAATTGGGGTTTGTAACCAGCAAAGAAAGGAGTGTGTCTCCCACCTTCTTCTTTGGTTAAGATATAAATTTCCCCTTCAAATTCGGTATGAGGAGTAATACTACCTGGTTTTGCCAAAACTTGGCCCCTCTCCACATCTTCTTTTTTCAAACCTCTTAATAATACCCCAACATTGTCTCCAGCCCTTCCTTCATCCAAAGTTTTGTTAAACATTTCAATGCTTACTGCTATCGTCTTGATAGTCGGTTTTAAACCAACTAATTCCACTTCATCGTTAGAATGAACTATTCCCCTTTCAATTCTTCCAGTGGGAACTGTCCCCCGACCGGCAATAGAGAAAACATCTTCAATTGCCATCAAAAAGGGCTTATCCGTTTCTCTAACTGGCTCTGGAATGTACTCATCTACTGCTTTCAATAAATCAAAAATCGGTTTGACTGCTTCGTCATCCAGAGACTTTGCTTCAAGAGCTTTTAAGGCCGATCCTCGAATTATCGGAACTTCATCTCCAGGAAAATTATATTTTTTCAAGAGTTCCCGAACCTCGCCTTCAACCAAATCGATGATTTCTGGGTCATCAACTGCATCACATTTATTCAAAAAGACAACCATCGCTGGCAAGCCAACCTGTCGGGCTAAAAGAACGTGTTCCCTAGTTTGAGGCATTGGTCCATCAGGGGCAGAGATTACCAGAATCCCGCCATCCATCTG
>Ga0315294_10005148_pt1 | contig 14338 bp, 11 predicted proteins | sample YL17G13_40_MG_FD_203626 | JGI IMG/M metagenome (GOLD analysis project Ga0315294, IMG submission 203626) | Sediment microbial communities from Yellowstone Lake, YNP, Wyoming, USA - YL17G13_40 | ecosystem: Environmental > Aquatic > Freshwater > Lake > Sediment | place: USA: Wyoming | collected... | reverse complement strand
TCCGCGGGCACGTAAATTTTCCCGATATCATGGATCAGGGCCGCCATTTTTATCCCTTCGATCTGGTCATCACTCAAGCCCATTTCCCGGGCGATCGCGTTGGCCAGCGTGGCGACCCGTTGTTGGTGACCGGCGGTGTAGGGGTCCCGTTTTTCGACGGTCGAGGCCAGGGTGAAGGTCGTCTCCTCGAGAATGCGCCGCATTTTGAGGACGTTCTCCTTGAATTCTTCCTCGGATTTGCGTTTGGCCGTTATGTCCCTGACCACGGTGATGATCCGGGTCACTTTACCTGCGTCGATGACCGGGATCTTCCTGGTTTCGGTCACGATATCCTGGTTGCCGACCCGGGAAGTTTCCTCGGTCATTAGGATCTCTCCGGTCTTAAGAACGTACTGGTATTCATCCCGGACTTTTTCCGGGAGAAAAGGAAAAGCTTCAAAAATATTTTTTCCCAGGATGTCCGGGGTCAACCCCAGTTCCTTGGTCCATTTTTTGAACGCATCGTTGATCAGAATGATCCGCAGGTCGCTGTTCACCGCGTGAATGGCGTCGGCCATGGAGTTGATCGTGGTCCGGTATTGCATTTCGGAGTCTTTCAAGGCGTGTTCGGCCAGTTTTTTCTCCGTGATATCGCGGATCCTGCCCTGGTAGCCGATGACCGCGCCTTTCTCATCGCGGCAGAGGGTTGAACTTAAAAAGCAATCGATAACCGTGCCATCCTTTTTACGGAGCTTCGCCTCGTAGTCGCGGAGCGATCCATGTTCCTTCATGGCCGCCTGGAATGCTTCCCGGTCCGCGGGCAGGGCGTAGCACTGCCTTACTTCCAGGTTCAGGATCTCTTCCCGGGAATAACCGAACAGGTCCAGGGTTGCCTGGTTCGCGTCGAGAAACCGACCCCGGTCTCCGATGGAAGTGATGAAGATCGGGTCCCTTGATTCTTCGAACAAGATGCGGTATCGGTTTTGGCTCGCGGAGAGCGCGGCGTCGGAGCGCTTGCGCTCGCTGCTGTCGAGCAGGATCGCGAGCACGGCCGGCTGCCCGCCGAAATCAATGCGGCTGGCGTATATTTCCGCCCAATTCTCCGTGTTGTCCGGCTTAAGGATCCGGAATTCGTAGGGGATCGGCACGCTTTGCCCGGCCATTCGTTCCCGGAAGCGCGCGGCAAAAGCATCCCGATTTTCGGGTGGCAGAACGCTAAAAAGCTCCTGGGCGTTCATCTCCCGTAATTTCTGGACCGGATAACCGAGCATTTTACCCAGAACCTCGTTCGCGTAAACGATCCGGGGCGGATTCCCCTGCGCGATGAGAATGGCAAGGAGCGGTTGTTCGGTCATGATCCGGGTTATCTCCTGATAATCGCGGACGGAAGCTTCCGTCTGCTTGAGCAATTCGAGTAGTTGTTCCTTGGTTAATTCTTCTTTCCCCATTATTATAATATATTATAAAATCCGCCGATTGTCAAGAGACGCTTGATTTTTATGGAAATTCGATTATAATAATGGCCCATGGAAAAGGTCCAGAAAATAATCGCTCAATATTCCGACGGACCGGGCAGCATTATTCAAATCCTCCAGGATATTCAAAACGAATATAATTATCTGCCCCGCGAGGTGTTGGATTACGTGGCGGAATCACTGCACGTCCCGGTCAGCAAGGTTTTCAGCGTCGCGACCTTTTATACTTCATTCAGCTTGAAACCCCGTGGTAAATACCACATCACCGTTTGTCTGGGTACGGCCTGCCACGTCCGGGGCGCGGAGGCGATCCTGTCCGAATTCGAGCGCAGGCTGGGGATCAAGGCGTCGGAGAACACTGCGGACATGAAGTTCAGCCTGGAAACGGTCAACTGCCTAGGTTGCTGCGCGATCGGTCCGATCGTCGTCTGCAACGGAAAATATCACGGCGAGTTCAAGCTTAAGGACGTGGCCCGGCTAATCGAAGGCGCCAAGTGAAGCCGGTCCTGGTTATCTCCGCCGGGACCTGCGGCCTGGCCCGGGGCGCGGAAGATCTGATCCGCGTCGCGCGCGAATACCAGGCGCAGAAGGGCCTCAAAGAGCAGTTCGAGATCAAAATCACCGGCTGCCACGGGCTTTGCGAATCCGAACCGAATGTCCTGGTCAAACGGGACGGGAAAAAGATTTTTTATCAAAAGTTAAAGCCGGAGAACATCCGGGAAATAATCGATAAAACCGTGATGCGCGCGGAAGTCATCGAACGGTATTTGGTGCGCGAGGACGGAAAATCCTACACCGATATCGACGAGGTCCCTTTTTACCGCAAACAGAAGCGGCGGCTGCTCGGCAATAATATCCATACCGATCCGACCCGGATCGAAGATTATATCGGGCTCGGCGGTTACCGGATATTAAAAAAGGTTATCCAGGACATGAAGCCGGCCGAGATCATCGCTCAGGTCAAGGCTTCCGGCTTGCGCGGCCGGGGCGGTGCCGGGTTTCCGGCCGGTAAGAAATGGGAATTGACCGCCCAGGCTAAATCCGACGTCAAGTATATCGTTTGTAACGCCGACGAGGGCGACCCGGGCGCTTACATGGATCGCAGCCTGCTTGAAGGGAACCCGCACCTGGTGCTGGAGGGCATGATCATCGGCGCCTACGCGGTCGGCGCCACCGAGGGCGTGATGTACGTCCGCAACGAATATCCCTTGGCCGTGAAAAACGTGGGGATCGCCTTGGAACAGGCCCGGCAAAACGGCTTTCTCGGCCGAAACATCCTCGGCAGCAAATTCAGTTTCGATATCAAACCCGTGCGCGGTGCGGGCGCCTTTGTCTGCGGCGAGGAAACCGCGCTCATCGCCTCGATCGAAGGTCAGGTCGGACGGCCCCGACCCCGGCCGCCATACCCGGCGGAAAAAGGGTTGTGGGGCAAACCGACGAACATTAACAACGTCGAAACCTGGGGCAATATATCCATGATCATCGCCAACGGTCCGGACTGGTTCAAGGCGATCGGCACCGCCGCCAGCGCCGGGACCAAGATCTTTTCCCTGGTGGGCAAGATCCGGAACACGGGTCTGGTCGAGGTGCCCATGGGCATAACCCTCCGCGAGATAATTTACGACATCGGCGGCGGCATTCCTCACGACCGTCCCTTCAAGGCGGTCCAGACCGGCGGACCGTCCGGCGGCTGCATACCCCGGGAACACCTGGATCTGAAAATCGACTACGACAGCCTCGCCCAGGTCGGCTCGATCATGGGTTCGGGCGGCATGATCGTGATGGACGAGGATACCTGCATGGTCGACGTCGCGAAGTATTTTCTGAATTTTACCCAGCAGGAATCCTGCGGCAAATGCCCGTCCTGCCGGTTGGGCACCAAGCAGATGGTCGAGATCCTGAACCGCATCACCGAGGGCCGGGGCGAAGAGGGCGACATCGAACGGCTCGAGGACCTGGGCCGCAGCATCCAGCGTTCATCCCTGTGCGGCCTGGGGCAGACCGCGCCCAATCCCGCGCTTTCCACGATCAAGTATTTCCGGGCCGAATACGAGGCCCATATCCGCCAGAAGAAATGCCCGGCCGTGGTCTGCAAGGAGATTATCTATCCGCCCTGCCAATATACCTGCCCGATCGACACCGAGGCCTCGGTTTATATCGCCTATGCCAGCCGCGGCCAGTACCGCGAGGCGTTCGATATCATTAAAAAAGACAACCCGATCCCGGGCGTGGTCGGCCGGGTATGCCACCACCCGTGCGAGGCAAAGTGCCGCGCCGGCGAAATGGACAAGCCGATCAGCATCCGGGGTCTTAAGCGTTTCATCACGGACTGGGCGCGCGAGAACCAGGTTGTCTATCCCGTGAAACCAGGGATCCCGACGGGCAAGCGCGTGGCCGTCATCGGGTCCGGGCCGGCGGGATTGACCGCGGCGTACAACCTCGTCCTGAAGGGCCACGCGGTGACGGTCTTCGAAGCGGAGGACAAGCCCGGCGGCATGCTCAACCTGGGCATCCCCGAATACCGCCTGCCGCGCGCGATCCTCGAGCACGACATAAAAAGCATCATGCTCCCCGGGATCGAACTCCGGTTGAGCACCCGGGTGGGACGGGACATAACGATCGACCAGATCATGACCCAGAGTTACCAGGCGGTTTTCATCGCGGTCGGCGCGTATAAAAGCATGAAACTGGGGATCCCCGGGGAGGACGTCGCGGACGTGATTTATTCCATGGAATTCCTGAACGCGGTCCATACCGGGAAAAAGGTCAGCCTCGGCAAAAGGGTGGCGGTCGTGGGCGGCGGCAATTCCGCCGTGGACGCGGCCCGCGTCGCCCGCCGCATGGGCCGCGAAGTGACAATCCTCTACCGTCGAACCCACAAAGAGATGCCCGCGTTCAAGGAAGAAGTGGAGAACGCCCTGCTCGAGGGGGTCGCGATCAGTTTTCTGGCCGCGCCGGTCCGGGCGATCGCCGAAAACGGCCGGCTGAAGGCCGTCGAGTGCATAAAAATGGAACTGGGCGCTCCGGACGCGAGCGGCCGCCGCCGGCCCGTGCCGGTCAAGGGTTCCGAACATATTGTCGACGTTGACACTCTGATCGCCGCGATCAGCGAAGAACCGGATACCGAATTCCTCAAGGGCCGAATCCCGCTTACCAAATGGCACACCGTGGAAGTGGATGAGCAGACCCTGATGACTCTTCGGCAAGGCGTTTTCGCGGGCGGCGACGCGATCCGGGGCCCGAGCACCGTGATCGAGGCGATCCGTGACGGCCGGGCCGCCGCCGAATCGATCGACCATTATTTATCGAACAGAATTTGGAACCGGCCCTACCGGGTCGCGCGGCCGTCGGTATGGGTGCCGCCCCTGGAACTGACCGAGGCCGAACGGTCCAGCCAGAAAAAGGTCGATTTGCCGGTGCTCGAGCCGAACCAGCGGTCCGGAAATTTCAAGGAAGTCGAACTGGGATACAACGAAAACCAGGCCGGGAAGGAAGCCCTGCGATGCCTCCGCTGCGAGCTGGAAACTAAGGAAGGCCGGGAGTTCTATCAAAACCTGAAAAGGGGAGCCGATGATCAAGCTGAAGATTAACGGCATCCCGGTCGAAGTGGAAGCGGGGACGACGGTCCTCGAAGCCGCGCGGAAAATGGATATCCGTATCCCCACCCTCTGTTACCTGGATTCGCTCACGCCCTACGGAGGCTGCCGGATCTGCCTGGTCGAAGTTGCGGGCTCACCCCGGCCGATGACTTCATGCACCTTGCCCTGCGCCGAAGGCATGACGGTCCAGACCGATACCGAAGAATTGAAGAAACTAAGGCGTTTTTCACTCCAGCTCATACTGTCCGAGCATCCCTACAGCTGCCTGATCTGCACGAAAAAAGATGAGTGTGCCAAGTTCATGGACTGCATCCAGAAGGAACCGGTCACGTTCGGGTGCAAGTACTGCGCCAAGAACGGATCCTGCGAACTGCAGAAGCTGGTCGACGAACTGGAGATCAAGGAAGTGCCGTTTCCGTTCCATTACCGGGGGCTCGAGGTCGAGCGTTACGACCCATTTTTCGAGCGCGACTATAACCTGTGCGTGCTCTGCGGCCGGTGCGTGCGCACCTGCGTGGAAGTCCGGGGCGCGTCGACGATCGATTTCCACCATCGCGGCCCGCGCACCCTGGTCGGCACCGCGTTCAACCGGCCCCACCTTGACGCCCGCTGTCAATTCTGCGGCGCCTGCGTCGACGTCTGCCCGACTGGAGCCATGGCCGAGCGGTTCAGCAAGTACGAGGGTAAGCCTGAGCAGACCGTGGCGAGCAGTTGCCCCTTATGCAGCCTCGGCTGCCCGATAAATTTGAACTTAAAGAACGGGCGGCTGATCAGTTCCACCCCCGCCGGAGAACCGGTTTGCGCGCGCGGCCGTTTCGGGATCACGCCGATCGTCAATCACGGGACTCGGATCACGTCGCCGCTTATCCGGAGGGACGGCCGGGTCGTGGAAGTGGATTGGCCCGAGGCCCTTGATCACGCAGCCGTCCGTCTGAACGAGTTCCAGCAGAAAACTGGCATCCTTTTCAGCCCGGACCTGAACCTGGAAGCGATCGACGCGGCGACCGCGCTCGGTTCGAAACTCGGGGCAAGGCGTGTCGGTTCCAGCGTAATCCCGGGGGTCGGGTCGGGTCCCCTTAAGTGGCCGCTTTCGCCCGAAGCGCTGATCGCGGTCGGGATCGACCTCGTCACCGATTTTTCCGTTCTCATGCTCCGCCTGCGGGCCGCCGACCGGAAACCGTTCCCGATCATCGTGATCGACCCCCTGCGTACTAGGGCGGCTGAGTCTGCCACCATTTGGTTAAGGCCCAAACCAGGCAAGGAAGCCGAACTTCTGAACCACATTTTCGATACCGGGCCGGCCCGGAACACGACCGGGGTCCCGACCGCCGAGATCGTCCGGGTTAAAGAATTGCTGGCCGGCCGCAAAGCCGACATCCTGGCCGATCCCGCTTTCGCGCTCGCCAACGCCGGGATCGATAATAACCGCGGTCGAATCCTCGCGCTTCCCGGCGAGATCAACAAATCTCGCGTCAGCCGGTTAGGCGTGGTCGATTACCATGAAGTATTGAACGACGCGGATCTGGATTGTCTATACCTGATCGGCGAAACGCCGAAGCTGTACCGGAAATACCAATTCATCATCATCCAGGACTGCTTCCGGCCCGATTCCGAATTCGACATTTTCCTGCCCTGCGCGACGCTGGCCGAAACCGACGGGATCTTCGAAGACGTCACGGGCAGGGTTCGACGCCTCCACCGAGCCGTGGGGCCGGCGGAGAGATCTCAGCCCGACCTGTGGATCCTGAACGAGATTGGCCGCCGGATCACGGTCCCCGCCGCTTCGGCCAAAACCAATGCCCTCGCGGCCAAACCGCAGTCCGCTAAAAAACTCAAAGTTACTAAGACCTACCCTTTTTACCTTATGGTCCGGGATAATTTCTACCGTTACCGAAGCCGCCTGCTTTCGTCATTAATGAAGGGGTTCCAGCGCTACCGCAACGACGAGCGTCTTTGGATCAACCCGGAGGATGCCCGAGCGCTCAAACTCTCTGACGCCGACGAAGTTTCAATCCAGGGTAAAGGGATCGAGGTCAAGATGAATATTTTTATTACCGACCGGGTTTCCCAGGGTGTCCTGGCGGCATACGCGAACCCGGCCCGAGGCATGTACCGGGATAAGATCGTGAGGATTGGAGAATAAATGTACCGGATTCTAAAGAAAAAACAGATCATTCCGAACATTCATCTCCTGGTCATCGAATCCGAGGCCGTGCCCAAGAATACCCAGCCCGGTGAGTTCGTGGTGGTCCGCGTCGACGAGACCGGCGAACGGATCCCCCTGAACGTGGTCGATTGGGATGAAAAAAGCGTGAGCGTCGTGTTCATGGAAGTCGGTACCTCGACCCGAAAACTGGCGGCCCTGAAGGCGGGCGATGAACTGGCGACCCTGGCCGGACCCCTGGGCCGACCGACGGTGATCCCGGAAAATAAATCGATCCTGGCCGTCGCCGGCTGCTACGGCATCGGCGCGATCTACCCGGTGATCCGGGAATTCCAAGCCCGGCATAACCGCGTGACGACGATCATCGAGGGCCGGACCGAGATGCTTCTTTACTGGCAGAACAAATTGCGCAAGTACAGCGAGCGGCTGATCGAGATCACCCGCGACGGGACCCGGGGCGTAAAGGGGCATATCAACGATTTCCTGCCCGGATACTTGGAGAAAAATCCGACCGATTTGATCTACTGCCAGGGCTGCACCTACCTGACCTATCTTGTCTCCCAACTGACCCGGCCGCTCGCGGTCAAGACGATCGTCGGCTTGAACCCGATCATGATCGACGCCACGGGCATGTGCGGGGTGTGCCGGGTGATCGTGAACAACGAAACCAAATTCGCCTGCGTGGATGGCCCGGAGTTCGACGGCCACCTGGTAAACTGGGAAAACCTTTTAAGCCGGCGCCACACTTACCTGGAGCATGAGCGCCGATCCCTGAGTTTCCTGGAGTGCGAGAAATATGGCTAGCAAGATCGTCCCCAAAAAGACCGCGATGCGGGAGCAGCCCGCGAAGGAAAGGATTAGGAACTTCCAGGAAGTGCCTTACGGTTACGGCGAGGCCGAGGCGGTCCAGGAAGCCAAGCGCTGCATCATGTGCAAAAACCCGACCTGCATTGCCGGCTGCCCGGTGGAAATCGACATCCCCGGTTTTATCAAGGCGATCGCCGAGGGCGATTTCAAGGATTCGATACGGAAATTGAAGGAAAAGAACGTCCTGCCCGCAGTCTGCGGCCGCGTCTGTCCTCAGGAAGGGCAGTGCGAAAAAATCTGCGTCCTGGCCAAGAAGTTCGAACCGGTCGCGATCGGCCGGCTCGAGCGGTTCGCGGCGGATTGGGAAGCGGAGCAGGGCGAGGCCCCGGTTCCCAAACGGCCCCCACCGACGGGAAAGAAGGCGGCGATCATCGGCAGCGGCCCGGGCGGTTTGACCGCGGCCGGCGACCTGATCCGGCTCGGTCACGAGGTGACGATCTTTGAGGCGCTCCATAAACCGGGCGGCGTCCTGGTCTACGGCATCCCCGAGTTCCGTCTCCCCAAGGCCATCGTTTACCGCGAGGTCGACTACATGGTCCGGAGCGGGGTAAAGTTGGTCCTCGATTTCATCGTCGGCAAGACCGCCACCATCGACCAGCTGTTAAAGGATTTCGACGCGCTGTATATCGGCACCGGCGCGGGCCTGCCCTGGTTCATGAACATCCCGGGCGAGAACCTGAACGGCGTGTATTCGGCCAACGAATACCTGACCCGGTCCAACCTGATGAAGGCTTTCCTTTTCCCCCAGTATGACACGCCGATCATCAAGGGCAAGAACGTGGCCGTGGTCGGCGGCGGCAACGTCGCCATGGACTGCGCCCGGACCGCCCTGCGCCTGGGCGCGAACGAAGTGCACATCGTCTACCGCCGTTCCAAAACCGAAATGCCGGCCCGGATCGAGGAGATCCACCACGCCGAGCAGGAGGGCATCATTTTCGACTGGCTGACCCTGCCCATTCAGTACATGGGCGACGAGTTCAACTGGGTGAAGGAAATGGAATGCATCCGCATGGAGCTGGGCGAGCCGGACGCCTCGGGCCGCCGCAGGCCGGTCCCGATCAAAGATTCGAATTTCATTTCCCAGACCGACGTCGTGGTGTGTGCGATCGGCCAGAGCCCGAATCCGCTCATTTCCCAGACCACGTCCGATCTGAAAGTGTCCAAGTGGGGCAATATCGAAGTCGACAAGGCGACGATGAAGACTTCCAAACGCGCCTGCTGGGCCGGCGGGGACGTGGTGCGCGGCGGAGCGACCGTGATCCTGGCCATGGGCGACGCCCGGATCGCCGCCCGGTCCATGGACGAATACTTCAAAACCGGCGTCTGGTAAAAAACTATACTTAATATCATATCCCCATCTGTTATCCTGATTCCCGTTCCCCCTTTGTCATCCTGAGGGAGGCCGCAGGCCGACCGAAGGATCTCAGATTCTTCGCCCTGCTTCGCAGGGCTCAGAATGACAAAAAAGTAATAAGTGAGAAGTAGGAAGTTAGAAGTCCCGCCGATCAGCCAAGGGGCGTCCCGCCCCGTCTTGATTTTATCTCCATCCTTGCTATAATTCTCCGTGAAGCATAACATCAAGGCTTATTCCCTGGCCGAACTGACGAAGGAAATAATGGACCTTGGTTGCGAGTCATACCGCGGCCCGCAAATATTCCAATGGCTCTGGCAGAAGAACGCCCACGAGTTCAAGGACATGACGAATTTAGCCAAGGACTTCCGCCGCCTTCTCGAGGACCGGTTCGAAATTTCCGGACCGGTGCAGGTCGGGAAAACCACCGCCCGCGACGGAACGGAAAAATTCCTTTTCCGGCTGGCCGACGGTCATCACATTGAAACGGTATATATTCCCGAAGGCAAACGCCGGACGATCTGCGTCTCCACCCAGGTCGGCTGCCCCCTGGGATGCAAGTTCTGCGCCACCGCCCTCATGGGCTTTAAACGCAGCCTGGCGGCCCACGAGATCGCGGGCCAGGTCCAGGCGGTTGCGGCCGCGACCAGCGGCAAACCGACCAACGTCGTATTCATGGGCATGGGCGAACCTTTGCTAAACATCCCGGCGGTCGAGGACGCGATCGTCATTCTATCCGCGGAGACCGGATTGGGGATCAGCCAGCGTCACATCACGATTTCGACCGTCGGCTTGCTCGACGGCATCCGGCATTTTTTACAATCCCCCAGCAAAATCAAACTGGCGATCTCCCTGAATTTTGCCGATCCGGACTTGCGCGAGAAAATGATGCCCGCGACCCGAAAAAATTCCCTAGCCGAACTACTGGCCCTGGCCCGGGAGTACGCCCGGATAAAACACCGGGTCACTTTCGAGTATGTCATGATCGGGGGCCTGAACGACCGGATCAAGGATGCCGACCGGGTAGTGAAGATCCTGAAAGGCATTCCCTCCAAGATCAACCTGATCCCGTACAATACGTTTCCGGACCTGCCTTTTCAAAAACCCGACCCCCTGCGCCAGGAAAAATTCTACCAGTTTTTATTGCTCTCCCGGCACGTGGTCACGCTCCGCAAATCCCATGGGCCGGATATTCTCGCGGCCTGCGGGCAACTGGCAGGGAAGAGGGATTAGGATTTAGGGATTAGGGTAACAGGATTAGTAAAAAGCAGGACATCGACCGCACACTTATCATATTAGAGCGGTCTATATAATAGAGAACCATGGTAGAGGGATTGGATAATAAGACGACCGTTTTATCGGGAAAGCGAGATCCGAAACCGGATATTGTCGCGGAACCGGACATCGTTTTATTAAGGCGGACGGCCGCGGGTGACGAGACCGCCTTTGAAGAGTTGATCAAAAGATATGAGCGCGCGGTTTTCAGCACGCTCTACCGCTATACCGGCTGCCCGGATGACGTTGAAGAACTAGCCCAGGAGATCTTCCTTAAAGTTTGGCGCAACGCCGCGAAATTCAAGGAGCGTTCTTCCTTTTCAACCTGGCTCTACCGTATAACCATCAATCATTGCCTGAACTATAAAGCCAAAAAGATAAATCGGATACAACATGTATCGATCGAGGAAATGGCCGTTAACGGCAACACGCCGGAGGGTTTGAAAACAAATCCGTCCCATGACGGGAATCGCCGCCTGGCGGTAATCCAACAAGCCATAAATGAGCTGCCGAAACGTCAAAGGGCGGCTTTCATCCTTGCCCAGTATGAAGATAAATCTCATCAGGATATCGCCGAGATCATGAAGATTTCCGTCTCTTCGGTCCATTCTCTTATCTTTCGGGCCCGGATGACCCTTCAGCAGCAGTTGGCCAAATTGCTACCGTGATTGATGATCAGCGCACAGAATTTAATATTTTCCGGTCAAAATGAATAGGAGATGAAGAAAATGAAATGCGCCAAGATACGGGAAATGTTTTCAAACGGTATTGATAACGAGTTATCCGAAAGCGAACTCCAGTTCGTTGGCGAGCATCTTAAGGTCTGCTTCGAATGCCGGGAGTTGTACGAAAAGATGAAAGCGCTGGACGCGGCGATGGCCGAGCTGGATCCTGTGGCGGTGCCGGAAAATTTCAGCCGCCGGGCGATCCGAAAATTAAGCATGAAACAATCGGCAAAGGTGGTTCGATGGTCAGAATTTTGGAAATTAAGGAATGCGGCCGCGTATGGAGCAGTCGCCGGAGTTGTTTTGCTATCATTATTTCTTGGTAATTGTATCGGTAAGTTCCTTTATAAAGAAATTCTAAGCGGTAGATCCCATCATTATTATAAGAATCCTAAAATTTATGGGATTGCAGAAAGCCGTGTGAATACTGATGGCATTAGTTATGTTGTTTATGACAAAGTAAATAAGGAGGTGCACAATGATTAAGAATTGGAAGACGGTGGTCTTCATTGCCTCACTGGCGATCAACTTGGCGGTCATCGTGACCTTTGGCTTTCTTTGGGCGGCGGACAAGGACAATCCAAAAAAACCTCCCTATACTGAAAAAGAGTTAGAGGAATTTAAGATGAAAAGATGGACGGTAAAAATAATTCTTGACACAACCCAACTTAAATATCCGGCAGTGCAATACGCGATCTTTGATCACGATCCAATCCCTGATTTCAGGAAAATCGTGTCTGGTTCTGTCCCTATCTATAATGAAATGATGAAAGGAAAAGACAATGAAACACGAAAATCCTACTTTCGCTTGGCCGCGATAAGGAATAGATGGGATCAGTTATTTAAGAATATCGGAGGTGATAAGGTCCAAATGATCACCTGCCGTAGCGTTAATGCTCATACGTCAGATGGGAAATCCGGTAAAATATGGTTGGTGACAAAATGCCAATATCATCATGCTCTTGAACCAATCTGCTGGTGCATCCCGGTCCAACCCGAAATCGGGAAGGAAATAACAGTACTTCTCAATAAAGCGACGGTCTTTGACGTGGCGAAAGAATTTGACCTGGCGATTACTGAAGGAAATAAAAAATAAAAAACAATCCTACATCGTATAATTCCAATCCGCTGATCGGGATCATCGGCTACGTCATCGCCGGGTTCATGGGTTTATGGCTCCTGATCGCGATCCTTAGGTCCGGGCGTCTTTAAAACCGCGATCCGTCACCGCATCGAATTATTTTCTTGACTTTTATCTCAATCTATTTATCCTTAAGTCTAAAAAGGAGATAATTATGAAAAAAATATTTTTTATGGTCGCCTTGGGAATAATTGTTTGCGCTGGGGTCTTGAGCGCGAAGTCGATCTTCGGTTACCTGGACGAAACCGGCGACGCGGATTATTTTTCGCTGAGCGCGAGCAAGGACACGGTCTGGGTTACTTTCACCGTCCCGGAAGACGCGGAATTCGCGGTGGTCGTGCTCGGTTCGGTCGGCGCCAACCTCGGATACTTTGAGCTGAACGAGGACGAAGGTTACGACATAAAATTAACCGGCGGTGGCAAGTTCACCCTGGTCGTCATCGACCGGAGCGGCGACGGTAAATGGACCGCGTCCTGGTAGCCTAGGTCCCGTTTTTTTGCAGGCCGGCACCGACCTCGTCGATATTGACGCTGGCCATCACCTCCCAGAACCATTTCTCCGCTTCTTCCCGGCATTTTTTCAAATGCGCGGCGTCCTTCACGAAATATAGCTTCCGCAGTTCCTCGACCATCCCGTCGGGTAGTTCATGATACGCGTAGGTGGTATGAAAATTGTAATGCAGGGGGCGGTATTTTATGTTCAATACCTCGACCAAAGGCCGGAAAGTCATGCCCAGATAATATCCGAGAGCGTCCATGTCCTGACCACGGTTCAAACTTTTGAGGACCAGGACCTGGAATAGGGAAAAGGTGATTTTCATTGTTTCCAGACGACCCTGGATCTTCTTGATCAGTCCGTCCTTATCCACGGGGTCGTCGTGGACCAAACCGGTTTTATCGAAATGGACGACCGGCGCGCCGTGGATGGCGTACTGGAGGAACTTATCCGGGCTCGACTTTTTCATGACCACGATATCGAGGAAGAGGAAGGGGCTCGAGTCCTTCAGGCGCCAGAATACCTGGGAATGACCGTGCCAGTTCGGTTCGGGAAGACGGAACTTCAGATCGAATACCGATATCTTTGAAAACGCCTGTTCCATCACTTGAAAAACATCCTCGACTTTGTCGTCGTCGCTGACCACGTACAGGTCGATATCCGACCAGGCGTCAGACCGGTTAAAACTGATCGATCCAGCTTCCCACATAGCATGAACAAAATCCATCGGTTTGAGAGCGCTGATCAGAGTATCAATAACTGCTTGCCGGTTGATTTTTTCCATGGTTTCTCCTTTGCTATTATCTATAAATATTTGAATTTGTCAATTAATACTCACAACCGGTAACCGGAGTTCGTTCCTCCCGACCGGTAAAAAGTAACGAAATTTCGATAGAATAATAAATTGATAAATTATCGGCAAAATTTAATATTGCCTATTGACAAAGTTTAGGAATTGTGTACAATATAAATGCTACAAGCTGTGTCGTTTATTTGTGTTGTCGGCTGAAAGTAGGGTAATTACGCCATACCTCAAGTACGAAACCAATAAACAGATTAAAGCTTGGAAGGAGCAACACAATGCCTACATTTGGAAAAGTGAAGTGGTTTGATAGCCGCAAAGGCTATGGTTTCATCGAGAAAGACGGCGGTGGCGACGTATTCGCCCACTTCCAGGAAATCGTCGGTGATGGTTACCGTTCCCTCAACGAAGGTGATCGGGTGAAGTTTGAAGTTATCCAGTCGCCCAAAGGGGAAAAAGCCACG
>Ga0315294_10005147_pt1 | contig 14343 bp, 12 predicted proteins | sample YL17G13_40_MG_FD_203626 | JGI IMG/M metagenome (GOLD analysis project Ga0315294, IMG submission 203626) | Sediment microbial communities from Yellowstone Lake, YNP, Wyoming, USA - YL17G13_40 | ecosystem: Environmental > Aquatic > Freshwater > Lake > Sediment | place: USA: Wyoming | collected... | reverse complement strand
TTGTTGCCCCAAACCTGTTTATTATATGGGATAGGGCGATCAGAAATCATTATATGTTCAAAGAAAATGGGGCAGAGTATGTTAGATTTCTAGTTGATATGCAAACCTGGCTAAAGAAACTAAAGTCACCTATAGGTGCTCTTCAGAGTCGATATGGAAAATCATGCACGAAGATTATAGATGAATATAATTGGAAGAAGTGTAATCGGAAACCTATTTCTGATGAGAGGGTCAAGGATAGAAAAACAGCAAATATCTGCAGAGTAAGAAAGCCAGAACAGCGAGTGAGATCTGTGCTGGTTAGAAGTCATTTGTTGTGTCCATACTCTGATTGTGTTGCTCATTATCGGAAAAATAGCCCAAGGGTTCAGGTTCTGTTGGATGAGGAAAGAGCTGTTAGCTTGAGGAAAGGAGTTTCAGGCAAGAGCGTCAAAACTAGATTGCCTTACTTGAACAAGCGTTGGGTGAGACTCAAGGAATGCCCTCACTGCGGTAGACCATTAGAAGTCGTAATAGATGAAACACATGATGGTAGGAACATCTATCTCAGAATTCCCCAAAGGTAAAGTTTACACGCTCTCTTTTCCTTCCAATAACTGAGTTCTTGGAACGTCTGTGAATGTGTGACTGAGAGAGGATACCCAAAAAAAGAGAGAGATGAAGAAGTACTTTGGATGCCTCCTAATGGAAAAATGATACAAAAGAAAGTATAGCGCGCTAAGTGCAATTCGCATTGTTTAATGGAAAAAGCCAAGTACGGGTTTTGTGTCAAGTCAATGCTAAGCAAGTCGGTGTGTGAGACGCTTATGAGTGACGATGAGAGACCCAAAGGCATGATATTTTGCAGTCGTGATGGAAAATGGAAGGAGCAGCTTGAGAAACGGTTTAACGGTCTCATGGTGTTCCTTTGGGATGTGCAGTGACATACGCTCATACGTGTAGACACGCTTGCTCTTCAGATAACGCTTCTTCGAAACTCTACACTGAATCCTAACCAACCTGATCACCAACCTACTCTCTTGTACTGTTCCTATAGTAAAACAGTGTTGAGCCTTTGACCGCTTCAATGCTTCGCTACAAGTGAAAAAGTCAAGCCCTCAAGGATTCGAAAATGAGTCTATGAGTTTATGCTTAGAAGCCGGGAATGGAGTTGGACCTCCGACCAGTGGAGACACTACCCGCAAAACCCCCCTTTTTCTTCAAACAGCAACGATTGCACATCTCAGACTCATCTGTTTCCTAGTCAAATGATACGTTCATCATTCTTCTCGCATTGAAAACGCTCTAGTAGGAGCTATGTTCAGCTATTTTCTTTCGATCCCAATTTTGCATATGATGCACTTTCCTGCATCTCGCAGCCCGAACGATACTCTAGAAGACGTTTCCACAAACGATTTATTAGTTGAGAGCTTTACTTCTCATTATATTAGGGGGAGGGTGTAGGTTTTGTTTATTGTGAGGAAAGTGTTTTCCGTGACTATGCTGGCACTACTGCTAGCCAACACGTTAACGTTGGCATTCAATGTTGGGGGTGACGAGTCTGTTCATTCGTCAACAGCAACAACAGGGCAACAAGCTGGCATACTTTCTGAAGCACCTCCAACAGAATGGACGCGAGCATATGGTGGAGCCAATGAGGAGCATGCGTATTCAGTCGTGCAAACGGGTGATGGAGGATACGCGTTGGCCGGTGAAACGTTATCGTATGGCGGAGGCAGCGTTGATTTCTGGTTGGTCAAGACTGATTCTTCTGGGAATATGCTTTGGAGTAGAACGTATGGAGGTTCAGGTGGACAGATCGCGTATTCCATGATTCGGACGTCTGATGGAGGATTCGCACTGGCAGGCTACACCTCGGAGACTCCCAACTTCATCTACGATTTTTGGCTAGTCAAAACTGATGCTGCAGGAAATCAGCTGTGGAGCAAGACCTATGGCGGGTTACAAAACGATGTCGCATATTCGGTGGTCCAGACCAGTGACGGAGGATATGCAGTAGCAGGTGTTACCAATGCCTATAGCGGTAGCGGCGCCGAAGATGCTTTGCTTGTCAAAACTGACTCGTCCGGAAACATGATGTGGAGCAAAACCTATGGTGGAGCAAATGCAGATGGGGCTTATTCTATCGTTCAGGTTGCGAATGGCGGATATGCAATAGCTGGGTTTACATTGTCTTATGGAGTAGGTGGTTTCTGGTTGGTAAAGACGGATGCCGACGGAAACATTCTATGGAGCAATACCTATGGAGGGCCAGGCGCATTTGCTTGCAGTTCTCTTGTGCTGACAGGTGATGGTGGATATGCGTTGGCTGGCGATACCCAATATCCCACGGTGGGCTATCTCTTGGTCAAGGCTGATTCTTCTGGAAACATGCTGTGGAGCAAAACTTTTGCAACCGATGCACCCTATAAATGCTCTTTAATTCAGACGACTGACGGGGGATATGGGTTGGCAGCTCAGATTGGTTTTGATGATCCTGATTTCTGGTTCGTGAAGACTGATGCTACAGGGGGCACGATGTGGGATGCGACCTATGGAGGAACAGCTGGCGACGGCGCCACGTCAATCATTCAGACATCTGATGGAGGATACGCCCTAGCAGGCCACACGTACTCATATGGCGCAGGCAGCGCCGATTTTTGGTTGGTGAAAGTTGGCGCGACAAGTGTGTCCATAACTGATGAAGAAAAACAACAGGATATACTAAACATGGTAAACAATCACAGAGGTGTGCTGTCCCCCGGATTAGTTCTTGGAGTCATTCGGACCGAGGCAGGCGTGGGAGCATTTCATGTCGATGGTTGGAACTACAATAGCTTCTACAGAGAAGCTGACGGATCATGGGCTCAGCCGACTAATGGTGATGGAATAATGCAGGTTACAAGTGCCAGCGGATACCACGAAAAAAGCGGAACCTACACTAATGACCAAGAAGGCAATGATCATGCAATAAACGATGGGTGTAACTATCTCTTGAACATCTACTATTCATATGGTTCGTGTGTCCAAACCGTGTTGCACTACAATACAGGCCCCAGTAGCCTTTACATTTACTTGGGTCTAAACTGGGGCTGCCGAACCTATCTGTCGAATGTCGCGAAGCAGCTGACCAGTTTTGTCCCAGATACCTATGGATTGCAAAACCCAAGTTTAGCTAATACGCTAAACAAGGGGCAAGGCATTCTTAACAAGTATCTGTACAACAAAGGTATAATGACGGGGCAGTCGGTTGACTATTACAGATCATACCAAAAGCAATTGGACGGAGATCTGCGTAACATTGAACTGAGCCCGCTTGCGCTCGAGACTGGACAGCGAATATCTGTTTTTGGGTGCCCAGTAAATGTCACAATCACAGACAACTATAGCAGAATCATATCTGAAACCGAAAACCAGATCCCCGAGGCAAGTTTTGAATATTTGAACGCCACTGACACTAAAATCTTCTTCACGCCATCAAATCTAACATACCAGGTTCAGGTGAACGCCACTGACTATGGAAACTGCACAGTAGGTCAAATAACTCCTGCAGACTCTGTTTATGAAACAGCTTTCTCCGAAATCACATTCAATCTGACTGACGAGACTGACGCAAGCTTCGATTTGTCGCCATACGAAGCGAACTATACACTAGAAGTGGATGAAGATGGCGACGGGTCAATCGATTACGAACTTCCACCTGAAGTGTGGATCATGACTACCGAGTATGACATAGGAATAACAGAAGTCGCTCCCTCAAAAACTGATGTTGGACAAGGCTATAGTCTCCCCATAAACATAACAGTATTGAACTATGGCGCTTATACTGAAACTCTCAACCTCACTCTATACGCCAATGCCACCTTCATCGAACTACAAACTATCACCCTAACAAACGGCACCTCCACGACCCTCACCTTCACATGGAACACCACTGGCTTTGCCAAGGGCAATTACACCCTATGGTCTTACGCGGAACCAGTTCAAGGCGAAACATTCACATCCGACAATAACTCCACGGATGGCTGGGTCACGGTGACGATTCTAGGCGATGTGAATGGCGACTTCAAATGTGAAGGAAAAGATATAGCCATCATCGCAAAGGCCTACGGCACTCGTGCTGGAGAGGCAGGCTACGTGCCGAATGCAGATATCAATGATGACGGAAGAATCGATGGCAAAGACATAGCCGTGTCTGCAAAGTACTACGGGACACACTACCCATAAACCTTTTTTGAAGACTTCTAGCGCGCATGCGTGTTCCTAAATTCGTCTAAAATGGTATTTATTCTTCTTTTGCCTGTTCACGCCCGATACGGGCTTGTTTTGCAGTCAAGTCTTGGCCGTGCTGAGGATGGAAAATCATGGATTCAGGCATCAAGCCGATCTGATCATCGCGGAGCCTTACACCGCGACCTTCAGCCTAACCCTCCACAGTTCGAAAAAGGCGGACACTGCAAGAAGACCGAAAGCCGACGCGAGGCCCAAAATTGCCCCAAAATCACAAAAGACGAATTAAGACCATTTTTAACCATTTTCGGAACAGGCATGCGCGCTAGAGTGAGCGCTGTTGCTGTTGCACTATTTGGTATAGAACAGTAAGAAAAGTTTGCATAGAATAAGATTACATAAGCGTTATATTCGAAAACGAATCATAGAGTGACGTCTGGAGATACATATGAAAAAGCAATTATCGGCAGTTCTGATAACGATCATACTGATGTCATCGTCATATCCAGTCGTCTTCGTGAGAAGCACACCGATCAAAGACGCATCAGAGAGAGAGCGCGCGCTAAAGACTAGCGAGAAACATATCGAACTCACGTTCACGCTACCTGAAGTTGTCAAAGCTGGGAACTACGACTGGCTCAAAATCCCAGACTGCTCATACATCTCAACACCGGGTCATCCTATGCTCCCGATAAGAAGCGTAGCTGAAAAATTGCCCTTGAACAGCCATATTACACAAATTGCTGCAAAGGTTGAAAATGTATCTTTAAAAGAAGATTATTCAATAATGCCTGCCTTAACCCCCGTTCAAGCTGACTCCGCCGAACCCTTAAACATGACTGAACCTGACCCTACAACATACGGTAAGGACGACCTCTATCCACAAGAGTGGTATACGTACCGCATTGGTAACGGCTTAGATCCAGACACTAACAGAAGAGTCCAATACGCAACTATCTATTTGTACCCGCTCAGATATCTGCCTACACAAAAGAAGATACTCCTCGCCCAGAACGTGTCCTTCACAATCACATACACTGAACCTGCTGAAGAACCGACTGCCCAAACAGTTCTGAAGAACCTGATAATCACTTCAGACGCACTCGAACCGTACGCCGTTCAGCTTGCTGCCTACAAGAACAGTACGGGCATATCTTCGAGAGCTGTGAATTTGACGTGGGTATACAAGAATTACGGTGGCATCGACCGCCCAGAACAGATACGCAACTGCATAAAAGGCTTTGTTGCCGCATATGGAATAACCTACGTGACAATCTTCGGCGACGCGGATCAAGTTCCTGTAAGATACGCGTTTGTGAACGACACTCAGTCAGGAGAACCGTTTGTGCCCACCGACTTGTACTATTCAGACTTGGACGGAACTTGGGACGACAACAACGACGGAATATATGGAGACCAAAGATATGACAACGTAGACGGTATACCAGACGTTTACGTTGGCAGAATACCTCCGAGTCTCGCAAGCTATGCTCAAACCGCGGTTGACAAAATAATAGGTTACCAACAGCAATTCAACGCCTCAGAAAGCTGGACCAGACGAGTTGTGCTTGCAGCCGGAACAGGCTCAGGAGACGGCTTCTCAAATCCATTTGGAATTGCGTTTCCATTCCTGAAAAACTACACGGCCAACATAACCATCAACAAAGACATTGTTAAACTATACGAGGCATATGGGAACCTGTCAACTGGCAGTATGTCTTCTGAGATAAACAGGGGGGCTCTATTTGTTAATTTTGCAGGTCATGGAAGTCCAGGAGTGTGGCTATTCTACTGGGTTAACCCGTGGCTTGGTTGGTACAATGGATATGGCATTGCAGATGTGCAAGCATTGACCAATGGTTTCAAGTTACCGGTAGTGACAACAATGGCATGTAGCACGGCCAGATTTGACGACCAGGAATGTATTGGCGAATGGTTTGTTCTTCAACCCAATGGAGGTTCAATAGCATATTTCGGATCAACTAGAATCGCTTGGGGATACGCCGATCAATGGATAACGACTGGGCTAATGGGCGAGATAGATTGGAGAATCTACCAGAACTATTACGAGGGTTATTCGAGATTGGGGCAGATGTGGGGGCAAACCGCCAAAGAATATGTCCAGAACCATATCTGGAACTACAGATACGCGTCGATGTACGACGTAAAAACGTTGATGGAGTTTATTCTGTTGGGCGATCCAACTCTCAGAATATACAATCCTGCCTTTCCTGAAACCTTGAACGTTCCAAAAGATTGTCCTACAATTCAGGGCGCGATCAATGCAGCTTACGACGGGGACACTGTCAACGTTTCTTCAGGGAAGTACTATGAAAGCGTAGTTGTGAACAAGCCATTGATACTTGAAGGAGAGAATCCTCGGAATACTTACATAGAAGGCGTCTACCGTTCAGAATTCCTCATAAACATAACTAGCTTCGATGTCTACGTCCAAGGATTCACTCTACGAAACGGACACCATGCAATACATGCTGGCGATTCTGCTCACAACATCAACATTACGCATAACTTAATATCGGACAACAATGGGGGCATTCTCTTGGCTTCTCCCACTGAATGCCGAATTGAAGGTAACACGTTCACCAGCAATAGGGGAGCCATCGCTTTCCTTGGATGGCCTGAAGGCTATGACAATTCTATCGCCGACAATGTTGTCGAAAATCAGAGCTGGGATGGAATTAACATCATGAACTGCCGAGGGACCAAGATTGTCGGCAACTACATTGCTCATACTGCGTGTATCCAATACTATTTTGGAGGACTTGAACTTTGGGGCTGTCAAGACACCATAGTCTATCACAATGATTTCGTTGACAACGTAAGGCACGTCTACCTCCAAGATTCTTACAACACTGTGTGGAACGATGGTTATCCTTCTGGCGGAAACTACTGGAGCGACTATACAGGTGTTGATGCCTATAGCGGGGTCTATCAAAATGAGACTGGAAGCGACGGAATAGCTGACATGCCATATGTGATCGATGCTTCGAATCAAGACAACTATCCATTGATACACCCCTACGGTTCCATCCAAAACCTAAACACAAGTCTTGTCTACTTGAGCATTCAATCTGCAATAAATGCTCCGGAGACCTTGAATGGGGATACAATCTTTGTTAGAAGCGGAGTATACTGTGAGCATGTGGTTGTAAACAAGACTGTTTCTTTGATTGGGAAAGACAAGGATAGCACTATTCTTAATGGAACTGCCATTGAACCTATAATGATTGTGGAAGCGAATGATGTGAAGATAAGTGGCTTTACGTTTGAGGGCTGGGCTTTCCAAAACATTCTCATCAACGCAACAACTGGCGTAACAATAGTTGAAAACAAGATCGTTTTTAATGCCTTAGGTATTGATGTGGAAAACTCGGTCAATACAACAATAGAAAACAACACCATCAATGGATTCGGACTTGACAATATAGGAATAATGCTTGCCTATTCTTCAGGATGCAGTATAGTAAACAACACAATCACTAATGCTGTATATGATGGCATTAGGCTTTGGTTCTCAAGTAGTAACTTAATCCATCAGAATCTCATCAAGGACAATGATTATGGCATATTCTTTCATGAAGCAAACCTGAATACAATCTCAGAAAACACAATATCAGAAAGTGGAGGACCAGGAATATATATTGAATCCAGTTCAAGCAACGAGATTCTTCACAACAGTTTCATGGATAACTACGATCAAGTAAAGATTTATGATAACTCTGTCAATACTTGGGATGATGGCTATCCTTCTGGCGGAAACTACTGGAGCTGCTACACAGGCACAGACTTGTATAGCGGCCCTTATCAGAACGAGACTGGAAGTGATGGAATAGGAGATACACCTTACGTTATTGATGCAAACAATCGAGACAATTATCCACTTACGAAACCTTACCCATGGGGGTCACATGATATTGGAGTAACCTACATTGGTAAAGTGTGGGAAATATATTTCCCGCCAATTATACTCCCTTTGAAAACGATCGTAGGGCTAGGCTTTAGGTTGCACATCAACGTTTTTGTCATGAACTACGGCGCCTACTCTGAAGTCTTCAACGTAACGGTTTACGCCAACACCACGGCGATCGAGACAATTACAAACATCACTTTAGCAAGCAGAAATTCCGTCATTCTAAACTTCACTTGGGACACTTCCGGCTTTGCTTGCGGCAACTACTCTATTCGGGCTTATGCTTCGCCTGTTGCTGGCGAAAAAGACACTTCTGACAACTCATTTTCTGACGGTATGATACTGGTGACTATTCTAGGGGACGTTAATGGAGACTTCAAGGTCGAAGGGAAAGACATAGCCCTAATCGCTAAAGCCTACGGTTCCCTTATTGGACAGCCAGCCTATGTGCCAAATGCAGACATAAACAACGATGGCAAGATCGACGGCAAAGACATAGCGGTAGCAGCAAAATACTTCGGAACACACTACCCATAGACCTTAGTGCGCTGGCTTGTCCCTAAATTATGTGTTGAAGTATGTTGGTGAGACGCTGAGCTCATAAGAGCATGCCTGGACCGGGATAAACAGCGGGTGACCCACAGAAACGATCGTAAATGTCTATGAGTTCAAGCGGGCCGTTCCCAGAGAAGACATGCCTTCGTCTGCATTAGGAAGCCGCAGATTTTGATGAGTCCTGCAAGCTGCTCCAAGGTTGCAGCATTCACCTTTCTCTCATAATCCCCCATATGCCCGAATGGAAGCCCTGAGCTGAAAAACTTGAAGAAGCGCGGATGGTCAGCTTTGACGAAGGCCTCCCTAACCCTTTCCAGCTCGTCGGCATTGAGTGCTTGAAGTTTCTGGAAACCTGCTCGCCACAGTACGGGAGTCCAACGCAGACTTCAGGTTTAACCAAACATGGATTTTCGGGCTTTTGACAAACGCTGCCCTTACAAAAGATGATTTTCTATTTGGAGCCTAATAATAGACGTTAAGTAGTTGAACTGCCCATTGTATATACGACCAAAAAGGCAAAGCAACAAACAGCTCAACAAAGGCGCACGTAAACCGCGCAAAAGTAACCCCATTGTGGCCTGGCTTAGCGCGTTAATACCGTGTAACGTGTCAGCGAGCTGTTAAAGCAACGTCAACAACGGCCGAGGCAAGTTTCCCCGTCAGCTGGTACGGCATAGCGGGTAAAGACGCGGTAAGGCGCACATGCAGCGGCAAACCAACAACTTGGCGCAGGCGCAGACCACCTCAAGTAGAGGCGTGACGGCTGCGTTGAGTATGTGTATGTCGCGTATTGGCGGCATAAGGTCGTGCTGACAGGTTTAAAAAACCCATAGGCGTGTTGCAAACTAGGTTTAGTGGCAAACCGAAATGCAGCAAAGTTTCCTTGCGCTTTTTTCTAAACCACGCGCCGCCCGTGTGGACGTGAGCGACTACGTGGCTCAAGGCCGTGAGCGCAAAATGACTAAATTTTAGGAGTTGGTGTTTTATGACAAAAACTGAAACCGTTATTCAGAAGGAAGGTAGTGCGCATCATGAGGAAACAGAAAGAGTTGAAAGGCAAACGTCCAAAGAAGCAAAGAAAATACCTTTGAAAGAGAAAACGTATGAAGCGTTAGGAGAAAAAGCAAAAGCTGAAGGCACAACACCTGACGAGTTAGCCGCCAAAATTGTTGAGAAAAAGGCAACTTCAGTTTTTCCAGCAGCCGCCAAAATCAACGACTACGGTTTTCTGCACTTCAAAAACGCATGGCTTGAAAACTTAGGCTGGAGCAAAGGTATGGCGCTTGAAGTTGGCAAAAACCCAGACGGCAGCGTAACATTGAGAAAGGCTTAAACTACGTTTAATCTGAAAAACGTAGAGCAACGAGAAAGGTTGGACATCTATATATAGAGGAGGGGTCTAGGCACCTCAGAGCAAGCCCGTCCCATCGCTTGAAAGCCAACATCGAAAAAGAAAATAAGACACTTAACAATACTCGTCTATCCTTGTGGGGTCGTCGTATAGCTTGGTTTAGTATACCAGCCTGGGGCGTTGGCGATCCTGGGTTCAAATCCCAGCGGCCCCACCACAGAACCTTCTTTACCGAAAGAAGCTTCACCAAGAAAGGGGTTGTTTTTGAATTCTAAGCCTTGGATGGCGCCTATCATTTGAGCTAGGGCATATTCTGAGGCTTTGCTGATGTTCAAGCCTACAGCTTGGGCCGTCTGCAAGATTTCTGAGTCTATTCTGATTGTGGTTGTGGATCGCATATTATTCCTCATATACCAAGTGGTATATGGAAGGAATATTTAGCGTTTGTTTTGCCTTCTGCTAACAGCTAACAACACTCACATTCCTTCTTATGTCTGAACAGCAAACTTCTTTCCGGTGACACTGTGAACTTGGAATATGAGCAGGGGTTCGTTGATGCTCTTGAAGTTGTCCTCGAGATCTCTAAGCAGCGGAAGGGAAACTTTGTTCAAAGGATCGGAGAACTCTGGGCCCTAGCCGCCGGCAGGAAAATAGAGAGGATCAAGCAGCAGCTCGGCTTCATAGAATGTTCAGGGGGGAATTAAGATGAGTATGAATGACGGCGGTGGCATGATGGAGTTGGCTATGCTGTTCTTCTTTGCGCTATGCATAGTTGGCGGCATTGTCATCCTGTATGGTTTGTGGAGTTTCATGTCATCTCGGAAGCAGGATAAGGAAGATGAGAAGCTAACGGAAGAGGAAGATGACAAGGCATGACGGTCTTGGCTATGCTGTGGGTCTTTGTCGTATGCATGATTGGCGCCCTCGTCATCCTATATGGTTTGGCGAGTTGGGTACCATCATTTGTTCTATGCGTACTTGGCGGCATTGTCATGGTGTATGGTTTGGTGCGTTTCATGTCATCTCGGAAGCAGGATAAGGAAGATGACAAGCTGATTCCTTAGATGCTCGTAGTAACGCTAAATCTTACCTCTCTTTTTTCTGTCCTGTAGCATAAGGATTTAAATAATGAAAGCGCGGATCCTCGCAGTATCCTTCCCTCTTCTTTCCAACAATAAGCTAGAGCAGCAGCTCTCAGCTTTGCACGTCATGCTCAATGATCCGAAATCGTCATTGGGCCCAAGGGCCCTGCAGCAAAGAAGGGAATACTACGAGGATTCATGAGGACCTGTTGCAGCATATAGGTCTACAAGAAGTTTTGCGCTTGGACTCACGTCTTTGTTTTGCTCAGCTTTCTTATGCCATTTGAGGCGCCACTCGAGGCCAGGATGCAGATCCCATTGATCTAAGACCGCTTTGAATTCTTTCTCCAGCTTCGCTACTCTGACGTCCTCTGCGAGCTGCCCTCTTAGTATCGGTAAGGCCTGGCCCTCAGCTTGTTCCTCATTGACAGGTAAGGCCTGACCCTCAACTAGATGCCTTCTACCTTCCAAAACCTTTTCCATAACAGTTTTACTTGCGTATTTCCTTTTCAGAAAATCATATTGATCCTTCGGAAGGTAGCCTTCCCTATATACGGTTTCAGTGAGCATGTCGATTAGGGAGTCGCCTTTTCCAAGGTCTGTTTTGGCCATACGCTTAATCAACGCTTGGTAGACTTCAGTCGGCATCTTCAAAGGATAGAAGTTCTCCCTTGCAGTCGGTTCACTCATTGAGAAAATACCCCCCCAGGAAGCACAGTGAGTAATGATGAATGATGAATGATCTACTGTTGTAGTGAGTTTTTGCTTCAAAGGCAGTTAGACAGTCAGTCAGACAACTGTCACTTAGAAAGGAAAGGCAGTCCCTCATGTGGCTTCACTAGCTATTTTCTCATTTTTCTCAAGATACCGGGTGAGGGCCTCCCTGACTACATCGGAGATGGTTTTGAGTCTTGGGTATTCCCTCTTGATTCTCTGTTCGATCTTTTCTTTCTCTTCCCAACTGATCTGGATCGTTATTCTGGGCATGTCCATCTTAATCACAGAAAGCCCTAACTACATATGTTCTATTTAGGGTTAACTCTTAACACTCAAGACTGTATATATAATAAAATATTTGGTATATCTAAGTATAGCTGGGACAATAAAAAAAGGGGGGTTGTGTGGCTTAGATCTTGCCTAGCAGTCGTCCTATGAAGTAGACGATCATGCCGACAATGAAGATGAAGGGCAGCAGCTGATAGAGAACTTTTGCTCCGGACGCGCCTGTGAATGTCCAGTTGGTGTAGTTGGTTGTCATTATGGTGTCGATTATGACCGGAAGCAAGTAGACTCCGAAGATCAGGGAAACGGTTAGGCCGATCCAATCCCCGATCTTGCCCGTAGTTGAAGATGCGGCCCCACCCTTGCCCGGAGCCATGGCAGTTTTGTCATTGACAAACACTAGCCAATGGGCAAAGAACCAGGTGAGGAAGCGCTGCCATTCAGCTTTCAACTTGTTCATTCTTCAAACTCCTCTTGTATCGCAACTCTTATTACATGTGCAACATGATTTAAGAAGTATGTTGCAGTTCGACATGGAAAAAGCAAAGTTTCGAGTCTGCTGAACCAAAATAGTCGTTTTGAACGGTGGATTCCACAAAGAGGGGAGAAAACTGTTTCTTTTGCTTAAAGAACGTCAGGAAGGCGTCAAAACTTGAAGACCTATGTTTTGGATGCTGTGCGCGTGGAAGGTTTGAAGAAAAGATGCTACCCTTTCAGATGTCGGGGGTGCAACCGCGCTTTCAAGATCGGGGACGTGATCGTTGCTCTGATGAGGCAGAGAGGGAACCATACCAAGCATTACCATAGCGCTTGCTATCAACGGACATTGAACTGAACTGTGAAGGATGGAGAAAAGCATGGATGAACCTATGCTCTTGACGGATGAGATGGAGTCAGTCAGATACAGCAACTCAATCTTCATCGTTCACATGAAAGGAATATTGAGAAGGGCCCTCTTCAGCAGCGACGAATGTACGATTTGTCATGTGCCGATCGTGTCTCAAGTCTGGTTTGTTTCCAGGGGTGTAGGAAGGCTAGGCCGACGTTACTACTGTGTCGACTGCTGGAATGGCCACTATGTTGATGCAATGGGAACTCCGCTTTTGCCCTTGAAAATTCGACACGTAGAACCCTCGGAAGCGCCTGGTGAACACAAGCAAATTAGTCATGGAGTCAAAGGGCAAAAAGAAGAATTACTGATCAGGGCCTATGTACTGTTTCGTTCTAACCACTACAAGGACCTCGAGTGTTGCCTCTGCAGCTCCCACTTCAGATATGAACAACCCTTCATCTCATTGTACTTCTACGGCGCCAGTCCAGTCCACGGCAACACGCGCTACGTGTGCATTCCATGTTGGCAAACAACCCTCGCAAAGTTGTTCCCCTTATGCATTGAACCAAGGTGAAGGGATCTGTTCTTCATAAGGCAAGTGTATGAGTTCTACAATAAGCGGCGGGTACATGGGGTGCATTTTCTCGGAACTCCTTTCGCACGCGCCTATGGGAAACATCATGTCTTGAGCCTAACACGCTGACGACTTTCTTGTGGGCCCGATTACAAAATTAATAGGAGTTTCCAGGTGGGCGCCAAGGAATGAGTGGTATAGTTGTAGTGGTTTAGGCTAGGGTATTCCTCTCAAACTAGGCAGGGCCTTGTGATCCTCGTAGTGTACTAGAGCATCATGCGCGTGCCAGGCGCTAGGGGCCCTCGAGGATCCCTCGAGCGCTGAGCTCTCAGAGATCTCTGGCCAGCGACAGACTTAATCTTTGTTTGAATTTCCGCTATGCCCTGGAACGCCCTGGCCTTCAGATCCTCAACGATCGACGGATTGTAGTAGTTCTGCATGAAGACTGATGTTCCGATTCGGCCATGAAGGAAGTCTATCTCCTGGGGTTTCAGATATTTGGTCATGAAACTTGCGTGATTCTCCCGGACGTCTGCAAACCTGATCTTGTCGATGCCATGCCTCTTGACCTTCAACTGTATGCTGAACTTGGATCCGAGCTTGTCAGCATCCTGGATCCTGGCGATCAGCTCCTCTGGAACATAACTGACAAAGGCCTTCTTACTCTTGCGAATAAAGATCTCTTTGAATCTGAAGTGCTCAAGCATTCCGGCCTTGTAGTAGTCTCCGAGCTTTCCCTTCTGTGAGAGCTCTCTGACCAGGTTGAAGCTGCTGATTGCTTCCTGGAGTCTCAGGCCTGTCACTGCA
>Ga0315294_10005141_pt1 | contig 14354 bp, 12 predicted proteins | sample YL17G13_40_MG_FD_203626 | JGI IMG/M metagenome (GOLD analysis project Ga0315294, IMG submission 203626) | Sediment microbial communities from Yellowstone Lake, YNP, Wyoming, USA - YL17G13_40 | ecosystem: Environmental > Aquatic > Freshwater > Lake > Sediment | place: USA: Wyoming | collected... | reverse complement strand
CCCAAGGCGACGCACAGGGCGCTCTTTCCAGCATACGGTGTAGTGGAAATGATGTACAGGGTGACCATGGTCTTTCACTCTCCTTTTCCCTAGAGAACCGCTACTTGATGCTCTGCTGACTGAGCACGAATCGAAAGTCCACCGCTACAACGCCCTTGCCCGCTTCGTTGACCATCAGCGGGTTGATGTCCATCTCGACGATCTCGGGCAAGTCCGTCACCAGCTGCGAAACGCGCTGAATGTACTCGGCGATGGCCTTCAGGTCGGACGGCTTTTCGCCGCGCACGCCGCGCAGCAGGTGATAGGAGCGGATCTCGTCGATCATCTCCGTGGCTTCCTGGTGCGAAACCGGCGCCACGCGGAAGGTAACGTCCTTGAGCACTTCGACGTAGATGCCGCCCAGACCGAACATGAGCAGCGGGCCAAACTGCGGGTCGCGGTTCATGCCGATGATGCATTCCTTGCCCTTGGGCACCATTTCCTGCACCTGCACGCCCCAAATCTGCGCATTCTCCATGTAGCGCCGGCCGCGGTAGATCAGCAGGTCAAACAGATCGCGCACCTGCTCCGCGTCGCGCACGTTGACCTTGACGCCGCCGATGTCCGATTTGTGCAGGATGTCGGGCGAGGCGATCTTCATCACCACCGGGTAGCCTATGTCGTCGGCTGCGGCCACAGCCTCGTCCACGGTCTTGGCCAGCACCGAGCGCGGGATGTGCATGCCGTAGGCTTCCATGACTTCGCGCGATTCGGCGTCGCCCAGGCTCAGGCGGCCCTCGCTACGCACGCGCTCGAATACCTGGCGCACACGCTCTTGGTCTGCCTCGAAGCGCTCATACTGTGGCGCGGGCCGCTGCAGGCGCTTGCAGTACTGGTACATGGCCCTCATCGCGCCCACCGCGCGCTCGGGGAAGGAATAGTTGGGGATGTTGTGCTGGTTGAGGATTTTGATGCCAGGCGCAACCTTCAGCTCGCCCATGAAGCAGCCCAGCACGGGCTTGTCGTGCTCCGCGGCCAGGCGGGCCACGACCTCGGCTGTTGCCTCGATCTGGGTGTAGACCTGCGGGGTCAGGATCACGATCACGCCGTCCACATTCTTGTCGTCCAGCACGCCCTTGAGCGCGTGGGTGTAGCGGTCGGCCAGCGCGTCGCCGATCACGTCCACCGGGTTGTAGATGTTGGCGGCCGCAGGCAGGCCCTGGCGCAGGAACTCGACCGTCTCGGGCTGCAGCGTGGCCAGCTTCATGCCCCCCGTTTCCAGGGCGTCGGTAGCCATGATGCCTGGGCCGCCGGCGTTGGTGACGATGGCAATGTTGTTGCCCTTGAGCGCGGGCTGATAGGCAAAGGCCAACGAGTAGTCAAACAGTTGCTCGATGGAGCTGGCGCGCAGGATGCCGGCCTGGTTGAAAGCGGCTTCGTAGGCCTTTTCGGACCCCGCCAGAGAGCCGGTGTGGGACGAAACGGCGCGCGAACCCGCTGCGGTGTTGCCGGACTTGACCGCGATGATGGGCTTCTTCTGGCTGACGCGGCGCGCCACTTCCATCAGCTTGGGGCCGTCGCCGATGCCCTCCATGTACACGATCACGACGCGCGAATGCTCGTCGTCTTCCCAGCCCTGCAGCAGGTCGATCTCGTTCACGTCGGCCTTGTTACCCAGACTGACAAAGTGGGAAAACCCGATCTCCTTGGCCAGCGCCCAGTCCAGAATGGCCGTGCACAGTGCGCCCGATTGCGACATAAAGGCGATGGCACCTTTGGGGGGCATGCCTGCCGCGAAAGAGGCGTTGAGGGGGGTGTAGGTGCTGATCACGCCCAGACAGTTGGGGCCGACGACGCGCACCCCATACTGCCTGGCAAGGTCCATGACCTGGCGCTCAAGCTTGATGCCGTCCGGTCCGGCCTCGCGGAAACCGGCCGTGATGATCACGGCGCCCTTGACGCCCTTCTTGCCGCACTCTTCCATGGTTTGCGGCACGAACTTGTTGGGGATCACGATCACGGCCAGGTCGACTTCACCGGGGATGTCCACAACCGAGTGGTAACATGGGAGGCCCAGGATTTCGTCGGCTTTGGGGTTGACTGGGTAGACCTTGCCAGTGTACCCGCAGTTGAGGATGTTGGTGATGACGCCATACCCCAACTTGCCGGGCTCGCGTGCAGCGCCGATCACTGCTACAGATTTCGGTGTGAGGAACATTTCCAGCATAGTCACGCTTCCTATTGTATTCCGTTGTGCACGAAACTGCAAGTGCCAAGTCGGCTATGATACAGCATTTTGGAGGACTGGGCAAACGCATCCGCCGCAGAGCTTCGCAAACCTTTTCGGAATGTGTCTTGGCGAGCGACAGAAGGCACCGCGGCGCCACCTTTCGGCAAGGTTGCTGCGCAAAACTTGCCTTTTCTCGGTTCTGCTGCTATAATACGTTTACACCATGCAGATCGCCAGCCATCCGACTGCCTCCCCTTGCCTCTCGGACGCGGCACAGAAGAGATCCAATCGCCAACGCTGGAGATGTCCATGCCCTCAACCACGAGTGCGGTAGAGCCGACGCCGGCCCAGATGCGACTGTACTCCATCGGTCACAGCGATCACAGCGTCAAAGTCTTCGTCAGCCTCCTGCAACGCTACCAGATCCGCGTGCTCGTCGACGTGCGCAGCCAGCCCTATAGCCAGTGGATGCCGCAGTTCAATCGCGAGAGCCTGGCACGCGACCTGGAGGCCGCCGGCCTGCACTACGTCTTCCTGGGTGATGCGCTGGGTGGCCGCCCGGCCGAACGCGCTTTGTACGATCCTGGTGAAGAACACCCCAACTACGAACGCCTCTGCCGCAGCCCTGCCTTCCAGGCCGGGGTCGATCAGCTTCTGCACCTGGCCTCGGAAGGCCAGGTGGCCTTCATGTGCAGCGAGGGCGACTGCAAAAAGTGCCACCGCACCCTGCTGATCACCCCGGCCCTGCTGGCACGCGGGGCCCAGGTGCTTCATATCCACCCAGACGGAACGACCATCGAGGCGCAGCCGGAGTTTCGCCAGACCAGCCTGTTCTGAGACCAAGGAGGAGCGCATGCCCACCGTGTACACCCTTGGCTACGAGCGCCGCCCGCTGTCGGAATTCGTGGGCCTTTTGCAGCAGGCTGGCGTCGACGCTCTGATCGACATCCGCCTGCGCAACACGTCGCACCTGGCGGGCTACACCAAGCGCGATGATCTGGCCTTCCTTTTGCAGCAGGGCTTTGGCATCGCCTACGAGCACCACCCTGAGCTCGCGCCCACGGACGAGATCCTCGACGACTATATGCAGGACCATGACTGGTCGCGCTACGAACAGCGTTTCCAGCGGGTCCTGCGCGAGCGTGGCTCCGAGGCAGTGGGCCGCGAAATTCTGGCCCGCCACCACGCCCCCTGCTTGCTGTGCCACGAGGCCGCGTCTGAGCATTGCCATCGCCGCCTCGTCGTCGAGTGGTGGGCGGCGCACATACCTGGCTTGAGCGTCATACACCTGTGACCCGTGCTCGCAGTGAGCACGCCAGCGCGCTGAGCGCGCTGGCGCGCGCACTACGAACTGGAATACGGCAACGTCGTTTCAGGAGAGAGCCATGCCCATACAAGAAGTGCTGGTTCTGGCCATGACCTACATGCGCAGCGGCATCTGCACCGCAGGCTTCACCACGCAGCCGGACCCCGTCAGCGGCCTACGCTGGGTGCGCCCGGTCAAGGAGCACAGCAACCTGCGCCTGGCCGACATGACCGACGCCGCAGGACGCGTGGTGCAATGCGACGACGTGGTCGAGCTGGAGCTGAGCAAGCCGCGTCCCGACCCACCGCACACGGAAGACTGGATCGCCGACTGCATCTACCATCGTCCGCGCCTGCTGCGCCGACTGGAGGGCGACAAGCGCACCGAGTGCCTGGCGACGCACCTGGACCGCGCTCCCGAAGATGTGCTGCTTCGCGAGACGCGCTCGTTGTGCCTGATCCGTCCGGACCTCGTGTGGGCACGCTTTGAGCGCAACGGGGACCAGGGCGACTACCAGGCCCGCATCGGCTTCCAGTTGTTGGGGCTCCAGCACGAGCGCGCCAACTCGCTGCGTGGCGTGCCTGTCACGGACTTGAAGTGGCGCGCCCTGGGACGCGCCTGGCTGGGGAAGGACCGGGACACGCTGGACCTCAGCGCCATCGAGCTGGTCGAACGCCTGCAGGCCCGGCATCTCTACCTGGCGCTGGGCCTTAGCCGGGGCTACCAGGGCGAGTACTGGTTGCTAGTCATCGGCGTACATGTCGTACCCGACTACACGGCGACGATAGACTACAAAAAACTGTAACCAAAACCTGTGACGCTGGAGGACGGGCCTCAGAACTTGCTTCCTGGGGAGGTACACAGTGCCTACCAATGCCCTGCAAGACCTGGGTCTGAGCCCAGAGGACGCGCCCGCTTTGTCGCCCCGCTTGCGCGACCGTCTCGTCAGCTTCCTCCTACGCTGGCAGCGCCACGAAGCATTGGACGCCTGCTTGAACGAACTGCTGGCGGACCGTCCGCTGCAATCCCTGCTCGATGCGCGCGCCCAGATGTTGCTGGAACAGGGGCTGCTGGACGCGGCCTGGGAGACCATGCAGCAGCGCCACGAGCGCAGCGCCTCGATCCCTTCGCGCATCCTGGCCGCGCGCATCCGCCTGGCGCAAGGCGACGTCCAGGACGCGCTATCCACGGCCCAGGCGCTGGTCCGCGAGTCGCAAGAGAGCAGCATGGCCTGGGGCTTTCTGGGCGAGGTGCGTCTGGCTGGCGGCGACCACGCTGAGGCTCTGGCCGCCTATCGCCGCATGAGCGACCTCGCGCCCGACAGCCGCTCCTACCTGCTGGGCGTGATGGCGGTGTACCAGGCGCGCGGCGACTGGGTGACTGCCAGCGCCTATGCGGTGCGCCTGCAAGAGTCTGCGACGCCCGACAGCCCGCTGCTGGTGCCCTACCTGCGCCGCCTGCGCCAGTACTTTCAGGCCAGCCACGAGCCCAACCGCGTCGCGGACATCGACGCCGAACTGGCCACGCGCTACGCAGACGAGCTGGCGGACTTGGCCGAGGCGTTGGCATCGGACCTGGGGCGTATGGACATTCCGCGGCGCGAAGCAACCCCGCCTGTGCCCGAGCCGCTCCCGAAAATCGAACAAGCCCCGCCGCAAGCTCTGGACTCTTTTGAAAGCGTGTCGGTCTCGGCGCAGGAACGCGCGACGATTCAGGACGCGGTCCGGCGCCTGTTCGGGTTTGAGTCCCTGCTGCCGGGCCAGGCTGAGATCATGGCCTGCTCGTTGCGCGGCGAGAACGTGCTGGCCGTGCTGCCCACCGGCGGCGGCAAGTCGCTGTGCTACCAACTGCCCGCACTGCTGGCGGAGAAGGGTGCCACGTTCGTCATCTCGCCGCTGATCGCCTTGATGAAGGACCAGGTGGACAAGCTGCCCAACAAAGCGCGCCGCCTGGCGACGACCATCAACAGCTCGCTGGAGAGCGACGAGTTGCACCGCCGCCTGGACGACGTGCGGGCCGGGCGCTACCGCCTGGTCTACGCTGCGCCGGAGCGCCTGCGCCAGCCGCCCTTCCTGCATGCCCTGCGCCAGGCCGGGGTGAACCGCCTGGTGATCGACGAGGTGCACTGCGTCTCGATGTGGGGTCACGATTTTCGCCCCGACTACCTCTCCATCGGCGAGGCGCGCCAGGCGCTGGGCAACCCGCCCCTGCTGGCCATGACCGCCACCGCCGCACCGCGCGTGCGACTGGACATCCTGCAGCGTCTGGGCACGATGCGTGTCATCGCCGGTGACGTGCTCCGCAGCAACCTGCGCCTGGAAGTCATGCACGCGCGGAGCCAGGACGACAAGCTGCGCTACCTGCTGTCCTTTTGTCGCAACGAACCGGGTGCGGGCATCATCTACGGCGACACGCGCCAGCGCTGCGAGGAGCTGGCCGAGTTGCTGCGCAGCCAGGGCGTCTCGGCCAACCACTACCACGCCGGCATCGAGAACCGCGCCCAGGTGCAGGACGAATTCATGAGCAGCCGCACGCGCGTGATCGTGGCCACGGTGGCTTTCGGCATGGGCATCGACAAGCCCGACATCCGCTTCATCGTGCACTTTGCCCCACCCCCGTCGCTCGAGGCCTACTACCAGGAGGCCGGGCGCGCCGGACGAGACGGGCTGCCCGCGCGCTGCGTGCTGATGTACGCCAACTCGGACCGCGCCACGCTGACCCGACGCTCGCACCGTGACGAGCTGAGTGAAGATTTCTTGCGGCGGCTCTACGCCGCGGTCAAGCACAACCTGGATGGGGCGCACGTGGGCCGCGTGGTCATCGACGATCTGCGCCGCGACCTGCAGGCCGAAGACACGCCGGTGCGTGTGGGCATCAGCGTGCTCGAACAAGTGCATCTTCTCAAGCGCTGGCAGGACATGCCGCATACGCTGACCCTGCGCCTGACGCGGGCCGTGCCCCCGGATCAGCCGGAGCTGGCCACGCTGTGCCAGGCCGCGCACCTGCAGATCGGACAGACCGTGACGCGCGATCCCCTCGACATGGCGCAGCAAGCCGGCCTGGACGCGCGCAGCGTGGAGCAGCGCCTGCTGGCCTGGGCCGAGGCGGGTTACCTGGAGTGCCGCGCCGCGACGCGGGACCCACTGCTGGAACTGTTGCCCGCACCCAAGGACACGCGCGAACGCCTGCGCACCCTGCTGGAGCAGTACGAGAAGGTGCAGAGCCAGCGCGTCGCCGAAATCGTAAGCTATGCGCGCACGCGGCGCTGCCGCCACGGCCACATCAGCGCCTATTTTGGCGGGCGGGACATCCAGAAGTGCTCGTCCTGCGACAACTGCCTGGGCAGCGTTGCGGAGCCGGGCCAGAGCGGGCTGCCCGATGAGGCCTCGCAGTTGCAGACCATCCTGCAGACCGTCGCGCGCGGCTGGGGTCCGCACAATCTGATCCTGATCCTGCGCGGACAGGCGGACGCACCGACCTCGGCGCGGGGCGGGCCGACGTTCGGGGCGCTGGCTTTCCGCTCGGATGGAGCCCTGAGCAGGATGATCGCTGCCCTGATGGGCGCCGGCCTGCTGCAACAGCGCCGGCTGCAGCACGGCGGCGTGATGTTCGAACTCACGCCGAGTGGCCGCAGGGCGCTGGGCGATCCATCCCTGATGTCAGCGCTTCTGGCCAGGCCTGCTGTGGGGCCGGCCGTGACCAGGGATAGACGCATCCAGGAGAAGCGGGCGCCATATGAGAGCGCAACCAGCGAGGACCAGGATCTGTTCGAGCGCCTGTCGGCCTGGCGACTGGAGAAGGCGCAAGAGCTGGGCCTGACGCCGTTCCTCGTTGCTCACAACTCTCTCCTGCACGCCATCGCTGCGGTGAGGCCGCAGACCGAGAGCGAGTTGCGCGCGGTCAAGGGCATGGGGCCGGCCAAGATGGCCAAGTATGGGGCGGAACTGCTGTCGCTGGTACAGGAAGTGCTGAAGGAGCATGTCGGCCCGGTCTGAGCTCTCCGCTTCACGTCTGAGGCGCACTTTGTGACTGCGAGAGCGTCTCGCGGTTTTGACAGAATTGTGAATCTGTGATATTATGAATCTGTGAAATTGTGAAGGGAGGTACCCGATGAAGGCCGAGAGAATCGTCAAGCCCTTTGGCACGGGTCAGATCACGATCCCGGCGGAGTTCCGGCGCCGCCTGAAGATTGACGGTGACACGTTGCTCAAGCTGGTACTGCGTCGAGACAGCATGGAAATCCGCCCGCTGCGCCTCGAAGAGGCGGAGCCACAGGGGCGGGACTACAGTCTGGAGGAGATCGAGAAGTTCATCGCCGACGATAAGCTTGACGCCCGGACAGCCGCTCGTGTCAAAGAACTCCTCGGTTAGCACCCAATGGCTAAGCCGAAGCTGTTCATCGATGCCAGCGTGTTCGTTGCTGCTGCGGCTTCTCCCGCCGGTGGCTCCGCAGCAGTGCTGGAACTAGGTCGCCGTGGCAGAGTGCGCTTGCTCACTTCCAGATTGGTCCTGGTGGAGGCGGAGCGCAATACGCGCCAGAAGCTACCAACAGAAGCGCTCTTAGGCTTCTATCAGTACATTGGAACACTACCAATCAAGATCACCGCTTCCGTGACCGAGGCGGAGATCGCGAGAGCGGCCAGGATCGTGGCGGAAAAAGATGCCCACGTGTTGGCTGCCGCCACCAAATCGCGTGCCGACGTCCTGCTCACTCTGGATCGCCGGCACCTCTTGACTCCTGCTGCACAGTCTTACAGCCCGGTGCTCATCCAAACGCCAGGCGGTTTCCTGCAAGCATTCGTTGGCTAGAATGCTGATTCATGCTCAGGCCGCCGCTTCGGCCACCTTTTGCGGCTTCCACAGCCACATGGCGATGGCGGCGACCAAGGCCAGCGTGGCGCCAAACAGGAACGGCGCAGGCGCGCCAAAGCCCTTGAAGCCGATGGCCGGTAGCCCGTCCCACAACAGGCCTGCGATCAGCGACGCGGGCAGGTCCAGGATGCCCAGGACTGCGTTGTAGGTGCCATAGGCCGTGCCGCGCACCGTCTCGGGCACGATGTCCGCGATCATCGCCTTGGCGGTGCCATAGCTCAGGCCATAGTAGACGCCGTACAGGGTGTAGAGCACCCAGACGTGCCAGCCCTTGCCCGCCAGGGCAAAGCCATAGTAGATCAGGGCGTAGACCAGCCAGCCGCCGATCACCAACCGTCGTCGCCCGATGCGGTCCGAGAGCGACCCGGCCGGTACGGAGATGAGCGTGTACACCAGGTTAAAGCTGGCCAGCATGCCCAACACCCCCAGCACGTTCAGGCCGCGTTCCTGCGCGCGCAGCACCAGAAAAGCGTCCGACGAGTTGCCCAGGTCGAACAGGCCCGCGATGAGCATGAAAGCCATGAACTGCTTGCCCAGGCTGCGGAAGGCGAACTTGGGCGCCGGGCGCTGCTTGGTGACGGCCACGTCCTGCGCGCCGAGCGCCAGCGACAGCACGGCGGCCACGGCCGGGATCAGGCTGACTAGCACAATGGTGCGGAAAGTACTGGCGTTGAGGCCCAGCGCGCCCTTCTGGCTGAACCACACCACTGCCAGGGCCACCAGGATGCCCAGCAGCGCGCCGGCAGTGTCGGCCGCGCGCTGCACGCCAAAGCCCAGCCCGCGCTGCTCCTCGCTGACCGAATCGGCCACCAGCGCGTCGCGCGGCGCGGTGCGAATGCCCTTGCCAAAACGGTCGGCCCAGCGCACGGCCGCGATGGCTTCCCAGGAGCTGGCGACGTAGAAGAATGGTTTGGCCACTGCCGAGATGGCATACCCGGCCACGGCCACCCACTTGCGGTTGCGCAGTCTGTCCGAAAGCCAGCCCGAGAAGACCTTCAACACGCTGGCGGTGGCCTCGGCCACGCCCTCGATCAGGCCGATGATGTTGGTCTTGACGCCCAGCACGTTCGACAGGAACAAGGGCAGCAGGTTGGTGACCATCTCACTGGAAAGGTCCATGAAGAAGCTGGTCAGGCTGGTGGCCCACACGTTGCGGTGCAACCTGCGCCACCAGGGCGCGACCTGCTGCTTCGTTTCGAGTGACATGCTTGCCTCGCTTCTCGGTTTGTGCAGGCCACGATAGCGCCTGCGCCTTCGTTCGATGCGCCAAGTCACCAACACCAAGCCACCAAGGCACCAAGTTACTCATGAGCCGTGGGGCTCGCCACTGCGGATGAAAGCACGGCCGTGTAGCATAGGCCCTTGTGGCGTTGGCAGGCAGGCCAAACCGCGCCCGTGGGCGAGATGAAAACACGGCCGTGTAGCATAGGCCCTTGTGGCCGTGGTCTCCACGAGAGTTGCAACGCCCACCAGGGGTTAAGCTACGCCATTTTCAGAGTAGCATAGGCCCTTGTGGCCGTGGTCTCCACGAGAGTTGCAACGCCCACCAGAGGTTAAGCCACGGCATTTTCAGAGCAGCATAGGCCCTTGTGGCCGTGGTCTCCACGAGAGTTGCAGCGCCCACCAGGGGTTAAGCTACGCCATTTTCAGAGCAGACACAAAAGAATGCACTAACTATAGCCATCGGCCACTCTCTCAACGCGGGCTCTCCGTAGCTATCTCGGCCACGGAACCCTCCTACACTCCCTGCTGTCTCTGTGGCCTTGTGTTTGGACTAGGCCTCTCTTTCGAGAATGGTGGCGATGCCCATGCCTCCGCCGCAACACATGGTCTGCAGGCCGTAGCGCCCGCCGGTGCGCTGCAGGGCGTGGATCAGGCTGACCATCAGCCGCGCGCCGGTCGCGCCGAGCGGATGGCCCAGCGCGATGGCCCCGCCCTGCGGATTGACGCGCGCCATGTCAGGGTGCAGTTCGCGTTGCCAGGCCAGCACCACCGAGGCAAAAGCCTCGTTGATCTCGATCCAGTCGATCTGCTCCAGCGTCAGGCCGGCCTTCTTCAAGATCTCGCGCGTGGCAGGGATGGGGCCGGTCAACATGCTGTGCGGCTCGACGCCTACCACGTGCTGCGCCAGGACACGCACGCGTGGCTTGAGCCCCAGCGCCTGCGCCGTGTCGCGCCCCATCACCAGCAAGGCCGCGGCGCCATCGGAGATCTGGCTCGAGTTGCCCGCCGTGATTACGCCATTCTGTTTGAAGGCCGGCTGCAGGCTGGCCATCTTTTCCAGGGACGGGTTGTAGCGGATGCCCTCGTCGCGGTCCATGGTGACGGGTGTGCCGTCCTCGAGCTTGGAGGGCAGCGGGATGATCTCGCGCCGGAACCAGCCTGCCTGCGCGGCCAGCGTGTGGCTCCGGAGGCTGAACTGGTCCAGCTCTGGCCGTGTGACGTGCCAGCGCTCCGCGATGACCTCGGCGGAGAGGCCCTGGTTGACAATGTCGTACTGCTGCATCAGCTCCGGTGTAAAGGGTGTGCCTGGGCCGTTCATAAAGTTGCTGCCCATGGGCACGCGGCTCATGTTCTCCACGCCGCCGGCGACCACGATGTCGGCGTGGCCGCTCTGGATCAACGCCTGCGCCAGGTGCACGGCCTGCTCGCTGGAGCCGCACTGAAAGTCCACGCTGGTGCCGGGCACCTCGATGGGAAGACCGGCCTGCAGCGCCACGTGGCGGGCCACGTTGGCGCCCTGCTCTCCCACCTGGCCCACGCAGCCAAAGATGACCTGGTCCACCCGCTGGCCCGGCAGCCCGCTGCGCTTCAACAGCTCGCGCACCACGATGGCGCCCAGCTCGACCGGGTGGTAGTCCCTGAGCAGGCCATTACGCCTGCCCACCGCGGTACGTACGGCTTCGACAATCACGGCGTCGCGCATCGAGTCACTCCTTGGTGCAGGATTGGGTACGCGCCACTTGCCTTGGACTTGGTGGCGCTGCGATGCGTGGGAGATGCGTTTTGGGAGGGTTCGTAGTGACGGCTTCAGCCGTTCCCTAGCTCTTCTCACCCTCCGTCTTGGGCGGCTCCTGGGGTCGCTTGTGCGTGTCCAGCACGTCGTCGATTGCCTTCTGGACTTTGCCCGCGATCTTGTTGCCGATGGTGGCCCAACTGTCTTCGGGTGAAGCACTCGCCACGCCGGCCACCTCGGTCCTGACGCGCGACTCGATGCGTCGCCCGATCTGGTCCCAGTCCGCGCCGGGCTCGGCCCCGACCGTGCTGCCCAAGCCGGTGCGCACCCTGCGCTCGATGGTGTGGCCCACCTCATCCCAGCCCGCGTCCGGCGGCGCGCCCACCCCGCTGGCCGTCTTGGCGCGCATCTTGGCGTCCAGCGTGTGGCCGATGGTGTCCCAGTCCGCGCTTTCCTCCACGCCCGCCAGCCGGGCGAACTCGCCGCGGATCTGGGCCTCTATGCGGTGGCCCAGGTCCTCCCATTCGTTCTTTGTGCCCGTTGGTCGCGTGGCGCCGGGCTGTGCCTTGGCTTCCCCGGTGGTGCCTTTGGTCTCGTCTGTCATGGTTCAACCTCCTCAGTCGCTACAGTCTGACCCTGTCCAATCCACCTGTGACTCTACTGAAAGAACTCGGATCTCATCGCAGAGAACGCAGAGATCCCTGTATGAACTCCGCGCTCTCGGCGGCCTCTGCGGTAAAGAAGGGGTCTTTTGCAGTGGTGTCACCCATATTATGCGCACAACGGTACGCTCTGTGAGTCTCGGCTAGGCCCGGACGCTGTGTTCCGCCCGCACCTCTTGGGCGATGTGCAGGACCCGGGCGTGAAAGGCCGGGTTGCAGGCCGCGAGCACGTCGCGGGAGCCTAGCGAGATGGGCTGGCCACTGAGCTCGGTGACCACTCCGCCACCCTCGGTAGTCATCAGCACGCCCGCCAGGAAGTCCCAGGCGTGCAGGTGATCGAAGAAGGCGATGTCCAGACGCCCGCAGGCCACGTAGGCCAGGGCCAGCGCGGCGGAACCGCTGATGCGCGCCATTTCGATCAACGGGTGCAGCCGCACCAGTATGGGCAGCGCCAGTTCGGGGTTGCCTCTCGTGCGGGCGGGTGCGATGCCTAGCGCGGCGCTGGCGTGTTCCAGGTGGGTCCTCTGGGAGCAGTGGGCGCGTTGACCATTCACGAAGACGCCCTGGCCGGCTTGCGCCGCAAAGGTCTCGTCGTGCAGCGCGTCGTAGATCACACCGAGCACTGGCTGCCCACGCACCGCGAGGGCGATGGACGTAGAGAAGAACGGGATGCCGGTGGCATAGTTCCAGGTGCCATCCAACGGGTCAATCACCCAGACGTGCTCCGCGTTGGGGCTGGGTTGGTGCCCTTCCTCGCCCAGGAACTCGTGGTCCGGGAACGCCTGGTGGATGGTGCGCACGATGATTTCCTCGGCGTCCTGGTCGACCTGGGTGACCATGTCCGCCGGGCCCTTCCAGTGGATTTCCCCCGAGTGGTGAAAGCGATCGCGGATCAGTGCTCCCGCCTGCTGGGCGGCTTCGATGGCGACGTCGATGGGTTGCATGCATTCCCTTCGTGCAATGGGTGGACGCGGCGTGGCGCTTGCACGCGTCAGCCTAGTATAGCTCGTTCCGCGCATTTGGCAAGCTCCGTTGGAACAACCTTCGCAAGAGCCTCTCGACAATCTCGCGACGACCCCCGCAGGGTACCAACGTGCTGCCAAGCAGCCCGCGCGGAACGGCCCCTCGGAATGGTGCGTGGAGGCTTTTGACAAAAAGCAACGGCGGTTCTACAATCAGAATGCGCCGGGAATCTGCATCCGAGGACAGGTCGACTCATGGCTGAAGAACGTGAAATGACACTCGTCGAGCACCTGCAGGAATTGCGCGACCGCTTGGTCAAGTCGGCCATCGGCATGGTGGTGGCGACCCTGCTCAGCCTGCTGTTCACCTCGCGTTTCCTCAAACTGCTCATCCTGCCGGCAGGGGGCATCAAGCCCGTGTTTCTGACGCCCACCGAGGGCTTCGTGACCTACATGAAGGTTGCTCTGCTCAGCGGGGTGGGCCTGGCGATGCCCGTGATCGTCTATCAGATTCTGCGGTTCGTGACCCCAGGCCTGCAGGTCAACGAACGACGCTACCTGTTCATCGGCCTGCCCGCCGCGGCCCTCTCCTTTCTGGCGGGGGCCGCCTTTGCCTACTTGGTGATGTTGCCGGCGGCGCTGGGCTATCTGGCCCACTTTGGCAGCGACATTGCCGAGGCGCACTGGGCCATCGGCGAGTACATTTCCTTTGTCACGACTCTGATGTTTTGGGTCGGGGTGGTGTTCGAAGCCCCGCTGTTGATGTACTTTCTGGCCAGGCTGCACATCGTCAGCGCGCACATGCTGACCAGCAAGTGGCAGTACGCCGTGCTGATCATCGCCATTCTCGCATCCGTCATCACGCCGACTGCGGACCCCTTTAACATGATGCTGCTGATGGCCCCGCTGCTGATGCTCTACGTGATCAGCATCGGCGTGACCAAGCTGGCCGGAGGATGAGAGCTCGCGCTGCCAGCTCCAACTGATGGCTGTCCATCTCCAAACGAAACACAGGACGCCCTCGTAGGGGCACCCTGTGTTCTGTCTCCAGAAGGCTAGGCCTGGCGTTCTGGCCGTGCTAGTCTGATGCTGCGTCCGGCGCGGGTACGTGAGCGAGTGGCGCCGGATGGAGACGGTTGCTGATGCGCTTGGCGAATTCCACCACCAGCAACAGGCTGAGGCCCACGCTCAGGATCACCCCCCACTCGTACGGTTTTAAGGCCGTCAGGTTGAGTAGGTGGCGGATCGGGGGGAAGACGACCGCGATGACGGCCACCAGAATGCCGCTCACCACGGAAGCGATCAACGGCTTGTTGTTGCTCAGCCTGCCACTGCGAAAGATCGGGCGGCGCAGGCTGCGGTATCCAAAGATGTAGATCATCGAGTT
>Ga0315294_10005139_pt1 | contig 14358 bp, 11 predicted proteins | sample YL17G13_40_MG_FD_203626 | JGI IMG/M metagenome (GOLD analysis project Ga0315294, IMG submission 203626) | Sediment microbial communities from Yellowstone Lake, YNP, Wyoming, USA - YL17G13_40 | ecosystem: Environmental > Aquatic > Freshwater > Lake > Sediment | place: USA: Wyoming | collected... | reverse complement strand
GGACGTGAGCGAAGTCGGAGCATTTGCGCATCTCGAACTGCCTTGTCTCGTACTCCCCGAAGAGGTATTTCTGGGCCCTGTCCATAAACGTGTGGTCGATTAACGGCCCTTCCTCAAACATGCTCAGCATACCGTGGACGCGAAAGTACGGCTTCGTACCCTCCTGAAGGTGAAGGTCGCTTGCTCCGATCTCCACCATTCGACTGAAGAGAGCAATCAATTCCTGCATTTTGTCGCCTGCCTTCGGGCAGTTTGCGCCGGTCTCGATGCAGACCCCCCTGGGGGTCACGATCGAAAGTATAGCACAATCGCGTCGATAGGTTTTCGGATTTTCACGCCTTCCAGCCACGAGGCTGCACGACTTTCTCGGGCGGGTGATAGGGCCTGTGATCCTTCATGTGGCTGATCAGTGTCTGCAACCGCACAACGGTCTCAACCGGCTTGAACGGAAACCTCAGTATCTCGTCGGCTCCGTTCCGTATCAGTAGCTCGGCTTCCTCCAGCTTATCATCAGTTGCCACGACCAGTATTGGAATAGACGGAAGCCTCTGATCGGTCTCAACCTTCTCGATGAAACCCGTAATCTGGTAAAGGGCGAAGCTGGCGTCGACGACGATGCAGTCGACCCGTTCTTCGAGCAGCACCTGCAGGCCGCGCTTGACGTCCCTGCACGGGATCATTCGGAAATGGGGTTTCGTGGGGTGCATTCTCAGTGCGTCCCTGAGGTGGCCGGCGATCGGGAGGTTTTTCTGCATGACAAGGAGCCTGTCCGTGAGGTCCTTACGCGCAGTCGACTGGTAGTCGATAAGTTCGAGGCCGGTGATAGCTTCCCGCTCGCTGTAGAAGATGGGGATGTCCGGAACCAGCCCGGCCAGTTTCAGGGCCCGGCGAACATGCGGCGGCGGCGCGGCGACTCCGATATTGACTTCACGTTTCTTCGCGATATCCAGGCTCTCCTTCAGGGCCTTGATCCCGTTGGGACTGAGATACCTCAAGCCGGACAGGTTGAGTATGATCTCGTGCGCGCCGCTGTTCAGGGCCTCCAGTATCTCCGGGAGCGGCCCGGGCATAAGACCCGAGGTGTCGCCCTCGTACGTGATGACCCAGTAATGCTCTTTCTTTATGATTTTCGAATCCATAACAGGGTCAGCCCTCCCCGAACGCCGATCCGATGAAACGAAAGACTCAGACCCCACCATCCGTTTCACGCAGTACGATACCAGCCTCCTATTCGATTTCCCTGTACAAACCCCGCCTCGAACGTAACACCGGAACAAAGACATTATCGCACACAAACCCGTCAATTTCGCGGCACCTATCCGGATTTCCATGATTTTTCATGCCCGCATGCCTCTGGGATGGGCTACGGCAGCCGGGGGAAAGTAAGGGCTATGGTCCTTGAACCGGCTAATGACGTTCTGGATGCGGACCAGGGCCTCGGACGACTTGAACGGGAACCGGAGAAGCTCATGAGCCCCATGCCGTATCATAAGCTCGGCCTCCTCCAGATCCTCATCGGCGGACACAACAAGAATCGGCACGCGAGGCATGCTCGAGTCGGTCAGCACACTCTCAATGAGATTCGCGACCTGAAACATCCGGCAGGTGGCGTCGATGAGTACGCAATCCACTTTCTCCGCCAGGAGAGTGTCCGTGACCTCAGCAGGCTCCCTGACAGGTCTCATATGGAATCTGGGATTCAACGGGTGTGTCTTGAAAATCCTGCGAAGCTCTCCGGCGACGGGAAGCTCTTTTTGCCACACCACGAGCGTCTCGATGTTTTCCTGCCCGGCGTCGCTCTGATAGTCGATCAGGTCAAGCTTCGACACCGCCTCTTCCATGGAATGGTAGACGGGGATATCCCTCAGCGTCTTGCTCAGCTTCAGAACAACACGGACATCCGGAGGAGGGGCCACTATTCCAAGGCGCCCACCCCCCTCTCGAACGAGCCGATAGGTGTCCTCAAAAGCCTTGGCGCCGCTGCTGTCAAGAAAGCGCATCGACTCGAAATCCAGGATGATGTCTCTCGCACCCTCTATCAGGGCCTTCTGAACGTCGAAAAGAGGACCCGGCAGCACGCCCACCGTGTCGCCTTCGCACACCAAAATCCAATAGTGATCTTTTCTTGAAGTACTTACCCGCATGACCGCTCCGCTGGTCTCTTTCCTGCTCCCTGGCAATCGCCGTCCCGGCTGTCATTCCACCGCTCTTCCAAACCTCTCCCACGGGAAATCGGTAATAGCTGTAACCGGGTATTTATATCCGATGCAGCTTCGAAAGTCAATGCAAAAGCCGACAATAGCAGCCGTTGTGACCGTTTTGCCGCCGAAATCACGCCTCACCGAGATATCCTCTGTAGAAACGCAAACCCCGCGCCGTATATAATGACCCCGATGACCCTAAGCGGGAAACCCAAGGCTTCTTCTCTCAGCGTGAAACTCGGGCCCCTCGAGCTGAGAACCCCCCTGATCTCCGCAAGCGGGACCTTCGGCTACGGAAACGAGTTTGAAGGGTTGACCAAGATGGAGTATTTCGGCGCCGTCACGCTGAAAGCGGTCAGCCTCGAGCCGAGGACCGGAAATCCCTACCCGAGAATTGTCGAGACACCGTCCGGGATGATCAATACGATAGGTCTGGAAAACCCCGGCGTGGAGGTTTTTCTCAAGGAGAAGCTTCCCGAAGCCTCCGCGCTCGGAGTGCCTTTGATCGCGAATCTCGTGGGGGACAGAATCGAGGACTACGTCAAGCTGGCCTCGATTCTTGACAAGGAGAAATCGCTCGCGGCACTCGAGATAAACGCGAGCTGCCCGAATGTCGAGCACGGCTACCTCGCATTTTCGGCGGATTGCCCGGTCATGGAGTCACTCGTGCGGGCGGTTCGAAAGGCGACGACGAAGCCGATCATCGCCAAGCTCAGTCCGAACGTGACGGACATCCTTCCCCTCGCAGAAGTGTCGATCAATGCGGGAGCGGACATTCTCAATCTGGGCAACACTTTCCTGGCGATGTCGATAGACGTTGAGACGAGGAAGTCGAGGCTTTCGCGCGACTACGGAGGGCTTTCCGGACGGGCGATACGTCCGATCGCCCTGAGGATCGTGCGCCAGGTTGCGTCGAAGCTCGACGCGCCGATCATCGGCACGGGCGGAATCTACGAAACGAGCGACGCCCTGGAGTATCTCATCGCCGGGGCGACGGCGATAAGCCTGGGTACGGTCAACTTCATTCATCCCAACCGAGCAAAGGAAATCTGCGAAGGGATAGAGGAGTATCTCGCGAGAAACGGAATGACGCTTCAGGAGCTGACAGGGTCCTATAAGGGCACCGAGCCTTGCGCACCCGGATGCAATCATTTACCATGACTGCTCCAAGAATCTGGAGGAAACCGAACTGACCGAGACGAAGGACATCCGGACCGAGATTGATTACCCCTACGCGGTTCTGACTGTCGACCGGAAAGGTAACAAGTACAACACCATCGTCCCCAACATGGTGACCGAGATGGACCGCGCGCTTGATGTCGTGGAGCACGACCCGAAAATCAGGGTGCTCATCGTCACCGGGAACGAGAGGGTGTTTTCGACGGGGGTCGATGTGTCGGACGAATCGGTCCGGGGCATGGACCCGCTGGAGGCCCGGTTTTTCTCCCGGCTGGGAAAGCACATGTTCGGTCGGCTCGAGGCCCTGGATATCCCGACGATCGCGGCGGTGAACGGCACGGCGCTCGGGGGCGGCCTGGAGCTGGCGCTGTCCTGCGATTTTCGTCTGGCGTCCGAGCGCGCCGCGTTCGGCCTCCCTGAGAGCAACCTGGGAATAATCCCGGGTTGGGGCGGCACGCAGCGACTCATGAGGCATATCGGCTACTCAAGGGCGCTGGAACTCATCTTGTCCGGAGAGATAATCAACGCGAAGGACGCTTTGTCGGCGGGCCTGATACAGCAGATTGTCCCGAAGGGCGAGGATGTTGTCGTCGCGGCGAAGAAATGGTCGGAGAGGTTCACCACCCGGTCGCGGGTCGCCCTGGCGATGTGCAAGAAGGCGGTACGTATGGCCGCCGATCTGCCCCTTCGCTACGGCGAGGAATACGAAGCTGAGCTTTTCGCCCTCGCGTGGGCGTCCGGGCATCGCAAAACCGGCATCGATTCTTTCATGAAGCGCGAGAAACCCGAATTCCCCACTGACTTTGAATAGAGCTATATCACTACGCCCTTGCTTACGCGCGGGCCCCTGAATAGTGTTCCCACTCTCTTTCTTTCAGGGGCACGACCGTCAGGGAGTGCGCTCGTCGCTCGCTAGATTCTCCTGTTCACAAAGTAGCGGTACAGAATGTCCTTGAGCGTTTCCACTCTCGATGCATTGGCTTCCGCAGGCGCGACCCCGAGGAGCTCGGCGTCGGCATCTGTCGAAGTAGCGACAACCCGTCTCCTGGCGAGCATCACGGGCTCTCCATCGATCGAGCTCGCCTGCACTTCATAGCTTCTCAGGCCGTCAAGGAAAAGGTCGCCGAGGCGGGATATGATTTCCTCCGCGCGATCCGTCAGAGTCTCCTCCGATTCCGCAGCGATGTAGAAGACGCCGGTATCGCCGACTGCAACCACACCGTAAGCGCCGTCCGACGGAGCGGTTACACCATCGAAAAGCCTGGTCCTGAGTCGGTATTCGCTCAAGAGAGAGGGCGGGATCTCCTCTTCATCCGACTCTTCCCCCTCATCCCTTTCAGGGGCCGCGCCTGGAGCCGGTTTTGCCTCCCATTCCGCGAGTTTGATGGATTCGTCCTCAGCGAGAGGGAGATAGAACCTGAGCGGGATGTGCACGCGGTAGACATTGTCCGGGATATCGATCCCCAGCTCCTTCAAGGTGTCGCGGATCGAGGCCATGCGCTCTTCGGGATTCGGGTGGACGGTGAAGTAGTTTCCGCCGGGCCGGGGACGATGGATCGCCTCCTGCTCAAGGAGCTGCATCAGCTCGAGGAAGCCGACGGGATCGTAGCCCGCATCGACCGCCCAACTCAGCCCCGTCCGGTCGGCATCGTTCTCGGCGGACCGCCCGTACGTCTCGACCATGCTCGCCGAGATCATCTGCCCCAGGATCATCCCCTCCCCTTGTCTCGATGCGATCATGGCGGCCATCCCGATGAGCATCCCGCGGATTTCCCTGTCGCTCATGCCGGCGTGATGGCGATGGAAAATGTGCACAAGCTCGTGCGCGAGAATCCCCGCGAGCATATCGTCGGTCTGGCATTCCTCGAGAAGTCCCCTGAAGATGAAAAGATGACCGTCGGGCAAAGCGAAGGCGTTCACCGTGTCGTCATCCAGGACCTTGATCGTGATCTCTCTCTTGTCGGTCTTCGACTCAGGGATGACCGCGAGAAGCCGAGTTTTGATTGCGTCGACCCGTGCGACAACCGCGGGGTCTTCCACAACGCCGAACTGAGTCTCTATCTCGGTTACGGGGTCCGGCTCCGGCTCATTCTGGTCCTGACCACGGACGAGAGGCGAAACGAGAAGCAAAGCGACGGCAAAAACGGCCCAGGCTACTGACCTGAGGGCGTATCCGAATATTCCAGTCATACGCTCAATATACACTCTTCAATGGTAGGGGAAAAGGAAACCCGATTCCAGGGCGCACCCGGTAATTGGAATGAACGATACTGGCAACCATCCCGGCCTTGGGCTATCATTTCCTCATCTGCGTTTCTGGAGAGCCAAGTAATGCCAAAGGCAGTACACAGGTTCGCGGGGAAATTTCCCAAGGGGCTTTCGTTCATCCCGCTCGGCGGATTTCACGAGATCGGGAAGAACATGTCGATTGTCGAGTACAACGGCGAGATACTCGTCATCGACGGGGGCATGAGTTTTCCATCGTTCGACATGCCCGGCGTGGACGTAGTCATCCCGAAATTCCAGTACATCGTAGAGAATCGTGAGCGCGTGGCGGGGATCGTGCTCACTCACGGGCACGAGGATCACATGGGAGCCCTTCCGTACCTTCTTCGGGAGGCGAGGTTTCCGATCTACGGGACCCGATTGTCGCTTGCGTTCCTCGAAATCAAGCTGAGAGAGCATCAGGTTCTGCTCGACACCGAGCTCAGGGAGGTCGAAGACAACGGGGTCTACAAGATAGGCGAGAGCTTCGAGGTCGAGTTCATCCCGGTGTGTCATTCGATTCCGGACGCGTGCGGGCTTGCGATCAGAACGCCGGAGGGGCTCATTGTCCATTCCGGCGATTTCAAGTTCGATCAGACTCCTGTGGACAACCGGAAAATGGCCCTGGGGACTTTCGCGCGATACGGCGACGAGGGCGTTCTCACCTACATCACGGACACGACCAATGTCTTCAATCCCGGCTACACCGGGTCCGAGCGAAGGGTCGGGGTTGCGTTCCACGAGCTTTTCGAGGGACTGAAGGGTCGGATTTTTGTGACAACGTTCGCCAGCCATCAGCATCGCATCCAGCAGGCGATCGACGTCGCGGTGAGTCTGGGACGGAAGGTCGTGCCGACGGGTCGCAGGATGAACGACGACATCGAGGTGTCTCGCGACCTCGGCTATCTCCACATGCCCGACGACATCCTCGTCAACGCCGAGCAGATAAACGATTACGAGGACAGCGACCTCCTCATTCTCGCGACCGGCACTCAGGGCGAGCCCGGCAGCGCCCTCAAACTCATGAGCGACGGCGCGCATCCTGTGAAGATCAAACCGGGCGATTCGGTGATCCTGTCGGCAAGCCCGATCCCAGGCAACGAAGCGCATATCATTCGCATCACGAACCGCCTCACCGAGCTCGGCGCCGACGTTTACTATGGTCCGGACCGGGGATTGCACGTATCGGGTCATGGAAGCCGCGAGGAAATCAAGATTCTTTACAACCTCGTGCGGCCGAAGTACGTCCTGCCGTTCCACGGCGAGATACGTCACATGCGCGAATTCGCCACGCTTATGCACAAGATGGGTCACCCCGACTCGAATGTCATGCTCGCGCGGATCGGGGAGAGGATACATATGTCGCAGAGCAAGATTGCCGTGACCGGGACGGTGCCGACAGGTGTGAAGATGGTGGACGGTCTGGGGGTGGATGATGTCGACGGAAAGATGCTGGACGAGCGGAGACAGCTCGCGCAGGGGGGAGTTGTCGTCGTCACCGTCCTCATCGACAGGAAGACCAAGAGAGTGAAGCGGGTGGAGATCGCGACTAAGGGCGTGCTCGATTTTTCCCAGTACAGGGATCTCTTCGACAAGTCCGAGATCGTGCTCCGCGACAGCCTCGCTGCGGTCAAGGAAACCGATTTCATCGACTATCCGAACCTGAGGGAGAAAACGACCGACAAAATGGGAAAGCTGATCTGGAAGCATCTCAGGAGGAATCCGTACATACTGACGAACGTATACGAGATATAATCAGGGTCCAACGCGAATCGGCTTTCATTCGATGACGCGATGTGCTACGCTACCGCCACCGGGATGGACAGCGGGGATGCAAGCGAGCACCGCAGACGGCGGAATTTTTTTTGGCGGGGCTCGTGAAAAATATCACAATTCCCCCTGCTGTGCCAAACCGGCCACCCCAACATCTCCGTACCCGCGCCCTGGAATCTCTCAGGCGCACCGAGGTCTACCATGACAACCAAACTCAATGAGCAGGAGCTTATCAAGAAGGCCGAGCAGCCGGGCAAGGACGCCCTTCGACTTCACCCCTTCTACCGAGGCAAGATCGAGATCGCCCCGAAGTGCTGCGTGAGGAATTTCGACGATTTCGCGATCTGGTACACACCCGGAGTCGCAAAGCCGTGCCTGGACATCAAGGAGCATCCGGATAACGTGTACAAGCACACGAACAAGGCGAATTTCGTTGCTGTCGTGTCGGACGGCACCCGGGTGCTGGGTCTGGGCGACATCGGGCCCGAGGCCGGACTGCCCGTCATGGAGGGCAAGGGAATTCTTTTCAAGTACCTTGGCGGAGTCGATGCCTTCCCGATCTGTGTCGACACAAAGGACCCTGACGAGATCATCGATTTCGTCCTCAAGCTGCAGCCGTCCTTCGGAGGAATCAACCTTGAGGACATCTCGCAGCCGAAGTGTTTCCACGTGCTCGATACGCTTCGCAAGAAAGCCCGCATACCGGTATGGCACGACGATCAGCAGGGTACCGCGGCCGTAACTCTGGCAGGACTTGTGAACGCCCTGAAAATCGTCGGCAAAAAAATCGACGAGGTGCGGATCGTCATGAACGGCGCGGGCGCGAGCAACATCGCCATCAGCCGCCTGATTATCTCCGCCGGGACGGATCCGAAGAAAATGATCCTGGTCGACTCCAAAGGAACGCTCCATCCAGGTCGCACCGACTGCAAGGAGAAGTTCAAGGAGAAGTGGCACTATTGCACGACGACTAACGGCGGGAATCTTGTGGGCGACGCTCCCGATGCGATAAAGGGCGCGGACGTTCTGATCTCGCTGTCCAAGTCGGGCCCCGGGGTTATCCAGAAGGAATGGATTTCCTCGATGGCCGACAACGCGGTCGTGTTCACCTGCGCTAATCCGGTACCCGAAATCTGGCCGTGGGAAGCCAAGGAAGCGGGCGCGAGAATCGTCGCGACCGGACGCAGCGACTTCGCGAACCAGGTAAACAATTCCCTGGGATTCCCAGGCATTTTCCGAGGGACCCTGGATGTCATGGCGAAGACAATCACCGACGAGATGTGCATCGCCGCGAGCCATGCTCTGGCCAAGACGGCGGAAGACAAGGGCATGCACGAGGACTACCTGATCCCCACGATGGACGAGTGGGACGTTTTCCCGCGAGAGGCTGTCGCGGTGGGACAGAAAGCGATCGAGCAGGGCGTCGCGAGAATTAAGATGAGCCCCAAGGAAGCGTTCAAGATGGCGGAGGACGTGATCCGACGAGCGAGAAAGCAGTATTCGGCGCTTTGGGAGAGCGGGATCATCGCTGCCCCACCCGAACCCGGCGCCTAAGGGAGCACCCGTCCAATCCCGTTGTCACTTGCTGAGAGCTGCAAGGCTCTCGTTTTTGTTGTCTTCGAGAATGGCAGGCTGGAAAGCCTGCCCCACAGCGAGTCAAAAAAAAAGGAGCGATCCGCTCAGGGGACCGCTCCTCTGACATTACGCACTTGTGCAGGGATCACCATCCCGAAGGGGCCGGGAACACGTTTATCTCATCACTGCTGTTGTAGCCCGACGTAACAATGCACCTGTTGAACGGATACTTGTCCTGTCTGATTGAGAATTTGTACCTGCGATAGGAGTCGGCAAGCACCGATGTGTCGATGACGTTCAGGTCGGTGTCCATGACCATGAAATAATGCCCCCAGCCGTCGTACGGATTCCTCTGAGCCATCAGTATGAGACGGCAGCCTTCGGTCTCCGAGTGGGAGTGGTCGATCACTATGTCGCCGTCGACAAGAAAGCCGTGAAACGTGGGGTATGAGCCCATCACCCTGCCGGGAAAGACCTCCTGGGTCTGAAGGCCCTCATTGAAGGTCAGCGTGCCGTCCGGGGCGATGTCCCAGCAATAGAGCTCGCCGTATTCCGCGGCTCCGTCATTGAAGTTGCCCTTCAGCACGAAGATGCGATGGACGCTGTAGGAGACCGCGATGTCCCAGATGTGATTGTTGTAGGGAAACTGCTCGGAGATATCGCAGACATCAGCGGGATCCTCGACATAATACGGGGCCTCTTCCTGAGACACGAAGTGGCGCAGGAGGCTCTCTCTTCCCTCGCCGGGATCGACTTCCTTATCCCCGTCATCATCATGCCAGTCCTCCCATGAAACGAGCCAGATATCGCCGTTCTGGTCGATGTCGATCGCGCACACCTCGCGGGAGTGATCCGGGGAGCTGACGGAGATCGTGGTCAGGTACGCACCGTCGACGTCATGGACATAGAAAATGCTCGGGTCCAGAACCGAATCGGGATTCATCACGGCGAAAATCACCCGTCCCGAGTAGTCGTCGACATCGATCGACCACACGAAATCCTTGGCGTTGTAGAGGTCGACGATATCGATATACGGAATGCCTCCCCATGGGCCGGACTGGGTGGTGTCATAGGCCCTTATCTCGCCCGGCTTGTTCTGGATGAGGAGATATCCCGCGTAGTCGCCCACAGTCTGGAAAGCCGAGTCCATGCGAGAGTAATAGTCGGAAACACCATCGGACAAGTGCTGATACGAAAATTGTTCGTGCACTTCGCTCGGGCAACCCTCGACATAGACCGGGAAAGGCGCGGAATCCGTCGTGAGCCCGCCGGAGTCGACAGCACGCGCGATGACATCCGTAAATCCTATCGTCGGGAACTCAAGCAACCCAACCAGGTTCGTGTCATCGCCGTCAAGATCGTCGGCGAAATCCCCGTCGCCGTCGTTATCCCACAGAATTGTGAGGTCGGTGCCGTCCTCAGGATCGGTCGCGTCGCTCAATGCATAGACGTCCTGGCTGTCCAGAAGCACCCAGTCGGGACCGCTCACCGTGCCGACGATCGGGGGCTGATTGTCCTGCGGACCGATGGGCGAGATCTCCGCTTCATAGACGATGCACGCGGCAAGGGGAATGCCCTCGGGGTAGTCGAACCCGGAAATTCCGGGGATGTCGGGAGCGTAGGACGATGGCTGTGCGCTCAGAACCTTGATGTAGAGCTCCTGTCCGTCGACTCCGCTTGGTGTCACATCCGCCCAACTCATATGAAAGACCCGGGAAAACGGTGTGCTCCCCAGATCATAGGACAGGTCGCTCACAAAATAGCTGTGCCAGCCGCCGACAAGGTCGGAACCGATTTCAAGCGCGAGAATCTCGCTGTCCACCGACACGGCGTCGGCCAGGCCCCAGTCGAAGACCTCGAAATCCAGGTCGAGGTCGCCGCCGTAGGTTGTCTCGTTGACGTAGTACGCAGTCGAGCCGGCATCGGTCACGCTTATCCGGAAAGCCTCAGCAATGTTGGCGGACATCGGGAAAACGCCGACCGGAAAAGTGGGATCGTCCTCGGTAGTCGGACCGTAGTAGCTCGCGGTGATCGCATAGTTGAAATGGAAATTCGGTGCGCCGCCGGGGGCTGGAAACTGGATTTCGTAGCGGCGTGAGTTTATTCCGGGATTGACGCTGAAAGTGCCGCGAGCGGCAAGGTCCAGTTGATCGATGGGCTCATCGGGATCGAGATCGTCGGCGAAATATTTGAAGCCGTTGACGGTGCCCGACGCGTGAAATCCGGCCGGAGCCTTGGCTCCCTGGGTGTAGCCGAAAATGGTCCCGAAGGTGGTGAACTCGGTCGGGTTCCACCAGCGGGTATATCCGTCGGCGTTGACGACCCTGAGCTCATTCTGTGCAGGCCACAGCTCGCCTGCCGTGTTGCCCGGCAGAGAAGCATCCCCCATGACGATGCCGAGCACGTCGAAACCGCGGAACCTCGGCAGGCCGATAAAGGGGTGTTTAAGGGTGATATCGCAGACGATATATCCTGCAGGGATGTTGCTGGCCCCCGTGTCGAGCTGGATCGTAAGGAGATGAATAGGAGCCGATGGCGGCTGGAGGAACCTTGTCACATTCGCCTGGAACATCGCTCCCCTCAACGGAACGACGTCGAATTCCCTCGCTGAAGGGTCGAAGGCTATGTCCCACAGTCCCCAGAGCGATCGGCCGCAAACGGTGGAATCGGCGGAATCACGCCGGCCGGCTGGGGGCGACAGGATCTGGGCCGGGTCTGTGCCGGACGCGCATCCGATCGCCAGCGCCAGGCCGAGTGCGATTGCGGCGAACAAGAGGATCGAAGACTTCATTCTGGACCTCCCGGGGCATCGAACGATTCAACCTATTGCATGTTGAACCCTCCGGCATTGCTAGTCAAGAGGGAGCACCGCGGCGGCACAATGATATTCCATTATAGCTGTGTATACAAGCACTTGTTGCTATTTGGTGTCTAATCCGGTAAATTAGTGATACACAGGGAGGAGATTCCGTGGACTCTCCGGTAGAAAGGCATCAGGTCATCTTCCTCAATCCCGACCTGGCGGGGCTCTACACCGCATATCTTTCGCATCGAGCCGGAGCGCGCGTTGCGATCGTCGACGAGACCCACACTCACGAAATCAACGTAGCGAAATACCCGCCCGCTTTCCCTGCTGCAGGGACATTCCATCCGCACGATGTCGACATGCTCGCGACCGATTCCGGCTTCATGCCTCCCATCTGGGAACGAGTTCCCCTTCTCAGACTGCATGTGGCCAAACGGAAGGTCGTGCTGAATTCGGACGACGGCCCGGGGGGAATGATCCTCGCGATAGGTCAGGCATTTCCGACCGGCAGAAGCATATGGACCGACTGGCTCCAGGAGCAGCTAAAGAAGGCTGAGGAAGTGCTGAACCGCGCGGACAAGCGCAGGATGGGCAAGTTCAGGATGGTCGAGAAGAGTATTGCCGATGCTGTCGGGCGGCTGGGGTTGTCCGAGTCTGAGTCGTTCCTGTCTTTTCTCGACGCTCTCTGCATCCTCATAGTGGGCCGGGGAGTGATCCAGCTGGACCAGCGCGACTTTCCGATCGTCCTCGCAGGCTTTCTCACGGGATGGCACATGCCGGCCCGGGACGAAAAAGACTGGCGAAAAATCATCAAGCTCAGGCTTCAGAAAGAAGGAGCGTTGTGCCAGAAGGTTGCATCTGTGGCCTCGGTACAGCTTCTCGGCAAGCGCATGAATGTGATACGGTGCAGTGACGGGCATCTGAAGGCAGCCCAGATACTGGTGGTTCCGGAATCGGACCGCTTTCGTCACCCCTCTGAGCCGACCGACAGGGATTCGGCTGGTTCGATCAGATGGATGGACTGGTACGGGCGAGTTGACGGGTCTTCGGAGAAGCAGCCCGTGGTCGGCGTGATAAACCCGAGCGACAGACGTCCCCCTATTAACGACAACTTCGTCACCTACCATCTCCGGCCGGGCAAGGAAAGCCTGCTCACAGTGTCCGCTCCCCTCGAAGCCCGGTATTTCGCGGGAGGAGACAGGCAGATGGCCGCGATCGCCCAGGTGGCCAAGCATCTCCTCGAACACCGTCTTATCTGGGCCATCGAGAGCCTGACCCACAACCTGGGAGATCCAGCCGGACCCGAGATCATGCTTCCCGGCATAGCCCCATCGGTAAGCTACCCGGAAGGCCCGTTGTGGGGAGACGACATTTTCGCGCGGCTGAAGGCAGCCGATCGCCTGAGTCGCCGTCTCGTCGAGAGACTGAAGTAGATCGCAAGGGCGGAATGAACCTTCCGGCGTTTCCCTGAGGTATACTTATTAGGGTCGGGTCTGCGGATTTCCGCAGGATGAGGACACGGCTATGCGCACAATCCATTTTGTCATGTTGTTCCTGCTTATGGCATTTCTGACGGTCCCGGTCGCGACTTCGGCCCAGGACGAGTCTCCTGTCTCGACAAACCAGAGAGTGGATTTCGTCCTGGTGTACAGCAGCCTTGAGCTCGCTTTCGACACCTGGGACCAGGAGATAGAGCCGGATTCGGTGCAGCTTGATGTATACCGGGTGGCGTCCGGATTTCTCGCAGGGATTCCCTTCCACTACGAGGGAAACCGGGACAAGCTGACCGTCTTCGAACAGGTGGATGAAGCCGCACACCAGCTGGAATACAGGGGATTCAGGGACGAAGGCACCGGAGTCTTCTACTTCGACTACACGGTCTGGGTGCCGTCGAGCACCCGTACCGCCGCTCGGACGGGCACAAGTTACCAGGGACACGGGGTCAGCGTGTTGGAGGACGAGGCCTGGGCGAGGAGGGACGCGCGGTCCGCCGCATTCGATGAAGCGGTCAGAGAGGCCATCACGCAGCAATACACAGAGCGTAACAAACTGTTGCCGGGAATTCTCGACGGCAGGATCACCTGGTACGAAGTCAGCCGCGACGAAGTCGACCACGAGAGCGGGAGCTACGTTTTCGACATCGAAGCCTGGGTCGCTTTCTACGAGGAGCAGGCGGCCGAATGATCGACCCCCAGGCTCTCGACACCGCGCTGGCCTCCTGCAGGAACAAGTGGACCGTAGAATGCCTGGATTGCGTCGACTCCACCAACCTGGAGCTTGGTCGGCGTTTCAGTGGTGCAGGGACTGTCTCACATTTTCTCTTATGGGCCGAAGAACAGACGGAAGGCCGGGGACGGCTTCAGCGGCGATGGTTGTCCATCCCGGGGGCCGACATCACGGTGTCGGTCTGTTTTCCTGCACCGGTGGAGCGGACGGATATCCCGAAGCTGTCGCTCTGCGCCGGGCTTGCACTGGTGAGCGTTGTCGCAAGCCGGTTCGGTATCGAGGCCCAGGCGCGCTGGCCGAACGATGTAGTAACCCCGAAAGGCAAGCTGGCCG
>Ga0315294_10005137_pt1 | contig 14359 bp, 15 predicted proteins | sample YL17G13_40_MG_FD_203626 | JGI IMG/M metagenome (GOLD analysis project Ga0315294, IMG submission 203626) | Sediment microbial communities from Yellowstone Lake, YNP, Wyoming, USA - YL17G13_40 | ecosystem: Environmental > Aquatic > Freshwater > Lake > Sediment | place: USA: Wyoming | collected... | reverse complement strand
CTAGAATCCCTGTGTTATGCGATGACGGATTTCTGGACGGGCATCGCGTCTGCAGAGGTGCTCTTTCCGCATGGCTGCGGATCTGGCAGGAGGAGCGGGTGGGGCTGCGGTTAGCGTAGCGGGGCGTCGCGGAACTTGTGGAGAGCGTCAAGAAGTCGGGGGGTGCGCCGGGATAACCCGGCATGTTGCAGGGGATGAAAGAGCCCTACAGGAAAGGAGCAAGCGACTCCATCCTGACCCTGAGTCTTGCAGGTGTCGTCACGAGGCAACGCTTGAAGCCTAGACAGGGGCATCGGTGGGCGGGGGAATTGAGCTGCGAAAATTTCCTCCAGGCCGCCGACCCTGTCCCCCGTCGAGGGGAAGGCAACACGGCTGGCCGCGTTAGACGCGAGTGGCGAGCCGGCCCTGCGTAGTCACAGAACCGCCGCACGCCGAGAAGCAACATGAGGAGTCGGACTGCGCCGGAGTCCCTGGGAACCGGCTGAACAATGGAGAGCAATCTTCGGCGGAAGTTGGGGAGGGAAGGGTGCAGACCAAGGAGAACATCGCGCGATCGCGCACGCGTCCGACTGAGGCGAAGTTCGAATTCGGAATGCGGATTGCGGAATGCGGAATGAGGCTTCGAAATTCGCAATCTCTTCTTCCCCCCTGCTCCCGTGCCCCGCTGCTCCCCAACACTCTCCCTACGAGGGGCGGTGGGGTGCGAGTTCGCGATCCAGCGCCGCCACGAGATCCACGAACTGCCGCGTCGCGGCTGGCCAGGCGTTGGCCGGATCCTCGAGGAGGTGCTCGATCTCGCGGGCAATCCGCGTGCCCTCCATGAGCCCGAACGTCCCCAGGGAGCCCGCCAGCTTGTGCGCCTCCCGCATGGCCGACTGGCGGACCTCGTCGTCCAGCTCTCCCTGTTTCGCCCCGTTCGCCGCGTCCTCGAGGACCGCCACGCGGTGGAAGATCATCTCGCGGAACTGCAGCCACACCTCGGCCAAGAGCGGGTGGATCTGGTCAGGCATCATGGCTCCCTAATTCGGAATGCGGAATGCGGAATGACGAAAGGTGACGCGTTGGCGCGTTAAGAGAAAGACGACGGACGATGAACGGTGCACCAAGGAGTTTCATCGGTTCTTCAATTCCGCATTCGCGCATTCCGCATTCCGCATTCCCCTGCTCCCCCGTCCGTGCCCGTTGCCGAGGCGCGGCACGCGCAGCCGGCCCGCTTCATCTTACCGCACAGTGCCCACCGACCGCAAAGGCCGATGTAAACCGCACGTCCAGGAGGATCACGTCGGGCTTGGTACTCGCGGCCAGGGCCAGCCCCTCACGGCCCGAGGGGGCCGTGAAGACCTCCCAGCCGCCGACCATCTCGAGGCTGACGCGTGCCACCTCCCGGATGTCCGGCTCGTCGTCCACGACCAACACGCGCTTCCGCGCCATGCCCCCACCCTTCCTTTCTGGCCTCATTCGAGCGAGGCGCCCGCCGCAGATGCCGCCCCTCCCCCTCCTGCCTGCTCTTGTGGCGGCGCCTCCGACCGGAGGGGGAGCGTGAAGCAGCAGGTTGGTCAGCGTCTGGAGGATCCGGTCCGGGTCGGCCCAGATCTCGACGGGGGCCGGCGTGACCGTGAGAAGCACCCCCGCCTTTTCGGCCAGGGACTCCGGCGGCAGATCGAAGCGGACGGACCACTGCCGGCCGGCCACCTGGATGGTCGTCGCCCTGGTGAGGCCGCGGCGGGCCGCCGCGTCCTCCCCACCCGGGGCCCCCGGCCCGGCGGGGGATTCCGCACCGCGGGTGAAGAGGAGCACCGGGGTGGGACTGTTCGTCACGTCGAAGACGCGCAGCCCCACCTCCCTCACGACCAGGCCCCTGAGGGCCGCGCGCACCATATCCTCCAGGGTGAGGCGGCGAACCGGTTCCGAGCCCAGGTCGAACCCGAGCGCGGCCTCGTTGCCGCGGGAGGGCTCGATGTAGTGGACGGGGAAGTACTCGTTCCGCCGGCCCGCCCGCAGGGTGAGGCTCTGCGGGCTTCGCTCCGCAGATTACGCAGATTCATGAGAGCGGCAGAGGAGCGGAGGGGCGAATGGCGAATGCGGAATTGCGGCGCGTCTTGCCGGATGATGCGGCTAGAGGTTCAGGAGGCCGACGCCCGCCACGGTGAGGACGGCGCCGAGGACGGTCTGGAGGGAGGGGCGCTGCTTCAGGACCCAGACCTCGTAGGGGATCGTGAAGAATGGGGCGCTGGACGAGAGGACGTTGCCCACGGCGACGCCGCCGAACTTGATGCTGGCGATGAAGAGCATCGACCCCACGCACCCGATGAAGCTGGTCGTGACCAGCAGGGCGCGCTCTCGTGCCGTGCACTTGCGCAGCTCCTGGAGGGTGCCGCGCGTCCAGGGGGTGCACCACAAGACCAAGCCCGCGATCGGGAATCGCAGCGCCGTGGCGGTCAGCACCGAGACGGTCTGGAGCGGCGCCTTGACGATCACGGCGGAGAGGGCCCAGGCGGCCGCGGCGGCAAGCACCAGCCGTAGCCCGCGGCGGCTGACCCCGCGGCGCTCCGAGGCCTTCTCCCCTCGGCCGGCGATGATCAAGGCGAGGCCGCCCACCACCGACAGGATCCCGGCGAGGCGCGGCAGGCCCACCTGCTCGCCGAGCAGCCCCACCCCGATGAGCGTCGTGAGGAGCGGATTCGCCATGCTCAGGATCAGGGCCCGCGTGACGCCGAGGTGATTCATGCTGGCGAAGAAGAGCGTGTCCCCGACCCCCATGGCCAGGAGCATGGAGGCCCAGAGGGCGAGGACCGCCCAGAGCGGCGCGCGGAGCAGCTCGCCCCCGAATCCCGCCGCCGTGACCGCGAGCAGGAGGGTCGTCCCCCCAATGATGGAGCGCACCGCGGTGATGCTCACCGGCGAGAGGGCGCCGGCGAGGGAGCGCACGATGATGCTCGTGACGGCCCAGGTGAGTCCGCTGCCCAAGCCGCCGAAGATGCCCCAGGTCAGGTCAGTCATGGCAAACAAAAGAAATTTGCGTTTTACGTTTCACGTTTCACGGGATTCGTCATCGGGGGCGCGGCCCCCGGGGCGCGCGATCCCGTGCTTCTCCATGCGGTAGAGCAGCGTGTGGCGCGTGATCCCCAGGTAGCGCGCCGCCCGCGACTGGTTCCACTCGTGCTTCTGCAAGGCCCGCAGGATCAGCTCCTTCTCCACCTCTTCCAGGGACAGGCCGGCCTCGGGCAGCGTCACGGGCAGGGCTGCCGCCTCCTTGGTCTTGGGGGCACGGATCGTCTCCGGCAGATCGGCCAGCGTGATCAGGTCCTTCTTGTGGAAGATCAGGGCCCGCTCCAGGGCGTTCTCCAGCTCGCGCACGTTGCCGGGCCACTCGTACGTCTCCAGCGCCCGGAAGGCGTCGGGGTCGATGGTCAGGCGCGGCGGGGCCTTGAGCTTTCGGAGGAAGTACTGGGTGAAGGGGCGGATGTCCCCGTGCCGCTCCCGGAGGGGCGGGATGAGGATGGGCACCACGTTCAGCCGGTAGTACAAGTCCTCGCGGAATTCGCCTGCCTGGATGGCCTTGCCGAGGTCCTTGTTGGTGGCCGCCAGCAGGCGCACGTCCACGTGGATCGGTCTGGCGTCCCCCACCCGGTCGAAGCTCCGCTCCTCGAGGCAGCGCAGGATCTTCACCTGGAGTTCAGGCCGCATCTCCCCGATCTCGTCGAGGAAGATGGTCCCGCCCTCGGCCGCCTCGAACTTGCCGATCCGATCGCGGATGGCGCCGGTGAAGGCCCCCTTGACGTGGCCGAACAGCTCGCTCTCCAGGAGGGTCTCCGGGATGGCGGCGCAGTTGACCGCCACGAAGGGGCCGCGCGCGCGGCGGGAGAGGCTGTGGAGGGTCTTAGCCACCCGCTCCTTCCCGGTCCCGCTCTCCCCCTGGATCAGGACCGTGGTCTCGGTGGGGGCCACGCGCCGGATGATCTCGACGACCTCCTGCATCCGCGGACTCTCGGCGATGATGTCCTGAAGCTCCGTCTCCCGCTTCAGCGCCTGGCGCAAGGACAGGGTCTCGTGCCTGAGCTCCTTGAGCTCCAGCGCCTTGCGGATGGTCAGCTTCAGCTCGTCCCGGTTGAAGGGCTTGCTGATGTAGTGGAAGGCGCCCGCCCGCATGGCCTCCACCGCCATCTCGATGGTCCCGAAGGCGGTGAGGATGATGACCTGGATGTCGGGATCGTGCTTGCGCACCTCCTCCATCACCCGCATGCCGTCCATGCCCGCCATCCGCACGTCGGTCACCACCAGGTCCGCGCCTTCCTTCCGGAGCAGCTCCAGGCCCTGCTCCCCGCTCGCCGCCGTGAGCACGGCATAGCCTTCCTGGGCCAGGTTGTACTCCAGGACGCGCCGCAGGCTCTCGTCGTCGTCGATCACCAGGATTTTGACCCGCCTCATCGTTCCGCGGCCCCTTCCAGGGGCAGGGCGACCACCACGGTGGTTCCCTTCCCCGGTTGACTGACGACCCGGATGACGCCCCGGTGGTTCTCGATGATCCGGTACGTGATCGCCAGCCCCAGGCCGGTTCCCTCCTTCTTGGTCGTGAAGAAGGGGTCGAAGATCCGGCCGACGTGCTCCTCCGGAATCCCGTGGCCGGTGTCGTCGAAGACGACCTCCAGCCGCTCGGCCCGGGTCCCGGACGGGAGATCCCCGCCCCCCGCCGGGTCGGCCAGGCGGGTCGACATGGCGAGGTCTCCGCCCTCAGGCATGGCCTCCAGGGCGTTCAGCGCGATGTTCAGGAAGGCCTGCTTGAGGAGCGCCTCATCCGCCATGACCCGGGCCGGGCCGGCGTGGAAGCTGGTGAAAATCTGCACCTGGTGGGCGCGCGCCTGGCCGGAGATCAGTCCCTCCAGGCTGGTCAGGACCTCGCGCACCTCGACCGGCGCGAAGCGCAGGCTCACCGGGCGTGCGAAGTCCAGGAAGTTCGTCACGACCGCGTTCAGCCGCTGCACCTCTTTCAGGATGATGGCGTAGAATTCGGCCTTGGGGTGTCCGGCCGGGTAGTCCTCTTCCAGGATCTCCACGGCCCCCTTGATGGCGCCCAGGGGATTTCGGATCTCGTGGGCCAGCCCGGCGGAGAGCTGCCCCAGGGCCGACAGCCGGTCCGCGCGGCGGAGCTGAGCCTCCTTCTCCAGCAGCAGCCGGGTCTGCTCCTTGAGCTCCTGGTGCGACCGCGCCAGGCTCTCGGCCTGGACCTCCAGGCCGCGCCGGTAGTGAGTCTGCCGTTTCATGATGAGGCCGGTGAGGAGGCCCACGCCCAGGAAGACCGGAATTTCCAGGAGGTAGGCGAAGGTGAGGTCTCCGTGATCCGCCGGGAAAATGTGGGGGACGTAGAAGGCGGTCACCAGGACCGCCGTGCCCAGCCCGCCCGCGACACCGAACCAGATGCCGCCCAGGGTGATGGGCACGTAGTAGAGATGGATGATCAGGTCATGGGGGGCCTGCCGCTCGACGGACACGAGGTAGTGCCCGACGCTCACCCCGAGGATCAAGAGGCCCAGGATCGCCGGTCGCGAGCCGCGCCACCAGCGGCGCGACGCCCCGACTTCGTCTCCTGTTCCCGATGCCGTCGCGAACAGTGTCCCCACGAGTTACTCGACCTGGAACAGACCGCTTCGCGGTATCCGGTGCCGGAAAGATCACCAGTTCTTCGCGGCGATCGTGCCGTCATGGCGGTGTGACTGGTCCCGCGCCGCCGCGTTGCGCCGGGGGAAGGACCAGGTCGCGGATCACCTCGCCGGATTTCCCCAGCGGGGGCAAGGGGCTTCCATTCAGCCAGAGCGTGATGCCGCCCGCGTTCCCCACGGTCATCACGAAGCGGTCGTCCGCCGAGAACCGCGCCCCCTCGTCGGGCTTGAGGAGCACCCGGCGGGGATCCCTCCCGTCGGCGCGCACCGACATCCAGGTGAGCTGCTTGGCCCGCACCACCAGGAGATAGCGCCGCGGAGTCTGCTCCGTGACCCCGCCGCCGGCCGCCGCCGGCCCAGCCGTAGCCGGTGCCGGCATCACCGGTGCCGGCATCACCGGCGCCCGCGGAACGGGTCCCGGAGAACCCGGCTCCAATTCTCCCTCCGCCGACTCCGTCGCGGTCCCGTTCGCGGCCGACTCGCCCAGCATCCGGTCCGCCAGGGTCTGCCCCCCGTCGTTCACCTGTTGAGACTCCTCGGCGGTCTCCGTCGCCGCCGGGGGCGGGACCGGGCGCTCCGACGCCCGCTTGGAGGCCAGGGACAGGGCGATGAACACCAGGGGGGTGACGACGAGGATGGCCACCACCGTCCAGACCACCTGCCTCCACGCGATCACCGGGGCCGGGCGACCGGCCGGAGAGATGGCCAGCGTCGGCTTGGGCAGGCGGCGGAGGGTCTGCTGGAACTCCTCCTCCAGCGCGGCGGCATCCAGCTTGAGGAAGCTGGCATAATCCCACAGCAGGCGGATCAGGTAGAAGGGATCCGGGAGGAGCCGGTAGTCGTCGGACTCCAGGGCCTGCAGCAGCCGCAGGGGGACCTTGCTCTGAAACGCCGCCTGCTCGACGGAGAGCCCCCGCTCCTCCCGCCGCCGGCGCAGGCTCTCCCCGATCGTCTGATGCTCCTCCATGCGACTTCCACCCCGTTCCTGTTCGCGCCTGCGTCACGCCGGCAGCGTCGCGCCGCGCGGGGGTTCACCGTAACACACACGCCGGGACGTGACAAGCGGTTTAGGAGCGGTTTAGGAGCCGTTTCCGGCCGGCCGCAGGGGGATCCGCAGATTACGCAGGAAGAGCAAACAATCCTCCCCGCCGCCCGCCCTTTCGCTTGAAGGGCGCCGGAGCGCATGGTATTCTTCCGCCCCGTCAACGCCTGTCCGGAGGTGATCACCATGGCGATCTGCACGGAGTGCGAGGCGGAGATTCAATTCGATTCCTCGACCGAAGTCGGAGAGATCATCCAGTGCCCGGATTGCGGGCTGGACCTCGAGGTGCGGAGCCTGGAGCCGCCCGAGCTGGCCCCGGCCCCCGAGGAGGAGGAGGACTGGGGCGAATGAAGATCGGCGTCCTCTGCTCGCTGATCCGCAAGGAAGAGAAGCTGCTCTTCGACGAGTTCCGCCGGCAGGGCATCGAGTTCCTCCGCCTCGATGATCGGGAGATCATCCTCGATCTCCACCGGCGACAGTGGGACTTCGACGTCATCCTGGAGCGCTGCATCACCCAGTCCCGCACCCTCCACACTTTGAAGTACTTCAACGACTGTGGCGTCAAGACCGTCAACACCTACGAGGTCGTCCACACCTGCGGCGACAAGCTGCTCACCACTCTGGCGCTGATCCGCGAGGGAATTCCCACCCCGCGCGTGCTCGTCGCCCACACGGCGGAGGCCGCCCTCCAGGCCATCGAGCAACTGGGCTACCCCGTCGTGCTGAAGCCCGCGGTGGGGTCCTGGGGGCGGCTCCTCTCCAAGGTGAACGACCGCGACGCCGCCGAGGCCATCCTGGAGCACAAGGAGACCCTGGGCTCCTACCACCACTCGATCTTCTACATCCAGGAGTACGTCGAGAAGCGGGGCCGGGACATCCGCGCCTTCGTGGTGGGCGACGAGACCATCTGCGCCATCTACCGGGCCTCCCCGCACTGGATCACCAACACCGCCCGGGGCGGGGTGGCGACGAACTGCCCGGTGACGCCGGAGCTCCATGACCTCTGCGTCCGCGCCGCCAAGGCGGTGGGGGGCGGCGTGATCGCGATCGACGTCTTCGAGACGCAATCCGGCCTCCAGGTGAACGAGGTCAACCACACCATGGAGTTCCGGAACAGCATCGACACCACGGGGGTGAACATCCCCGCCAAGGTCGTGGACTACGTCGTGGAGGTCGCGCGGCGGTAGCAGGATGGAGACACTCCATGATCACTGTCGGCATCGTTGGCGCGTCCGGCTACACCGGCGGCGAGACGCTGCGCATCCTCCTCCGCCATCCCGAGGTCGAGGTCGTCCAGGCCACGTCCGAGTCGAACGCCGGCCACTACGTTTACACGATCCACCCGAACCTGCGGAAGCAGTGCCCGCTCAAGTTCCTCCCCCTCGGCGAGCTCAAGCCCTGCGACGTGCTGTTCCTCTGTCTCCCGCACGGCAGCGCCATGCGGCGGATCGGGGAGCTCGCGGGATGCGCCCGGACGATCATCGATCTCAGCGCCGACTTCCGCCTGCGCAATCCGGAGGACTACGTCACCTGGTACGGCCACGCCCACGAGGCGCCGCAGTACCTCGCGCAGTTCGTCTACGGGATCCCGGAACTGCACCGGAGGGCGATCGGCCAGGCACGGCTCCTCACCGGCGCCGGGTGCCTCGCGACGGCCTCGATCCTGGGGCTGATGCCGCTCTTCAAGCACGATGTCCTGGCGCGCCGCGAGGTCTTCATCGAGGCCAAGGTCGGCTCCTCCGCCGCGGGCGACACGCCCAGCCTCTCGACGCATCACCCGGAACGGAGCGGGTCCATGCGCTCCTTCCAGGCCACCGGCCACCGGCACACCGCTGAGATCATCCAGGAGCTCGCCTTCGGCCAGCCGATCCAGGTGCACTTCAGCGCCACCGCCATCGAGGCGGTCCGCGGGGTCCTGGCCACCGCGCACGTGTTCCTCAAGGAGGGGCTGGAGGAGAAGGACGTCTGGAAGGTTTATCGGGCCGAGTACGGCAGCGAGCCGTTCGTGCGGATCGTGAAGGAGCGCCAGGGCATCTACCGGTATCCGGAGCCGAAGATCCTGGCGGGGACGAACTTCTGCGACGTCGGCTTCGAGAAGGACCCGCGGGGCAACCGCCTGGTCGTGATGTCGGCCCTGGACAACCTGGTGAAGGGGGCGGCGGGCAACGGCGTCCAGGCCCTGAACGTCGCCTATGGCCTGCCCGAGACGACCGGCCTGGAGTTCCCCGGACTGCACCCGGTATAATCGGTCGCGCGCGAGGGGACAAGGGCTGTGCCGACCATTCGTGAGGCGTACAGACATGCTGGTCGTCAAGATCGGTGGGGGATCGGGAATAGCCATCGAGCCAACCGTGGCGGACCTCGCGGGGCTCCGTGAGAAGGGGCGGAGGCTCCTCCTGGTGCACGGGGCCTCGGGCGAGACCAACGCCCTGGCGGAGCGGCTGGGCAAGCCGCCGCGCTTCGTGACCTCGGTCTCCGGCATCGAGAGCCGCTACACGGACCGTGAGACCCTGGAGATCTTCGAGATGGCATACTGCGGCAAGGGGAACAAGGCCATCGTGGAGGCCTTCCAGAAGCGCGGGGTGAACGCCGTCGGCCTCTCCGGCCTGGACGGGCGCATCTTCGAGGGGAAGCGCAAGGAGGCCATCACCATCCTGGAGGGGGGCAAGCGCAAGGTCCTGCGCGGTGACTACACGGGGAAGGTCGAGCGGGTGAACACCGCCCTGCTCACCCTCCTCCTCGACCACGGATTCCTGCCGGTCGTCTGCCCGCCGGCGGTGAGCTACGAGGGGGAGGCGGTCAACGTGGACGGCGATACCGCTGCTGCCATGTTGGCCGCGGCCTTCCAGGCGGAAGCCTTCGTCATGTTGTCGAACGTGCCGGGCCTGCTCCGAGACGTCCAGGACCCGGCGTCGCTGGTGGCGCGCATTCCGGCGAAGACCATCGAGGAGTACCTGCCCGTGGCCCAGGGGCGGATGAAGCGGAAGCTCATGGCCGCCCAGATCGCCCTCGCGGCGGGCGTCAGGCGGGTCGTCCTGGCCAGTGCGAACGTCGAGCACCCGGTCACGGCGGCGCTGGCGGGCCAAGGGACGGTGATCGAGTAGGCACGCACCTCGAGGCGGGGCCGCGGGTCCGGGCGTCCGTTCGACGCGTCAAGCCCGTCGACTACCGGGCGGCCCATCGAGATGGCGATCACGGAGCGGGAATGATGACGGATCACAGACAGATCGAGGACCACTACTCGGTGGGCGTCTATCAGAAGCGGGACCTGGTCCTGGTGCGGGGCCAGGGGGCGCACGTCTGGGACGAGGACGGCCGCGAGTACGTGGACTGCGTGGCCGGCGTGGGCGTGGCCAACGTCGGCCACTGCCATCCGGCCGTGGTCGCCGCCATCCGGGAGCAGGCGGCGCGCCTCATCACCTGCAACGAGCTCTTCTACAACGATGCCCGCTCGCGGTGTCTGGAGCGGCTGGATCGGATCACGCCGGAGGGCATCAACCGCTTCTTTCTCTGCAATTCCGGCACGGAGGCGGTGGAAGGCGCCATCAAGTTCGCCCGCATGGCCACCGGCCGGAAGCGCGTGGTGGCCGCCATGCGCGGCTACCACGGCAAGACCCTGGGGTCGCTCAGCGCCACCTGGGAGCGGAAGTACCGGGAGCCCTTCGCCCCGCTGGTGCCCGACTTCACCCACGCCCCCTACAACAACATCCCCGAGTTCACGACCGCCATCGACGCGGAGACCGCGGCGGTGATCCTGGAGCCGATCCAGGGCGAGGGCGGCGTCCGGCCGGCCTCGGCCGAGTTCCTCCAGGCGGTCCGCAGATCCTGCGACGAGCGGGGCGCCCTCCTCATCATCGACGAGATCCAGACGGGCTTCGGCCGCACGGGTCGGATGTTCGCCTGCGAGCACTTCGGCGTCCTGCCGGACATCCTGACCATGGCCAAGGGGATCGCCGGCGGGATCCCCATGGGCGCGATCGGGATCGACCGCCGGGTCGGCGAGATCGAGAAACAGTCCCACACCTCGACCTTCGGCGGGAATCCCCTGGCCTGCGCCGCCGCCGCGGCCGCCATCGACACCCTGGTGGGCCAGGACCTCCCCAAGCGCGCCGCCGAGACGGGCGCCTACTTCCTGGAGCGGCTCAGACAGATCCAGAGCCCCCGGATCCGCGAGATCCGCGGCCTCGGCCTCATGGTCGGCATCGAGCTGAAGGAGAAGGCGGGCCCGCTGGCCCAGGCGCTGATGCAGGAGGGGGTGCTCGCCCTCCTGGCCGGGACGACGGTCCTGCGGTTCCTGCCCCCGCTCGTCATCACACGCGAGGACATCGACAAGGTCGTGACCGCCCTGGCCAAGGTGCTGGCCGCGGCCCAACGGAACGGCCAGGACTGATGGACGCGGTCACGCTGCTCCGCCGGATGGTCGAGATCCCGTCCCTGTCCGGGGAGGAGTCCGCCCTGGCGGCGTTCCTCGCCGAGACCATGGGCTCCCTCGGATTCGCGGCCCGCGTGGATGAGGCCGGCAACGCCGTCGGCGTCCTCGGCGCGGGGCCGATGGAGATCGTCCTCCTGGGCCACATGGACACCGTGCCGGGCCAGGTAGCGGTGCGGATCGAGGACGGGAAACTCTTCGGCCGGGGGAGCGTGGACGCCAAGGGACCGCTGGCGGCCTTCATTATGGCGGCCGCGGAGGCGGGGCCACTGCCCGGCAAGCGAATCGTGGTGGCGGGCGCCACGGAGGAGGAGGCCGCCAGCTCCAAGGGGGCGCGCCACCTCGGCCGGACGCGGACGCCTCGTTACTGCATCATCGGCGAGCCGAGCGGGACGCGGGCCGTCACGCTGGGGTACAAGGGACGCATCGTCCTCGCCTACGGGGCCACGACGGGCGTGAGCCACTCCGCCGCCCCCGGGAAGGGGGTCCTGGAGGAGGCGGTGGAGTTCTGGAACCGCATCCGGCGCTGGGCGGACGAGCACAACGTCGGGAAGAAGATGTTCGACTGTCTGGACCCCGCGCTGCGCGAGATCCGGAGCGGCAGTGACGGCCTCACGGAATCCATCCAGCTCAAGGTCTCCATCCGCATCCCTCCCGCCCTCTCACCGGAGGCGGTCCAGCAGCATGTGGAAGGGTTGCGAACCGCACCCGCGTCGCTCCGCTTCTGGGGCGCCGACCCGCCCTACCGGGGCGAGAAGAACACGCCGCTCACCCGAGCCTTCTTTGCTGCCATCCGTGTCGAGGGGCTCGAGCCGAGCTTCAAGCTGAAGAGCGGCACCTCGGACATGAACGTGGTTGGCCCCGCCTGGGGCTGCCCCATCCTGGCCTACGGGCCGGGCGATTCCCGCCTGGACCACACTCCGCACGAGCACCTGGAGCTCGCCGATTACCGGCAGGCCATCCGGATTCTGGCCCGCGTCCTGCGAAGCCTGTGAACCTCTTATTCCTGATTGAAGACCTGATCGGGGCGTGACGGCAGGAAGACCTTGAGTTCGTCGACCGCCGTGCGTTCGGACAACGGGTAATCGCAGACATAGGCGGCTCGGGCCAGGAGATGGGTGGCCGCCGGCGTGGTGAGGAACTGGAACACCACGGCCAGCAGACCGCGGATGGAGACGTCGTTCGGCGTCCCGGCCAGCGCGATAACGGCGCCGAGGATGATTAGGACGACACCCAGCGTGCCGGCCTTACCGGCCGCGTGCATCCGGCAGAACACGTCCGGCAGACGCAGGAGCCCGAGTCCCGTGACGATCATCAGAAAGGTCCCGAGGAGGAGGCAAGCGGCGGCCATGAGTTCGATCGGCGACGGCATCAGAACACCCGCCCCCTTTCCAGGTAGCGTGCGATGGAGGCCGACCCCAGGAAACCCACCAGCGTCAGGATCCACACCGCGTCGAAGTAGAGCGCCGAGTCCCACCGGATGCAGAGGACGCAGATGATGCCGATGAAGACGTTGGCCAGGGCGTCAAACGCAACGGCCCGGTCGGCCGCCTTGGGACCGAGGGCCATCCGGTACAGGCACGCGGCGGCTGTGGCGAGCAACGCTGTCAGGCACACCGTGGCAATCAGGGACAGGAATGGGCTCATAGGTGCATCCTATCGGGTGAAGCGCAGGATCGGCGCCTCCAGGGCGTCCTTGGTGCCCTGCCGCAAGGCGTCCAGGTCATCGCCCACGTCGATGGCGTGGATCACGATGAACTGCCGGTCGTCGGAGACGTGCACTGAGATGGTGCCCGGGGTCAGTGTGATGGAGTTGGCGAAACTCGTGATCTCGAGATCCGTCCTGGCGTCGAGGGGAATGGAGATGAAGCCGGGCCGTATCGGCATGCGCGGGGACAGCACCAGCTTGGCCACCTGGTAGTTGGCCAGCGCCAACTCCTTGCTGAATCGGAAGATGTATACGATGAAGTACCAGAGCCGCCGGATCGCCTTCATCGCACCGCCTCCCGCGCCTGGGCCACGGCGACCCCCGGCTGCCGGCCGGCCTGCTTCGGCACTGCCTTGGCGGGACCCAGGACGACCCGGACGTACTCCGCCGGATTCGTGAGGCTGTCGGCCGCCCGCGTGGCGAGACCCAGGACCGGCTGCGCGCATACGCCCATCAGCACGCTGAGAACCACCAGGACCGCTACCGGCGCAAGCAGCGGACGGTAGGAAGCCAACGGGTGTTCGCGGCACCGCGCCCGCCAGTACGTATACAGCCAGATCTTGGTCATCGAGTAGAGGGTCAGGAACCCGGTCAGAATGGCGGCCGTCACCACGACGTAATTTCCCCCGGCGAGCCCGGCTTGGATCAGGACGAACTTGCTCAGAAAGCCTGAGAAGGGGGGCATCCCGGCCAGGGACAGGGCCGCGACCAGGAACAGCCCCGCCAGGCCGGGACTGAGCTCCAGCACGCCGCCCATCCGTTTGAGCTGTTGGCTCCCGGCAATCCGTTCGCCGGCGCCGCCCACCAGGAAGAGACACGACTTGACGATGATGTTGTGCACGACGTGGAGGATGGTGCCCGCAACGGCCAGTTGGGCGACCCGCGGGTCGAGACTGCCCGCCAACCCGATCCCCATGACCATGTAGCCCACCTGGCTGATGATGTGCCAGGACAGGAGCCGCCGGGTCTCCCACTGGCACATGGCCCCCAGGACGCCCAGCAGCATGGTGAATCCCGACAGGAACAGCAGCGCGTCGGAGGCGAAGGCGCTACTGTCCTGCCGGAACAGCATGACAAAGGTCCGGAGCAGCGAGTAGACGCCGACCTTGGTGAGCAGGCCGGCGATGTACCCGATGACTCCCGCGGGGACGACCGGGTAGCAGTCCGGCAGCCAGTAGGTCAGCGGGAAGGTGGCCGCCTTCAGTCCGAACACCACGAGCAGCAGCATGGACGCGGCGGTCACCATTCCCGACCGCTCGCCGGTAAGAGCGGCGGTCCGCACCGCCAGGTCCGCCATATTCAGGGTCCCCACCGTGGCGTACACCACCCCGCAGCCCACCACGAACAGCGTCGATCCGATGCTGTTGATGGCGACGTACTTCAGCGTCTGCCGGACCTGCGGGCGGCTGGCCCCCACCATCATCATGCCGTAGGATCCCAGGAGCATCACCTCGTAGGCGACGAAGAGGTTGAAGAGGTCGCCGGTGATGAACGCCCAGTTGACGCCCAGCAGCGTGATCTGC
>Ga0315294_10005134_pt1 | contig 14361 bp, 17 predicted proteins | sample YL17G13_40_MG_FD_203626 | JGI IMG/M metagenome (GOLD analysis project Ga0315294, IMG submission 203626) | Sediment microbial communities from Yellowstone Lake, YNP, Wyoming, USA - YL17G13_40 | ecosystem: Environmental > Aquatic > Freshwater > Lake > Sediment | place: USA: Wyoming | collected... | reverse complement strand
AGCTAACGAGCCTCGACTCGGAAAAGGCTTTAAAAGAAAGTGGAGAATAGGAGAGTCGAACTCCTGACCCTTAGAATGCAAATCTAATGCTCCAAGCAATGAGCATAGCACACTCAATTATTTTAGTAAAGATTATGGGATGTAAATATGACACCAGATATAATTAGGCTAAACAAGGCCCCTCAGGGTTTCTTGTTTAATTCCTCTTCAATTGCCTGGGCGAGTACTCAGGGCAGTAATTTCACAGGCTCAGCAGTATTTTCTTCACTTCGGGAACAGCCTTCTTGATCACAGGAGTGATATCTCGGATCATCGATGAACCGCAGCCGGAGCAGCCTTCGCAGCTACCACCGAATCTTATAGAGATGACTCCATTGTCTTCGACGGCCACAAGCTCACATACTCCTCCGTGTGCCTTCAGCTTTGGGTTCACTTCCTTCTCGAGTACCTCCCTCAGCTTGCTCTCGATCTCCGTCCTCGTTCCGATGTAGCCCTGGACTTTGGTGAGGAAGCCTTCAGCCTTTGGCTTCTGCTTTCGCGATGCTCTTCTCTCTGCAATCTTCTCCAGCTCCTTCGGTGAAATCTGCATCCCCTTGCTCACGGCTTCGTCCCTACGAACTGATATGATGGCGATGCCAGTATCAGATAGGAGCTTGTAAATATGCTCCAGGATCTCCTTGCCCTTAGCCTTCGTCACCACGTTCAGGGTGTAGTGACTATGGACATGGCCGAACTCCAGCTTGCCTTTATTTGTGTGCTTGCCCATATCGCTGCGCTCTTCGGGCTTTGACCTCGTTCGCTTGACGTCGACCTTTAAGCCCCACTTCTTCTCCACCTCGGCTCCCTTGTCGGTAAGCTCTTTATCCTTCGTAAGGCGGTCGTAGTGGTCGAAGTATGGATCATAAATATCGATGTTGAGGTAAGTCTCCTTGAGGGCCTGGTATCCTGGATAGTCCTGCCCAACGCCATGGTAAAGGACATTGGTATTCTTCTTGTCGCTATTTTTATCTAACCATTCGGCAAGCGGCTTTGACGGGGTAGTCCTATTGGCTACTGTGGTGTCCTTGCGCTTCTTGCCAGCAGGAACCCAGACTGCGACCTGGTCCCAATGGGAGAGTATGTCCTTTATATTTTTTCTACTCAGCTCCCACCTCGCATAGCGTGAGTCTTCTTTGGGAACTGGCAGCTGTATGATGGGCTTGCCATCCTTTCCCGTAGCCTTCTCATCGAAGTCCACATAATATTGATACTCATCCTCGCCCCCTTCAGTGGGCTTGGTAGCCTTCTCATCTTTTCCGATAACATATTTAGGAAAACCATACTTTTTGGCGAGTACTGATAACATAATCATTCCTTTGTCTTCTTGCCATAGTCATTCATTGATTTGCGGAGACTCTGTACCTTTGGCGCACCCTTGGCTCTCTCAGCCGGTTTTTTTATGACCGTTGATTTCTTTGCCGCAGGCTTGGCCTCTTCAGTCTTCTTGCGCTTGCCATACTCATCTGCCTTCTTCCTAAACATATCCTTTTCTTTGCGCTTCTGCTTAACCAGAGGCTCATAGGTCTTCTTGTCCCTGTCGATGCGTAGGAGGGCCGTTAAAGCCGCCCAGACATGCTTGCAGAGATAAGGGCGCAAGGTTGGGTTAGTGACCTTCGGAAGCGCCTTGTTCGATGTCCTAGGAAGTGGGGCAGCATTGTCCTTGCTTATGGTGGATGCTCCCTTTCGCGATAGTACCACCTCAAGGTAGTAGAAAAAATAAGGGCATGAGCAGTGGACCCAGAGGTCGGTGTCCGGCCTTATGAGGAAGTTACTGCGGTTCTTCGAGGTTCCGCTACTTCTGATTGCAACGCTATAGGGCCTTCCGGTTGACTGGTCATTATGAAGACTGACCTTCAAGAATACACGCCTAGTTTGGTTCTTCGACCCATAGGACAAGTACCTCAGATCATCTTTTATAATTAGGATCTCAGGGCGCGTAGTCCTCTCGACGACCTTCTCAGGAGTCAGTGCCATCAATTGTCTTGTAGTAAGCATAAAAATCCTCTATACCTTAAATATAACCTACATAGTTAATCTAACCGATGCGAGGTAGCTTTGGCTAAGAGAAAAAAGAGACTGAACTCTAAACATTTCAGTGGCTATATTGAAGGTGATGATGCTCTGCGCAAGCAGATATTTAGGAACAAGCCGGCTAGCCAGCAGGTCATCTTTGAGCTTTTCTCATGCATCGATCATGTCTACTATGGCTTTTTCCAATTCCTCTGCTCCATCCCTTCAACAGGCTTCTGGAGTCTACTCACCGCTAGGCTCTCGGCCACTGCTGCGGTGGCCGACAGGAACAGGAACTTCTGTGAGGACTATGGGGTTCTTCAGAAGGTGATTGAGGAGCCATCAGACTACAAGATAGCGCGGAGCAAGATCCTGGACATTATCGGAGCTTCTCATGGCCTCTGGTTCGCTTTGGCAGATCCCGAATATGCAGAGAGACCAGATACCGATGCCCTATGGCTAGCACTTCATACCATCAATCCGTCGCGCGTCGTCTGGGAGTGGTGGATTGATGCCAAGTATGCTGAACTGAAGAAAATACAGGCAGAACACCGGTATGAGATGGATGACCCCTACGTGATAAGCAAGCTGGAGGACTGGGCGCAGGATTCCTTCGGCCTTCTCAAGCCGAAGTCTCATTACTGGGTCCTGATCAAGTACCTCACCGAAGCCTGCGAGGAGATCAGGTATCTCAAAAATAGGATAGCAAGCCCCTATCTCAGGCTAGTCTATACGGTGACGAAGGGGATCGCGGCTTATAACCAGCCAGACCAGTTCCACGATACATATGCTATGGGATGCACGGGATTGATGAGGGCTATTGCCAAGTATGCTCCATCCATGTCGCTTGCCTTCCCCACCTTTGCTGAGCGCGAAGTGAGGTATGAAATATACTATCAGCTAGGGAACTACAACATAGTCGCCCTTCCACACAGGACTTGGCAGAAGTACCGCAAGTTCGAGGAGATGCGAAACGAGTATCATAGGCAGAATGGCAAGGAGCTTTCCATTCAGGACTTCGTCGATATATTCCGACTCAATAAGGATGAGGTCTATGATGTCTATGCCCAGGTCTCCATGCAGAACCCCTGCTCCCTGGACCAGGCTTTATATCCAGATGAAGATAGCCCCAATGTCGCCGTCGATGTCACGCTCAAGGACAAGATTGAAGATCCCCAGATAAAGGAGCTTCGTGGGCTTCTCGAAGATCAGGAGGTCATTTCGTTAACGCTAAAGAGAATGCCTTTAGAAAAACGAAAGTTCTTCATCTTCTCGCATAATTTATGTGAACTCGTTCATGATGAATTAGTCCCTGATAACAAGGAGTTGACTGACTTTTTCGTAAATCAGTCAACTTACCAATCGCAAAACCTATATTTTTGATGCCCTCAAAAACATGACCGCGCCAAAAAAGACTTTCTAGTTACCTTATGTAAGACGTGGCGTAAATCGCCTGAAGTTAAAACGTAATAAAACTAGGAGTAATGAGTATGGCAGGTAGATCGTTGGATGATACACCAACCAAAGGCAACAAGGCTAAATGGTCAGACTTCGTTGAGAAGTTCAATTTCAAGAAGGATGACTGGCATGTGGTCAGGTTTTTCGGCCCAGTATGGACGGAGTTCCGCCATAGCGTAAGGACGAAAACCGACAAGTTCTATCCGGAGTACTGTCATGGATGGAATGTGGATACTGGCGAATTTTTTCCGGACAAGGAAGACCGCTGCCCTATCTGCGCACTTCTCTCAGGCGAAAACCCTCCAGGAAAAGACAGAATCCAAGGAAGCTATCGCTATATAATGAACTTGATCGATATTGAGATCGAAGAGAACAGGCCTGCTAACCCTAAGCCAGGGTGGACTTGCGTGCGCCTTGCCGATCTCCCAGTCACGGCATTTACGAAGCTGAAGGACCTTAAGGCGGTTAACAAGAACTATTCCATCGACCATCCAGAGATGGGAGCCATCCTTCAGATTAAGCACAATCCGGATACCGATCCGGCCAAGCAGTATAATGTTACGATGGATACTAAGAACATAGCATTCACTGATGCGCAGAAGACCTACACGGTATGCCAGAAGTATCCCGATGGTGGAAGCAAGATCCTCAAGGGAAAAGATGGCCTGCCTGGTTATTTTGAGTATGTACGCTGCGTGAACTCCAGAGATGACATGATTCGGTCGCTTAAGACGCATGGCTATTTCGGAGAGCAGGATGAAGCTGCACCCACCTCCCGACGAAATGCTTCTTCTTCCTATGAAAGGGAAGAGCGCGTAGCCAGAGTCGAGGCGGAAGCCCCAATCGAGACGATGGATGACTTCATTCCTTTAGATGAGGAGCCAACGCCCAAGAAGGTTCAGCATGTCGAAGCTCCTTCGAACGTTCCCTATGACGACTGCCCTTCGGCTTTCGGTGAATTCGCATCTGCCGTCGAGTGCTTTACTAAGTGCGGCGTGATGGCGAAATGCCGAGAAGCTACAGAAGCAGCCTCGAAAGATGAAAAACCACCAGTTAAGAAAGCTCAGGCTTATGTTCCAGACGACGACGATACGGTCTAACGACGAGTATTATGAACTCACCGAGTCTCCTGATACTATGGTGATCGTGCTGGGAGAAGTTGGGGAGCTGTGGACTGACGAAGTCTTGAAGATGCTTGAGGAGGGAGAGGTTCACGTGAACTTCTTCCCCTGGGCATCTATAGAAGATGTCAGGCTTCAGCTTGAGGCGGCCTACTACCCCATTCTCCAGGTATGGCGCGGCGGGAGCTTGCGGCATGAGTTTGTGGGCTACCACTGTGAGAGTATCAAAAAAATTCTCGAACAAATCTGAATGAAAGGTTTTTCATATGGAGAGCAATGTAGTCAGCCAGTTTGACGGCATGGAAATGCTATTGGACATAAACAAACTTTTGGATGAGAAGGCCCATTCCCAGGGTCTCTCATTTACCACAATGGATCCGGATCTTAGGGTGAAGGGTGGCCTGTCTACGGGCATTTATTCCTTCGATCTCATAACCGGTGGTGGGTTCGCTCCCGGAAGGTTCTCTTACCTTTACGGCGAGACGGGTTCATGTAAGTCTACCACCCTTTTCCATGGTATTAAGTCAGCCCTGGACAAGTCGATCATCACATCCATTCATGACCATGAGTCTTCATTGGATCCAACTTACCTTAAGAATATCGGAATCAACTTCGATGAAGTATGTGGTGTTCGTAATCGGCAGGGTAAATGGGAGAAGACTCCTAAGATGAGATACTCTGTGGGTACGACGGCTGAAGCCACGTTCAAGTTCATGAACTTGATGCTGAAGGAGCTTCCGGACAAGGTCCAGATGTGGGACCCAAAGGCTGAGGAGTATCGTTATTTCATCATATCGTCGGGCTATGATATCAAGTCGCTCACATGGCTCAATATCAACAAAGGCCTCAAGGCCAAGGTTGAGGATAAGCCAGCAGTCCTTGAAGTGGCTGACTTCTCGCCCCAAATGGTGTTCGTGGTGGATTCGCTCAAGGCGATGCTTCCCGATGCTAAGGATGAGGACTTCGATTCGGAGCCTATCGCTCTTCAGGCAAGGTGCTTCAGTCAGTCTTTCCCACTCGTGAAGTCTTTGATCGGTAGGAAGAACTGCATTTTCCTCGCCACGAACCACATCACAGTTAACCCGATGGTCAAGTTTGGTTCGCCAGAGTCTGAGCCAGGGGGGAAGGCGGTTCAGTTTTATCCCGACCTCAAGCTGAAAATGCATATTAATAGAGCGCAGAACAAGCTGATTGAAGAGGCTCATGTGTGTGGAGAGGGTAAGGATCGCTACCTCCTAGGCAAGGCGACTGTCCTCAAGAACAAGTCAGGCCCCTGCTTCCGGTCTATTGACTTCAGGCTTTGGATTGACTCCAATGAAGTGACCGGTAAGGGTATTGATCCGGTATATGATATCTTCACCTTCCTCGACAGTACAGGCCTCCTTGAGCGCCCGACGAAGTCCACCTATGGCATAAAGCTGAAGGGGTGGGAGACGGAGAGCTTCACCTGGAAGAAGTTCAAGGAACTCGTCCTTGTGAGGGAAGAAGGCAACAAGCTCCGCAAGGAGATTGAGGCTATGCTGGCTGACGGTTCTGCGCAGGAGCGCTACTTCCAGACTCTCGCCAACATAAGCATCGGTGAGAAGGCGGCGGCTGCCATTGAGGATGACGAAGTTGAGCAGATTGAAATCTAAGCCTAAAGTGGAAGATATAACTTTAGGAATGGGTAGGTAAGGAGGCCTTTGGTTTAGGATGCGAAGTCTCAACGATCTTGGCAGAGTTTTCTGCCGTAGACCGTGAGGCTTGTTTACGAAGACTAATGGCAGCTATTCGGAATTGGCAGAGTTATAGGTATGGGGTTGATGGACGTGGATGACAGAGATGACAGAGATGAAATTATAGAGCTGGTATCCTTATGGGCACACGACCATAACCTGCTGCTTAACCTTGAGGCGCAGGTGGCGGATCTCTCCCAGTGTATCCGCTACCTGGCTTCTTCCATAGTCAATCTCAGTGAGATGTTACATATGGTCTCAGACTCCGAAGTGGATGTGACCCTGAGTCCTCCCATCATTAAGCATTAAAGTGTTGACACTTGGGTCCGTTTTCTATTTTATAATAATGAGTAATACAAAAAGGTTGAATGTGAATTTCTAGCTGTGGGGTGTAGTTATGGCCATTCTTAAGTCACGCGAGTCACTCGCGGTAAAATATCGTCCGAAGAGACTTGAACAATTCATCGGGCAGGACGAGGTTATCTCCCTTCTTCAGGGGCAGTTCAAAAGCAAATCAGGCTTAAACAGAAGCTTTCTCATACATGGGGCGACAGGCTGCGGAAAGACATCGCTTGCCCGAGTGCTCGCTCATTACATCAATTGCGAATCCTTTGACATGGAAAACTGCCGTCCCTGCGGAACTTGCGACTACTGCAAGGATGTGGACGGGAGAGGGTACTATGGCGGTCTGGAGGAGATCAACTTTTCCGACTCTAGGGGTATAGACACTGTAAGGGCGATCATTGAAAGCACAGCATTCGCTCCTCAGCATAATGCCCATGTCTTTATCTGCGATGAAGTTCAGTGCCTTCCGAACCTATCGCAGAATGCTTTTCTTAAGATTCTGGAAGAGCCGCCAGAAGGCGTAGTCTTTTTATTTCTCACAACAGACCCACATAAGCTCCTCAGCACGATACATAACCGCTGCTGTTCGCTTTCGCTTGAAAGGGTTGATTCCAATATCATAGCGGAACACCTGCTGAAAGTCGCAAAACTGGAGAAAAGGGATTACTTTACCCCGAAGGAACTTCCGAGCGGTGATGAGGAGAAGAAGGAAGCCCTTGAGAAGGCTCATACGATTTATAAGAACATAGCTCTTTTCTCAAATGGATATGTCCGCCAGGCTTTGGCCACGTTGGAAGCCGTACTCTCGATGGTAGAAGGTGGCGAGAAGATAGATAGCCAGGACCCTGCTACTGTCAAGAGGGTAGCGGGCAAGTTCAACCTGGAATCACCGGATACTGAGATCACGATAGCGCAGTTCCTTATCACCGGTGTGTACTCAGGCCGCTTCGGGATGGCACTATCATATGCCCTAAAGCTCGCCCAACAAGGTGGCTCTTCCGTCAGGATCTTTGAAAAGGCTCTTGACTACCACATGCAGACTTTGTTCTTCATGGTTGATCCCAACAAGAAGATCGCCAACCTCACCGATCCATTCTATGGGAGCTGGCACACGTCACTGCTTGAGATGGTGAAGACCCCAGGTGGCCTTCAGCTCACTCATCAGGCGGCGGCTGAGATGGTGAATATACTAATGGACCTCATAACGCAGTTCAACCTTTATGCCCATGAAGAGCGGCGGCTTGTGGTATCCTATACCATACGAATGATAGATGCCGTTAATAAGCATCGGCATCTAGCCTACACGAAGCAGTCTATGTTTCACAAGGTCCATGCGCCTGAACTTCTTTGGAAGGCAGAGTGATGAACGAAGACGGTCTCGATGACATAACAGTTCAGAACCTGAAGGCGGCAGGTTCCGCTATGCCCTTTACCATTGCGAACCTGTTCTGCAACCAGGCCGCCCATGCGAAGAGGCTGAATGACCTTGCAGAGAAGGCCATGCAGGGTATGCTCTCGCCCTCACTAGACCCTATGGCCGAAATTCGTGAGCGAGTAGCGAACTTCCATTTGAGGTAGAAGATGTTCACGTTTGAGAGCTTCTCCTTTTCCGGAGACAAGTTTTACCATGAGAATACCGAGGTACCGCTATCGCTACCTGGGCTTACCCTCCTGAAGGGCATAAACTTCGATGGTGATCCAGATGCCCGAACCGACAAAAACATGGCAGGTCATGCAGCCTCTAATGGTACGGGCAAGACTCGTCTTATGCAAATATTGGAAGGGTTTATATTTGGAAGAAATCCTAGGGGGCATTTCAAGAAAACAGTTCTTCCATCCTTTTCTGGGACGCTTAAGTTCATGGATAGGGATGGTCATAGATGGTCCTTCTCCTACTCCGTGAAGGATGGATGGGAAATAATTAAGAATGATGCTCCAGTTAAGATATCCCACAAGGCTTCCGACTGTCAGGAGAAGCTCCAGAAGCTCATTGGGATCACTAGGGAGGAGTGGGCATACTTCATTCATATCAATTCCCAGTCTCTGAACATCCTAATGAGAGGTAAGCCCACAGAACGGAGGGCCTACCTCGAGGGTTTTTTCTGCATAGATAGCTTTTATGCGGCTAAGTTTGAAGGTTATAGCGCGGATTGGAAAAGGGTCAAGGAGACGATAGCCCACCTCAAGGCTGAACGCGTACGCCTCGAGGATGTCAAGATCGCCTTAGCGAAGCTTCCCGAACATGATACGATGGCCGAGCAGATCGTGAAGTGCGATGAGGATATTGTAGCTCTTAAGGAGGAGATAGCACCGCTTTCAGGTGAGCATGTTGCCATTCTCGGCAATCTTGAGTCCTGGGCGAGCCATCAGACTCTTTTCCTACAGCTTCAGGGTATCGATGCTGAGGAGCTTAGAGGGGAGCGTAAGACTCTCATGGAGAGGAAGATTGAGCTTGAGCGGCTTCAGAAGAATCGCGTAGCCCTTGATTCTCTCGTGGGAAGGAAGCTGAACCCACATATTAGTATAAAGCCGAAGCGTACTGAGAATAAGCCGGAAGCCCAAAGGCCGACGCGCGAATACATTACGGAGCGCGGTGTCCTTCTGTCGCAGATGAGGGAGAAGCTCAGGCTTAAGAAGCTTATCACCCCTTTGGCGAAGGAGATCGCAGAAGCCGAAGGCTCCCTCACAATGGATGCTGCTGAGATCGAGGCCCGCAAGGCAACTCTTTCTAGGGAGAAGTCTGACCTCCAAGAGCATTATAACCTTTTAAAGGATGGCGGGGACATATGCCCCACATGCAAGCAGTCTTTGGACTTTCTTCTTGAAGGATTGTCCATTGATGAGAAGGTGAAGGCGATAGGCTTAAGGCTCTCCGAGATCAAAAACCTCGAATGGGAGTGCCTTGACCAGAGAAGAAGAAGGCAGGCTTATGACAAGACGTTGCAGCAACATGCAACGCTTCTCGCTGAATTTTCCAGGTTTCCTAACTTCGGTGTCAAGCTGGCTGATGCAGAGGCTGAAGTCGAGGCACTCAATGCCTTAGCCAAGAGCTGGGAGGTTTATTCGAAGGAGTCGGAGGCTGAAAAGCAGTGGCGAGCTGCCTATGAGATATTTCTGTCCGAGGCCAAGGCCCTAGGATGGCCTGAGGCTTTGGAGTCAGACTATAAGGGAGAGCTTAGCGGGGCTACCGAGAGACTCTCATCCTTGGAGGAGGAGCTGAAGCAGTTTGAGCGCTTCGACGCACTCACTGATACCGTACTCGGTCTTCCTCCCCAGGCAGAGCTGGAAAAGAGCCGAGAGGGCATAGGAGCGGCTTTAAATCTCTTATCTTCCAAGGTCGATGCCTTGAGTGAGCAGAAGGGCGTCCTGAGGACTCAGCTTGCCAGCGTTATTGAGCTTAAGGAGAGGGAAGGCGAGCTTCTGAAGACTCTCGCCTCAACGGAGAGCGTGGAGCGGGAATGCAAGATACTGGAGACTCTGAATAGCTTTTACAGCCCTTCCGGATTCAAAGTTTATGAACTTAAAAGGCGCTGCGTGCGCATGATCGAAAGGGCTAACTTTTGGTCTAAGCTGTTTTTTCAGGAGCCTTACATCTGGTCGATGTCTGAGGACTTGGATGATCTCGACTTTTTCATTCAGCCTATGAATGATCCCAATACTGAGCCTTATCCCGTCTCCCTTTTAAGTTCGGGTGAGTTCAATAGAGGCGCGCGCGTTCTCCTGTTTAGTCAACTTGAGCTTATCCCGCCCCAGAAGAAGACTAACTTTCTGGCCCTTGATGAAATTGAGAGCAATCTGGACAAGACGGGTCTTCTGGCATTTACGGACGTTGTTCTCCCCAGGCTCAAGGAAACTTTCAAGGACCGTACGATCATTGTGATCTCCCACCAGGAGTCTTTGCATAATGGTGGGGTTCTAGACCATCTTTTCGTCGCTGAGAGAAGAAATAGGAAGACGACTTTAACGGTTTACCCTTACTATCAGAGGAGGGGCGGATGACTTCATTCTTACAAAAATGCGAGGCTGAGGCTGGATTTTATTGGAAGACCGAAATTAAGGGGGGAAAGGCGGGAATACGCATTGCGGTAAGAAAGAAGGGCTTCATCAATCCCGACAGTGCCGGGACAAAGGATGAGGTCGGTTATATTCATGTCGTTCCCACAGAAGGAAAATGGTACTCTGTTCTTAATGTGGAAATCGCAGACCAGTTCAGGAACAAAGGCCTAGGAAAGGATTTGTACCGAAGGGCGGCTATTGAGATAGGCAAGCAAGGCGGGCATGGAGTAGTCAGCCTAGCAGGAGAGAGGACACCAGAGGCTACGCACCTTTGGAAGAGTCTAAAGGAAGCCAAGAAGGATAAGGGCGGTACTTGGATACTACAAAGCCCTCAGAGCTAAAAAAAAACATACAGGGAGGTAACTTATGACCCAGATTTACGGATTCGCATATCATTCGCCTTTGTTCCTCCAGAACTTATGCCCAAGGATGTCATATGCCCCACTTTATCTTGAAGCTAGATGGACTGACCGGGATTTAGTCCGCAATGTGACCCCGGTTATGCAGGCTATACCGCAGGGTCGTATACCCCTAGTGGTTGCCGGATCGCTGACGGCATTGAAGGCCTTTGTACGTGGGTTTCCTAAGTTTAAGGGCAAGGTTATGCTCTGCGACTTTCCCGGCCTTATAAACCCCTTTAGGGATCCTCTCCTTGAATGGATTGACTGTGACCACCAGAATGCCGGTGCCTGGCAGACTCTCAAGCTCAAGTATGAAGCATTCTCAGATATGTTGGGGACACTCGACTTTCTCGATGATGTTGGACGTGATCTCATCTTGAGGATGGTACGATGGCAGTCAAGAGATAGGGTTTCTGAGATAGAGCAGTTCAATGAGTCGCTCCCGACTAGCTACAAGGCTCTAGTGGATTATGAGGCAGCCGATCTGACTGACTCAGATAAAGGCTATGATGTGGCAAAGGACCATTCCTGGAAGCGCAAGTCGCTGAAGGAGATCCTAGCTGATGTCCTTGAGCATGTACAGCGTGCTGAGAGAAGGCATATACTTGATATCGTTCTGGACTATCAGCTATCTCGCATAACTAAGCGGGAGTATAACTCCAGGATGAAGGGTTATATGGATGCGAGTCTTATTTTTAAAAAGAAAGCCACCCTTGTAAGGAAGTGGATAGATGATGCGAAGCATGGTCGCCTGCTGTTTCAAGCCTACTTAGATTACTTGTGCAATATAAAGAAACGGTCATGGAAAACGGTGTTGGATGATAGCGCGGTTAATGAACAAGATTTATTAATAGTGATATCCAAACAACCATGTAGTGAGGAAACTAGCTCACTGTACTCTGAGGAGATTAAGGGCATTTTGGAGTTCCCTCCGAACATGCACCCTCCCGAAGCTACAGTTAGATGGTCCACGGGCTTGTTTAGCTATCATCCTGAGCCTCCGGCACTGGCGCAACTTTTCGACTTTTGACAACGAATAGGAGATACAAAATGAAGAGGATGAAAGAGTGGCTGACAATGACCATAGAACTTCTTGTCGATGATCCTGAGATGGTGCGCGTACATGAGACCGAAGGGGAACAGGCGCGGATATATGAAGTGACCGTGGCTAAGGAAGACATAGGAAAAGTCATAGGCCGCGGTGGAAAGACGGCCGATGCCGTTCGCTGGGTTCTCTACGCCATAGCAGGCAAGGAGAAAAAAAGAACGGTACTTCAGGTTATAGATAAAAGGGATTACTGAGGATAGATGAATGGTGATGATAAGGTCTGAACAAGAGTGGTGGGACATAATAGAAAATAACTGGTCTGTTATTCTCGCCCTCTTCAATAAATTTCTTCCGGCCCTCTATGAGCATATTGATCTAGATGGAGAAGTTCTTTCTGAAATGCTTTTGGAAAAGATCATAAAGCTCAAGGAGGACCATAATAACCGCCTGGCGATGTACGTGCAGGCTACGTGGGTGAACGCTCCCGAATCCCACCAGGTTAACCGCATAAAAGGTTGGCAGCTCCTCTGCGACCTCAAAGCCTTCGATTGGTCGATGCTAAGAAGCGCCGATCTTCATTGGATATCCTGAACGGCAACAATGACATATCGCCAAAGTCCAAAAACTCTGATAGGCTAATCTCTCCTTTAAAATGAATTTAAAAATGAGATTATTATGAAGCATTCGCGTATTAAGAAGGTGCCGAGGTATAAGAAGCCGCAGCAGAGTAAAAAGACCAGTGAGCAACCTATCGAGAAGCCTCTTGAAGGTGTTTATGCCTACTCCTGCTCAGAGCCTACCCAGGTACAGCTTGCGACGGCTAATACATTCATTGAAGATGCCGAAGACTTCAGGCACTGCGATGATTATATCGACGATGAGTCGCAGCCCTTGTGCCTCCGGAGGTTTCTAAGATACAGCCGATGGCCTGCCGTTTATCAATTTAGGGCAGAAGGTTTGGGTATCAAAAAGCCTCCACTGTTCGCAGACTGCGGAGGGGAGAGATATAGGGTGGTCATGGCTTCAAGGTTCGGTGATGTGGGCATAACAAAAAACCTCGAGGCCGAAAGCGGTTATAGTCGTAGGGTGGTGGTTGCAGACTTAAGCAATTTTTCTGCGGAGCTGGCTAAGTAAGACGTTCAGAGAGCTTGGAGTGGATATCCTAAAGTGATTTGGTACACAAAGATGAGCGTCGAAGAACTTAGGTGTGAAAAGGCTAATGTCTTGCGTGAGTTGAAGGAAGCGGTTAATGAGGCAAGAATGGAAACCTGTCCTGATAGGAAGGAAGTTATATTCGAGAAGGTATTTAACTTGGCTGCCTGCTCTGCTGAGCTGCGTATGCTGATTAGCCCTAGTCTTCGGATACGGACATCGGAAGCCTATTGCCGAAAGCTTTGTGGGTTTCCAAAAAATGAGTTTATGAACCCCTAAAAAGGGCGGTAGGTAAGATTAAATGAACTAGTGAGGTATTTTATGGAACAGCAGGAACAGAAGCGTGTGCTTCAAAGTGAGCTTCTCGAAAAGGGAATGGTAGTCATTCGTAAGGTTTTGGATGAGCATGAGTTCACGATGAACAGGGAGCAGATGTTTGACTATGTCAACTTCGAGCTGACTATGAACAACGTGATCACTCAGTACAAGACGATTGAGAGCAAGTCACCTGAGGAGCTTAGGGAGCTGGCTAAGAAAAGTATCGAAGCAGACACGAATACCATTGATGCTTAAGGGCATTGATAGACTCTGCAAACTAACAACCAAGAATTAAAAGGAGGTAGACCTAGCACTGCGGAAGAAGAAAGGAGTAAGAATGATATTGCACAACACAAAACTATTTCTCTTGTTATGTGGACTGACTTTTGGAGGTGCTATTAAAGCAAGGGAGGTGGTAAGCGATTGTGACCTTATCAAACAAGCCACTTTGGAAGGTTCAATTAATCCGCGGCTAGTACTGGCAGTAGCCAATGTAGAATCATCAAAGAATGGAAAGGCGATAAGCAGGTACGGGGAAACTCATTATGGGCTTATGCAGCTCAAGTTAGGAACCGCCCGTATGATGGGCTTCCGAGGGAAGCCGAAAGAATTACTGAACTGGAAGCTGAATCTGAGATATGGGTCAAAATATCTCGATTCTCATTTGCGAAGATACCAATCCAAGAAGGCTGCGGCTG
>Ga0315294_10005133_pt1 | contig 14362 bp, 11 predicted proteins | sample YL17G13_40_MG_FD_203626 | JGI IMG/M metagenome (GOLD analysis project Ga0315294, IMG submission 203626) | Sediment microbial communities from Yellowstone Lake, YNP, Wyoming, USA - YL17G13_40 | ecosystem: Environmental > Aquatic > Freshwater > Lake > Sediment | place: USA: Wyoming | collected... | reverse complement strand
TTCATCGCCTGGTTCGCCGGGTCCGAGCATTTGACTTGGAACGTGTAATCGCCCTGCACCGGGGGCGCGAAGCGAACGGTCCACTTGTCGCCCCCGGTCCAAAACGCGGGGACAAGCCATTGCTGGTCGCCGCTGCGAAAGAGGACATCAACCTGCACGTTCTGGAAGGGATTGTCATACTTCCGGGCTGACGTGAATGAGGTTTCAAAGACAGCCCATTGCTCCGCACCCATGGCGGACGCAGCCGGTTTCGGATCGGCATTGTTCCTCTCTGCCGCCGACGCGTTGGCGACGCCCATTACGGGTAACGCCAGCAGAGATAGCACTGCGAATAATGAGGCTCTGTTCATAACGTTGTCCCCTTAATTGGTCTTTGGCTCCTTCTTGCCCAGCATCGCGCGCTGTTTGAGGATTTCGACCGCCCGCTTGGCCTCATCCAACTTGCGGTGCTCCAGGCGCTCAGCGGCCTCCTGATTCAAGGCCCTGCTTTTCGGCCTGTCCACGGGCTGTTCCGCCGGATCCTCGCTCTCCGGCCAGTCCCAGTTGTCCGTGCGGAAGCTGTGCAGCGGCAACCATTCCTTGCCGTTGACCTTCAGGTTGCCCATCGGGCTGGTTGCCCATCCGTAACGCACGGCCACCGGTGCCTTGACCAGCGGGCTCCAGACATGGATTCTTGTAAAATCGGAAACCTTGTTGGCGACATTCGGATACGCGGCATGGGCCATGTAGAACTTGCCCGACTCGTCGGCGATCGAGAATCCCTCCAGAGCGGGCGACATGTCGTCCGGCATCACCTTTTTGTCGAAGGTCAGCACCATGACATCGCCATTGCGTTCGGCAGAGACCAGCGACGCGGTTTCCCAGTCGATTCTTTTGCCGTAACCATAAACCGTTTTGAGCGCCCAGCGTGCCGCGCGGAAACCGTGCGTCACTTTTTTCTTGGGATGCAGCCCCGGAACCTGGATATCGTCCGCCGGCAGGAACGCGGTATGGGCGGGATCCCCGACATCGGCCAGTCCGAGCCGCTGGGCTTCGCGGATGTAGGAGGCCGGCGATACCGACAAGGCCTCGAAGTTGTCGCGCGTCTGGGTGTCGCCTCCCGCGCAGAAACCGATCACCCCCACCGGTAGCGCCGGGTCGTTGAAGTCCTCCCGCCAGCCCTCGACCATGAGCTTCATCAGCACCCGATAGCGCTTCGGCCGGCAATTCGTCGCGAAGGCGTTGTTGAAGCCCTGGTGAAAAAGCACGCCCTTGATGTTCAGGCCCTTGAACACGCCGAACATGCCATTGTAGCAGGATCCGGCGTCGTCCGGGCTCCAGCCGGGCACGCTCCAGGAGCGCAGGTCATTGCGGCTCGGTTTGGGCGGCAGCTTATCCTCGGGCACGCCCTTCTTGCGCTGCTCGGCGACGTCCTTCTCCCATTTCCCGACGAGGGATTTCACGGCCGCATCCCAGTCGAACTCCTTCCGGCGCTTCTCGACCGACTCCGCGTACCGGGCCGCCAGCGGATGGTCGTCGAACTTGTGGCGGGGAACCAGGCTCTGGATCGCCGCGCCGCCGCGGGCGTTGTCGATGATTCCGATGGGGATCCCCAAAGCGCGTTGCACGCGTGAAGCGAAGGCGTAGCCGATGGCGGAGATTCCGCCCGCGGTCTCCCGCGTGCAGACATTCCAGCCGCTGACCGCAGCGTCGGGCAGGTCGGTCTGAAGGGTGTACGACTCGTTGGGCGAGATTCGGATCTGACGCAGCAGCGGAAGATCCGCCTGGGCGATTTCCAGATCGCCATCATCAACCTTGCCAAGCCCGAATGCCATGTTGCTCTGGCCGTTCATCACCCAGACGTCGCCGATGAGGATGTTGTCCATCTCGATCGTTTTGTCGCCTGAGGTAACAATCAGCTTCTGCCCGATGGCGTCGGCCTGCCGGGCGGGGAACGTCACCTCCCAGCGGCCCGCCTCGCCGCCGGCCGTTGCCTCGGCTTTCGCCTGGCCAAACTGGACGGACACCTTGCGGCCGGTCTCGGCCCAACCCCATATCGCGATGGGCTTGTCGCGCTGGATGACCATGTTGGATCCGAAGATGTTGTGGACGCGCAGCGCCCCGCTCTCGGCGGACCAGGTGGCTGCCGGCGCCATCGCCGCCAACGCAATCACAGCCGCCGCGATACATCGCAGCCTGCTGCCTTGCCGCCCCATGCCGCTTCTCCTGAATCGAACTCCCTGGGAGAGCTGTCTGCTTAAATGCTGTCTGTTCATAATGTTCTTCCTCTATTTTCCGCCGGTTTTCATGAGTTCCAGTGCAGAATCACTCATTGCTGCGGCACTTAAACCGACAAGACTCCACTATTTCATGCCAACGCCAGTCGCGCTTCACCCATTCCGGCACAGCGCTTTCCAGCTTCGCAAGCGCCTCGAGGATCTTCTGTTTTTGTTGCGGATCCCTGCAGCCGTCATCCAGCAGACCGAGAAGTTCCCTGCCGGTCTCTGCTTCGGGACCGAAGTAGAACGAAGCGTAGTCGTCAAGCACAGTCTCCACTGTCTTCTTCGAATTCCAGAACCAGGAAAGAAACATCACACTTGCGATATCCGTGTTCCAGCGCTCGCTGTAGGGCCAGCCACCTTTCATCAACTTGGGAGAGTAATCGTTCAGCTCAGCCTGCAGCAACTTCCAGTACTCCTTATTAACGAGCATGCCCCGGTGGTTTCCCCACATGGAAATATCCGGGAAAGCCATCAGTGGCGCCTGAGCCTCGTTGTAGTACTTACGATCTTCCGCGGACATGGCAGCAAAGCGGTGCTTCGGCGCCACACCAACCTCGAAACCCGCAAACCATTCTGGCCGTTCTTTGGTCCAGTCCAGATTTGTGACCAGGCCTTTCCAGTCCTTGTCGCCGAACGTCTTGTGGTTCAAGTGCCAGGTATCCACCCAGATCCCGGTCTTTGGCGAGATCTCATGAATCCTGTCAGCCAGCGGCTTTGCAATGCGCCAGAAACCACGGGTCGGCCACGGTGTGCAATCCGAACAGGAACATCCGCCGGGATCCGCTGGAAACAGATTGAAAATATCAATGGTTGGCAGAGCCTTGAAAATCTGTTCCTGCCAGGCAATCATCTGTTTCACGCTATCCGGCTTGGAAGGACACATGTAGTGATTCGGGCACCCGATAATCGGCGAAATGCGCCACTTTTCCGGGGAAGTCTTGTAGGCGTCGTTCACAACCATGATCAAGCCGGTCTTCATTCCCATGCGCCTGGCTGTCTCGTAGAACCGCCGGTACATCGCCAGCCAGTGCTGGGCGTCTGGATCGTCCAATCTATTGAACATGCCCATCTCGAACCAGAACGCCAGCGCATTACAACCCCATAGTGCAAACTCCTCAATATAGCGATCCACCTGGTCCGGCTTGCCGAAAAAGTCCTTACGCGCCCACAAATACATGCCGCGATTCGGCATCTGTGGCACCTCGGCAATCTGAACTGCGGGCAGCTCAACCTTGCCCTGTTTGTATCGCATTTCACGCATCAGGCGTCCGACCCCGGCCACAACTCCACTGTTGCTCTGGCCGACCACGTAAAGCTCAGGCCTCTGCGCGTCCACCGCAATGCAATATCCGTCAGTACCAAGCGAAGCGATATCCTTGCGAGTGGACGAGAACGCCTTGATCTTATCATTGGATGCCACGGTCCCGATCACCAGCCGATACGCGGCTTTGCCGCCTGATTCTGCCAGCGTAATACCCGTACGATCCTTGATGCGCTCGGCAAGCAATTCCGTAACCCGCTTCTCGGCCGGGCTCGGGTTGTCCCCCAGCACCACGGCCAGTTCAGCGTTGCCAACCTTGACCGCTTCCGCCTTCGGCGCCGGATTGGCCGTCACGGAGTTGCCGTCAGCCGCCAACAATGTCGAACTCAACAGACACAACCCAATCAAGCCCGTCACTGTATTGTTTCTCATTAGCGCTAATCCCTTTCTGATGATCATCCCTTTCATTCGTTCACCTCTTGGTGAAATCATTTCCTTATTGAGATCTTACCTGTTCACTGTTGTTGCAGCAGATCCTGCATGTCGCGCGCCTGAGGCTTGCTCCCGTTGGTTTCACCGGGGGATGGCTTCGGATGAACATCGGCGGCAGGCTCCACGGAGAGTTTCCGGCGGCTGACCGTCGGACTCTTGTGGCGTGACCCATCAGGGTATGCCACGGCCTTCAACAGGTACTTGCCGTTCTCTCGCGGAACGGGCACCGACAGCTCATATGTGTTCATGCCAACGCCATCCAATTGGAACGGCTTTTCGCTGGAGGCCAGCGTTTTGCCCTCAAGGTTTTCCAGCGAGAGAACCAGCTTTCCCGAAACCGGTTGCTGGTCGTCATTGATCAGCACCACCGGGAAGGATCGCTCCACGCCGCCGCTTATCGGGAACCACTGGCTGCGGGTTATTTCCGTGTCCGGCTCGCCATCACCCCAGAATTTCAGATAGACGCCGAGCGGCTTGAATGCGTCAACCATGTAGCTTTCGAATTCCGGATAGAGCCGCAGGCTTATCGGGTCAGCAAAATCCCCAAAATGATACGGACCGGGTTTTCGCGGAAGATACGAGCCGAAGTATTGATAGTCGAAGATGCCGACCGCGCAGCGCTGTGCCCGCCACATTTCCGTTAAAGCGGCGGTGACATAAAAGCGGTAGTCCTGTCTTTCGGTGAGCGGAATTCTCGCATAGATGCCGCTGGTGATATCCAGGGGTGTCCCGTCCGGATAGAGCCAGAGCCAGGCGTACTCGTTGATGACGCAACAACGCCCGGCACGGCCTCCGGACTTCAACCATCCATCCAAGAAATCGTCCGGAGCAAACGTGCCCTGGTCCGGATCAAACGTGTTGAGACGGCTCAGGTACCTGTACCGCTTGGTAAGACCAATGAGATAGCCATGGGTCTCGCACACATCGTCGGGACCGGCGGGTTGGCTGTCATTGTAGTCCCAAGCCCGGTTCGACAAGTCAAGAGGACGCACGGTGTTGATGATTCCGGGCAGCTTGTCCCATTGGGTCTCGTTGCTCGAATCCCAAACGAAGATACACGGGTGGTTCCAGTGGTCGCGCATCCAGCGGCCATATTCCTTGACGAACTCATCGACGGACCATAAGCCTTCCACGGGAGGCATTTCCGGACCCCAGATCCAGAGGATCGGCTCATTCTGAACGAGAATCCCTTCCTCATCCGCGATATCCAGCCACATCTCCGGGACGGGACTCAGGCTGAACCGAAATGCGTTCCAATTCAGCCGCTTGGGAATGTCCGCGATGAGTTTCTTCACCCACACCCGGTCCCACGGGCGACCACCGCACAGCGGGTCTTCGAAGTAGAGGTGCAGTTCGATGTTCCCGCCGCGCAGGTAATACGGCTTGCCGTTCAGGTAGCCCGTTCGCCTGGTGTTGTCGAACCGGTACTCGCGCATCCCGAACCGCGTCCGGACCGTATCGCCGCCCGTCCGGCTCTCCACCGAATAGAGGAACGGATCCTCGGGCGACCAGAGCCGCACATCGGGGATCCTGTTGGTCTGGGTATAGGTCTTCTCCCCGCAGGCCTCGATCTTCTCGCTCCGCGGTTTCAGCCGCGAGACCTCGTTGCCCGATTTCCAGGCGCTGATGGTGTGAGCGAGCTCGAAACTCCGGGCAGGGCCATAGTTCCTGACTTTCGTCTGTATGATGACTTCGGAGCTGTCGATTCGCGGCGCCACCTGGATCGTCTCTATCACAGGGTTGTCGCACAGGACCAGGCTGACTTCGTCGTAGATGCCGGGCGTCCATTTGTGTTTCGAACTGTACACGCCGGCGCCCGGAATGTTCTCCGGGAGGACCGCCGGATGGGCTCCGATACGTACGATGAGCTGATTCTCCCCCGACCAGTTCATGGCGTCGGTGAGATTGAAGCAGCCGGCGGTCCAGCAACTGAGGTGCTCCCCGACGGGCTTGCCATTCAGCCACACCTTGGTGCCGAACTGCGACTTGCCTATCTTGAGCAGAGCCACTTCCCGTTTCCCGGGCGGCGCAAATGTCTTCCTGTACCAGAAATAATTACGATTGTTCACGGAGAGACCGATCACCGGCAGCGGGTCCTCGGCGCGGAGCATCGAGTTCGTCCCGCCCCAGGGATACTTGCGTTCCTTGCGTTCGAAGCGCTTGAAGTAATAGTGACTGGCGAAGAGGTCCACCTCCGGAAATGCGGGTTTGGATTGGTTCACCAGGCCAGGCACCACAACCGTGCGGTCGAACGACGCGGGAATATCGTTTGAGGAGACGCTCTCGGCGATTTGCCACGCACCGTTCAGGGAGAAGATAGTTCGACCTTCAGCCTGCGGGTTCGCCTCTTGAGACACAACAGGCTCCGCAGCGAACATTGTTTTTGCCGTGGCTCCCGCCAGCAGCGCCAGACATACGATTCTGATCATGATGTCTCCCATTTGCTCACGGTTTGCTTTTATAATCCTTCGGAAGCGGAGGCCGGATAGTATCGGAGGCGTTCTCCGCGTGATAGATTTTTATCAGTTCGGCAAATGCCTCGTAGCACCGGGCATTCGGTTTGCCGCCGTTGGTCTTCAACTCTGCGTCGAGCAACGTGCGCAGATAGAGTTGCCGCCATCGCCACGACTGTCGCGCCAGGGGCGAGAGCTTCTCATCAACTCGCTGGATTGTCGCATATGCCTCTTCCGCTCCAGGATCGACTTGTGGCTTGGCGCCTTTCGACGGGAACCAGTTCATTTCAAGTTTTACACCTTCCAACTCGCCCGGCCACCAGCGGAAGTGATGGTTCTGCTCGAGCGTCTTGACGACGCCCGCAACCTCGTCCACCACGTCGGGCGAATACTCGAAGGCGATATACTCGCGCACGGTCTCGGCGGCCGCTTGGTCGCTCCAGTAGAACTGGCTGTAGACAATCTTGGTGATGTCTTCGTATATGCCCTCGGAGTAGGGAAATCCGCCGCTGAGGCTTTTCTTAGCCGCGTTCCACTGACCCTGCGCGCGAGCCGAGAGCGGCGTGGCGCCGAACCCGCCCCAGGGAAACGTCTCATGCATGCTGATCTCGGGGAAGCCGACAATCGGCAGGCTGGTATCGCCTGGGGCAATCGCGGGACCGTTAGACGGTTCCAGCACCAAGGCATCTGCCAGATCCTTGTTTCGTGTCAGCGCTCCCTTGATCTCGCTCCATTCACCGTTATTCATATACCACGTGGAGAGGACAATCTTCGTGCCTGGTATTTTCTGGCGGGCCGGCGCGCCGATCCGTTCGACGCATCGCATGAAGCCCTTGGAGCCCCAGGGCCGGCACTCCGCACAGCCGCAGCCTCCCTGGTCGTATGGCCAGATCCAGACGGACCGGGGTTGGAGATCGGCCGCCCAGTCAAACTCTTTCCCGAGCACATCGAGGATGTACTTCATGCCCTCCGGCTTGCTCGGGCAGACGGCGCACGGGTAGTAGCCGCCACGGCCGCCGCCGGGCGTGGCCCGCAGTGCGGCAGGCGAGTTGGCGTAAGCCTCGTTGCCGATGACAAGGATCGACACATCCATGCCGATTCGCTTCGCGGCCTTCATGATGGCATGCAGCCGCGTTCGGAACTCCACGGCGTCCAGATCATCGGCCCCGTCAAAGTGATGCATGTCGTACCAGACGACCAGTTCATTGAGGCCCCAGAGTGCGAGATCCTCGACGTACCGCCCGATTTCCTCGACGGGGGCATCGTGGTAATAGTTGTGAAAGTGGGTCGCAAAGTAGATGCCCCGGGCCGGCTTGTCCGGTACCGACGTGCCTCGCCACGTCCCGGGCGTGAAGCCGCCTTTGTCGTAGCGCGACGTCCGCAGAAATTTACCGACCCCGGCAACGAGCCCGCGATCGTCCCTGCCTGCAATCCTGACGCCACCGGCGGGCCGGTCTTCGATCCGGTAGCCCTCGGGCCCGATGTCGGTATCCGTGGCCAGCTCGACGACGAGCGGTGCATCCCCAGCCGTGACGACCCGCGCGTCGCAACGATCCGCCACCTGCCTCTCGAACACCTTGACAATATTCCTGCTTACCTCACTTGACGGCTGCGGCAATACTACTCTTACCCGCTTGACCGGTTTAACCAGCTCGGCCGCCTCTGCATCCTGCGAAAGTTCTCCGTTGCCAATTCCGATCACTTTGTTTTGCGGCTTCCCGGGCGCTCGATCTTCTGCCGCCGAGGTATCGCTTATAAAACCGGTCATGGCCAGAAGGGCAGCATAAATCAGAATGATCCAGTTCTTTTTCATTTCTTCCAGTTCCTTTTCATTTCTTCTCCGAACTCTACGATTTCACCCGAGAATCATAGTCGTCCGACTTTCATTTCCGTCTATCCTTCAAATCAATCATGGCTTTGGCCATCGCCTCGCCGATCAAGGTGCAGGTCTCTTGTCGCGCAACTTCAACTTGTGCTTTTGCGCAATCCCGTCAAGCATCATAGTGACCAGCGTGCTGCTCATGCAATAGTCCTTGACGCCCAGCGGCTTGCCCGAGATCGAGTCGTAGTGTTCATTGATCCCGTTCTTGATCGCGTTGGCGATGGTCTTGTCGGCGATGTCGGCGGCGAGGTCCTTGTGTCCATAAGCCGCCAGGCCGGAGGCAATCTGGTAGTTCGTCGGGGGCCAGACGTCGCCGCGCCAGAAGGCGCCGGACTTCCATCGTCGGTCGGTCCGGTCGACCGTGGGCACCGGCAGCGGCGTCATCCAGGCGGGAGAGGCCAGCACCTCGGCCATGCGCCGGGCCATCGCATCGGCGGGAACGCCGGCCGCCAGCGGAATCCAACTCCCGATGGTGGCCACCGGAATCTTCTCGAGCGTATCCCGCTTGACGGAGAGGAACGTGCCCGCCTGTTCGTCCCACATGTGATCGCGCATGGCCTTGACGGCTTTCTCGATTCGCTCCCGGCGCCGTGCCGCCATGGCCGCGTCCCCCGCGATGGTCGCCAGCCGCGCCAGGCTCCTCTCACCTAGAACCAGGTAGGCCGTGTTACCCACCATGCAGATATCGCCGTACCACGCGCCTTCGTTTGGTCCTTTGCGTGTGGGGTGAGGCGTCAGTTTCAGGTCGTCCATGGCGCAGTCGTAGTCGAACGTCTCCCACCGAGCATGCTGGAGGACGCCGCTGTACGAGCCGACCGCGATCAGCCCGATGCCGGTGACATCGCGCTCGCGCCAGAACCAGTCATGGAACCGTTCCAGCCGGTCGAGGCATTGCTCAAGCAGTTCCTTGTCGCGGTTGCGCCGATAAACCCGTTCCACGCCCCAGGCCAGGATGGGGATCTGCGAGAACTGCCGGACCTCTTGCGGCGCGGTCTTGATCGCAACGGTCACCATGTCGCGGGCATAGGCCGGCATCCGCTGGTTCCAGCGGTCCTGGAAATCCCAATAGTTCTGGAAAATGTCGCGGGTGACTTTCTTCTTGTCTGGGAGGATGCTCAACAGATCGACCACGAACATGGTGTCCCAGATCCATTGGCCCTTGTAGTACGGCCCGCCCGGGCGGACCCAGGTGTGCTGCAAGGGTTCGACCGGCGGCTGGAGTTTTTCCAAAACGCATTTGTCAAAGACGCGCTGCGCCAGTGCGAGAACCTCCGGGTCATCCGATTCAAAAAGGTCTCGGATGTCCGCCGTTTCCGGTTCCGAGGCGTTGACCAAATCATCACATAGACCGGCGTACGCCACCCCGCCCACAGCCCCGCCGCCGGCGACCTTGAGAAAATCACGTCGTTTCATCGCTTGGTCCTTCGATGGCTGATATACGGGCAGGGAGTTTCCCGTCCACTTTGTCCAGATGCCCGAATATTTCGACTTGAAGTTGCAATAGCTCCAGACGACTTTCCCCGGCCCATGACCTTGTGTCACTGCGCTGGCGTGACATGTTGTGCTTCGCCTTCCGGGAATGCTGGCACCGGACTGCCGCTTCAACCTGGCCGAAACCAGGGCGGCCCCCTGTCCATTTGTCCTGTTTCTTCAACAGTTCCGCCATGGCCCAGCCAAGCGCGTTGCCGACTTCCATGTAGGTCTCGGCATTTCGATTATAGTGATAGCCTTGGTTTTTCGGGGAGACATCGACCTCTCTCCAGAAATCCCGGGCTTCCACGGTCTTCACAAGGTGAATCTCTCGCTCCCCGGCGGCAGTATATCCCACCCCAGGCTTCTATTTCCCTGGGAGGCTTTGATGAGGAGGACCATTTCGTCGTGGATCTGCCCCATGATGTGGCCGAACTGCAGTTCCGGTCCGATAGTTTTATTCTTAGTCCCCGGCTGCAGCCAGTTCTGCCTTTGCCCGACAGTAACCTGGACATACCACACGTCGTTTCTCACGGTCCAGTTTCCCGCTTCATCCAACAGATGGGGATACCTTCCTTCTTTCTTGGTGAGATAGGCCAGCGTTCCCTTGGCAGTCTCCGGTTCTATCTCTCCCATGCCCACCATATTGGACTGCCCCATCAGGATAAACACCTTGACCGGCTTCTTGATGTCGGGCGCTTTTGTATCCGGCCTCGGCAATTTGTGTTTCGGATCCGTATCGGACTTCTCTGCCGCCGACACACTGGAGACTCCCATTGACATCGCCGCCAGCAGGAACATAACGACATATAGGGCACTCTTATTCATCGCCTTGTCTCCTTATTCTAATGTGAATGCAATCCGCGACAGGCCGCACTTAATCCCTGCCGGCGCCGGCCCTTGCCCCTGCCGCGGCTATCGCACAGCCCAACGAACGGCGAACGCAATTTCGGTGGCCTACTACACCGCGCAATGCGTCAGGCTGGCTGGGCGGCATGCCCGCGCCGGCCGGCCGGCGCGGAACGCGGCCAACCGGGCCGCCGGGTCAGACCGCCTTGCCGGGCACGGCCACCGCGAACTCCTTTGGGATCTCGACCGTGCCCTTCTCGAAGTCCTCGGGGGAAGGTCTGAGCGCCAAGTTATACCACTCGGGCTTTTTCCTGGGATCGGCCATGATCTCGTCCCAGAACACCTCCTGGCCGGTGTACGCCGAGATGCGGCCCATGACGGCCGCGGCGGACGACTCGGCGACCGCCCGGGCCTGGTCCAGCGGCCGGCCCTTGTTCACATAGTAAAGCACATCGATCTGTTCCTGGTCCGCGGCGCTCTTGCCCTGCGGCAGGTCCTTGGGGATTGGCGACTCGCGCGGCGCCGGGCCGTCCTTGCCGTTGGTGTTGCCCTTCTCGTAGACAAAGTCGTGCCCGACCCAGTTCTTGCATCCGGCGATCTGCCGGCACATGCTGTGGATGTGGATGTTATCGCCATAGTCGAAATCGACGCTGAAAAAGTCGTACTGGTCGCCGGCCGGCCGCCGTGCCCGCCCCCCAAAGCCCACCGCGCTGACCGGGGGATGCCCGACGAACCAGTTCGCGATGTCGATGTTGTGCACGTGCTGCTCCACCAGGTGGTCGCCCGACAGCGCCACCCACGACTGCCATGTGCGGATCAGGTCCTCGGGGGTCTGCGGGTTGATCGCCTGGCGGCTGAAGAAGTGACTCGCGCAGAACCCGATGAGGCCGCCATACAGCCGCCCTAGGGCTTTCTCGACCGCCACCGACTGGTGCGAGTTGACGTAGGCGTAATCGTGCCGCATCTCGGTGCCCGAGACGACCACCACGCCCTTCTTCTTGGCGAGTTCGCCCGCCTCGATCACCCGGCGGCAACCCGGCGGATCGACCGCCACGGGCTTCTCGATGAACGCGTGCTTGCCGGCCTTGACGCAGGCCTCCAGGTGGAGGGGCCGGAACGCAGGCGCGGTCGCCATCAGGACGATCTCGGCATCGGTTTCCAAGAGTTGCCGATAACTCGTCGGCCCGCCGAAGCACCGCTCCGGCGGCACGCCGTACGGCTTGCCCGCCGCTTCGGCCCGGTCCTTGAAGTAGTCGGCCAGCGCGACCACCTGGACGTTGAAGCCGAGGGTCTTGCCGGCCGCCACATTCTGGGCCAGCGCGCCCTTGCCGCGCCCCCCGCACCCGATCAGGCCCACCTTGAAGATCCTGCCCTGGCCCTTGGCGGTCGCCGCCAGGATCGTCAGGGCGCCCCCCGCAGTCCCGGCCGCCGCCGTCATTCGCAGAAACTTGCGCCGGGAAATACTGGTTTCAGATCGGCTCATGCTCGTTCTCCTCGCGACTGAAACGGGATTTCCCATTTGATGCCCGCCCACGACCACCGTGAGTAGTCTGTGCGTGATTCTAACGCGTTTCCGGGATTCAACAAGAACTGTTTCGATGCAGGAAGCGAAGGGGTAGCCTTCGGTTGCACAGATTCCCAACTTCTTCGATGGGGAGCCAGGCTTCCGAAGTGCCTGGAGACAGACTCTCTCCGGGCACCGAGCGGATCAGCCACGTTTTCGGCGTTTCCCGTCGTCATCTCAGGACCGCTTCCGGGAGTCGCAGCCGACGAATCCGCTCAAGGATGGCCCAGAACAGGCAACGAGAGATGGCGCCCTCGGCCATCTAGAAGACCACGTACCGAGCATGCTGGATCACTTTCGCCCCGATCTTGGTGAGCTTCTCCCGCAGTGTCGTCAGCGACCAGTGCTTGACACCGTGGGGCAGGGCCAGCCGCCGAAGGAAGTTGCCTAGGTTGTACGCCAGGGCGAACAGTTGCAGGCGGACCTGGTTGTCCACGAAGTCGTGTCAAGATAACCTGCTCCACTTTACAGCGTTCTTTCCCTCCTTGATCCACTGTTCGGCCGTGCCCCGCCCCTTATAGAACTTCACTGCCTGCCAGGACGGCCTACCACCGGCTCCAGTACGGCGTGCCAGCGGCCCACTTGTCGATGCCATAGAGGAGGGGCAGATGCCGCTGCACTACGCCGTTGTAGCGGGTAACTGGGCTTGTGCTCGGATCCTCTTGGGGCGCGGCGCCGACGTCAACGCGCACACCGCCGCCGGCGAGACCCCGATAGCCATCGCCAAGGTGAGAGGCGACCGCGAGATGATGCGGCTGCTGCGCGAGCATGACGCCAAGGGCGGAGGATGGTTCTGGGGCAGATGAGGAGGTTGCGATGAACCGGCGGACACACCGGCACAGCAGATCGATTATGGCCCAATGCGAGAAACTGGTCCGAGCGGGGGCGGCATGCCAGCGACGGGGGGTGGGCCACGTTGTCGCCTACAGCCATTATCACCCGACGTCCACCCGACATCTCCCGGCGAAAGTCTTGCACTGCGCTCGGCAGCAAGGTATGATCTTGGCCAGTGGCTTGGCGTGTAACTAAATTGTCCATGATTTGGCGCACGTCATGCACAAGATGCGCAACATGCGGATTTCGGCTGATCCTTGCAGCAGAAGGACTTACGCGTAAGTCGGGTCTGGGGCGTAAGATACGATCAGGGCCGTTGTTACGCTCATAACCCGAAGGTCGCAGGTTCAAATCCTGCCCCCGCTACCAGCCCCTTTACACCGGCCCCGGAGGTATCCTCCGTGGCCGGTGTTCTTTCTACAACGGTCCCGTCCGGCCTGAGGACCATCGGGCCGACCCACCGGTCCACGAACTCCCGCAGCTCAGCCGTCGTGGCGGCGGAGGCCAAGGACTCCTTGGCCTCGTCGAGGGCCTGCCTTACGGCGGCGGCAAGGCGTTCCGCGCCGGCGGGAGTGCCGCCGTGGCGGCCGGCGTCTTGCCCTTGGTCTGCCACAGGCCCTTGGCCAGGACCTTCTCGACGATGGTCTTGCAGTCCATCGGGGCCTTGGCGTCCTTCAGGACGTCCGCCGCCAGCGTCAAGATGCCCGCTTTCCGCTCACCCTTCGGCTTGGCGGCCTTGGCCTTCTTCGCCTTGCGGCCTTCAGCGGCGGCCTTGACGGCGGCGTCGAGTTCGGGGTCGGGCTGGGCGACCTTCTCGGCCACCTCCTTCCGCATCGCGGCCACCTTGGGGGCCTTCGCCGTCTTGGCGGCGTCCTTCTGCGCCCGGTAGTGGGCCTCCAGGGGATTGGTGGCTTCGCCCTCGGCGGCCACGGGCGCAGCCTTGGCACCCTTGGCCGACTCAGCCGCCGGTTTGACCCCCGCGGCAACGTGGGCTGCCGGCGTGGCCTACGCGGCCGAGGCGCCGGAGCCGCTGGACGAGATCTGCCCCATCCGCCTGGCCGAGCCGCTGGCGCCCTCCGTGGCCGCAGCCCGCGCCAAGATCCAGATCGACCTGGCCCCCATGTGGGAGGCGTGGCGGCGCATCCGCGACGCCCACCAGGTCCTGCTGATCGAGGGCATCGGCGGCATCCTGTGTCCCGTGACGCCGAAACTGTTCGTGGCCGACCTTGCGGTGCGGATGAACCTGCCCGTGCTGGTGGTCGCGCGGCCGGACCTGGGGACGATCAACCACACGGC
>Ga0315294_10005131_pt1 | contig 14364 bp, 19 predicted proteins | sample YL17G13_40_MG_FD_203626 | JGI IMG/M metagenome (GOLD analysis project Ga0315294, IMG submission 203626) | Sediment microbial communities from Yellowstone Lake, YNP, Wyoming, USA - YL17G13_40 | ecosystem: Environmental > Aquatic > Freshwater > Lake > Sediment | place: USA: Wyoming | collected... | reverse complement strand
AAAACATATGTTTATAAAAGAGACAACCTAAGTGTTGGTTCGCACACCTTCCAGTATACGTGTTCTGACGGCATAGCTATTGGCTCTTCAGATCTGCTTATTGGCCCAGTTGTTCAAAGTGGCAGTCCACCAGTAACACCGCCAACACCACCTACTGGCGGTGAAATATTACCACAAGAAAAAATGAATAAAATTACCATTCAACCAAAAAATATACAAGCCTATCCAGGTAATAGTTTTACAGGTAGTTTATCCATCACAGAAGAAGGGCATGGCAATAACTATGAAGTCTTCTGGTACATATTTTTGTTAGATTCCGATGATAACGAAATAGGATTTAATACTGGTGCACTTGCCATCAGTACAACAGTAGTTGTACCATATGATATACCGACACCCGTGGCCACACCAATCGGGGGATATAGATTATTGGCAAAAACCTATGATGCACCGAGAGAAAAGATCACAGCTAAAGAATTAGGAATGGATACGATTAATGTAGAAATAATTTCAGAGCCCCCAGGACTAGAACTAATCAAACCATTCTTCGGGAATTTTCCATTGATGTTTATATTGTTGATAATAGGAGCGGTTTTACCATTTATAGCTTGGAGACATAAAAAAGGATGGATGCTCATAGGTTCAATCGGAATAATAATGTTGCTTTTGCTAATATTTGAAATAGTGAAGGTAAATTTCTGGTCATTCATAGCTATCGTATTGATTATGACTGGCTGTTCATTTTTTACTGGAGCGAAAAAATATTTGCCAATCAAAAATAAACGCAATGCTCTTCTGATTGGTGGAATCCTGATCTTCGCTGGTTTTATACTTTATTTCTTGCCTTATCTTTGAGGTTTATGGGAAAAATATCGATTTTGATAATCATTTTTGCATTGCTATTGATGTCCCAATCAGCCATGGCCCTAACTGCTGATTTTACATATTCTGTTGGAGGGGCGAACATTTCCTGTACCAGCACCAGTACAGGCAATATAACAGGATACAAATGGGAAATATCAAACGATGGAGTAATATTTGGATCTACCAGCTGGATAAATGATTCATCCGGCATTAATCAGATGTTTACTTATCCTGATGGGGGGAACATATGCATCATATTGTATATAAAAAACGGGTCATCTGTAGACTTTAAAATGAAATGCATAGGATCAATGCCAGGTAACAATAAAGACAAATATCCAGCAGAGGAATATTACAACTGTAAAGCCTGTGAAGATGCTAGTTATTATTGGTATAATGATAGTTGTCATGATACCCCAAAAGTATTGCCATGGAATGTCAAGAATCCACTTCCTGAAGCAAGTATATCTACCAGTGCGTACCAGATTAACCTAGGTGGATGGAATGGGGATATCAGAATTTTAATTGGCATTTTGATTTGTGTAGGTTTGATATGGGTTGTTTTTGGTAAAAAAAAGAAGAGGGGAAAATAATGGCTACCAACGAAATTAGAAGTGCTTTAGATAGAATACATGCAAATTCTGGCTTAAACAGGAATATCAATTTGCATGAAGATAATAGAAATTACAAAATCAGAGGGTTACAGGTTGTTAAGGAGTATCTGGAAAAATGGGGATTATTGATTAGCGAAACCTGCGATGAAAATAAGGTAAATCTTAATATCAATGCCAATACTGAAACAAAAAATCAGGCGAAGAACATTAGAGTTATAAGTGAAACCGTCAAAAAACTCAGCAAGCAGTATCCGGTTTATGGAAAGGAGCGACTTTTTGCCTTATTTTTAGATGTGTATCCAGAATTTATAAGACAACAAGCAACACCTTCTTTTGAGAGGTGGACAAGTAATGGTCGCATAAAAAAGGATATTGATAAATTGTTAGGCATTTCTGGAATCGATGGTTTATTCCATACAGAGGGTATTACTGAGGAAACAGATAAGAAAATTGAAGAGTTTGTCTCTAATTTGATAAAATCCCTATAATTTTTTTTGATTTTTTCGCTAGGTTAGTATCAATATGCAATGGATACAAACCACGCATGTTGATAGGCGTGCAAACCAGAGTAAAAATATCTTAGCAAACCCCGTTTGCAAACAAAATGCAAAGCAAATGCAAACCTTTTTGCAAACCGTTTGAAATCGTAATATTTTAAAAGATTAAAAGAGGCAAAATATGAAAAAAATTGTTGTTAAATAAACATAAGAGATAAAATTTTTTTTGAAATTTTTCGATTTTTAAAAGTGTTCTAAAGAGATTTTAAAAGAGGTAGAGTATGAAAGAGAAAAAGAAAATAATAGAAATATTGGGGCTGGTGATTGCGACAACAATACTACTCGCAACAAACGTAATGTCCGAAGAGATAGATCTCGCAACTATAGATTATTTAAAAAGCGATGTCATAGCGATCAATGGCAATATAACTTTGGTTTTTAACAGTTCTGACACCGGTAAAAATGATATAACTGTTTTATGGAGAATCTATAGCTCTGGTGACAACATTACAATCTATTGCATCAAAAGCAAAGAAATTGATTATAATTATCGTTTTGTAAATAATACCAAGGCGTATCTCTTTAAAGATAGCGACAACACAACAAACATTACTTACAAGATCTGGATTGATTATAGATCCATACAAGTTCCGAAGTCTTTGGAAGAAATGTTGAATGAAACTCTATTGGTTAAAAATGCGATTATCTCTAATCTTTCTGCTCAAATAATTATATTAAATACTTCTGTGGTGAATTTAACGACTCTTAGCACTATGTACAAAGCATCATGGGAAATTCAATTAGCAAAAAATCAACCTTTGATAGACCAAATAGCGATTCTAAACAATCAAGTATCCATTTACCATAATAAAACATCGGATCTCAGATTGCAACTTTATTTTGCAGAAGACAATGTAAGTTCCCTAGAATCCACTATAACTCAATTGAAAGACGGCTGGGCCCTGGGTTATTCTTATCGCGGTAAAGATTATTGGCCACATGTCAATCTTGCAAGTTTGACTATAGGTTTTGTTATTTGTTTCTTCTTATTTGTATTCCTATTGAAAAGGGTCATAGGAGGCAAAATTAAAAGACAAACTAAGAAGAATGCAGCAAGCGATATTGAAAAACCTAGGCAGCACTCTGTTTGGAGAGGTTTACTCAGAACTGATTATGGACGCAACAAACGAGAGGATGTACCATACAGCACTCCAAAATCTTTTACTGAAGTTGATGAAAAAAAACCACAAGAACCTGAACAGCCTAAATTGAGATCTGATTATGACGCTATATCGGACGAGATCAACAAGATAATCAATGAGAGGGACAAAGATGATCGCGCTTTCGCCTAAACAGAAACGCAACCTATCGGCCCTTGCTGTTGTAATATTGATTGGAATATTTATCGGTTATTACACAAAAAGCGTTCTTTACGGCATCATGGGGGCTGGTTTGGTGGGTTGGCTATACATCACAAGCCTAACGGTCATGGACTGGGCCAGGATGCGTACAAATGCGTTTATGGTGAATATAGGTGTTAAAGGTCATAGCAGCATCATTCCTGACGATAAATACACGGTTGCATCGCCAGTCAAAGGCGAACCGAATTACATGGTCATGTGCGCCGGTGGATCTGGAATAGTGGAACTGCCGATGCATGCATATGGTCCGTACTACGTATGTCCTGAAGAGTTTGTAGAAGAGACAAATTGCGGAACTGTTGCTATTGCTGGTTGGGTAAGAGTTAGATACGAACAATTACCGCGTTTCTTGCAGGAGGCTCTTAGCTGGCAAGTACACTTCAACCCAGCTACAAGCGAGATCTATTTTGCTGAAACTTCACCATTGAATGGATCCGCATCACAAACCAATATAGAACTTACTGCAAAATGCACTAGATTACAAGAGGCGATTAATTCACTTATAAACGAAAACGAAAAATTGAATCAATCATTGAGATCTAAGATCTTGCTAGAGCGAGAAGTGAATGATAAGGTAAAATATGTATCCGTTCCAGCCCCCATGGAAAAGAGAGAGTGATAACTTGCGTTATATTCGTAAACCTTATTGCCCAAGCTGTGGACGAACACGAACCACATTTAAATGTGAAATTACAAAAGGAGAGAAAGACCAGGAAATAGGAGAACATGACCTATTGACAATGACTTGTGTGCAATGTGATTATGTTTATAAATTATATTCAAAACCAGGAGAGGGAATATGGAAAAGGAAGAACTTAATGAAATTAGAAAACTCGTTAGTGCAGCAACAGCTGTTAAAAAATCCGTCAAAGACGTAAAGACCAGCATTTTACAGGATTTGTCTGAAGAGTCTGATAACGACTGTAAAAAGGAGTATTTCAGGATGATCAAGCGTCTTATGAAACTCAGATCTAGACTAGCTATGGAAACAAAATTACCAACAGATGAATCAGGAAAAACAGTAGTTACACGGATTGATGAAATATTAGGCCTTAAAGTACCTTCACCAGAACCAATAGTGCTTTCGGATGGGAAAAAATATCAGTTTAAAGATGGAAGCCAAGCAGATATCAGCTCTTACCAGAATGTTATGAACATGAATATAGAATTATCGTTGATCAACATCATTAACAAACTGCAAATCGTCTATTCTGAGGGGTTAGCGGAGATAATGAAATTGGAAAAAGAGAAGGATCTCTGGTCATACAATGATGGAATAGTATGGATTGATTTTACAAAGGATGATAATGATGGAAGAGGAAAATCAGAACCAGAACCACGTACTCAGTGACTTAGACATCACTGATGAGATGCGTATCCAGTTTGCCATGGATGAACTGTACGAATTTACAAAACAGTTTGACGGGGAGCCGGAAAAAGTAACTCGATTGAAACTTATGCGGAATAATATTCTAAACATGATGGATACTTATCTAAAAAAATTTGATAACGAACTGATCATGAAGGATTTCCATAACAAGATGCTGAAAGCAAAACAGGATGCAACAAAGAACGGTAGAACGAACATATATCTACAGGTTATGAATGAAATGCGAGTGGTCCAAGAGTTTAAAGGAATCAAAGAGAACATCGCAGATAAACTTGCAGAACAACTAATAGAAATATGGAGAAATTCGGAGGTGATACCTAATGGGGTTCCCCCAGCAAATGATGGTACCAAATGATGAAGAGAAAGGCTTTGGGAAAACAAGTTTAACGATGACTAGGGCAATGAGTGAGGATATCGCACTCAAGATTAGGAAGATCAAAAATGCAATAGATAGCAACACAATAAATCTCTCTTATTCTGAATGGCAGGAATTGGTAAGTTATTGTTGGAGTGATGATATATGGATCATGGCAATGAATATGGCTATCGAAATGGCAAAGGATGAAAAGATAGATCTTAATCATTGCAAGGATTTTCTCAAATTGATTTCTGAGAGAACTCCGTCTGAATTAAAAATAGAATTTAAAAAAACCCATCCTATAGCTAGACTTAGTCTGATGGATATAATAGACAAGCAACCACCAAAAACTGAGAAACCGCGGAGATATGAAGATCTTTGGCTTACTCCTGAAGAAAGAAAAAGATCGCACAGAGAGGATGGATAATGTCTTTCTGGGACGTTTTTTTTGAGGATGGCAATATTAATACTATTATTGCTAGGCCAAAAGCAGGAAAAACAAACATAGCGGTAGATCTAGGTTTCAGAGCCATAGATCACGGCTATACTGTATTAAGCAACATTATTTTTTTTAAGGAACAAAACTTAGAAAAAGCCAAAGAAAAAGGATGGCTTAGTGCAGATATTGATTATAAACCTATACCTAGTAAATTTAAATATTGTCCTCTGGCAAGTAAATTGGTACTTGAAGCATCATTGTATGAAAAGAACATTATCATCTTGGATGAATCAGGAATGATTGCATCCACCTACAAGGCACTCAGTAACACATCGGTACAGATGAGATACCTGGGGTATAGTATTCGCAAAATCGGGGGATGCCTCATAATATTAGCACAAACTAAAAATTCAGTTGTGCCAGACCTACGTGAGGAGCTGATAAATTATGAATTGCATATAAAACGAGAACAAGAAGGAGCTAGAACTTTAGAGGTGCTTAAAAGAAACGAGTTTTTTAATCTTGAAAAAAAGGAGTATGATATAGAGTTTTTACCGTATGATGTTCTCCAAGATATACCTAGAGCGGTTATTCCTTTTGACACAAAGTCAACTGCTGGTTTCATCTGGGATATCAACCTACCAGATATTTATCATGAAATTATTTTGCAGGGTTATGATGCAATAGAAACGAGAGAATTTCTACCTGAAATTATCAAGACATTAATTGCTGACAAAAAGATAGATGAGTTCATGAAAAAGAAAAAATTTATGCATATCGGTACTGTAGCAGAGCTTCTTAAAGTTCATCCTAATACTATTCGCAATTGGGCTGATGAGGGAAAACTCAATTGTATTAAAAGTGATAAAGGTACACGTTTATTTTCCCGTAACGAAGTATCAAAAATAGCGAGAGAAATGGGATTGATTTAAAAATTAAATTGTTTTAAATCTGTGATAACTATTAATGGCGTTCCTTTGTATTTACTATTTTCAATAATTTCTTCCCGTTGCTGTTTATATGTTTCAATAGACAAACCTTTCCTATCAAGATTTGAATATTTTTTGAATTGATGATATTCAACGAAACAACCTTGAAATGCCTTATCATCAACTTGAGGAAAAAAATCAATGATTTTAGAACCAATAGAAATATGGCAATTTATGCCTTTAATTGGTTTGTTCAATAACATTTTCGCACAATTCAACTCTGGATTTGACATAAAATTAACGCCCTCCCAACAAAATGGCATTTTAGAAAGACGATCCATCATCGAATTACAACCTCCAATCTTCCCTGCTTTACGGCAACAGTCAATAAAACGAGCTCTGTCTTTTTTCATCCAATCTTTAAGATGTTTGTTTGCATTATATCGCAACTCAGGATGAAGTTCATGAACACGTTTACCACCTTTTACTCCACCTATTTTTCCACCCATACTTGAAAGATTAGGATACTTTGCTTTCGATATTTTCATATTTTCCTTTGACAGATTAGGATACAACTCTCGTGTAACTTTACCACCTATTATTCCGCCAAGCCGTCCAGCTTTGCTTTGATGTTCAGAACTCCGAGTATATCTCTCTAGATTATGACCGTACAAATATTTATTCCATTTTTTAGGATAAGTTGCAGATATACTAACTTGGCAACCACAATCGCATGCGCATAACGGAGGAGGACCAATAGGTGAAGGTTTTTGATTTTGGCAGCCATTATGGCCTTTGATAAAATCATTCCAAGTATGCGGCCAATAGGTTTTTCTTTTAACTGGTTGTCCACATCCACATTGACATAATTTTATTTCTTCCATATGTATCCACACTTTTTACAGAGAAAGGCTACTACTTCCCATTGAGGTTTACCAGAATGATGACGATAAAGTTTCACAGCTTTTCCCTTTAAACACATTGGGCAATTTGACATGATAAATGTAATAGTTATCTATCTTATAATTGTTTCTAAATATGTTACATATTTAAAATAGAAATATCAGATGTTATTAAATATTGTAGCCTACTTCTTGATATAAATGTGGGATTTGTGGAAATTTAAATACGCAAAGATACGAGAGATGAGAGGTAATTTTCTAGCATACTGTTCTCTATCTTATGGCCCCGAGATACAGATAATCAATTTATTTTTAAAAGAGTCAATTTAATTATTAATTAAAAAGGATCGACATGATGGACAAAAAAATAAAAGACGAACTAAAACTCCAGCTGGGCCTTGGCATAGTTTGTGTCTTAGTCGTAGCATTAGTTCTAAAGATTATCTTATTGATCGGAGGATCCGGCCATGCCTGATGTTTTTACTCAACTGCTTTTGCGGATCTGGGATCTGATCTTCTATGCCGTTGGAGTCGGAATAGGGACTGGTATAGGTGTACCGATAGGCAATAAGATCATTAAGAAGTTCGAGAAGCACCAAGACAGGATTCTGGATCAGGCGAAAAGATTGGTGCCAAATGGTAACAAAAGACAAGAGATAGAGTATGATGTGCCAAAGTCTTTTCCAAACGAAGTTAAACTTAAGTAAATAAACGGTCATTAATTTTATTAGATTTTCGTTCAGGTAAGATTTTTGCCAAAAACTTACCCCCCCATTTTTTTATTGCGTTCATTAGCCCATCGTTGATAGTAACCAGCTTTACGTCTAGGTTTATCAGTTTTGTCTTTACCACGCTTACCGACAGGCGTTCCTTTCTTACGACCAACAACAGTACCATCTTTCTTGTAGATAAACCCCGTTTTGGTTCTCTCACTGATTAGTTCCCTTTCAAACTCTGCAACACTACCAAGGATGTTAAATAATAGTTTTCCAGTAGCAGTAGATGTATCAATACCCTGGCTCGTTACAATGAGGTCTATGCCTTTATTATGAAACTCCTCACACACGGTAATGAGGTGCTTTAGACTTCTACCGAGTCTGTCTAGTTTGTAAATCATAACAGCATTAAAGCAACCTTTTCTCATATCGAACATCATTCGGTTAAGTTCAGGCCTGCTATCCTTAGTTCCGCTTACTTTATCAGTATAAATTTCATAAACCATGTAATTTTGTAATAATGCAATCTTTTTTAATTCCTGAATTTGATTATCTAAATTCTGTTCTTCTGTTGATACTCGACAATAGATTGCAACGTTCCTTGTTGTTTTATCTTTCATCATTCACCTTTGAGGATTACCTTAATACTCGTGAAACAAATGAACATAAACAATCCTATCGGTTTCAAAACCCATTCTTTTATGAATGTCACACCAAACCTGTTTAAATTCATCTGGCGATTTTGCACCTTCGATGTGATAAAGATAGTAAGCAACATCTCCAAGTGTTAAAGGAAACACAGCAAGCAACTCGTATTCTTCCATAGTGACATCAAAATCAACTAAAAAGGTATCTCCAATCTCACCATATCTCTTCGTCCTCGTTGTAGCTATCTTACTGCAACTTTCAAGTCTTTCTTTGCTCCAATCATTAAACGGTATCTTTATTTCACTCATTTTTCTTTCCCCTCTGGTTTTATTGATTTCTCCTCGATTTTTGTAATGTGGATCGTTCCGCCTTTTACAGTGTTGTAAGCTTCAACCACCGCAGTTTCATAATCCTCGGCTTTGATGACGGTCTCGATTTCCATTCTGAGTACAAATTCCTTTTTTGGTTCACTCATGTTTTACCTCTTTGAAAATGCGGTCTTTAATGAGTTTCTTTGGCTTGTCTGGCCCTGCTTGGATCTGCTGACGGCTATGATAGTAGAAGACGCTCCCAAGAAGCCCGATAGTGCCAAGAACGCACAGGATCCACAGCCCGAGCTCCTTGTAATAGAAATACAATGCTACGCTTGTATAGCAGCCTAAAACCCAGCCAAAGGCGATGTAGAATGCCCCTGGCACTTTGTTGTTTTTCATATCCTCACCATGACTTTTATGTCTGATTCTATTTTAATAAAAGGAGCGACTAGGTGATAGACATAAAGTCGGGTTATCTTTTTTAATTTCCTCCATTGTTACAATTCGGCTTTTCATTTTATTCCTCCAATTCTTTGATTAATCGTTTCACATTACATGAAACGCAATAGTCACCACCGCAAATGACGTCTGCCGTATTCATCCATTTATTGCATTTTTCACAGCAGGGCAAATGCAAGACTTTTTTTATCCAATTCCAGAACTTCATCATTTATCACCTCATCAAAACCAATCGAAGAAAGCTTGGTTGCTGTTGAATTCCTTATAACTATTACCATTGAATAATTTGAGCACTGTGAATTGGGAATAGCCGAAAGTCTGTTCATATTCCTGTATCGCAAGAGGCTCTGACATTGATTCACCGCTATGCCATCCATTACTTGATGTAGGCTCAAAGATATAGAGCATGTCATCAGCGACATTCACAAAAACCAATTCATGATATGCTGTTTTTCCATTTTTGACAAAAGAAACATCTGCACACCACATGCCTAAACTGCTTTTCTCCGCTACAATATAATTTATTGTGTCTCTTGACATCTGTACTATTTCAACAGCCTTTCTTTTTTTATTTAATTTTTTATTTTTCATAATGTGCCTCCAAACAAAACATAGATACAAACTATCAAAATGAAAGCAAGGGCCAAGGTTCCGATGAAAAAGCGCGGACTCATACTCATGACAAGCTGATTAGTCAACTACAGCAACCTCCATCCGGCTGAATAGCTCGATCACGTCCTCATCGAAGATTGTCTTGCGTCCATGCTTCTCAGCGATCTTGCAGAGCTCCGGCGCATAGGCCTCGATATGGTCCTTCACGCGTCCGCTGTATTCGCTTATGGCCCCTGGGCTGACGTTGAACTTGGTTTCCTTGAGGCCTTTAATCAGCTTTGCATTCTCATGAATGAGTTTGCTTATGTTTACTACGTTTCCGTTATTTGACATTATTTTGTTGTCTCCTCAAAAATTCATAGGCTTTTGCCTTTGCCATAATTTTATAATATAAACCGGAATCACAAATAAGAAAACGATAGTAAGGATGAAATAAAATGCAAGTTGGTAATGGTTCGTAACTAGGCTCCAACTCTAATCTTTTAAGCCAGCATTTTGCTTTATGTATTGATTTGTAGTAATCTTTTGGAATAAAATCGGCGCAAATCTCAGCAGCACGATCATAAGGATGCAAAGTATCAATAGAATCGCATTGATCGGGATAACGATAACAGCAGCTCTGGCAATATAATTGGAGTATTTCTCTTCGTGATCCAGTGGCGATAAGTTTCTTTTCATCTTGTTCGTTTTGACGTTGCCAATATTTAATTGCTGTTTCATCCGGCAAAGGATCTAGCAAAGGCAATTTATCCCTCCTCGGATTCGTTTTTTATATTGATGTTTATGGTTTTGTATATCTGGTTGATCTCGTTAGCTAAAAACGATTGTCCAAACTCATTGTAAAACTCTTCTTCAAAAAACTTAACTGGCATTCCTTTGTTGTTCATCAAAAGATCTTTAGCCCATTCTATGTGCTCCATTTTGATTGTTTTAAAACCTTCCAAGCCGTTTTCGTTGGACAGCCTGGACGGATCTGACGGGCCCTGTATCTTAGACTGGTCAAATTGGTCCAGGCTGTCGGGGTGCTTTTCTATTATTAAATCATTATTAATTTCCTTTCCCTGCAATAAAGTAAGAAAAGTGGTGGACATCTTGGACATCTCGGACATGTTCTTTATGGCAATTCCAAGCCATGTATGTACCCTTTTTCCAGATATAGTGGCCTTATAATCATTGACTATCACATACTCCTGAATCTTCATTGAAAAGGTGTTTTTGGCCACCACGGGAAGGCCCTTTTCCATGCAATATTGCACAAAAACCGCATATAAATCATCTTTTTTGACATAGTTTTTGGGCTGAACTTCAATACAATCCATCACGAATGCTGCGATCGGTGATGCAAGACGCTGGTAAGTTTCTCGCATCGTATCTGTTGTCTGGGTATTTGTAAATGTACCATTGGCTAGTAGACGCTTCAAACCTTTGAGTGCAAAATTCAACAATCCGGACATCTCTTCTTCTGTTGTAAGTTGCGACAAGATTTTTGGATTGCATTTTTTTCCTTCAAAAGTGTGTGGGAAATTTACAAAAACCCAACGTCTGAAATAAGCATCTGTATCATCTTTTGCCTCTGGTAGTTTATTCGCGGAGAAAATTAACTTAGAATAATTGACAAAATTAAAAGGATCCCTGAATTTTTGCTCTGCTGTTAACATATCTCCCCCGGTAACCATTTTAAAAAGTCCTGTTTGGCCGAGAGCCTTGTCTGTGATATCAGGATAAATATTTGCTAATTTGCTGTATAAGCCAGAACATGCAAACCGCGAATCTACAAGATCTTGAAGAGAAATAGCCGACACGTTCTTTCTACCTAACAATTCAATAAGAAGAGAAAGTGTTGTGCTTTTTCCATTGGCACCTTGGCCAAGAAACATAATTGCTTTTTGTATGGGGTAACTTCTGTAAAGGCAATAACCAAATATCTCTTGAAGCAGAAGCACATCGTCTGGTTTTACCACTTCTTTTAAAAACTGTTTTATTCTATTTATCTTAGCTTTTGGTTTGTATTCAACAGGGATTTCATTTAAGAAATAATAATCTGGATTGTGCTCACCAAACTTTCTTTTTTTAATATCATATACGCCATTTTTTAAATTTAATAGGTTGGGATGACTATCAAATATTTCTCGTTTTTGATAATTTTTGTCTCTTATATATCCTACAATCTCAGTTTTAAGATGCTCTTTTGTCTCTTCTTCTAAAAAATCTTCAACTAATTTTTTAATTAGTTGTTCTCCATCTGAATCATAATAACCACCGTTATACCGGTAAATCCGTTCATCATCAATAAGCGTTAAAAATCTTAAGTTCAGTCCTTTGTATAATAACTCACCAAGATTTGTAAATTTGATTTTTTTCCCTATAATGTTTCCCTGTCTATCGAAACTTTCTTCCCATACATCATACTCTCCCATTAATTTGCCTTTGATGGATTCTTCTATTGTTGGGAAAGTCATTTATAATCTCCTATGTTATAAAATCTTCAAAAATTGTTTTTTCTTCAGGCTTGTCACGGCAACCTTCCAACAGCCAGGCATATTCCCTTCCGGTTGGTGCCGTTTCCAACATCTTTAAAATTCTATTCTGGATCCGTGTTGGCTGCTTGAAAAAATCATAAGTCGGAGATACTGCAACTTTATAGAGTGTCTGCGCTCCTCTTTCAGTCAGATACTCTTTCTCAAAAACTCTTGTAGTATTGTTCCTGAACTTCGTCCAAAACCATACAAGGTTCTGGGCTGATAGCTCTCTAAAACCGTTATTCAATGCAATGCCTCCATGGTAAAAGGCAGAGGAATGGGATTGAAGGTGGTGAGGAGAGATTAAAAACTCTTTTCAATATCCCATCCCCCATATGTGATGCCAGATGGAGCAAACCGTGGAGGTGGAATGGGATGCACACGCCTTTCATTACCAATCTGTAATTTGCTCCATCACGGCAATCACTCTGAATATTTTGGTCAATCTGAAAGGGAGGAGGCGAGCTGGACTTGATCCCATCGCTTGAAAAAGTTTCACTTAGTCCATCCTTACTAAGCCCAGCTCTAATGGAAAATCGGAAGAAGGCGACATTACAATAGTCTGTTTCGGGTAGATCTATTTTAAAAATGTCGCCTTCATAATTATATTCAAAAGAAAAAAAGAAAGAGATAGGCTGCAATAACCGGTTGTTATCGAAACAATCTATATCTATAAATCCTGCATAGCAGTCGGCGGACGGCGTGACTGTGCCACTCCTCTTTTTTCCACTCGTTACCAAGGTATTTTTGTGCTTTATCGAGTTCTCCTTTGGCATTACATTATGCCATTTAAGGACCCGACAAAGCCAGTCAAAAGGATACTTGTCATAATAGAACTTTGCATGTTGCAAATATCCGATTGTCGTCTCGATTTTGGTATGTCCCATGTGTTCCTTTACTTCGTAGACATCAAAGGCATCCGTTTGGATCTTGGTTCTTATGAGATGTGCTATCGCGCTGAAATGACGGCTTGTGTAATTGTAGTATTCAGGGAAGATTGTTTTGATTGTCTTTGATGCTTTCCTGTTAAGAAACATCCTTAGATTTTCTATCGTGAACGGCTTTCCGTCCGGTTTAAGATACAAAAAGTCGTTTGAGTATTGGTTCTCTACCTTTGGTCGCCAGATGTCTATGTAGTTCTTGAAACTGAAGGTCGTATGCCTTGTCGCAATCTCATCAATGTCAATCTGCCTTGTTGCGTTGTATAGTTTCGGGCTTGTGATCTTCAATATCTTGTTTTCCAAGTCCACATCATCAATCTTTATCAGTGTCGGTTCGCTTGGCACTCTCCATCCGATGTAATAGTTGTGCAACAATAGAGTTTTAATCAAGGCGTTTGTGTATTCGTTATCATTGTATTTCAGGTGTATCATCTTATGCAGTTGTTTGGGTAACGGTATCGGTATGACCTGGTATCTTGGCCTGTGCGGTGGCCGGTAATGCCAGCTCTTATAGTCAATGCCGAATGCCCTAAGTGCCATTATCATTGCTTGCCACTGATGTTTCAATGCACCCCATCCAGCTCCTTGCATCTGTTCACGGTAATCCATGTGATGGAAGAAATTCTGGCGATTCGGATCCAATATGTCTACAGCATATTCCTTTGGTTCGAAGCTGGCCATATACCGCAAATATCTCAGATTGCGGTTTATAGTGCCAGTTGATAGCCTTTGCCTTAGTTG
>Ga0315294_10005127_pt1 | contig 14369 bp, 13 predicted proteins | sample YL17G13_40_MG_FD_203626 | JGI IMG/M metagenome (GOLD analysis project Ga0315294, IMG submission 203626) | Sediment microbial communities from Yellowstone Lake, YNP, Wyoming, USA - YL17G13_40 | ecosystem: Environmental > Aquatic > Freshwater > Lake > Sediment | place: USA: Wyoming | collected... | reverse complement strand
TATGGTTGCCGTCGGTGAAAAAAGCGGCGAACTTACGAAAATGCTCCAGAGTATAAGTGAAAACCTGGAGGCTTCGTCTGATATTGTAATTGAAAGATTGAGCGCCGCACTGGAACCGGTTATTATCGTCATAATGGCGTTTTTTGTAGGCTTAATAGCGCTGGCGGCACTGCTGCCGATATTGAGATTTTCCGCAGGAAACTTTTAATTGCTAAACAAAATAAAAATAATTTTTCAGAAAAGGGTTTTTAATATGATACAAAAAGACAGGAAAACAAAAGGTTTTACACTCGTTGAGATTATGGCCGTAATTATTATCATCGGCCTGCTTGCCGCAATCGTATCAGTAAACTTTCTGGGCCAAACCGACAAGGCACGCGTTGTCACAACCAAAGCCAATCTGAAAATGCTCCATCACGCAGTGGCACAGTTCAAAATGGACACTGGAAGATACCCGACAGAAGAAGAAGGGCTTAAAGTTCTGATTGAACAGCCCAGCGACGTTAAAGGTTATCAGCCCGGCGGATATCTTGACTCGACAGAAGTGCCAAAAGATGCATGGGGCAATGATTTCATTTATGTTGCCTATCCGGAAACCGGCAAACCATACGTAATTATCAGTAATGGCGCCGACGGCCAGGAAGGCGGCGAAGATAATGATGCGGACCTGTACAGCACCGATGCAGGATGAAAAATGAATCCGTGCCGCTTAAATCGTTTGTCGGTTCGCGACACTGCCAGAGCCGGGGCGGTGCTGGCGGAAATCATTATGGTGCTTTTCATCGTCGCAATGTTCACGATGCTCACAATGATTAACCTGACGGATGTGCTTAACAGAAACAGTTTCAAAAGCAGGGCATATGACCTTGTAAGGCTCTTTCAAATGGCGGCGACAAGCTCAGCCGAGACAGGAAGGAGATATGAAATAATTATAGATTTTGTGCAGAACTCATATGCTTTGCGGGAAATTACCACCGGCCTTGTAGCTGTCGAAGATATAGCAGAAGAAGAGATTATCCAGACAGGACGATTCAACGACCGCTTTGTGCCTGTCTACGTGGTGTTCGACGACGGCGACTGGACAAGCGATTCGCCAGCCCTGTTCAGGGTCGGCAAAAGCGGCTGGCAGTACGGCGGGAAAATCGTCGTTGCCGACGAGGACGGCAAGGCGTATTCAATCGTAATCAACAGATTAAGCCGAATGATAGACCTTTTTGAAGGTGATGTGGGAATTCTTATGCCGAGAAGCCAAGATGAAATGGGTTTTTAGAAAAATTCCAAAGCGAAATCGCAGTGCTTTTACAATGATTGAAGTTACAGTTGCGCTGGTTATACTGGGCATGATAGCGGCAACGGTGCTTGTTGTCGTCAACAGGGCAATCGATACTGTTGTCCAGTGGCAGACTAAAATGGAGGCGTTCGATATTGTCAGGGAGAATATGGAGAAAATTCTTGCGAGATCGGCCGTCAGCGATTCCGTCGAGTATGGGATAAGCGAAGAAAATCCCGATATAACGTGGGAAACGACCGTTGAGTCGTTTTATGAGCCGATAACAAACAATATGTGGGCACGAGCGGTATGTTTGGCAAAGTTTATTGATAACAACGGTGAAGAACAGAAAATCGAGCTTACACACTGGCTTACCAGCCTCAACAAAGAACAAGTAATGCAGATACTCGAACAGAAACAAAGAGAAATAGAATACTATAAAACAATAGGTGAAAACCCCGACCAGAAACCACAGGACCAGCAGCAGGAGCAGGCGACGGACCAGCAGCAGGAGCAGGCGACGGACCAGCAGCAGGAGCAGGTGACGGACCAGCAGGACCAGCAGCAGGAACAAACGACAGACCAGCAGCAGACCGAGCAAAGTCAGCAGGAAGCTGAAGAGCAGCAATGGAAGGATATGGAAAGCATGCTTGGTCCGCCGCCGGAAGGTTATGCAAATTGGGGTCAGGTACCGGAAGATGTGTTCTGGAAAGCTGTGATGGGAAGTTTTTCTAAAAACAAATGAAACAAAACTGCAAAAAGAGATATCATTTTGGAAAATCCGGCTTCACGCTTGCCGAGGCTATGGCTGCTCTTGTGATAGCCTCGATGATTATGGTCACCGCCATAGGCATTTATACAGGGATAAAACGAGCGGAAGCCGCAATAAATAAACGACTCCAGGGCGGATTTGTCGCTGTGGAAGTGCTCCAGAGAATCGCAGAAGACATCGACAGGCTTGCGCTGCCGGGCTCCGATGTAACAATGTCAATAAAGAACAAAATCGAGCCGGGCGGATACAAAAGCGCCCAGATGATTATTGAAAGCAAAGTTTACGACAAGGACAACAAGCCGCAGGTCTTCGAAAAAATCGTCTGGCAGAGCCATCCGGACCCGGACGCAAACGGCCTTATAATCTATCGCGCTCACAGCGGATATACTCTTGAAGATAAAATGCTCGAAGAACCCAAGGAAAAATACGAAAGGGAATGGTTTATCCCGATAAGCAACGGTGTAACGCTTTTTTCAATCGAGGCGGTTACCGACGTCAACACGACGAGTCCGGTATGGGAAAGCCAAAACCTGCCGCCAGCCGTCAGGATTTCAATATCTTTCAGTGCACCGGAACAGGATTTAACGGGCAATCTGACAGTGCCGCAGGAAGCAATAAAAAAAAGAACAGTAGTCATTGACCGTTTCCGGCAGCTGGCTTATCAATTCATATACAAGGAATTCGATGCCAATCAAACCGGCGATATGAACGACGTAAACAATCCGGCAGAACCAAATGAATTTAATGTGTCGAGAGGACCTAATGAAATATGAGCGGCCAGGAGGATAAAATTTGTTTTTGCCAGCGTCGCCGCGGCGCTGCATTGATACTTGTGATAGTCGTACTTGTTATACTTACTGCCGCAGTATACAGGATAAGTTCTTCCATCAGCCAGTGGAAGCATAGACAGCAGTATATAATTGATTACCAGACCGCAAGATACGCCTGCGAATCAGGCCTGAAATACGCACTGGTCGCGATTAGCGCTCTTGAACCTAATTACATCTCAAGACCGAACGAGCCGGACTTTTCAGACTTTTTCAATATGAGCGACGAGGAATATAAAAAGATGATGCAGAGCTGGGCGCAGCGGCTCGGAATGGAAATTGACGCAAACAACCTCAGCAAAAACGATTTTACCACAAACTTTATGGATTTCCGTTCCCTGTTCGAGACTAATGACGTCAACAGTTTGGGCACAACCGATATTAACAGCCAGTTAGAGTTCGGGCTGAACGATGTCAATGCCCCGAGTCCGCAAGGGCCGGAAAAACTTGTTGTCCCCGGTCCTTATGGGCCGCCCTGGCCGTATCTGGCAGAGCCGGTTGAAATAGAATTCGGCGATGCGCGTATAATGATAGAAATTATCGACGAAAATGCCAAGTTGCCCTTAAGCTGGGGTATCTCCTCAGATGCGGATGTAAAACAGGAAACAAAAGCCGCGGTTGTTACGTTCTGTGAATGGATGCAGATGGAACCGAATGAAATTGAACCGCTGCTGATACAATTAGAGGCTGTAAAAGAAATAAAACCGTTCAGCGTAAATTTAAAACCGGTCGTTACCGCCACAACGCAGCAGGTCCAGGCAGGCGGTCAGGATGATACGGCGGCCACAACGTCGCGGAGCAGGAGAATATCCCGCAGAGCCAGAACCAGACGGGCAACAAGCAGAACCGTGCAGGAAACCAGGCCCGATATCGGGCACATAAGAGATTTTGCAAAGCTGCTGCACAGCCCGATGATTGACCTTGAAGAGCTTGCAAAGCCGGTGAATGAAGATGAAAATCGTTCAGAGTCGGCCCTTAAATATATCAGCCTGTGGGGCACAGGACAGGTAAATGTTAATACCGCGCCGAGACAGGTGCTTGAGGCCGCGTTTACCTTCGGCGGAGATGCGTCCAAAATCGCAGAACAGATAATAAAACTGAGAAGAATCGAACCCTTCAAGGATATCGACGACCTTAAGAGAAAACTTTTCAGCTACGCCGACTCAATCGAAAAATCCAGGCCGTATCTGACTACCCAGAGCAATTACTTTACGATTCGGGTAAGGGCGACAAGCGGCGTGGCGAAAATATGTGCAACAGCAGGCCTCAAAAAAGAAGGAGCCAGTTTTCAGAAAATCGGTATAATTATCGAATAGTCAATAGTGTTTGATTATGGGAGTAATAGCGTTTGGAACAGAACAGATGTCTGGGAATTTATGTTGAGCCTGACAGGGCCACGGTTGTCCTTGCGGCAAGGGCGGGCGGCAAAATTGAAGTCGTAGAGCAGTTTTGTATTGCCGCCGCCGAGCAACAAGGGCAGCAACAAACCTTCAGCTTTGCTCAAACCGCGAAGGATATCGCAGCTGCCTGCCGGGAAAAACAGCTTGTCTTTACAGATGTTGCCGTTGCCGTTGACTGCAAACTCTACAGACAGCAGACTCTGCACTCTGAGTTCACCGAGCCGAAACAAATCGCTCAAACAATCAAATTCGACGCCGAAGAGGCACTGGCTGTAAACGCCGCTGAAACAGCCGTTGCGTTTGAGATTGCGGCAAAAGGCCTTTCAGGCTCACAAGTTTCGGTGTTTGCCGTTTCTGCCGGCGTAATGTCGGAAATAATACTCGCACTGCAGAACAGCAAGCTTGACCCTGTTACGGTTGAGCCGGACTCCATCTGTCTGAGAAGAATCATACAGCAGATACCCCAGCCGGGCGCCGCCGCAAAGCCGATATGGATGGCCCTTTCGCAAAAGAAATGTTTTATAATTTCTCCTGGTGCGCAATCCGGCAATGCGCCGGTCAGAGCTTTTCTTACAGGCACAGGCCCAAACAGAAACGCCGTGCTTGCAAGAGAAATAATTTTCACGACAACATCAGCCGCTGCCGCACAACAGGCTGGGAAAATCAGGATATTCGATTCACAGGCAAATACCGACTTTGCCGCCCTGGGCAACCAGACGGCTCTGACTGTCGAAGCTTTTGACCCTGCTGAAATAATCCTTACAAAACCCGCCGAACAAACTGGCTGTGATAGTTTAGATGCTATTGTTGCCGCAGGCGCCGCAGCAGGGGTGCTTGTCAAAGGCGAAAAGGTCGACTTTAGGCCGTTTTTCATCCCTTATCAGGGCAAAAAAGCAGTTTTCGAAAAAACCGTTAAAATACTCAGCGCCAGCTTAACGGCGATGTTTGTCATACTGGGGATATTTTTCTATCTGCAGTATTACAGGACGAACAGTGACAGAAACCGGCTGGAGAAAAAATTCGGGGCTGAATACGCTATCGCGATGACGGGAGCGAAATTTACGAAAAGCCCGGAAGCAGTCAGAAAACTCAAAAGCGAAATAAACAGGATAAAAGACGTTAAAAGCGGCCTTCTCATCGCTTCAGGTGAGGATTCCTTAGAGGCAAAACTCACCTTTTTGTTTGAGGCTCTTAACGGCGTGCCGAAGGAAGTCGATATCGAGATTGAAAAAATTGCCGTTACGACGAAGACCATGAATATCACCGGAAACACGAGCAGCAGAGGATACCTGCAGCTTTTCGCTGCCATTGATAAACACCCAAAACTTGCGAGAGGTCAGTCGAGTTATCAGGCAAAAGACAACAGGGACTATTTCTCAATTACTGTCGAATTAAAACAATAGGGAAAAGCAGGTGAATCCCGTTAGAAATCATAAATGTAAAAGAAGGTTTTTAACGGGACGAATCCTGTTTAAAATACCAAAGTTTATAATGAAAAAGGTTTTCTAACGGGATGAAAGATATTTATAAAAAACCTATTTTTTATTATGTGCTTGTGCCGATAGTGGTCGGCTTATGGCCTGTCTGGCTTTTGGGGCTGGGAATTCCGGCATCCAGAAACAACCTGCAAAAAGAAATCAACGACTACAATGAGGCCGAAAAACTTATCGGCGAAATACTCAACGACCTTGACCCGCAGAGACTCGATTATGCGAAGACCAAAAAAGGCGGCGATGCGTTCGATTATACGACCGCCATCGACCAGGTAACAAGATTCTGCAGGATTGCCCCGACTGATTACAAGCTCAGTTCCGGCCCTGCGAGAACTATGAAAGGCGGCCAGAAAAACCAGGATGCCGCCGTAACAATCGACAGAATAGATATTGAAAGGCTTGCAAAGTTTCTGTCTGTGATGCACATGCGATGGGTAAACCTGCAGTGCACAAATGTAACACTGGTAAAAATCAAGGGCGAAAAAGACACATGGAAAGCTGATGTGAGATTCATATATTATCAGTAACGATAATATTTGACTTCTGTACCAATTTTTCTTAACATATCTTTCCTATATCCAATGATTAAGATTTCACAGAGGTATTATGGCTAAAGAAAAGACAGAGCTTAAGCGACGGCCGTTTGTGTTAATTATTCGCGACGGCTGGGGATATAACCCTAATCCCGCCCAAGACACATATAACGCAATAAAGCAGGCTCATACGCCCACTGACGATATGCTGATGAGCGAGTATCCGAATTGTCTTATCCATACGAGCGGTGAAGATGTCGGTCTGCCGGCAGGTACTATGGGAAACAGCGAAGTCGGGCATCAGAACCTCGGGGCAGGAAGAATCGTTGACCAGGAATCCGTAAGAATCAGCAAGGCTGTTCGCGACGGCTCTTTCTTTGAAAATCAGGAGTTCATCAGATTGATAAACTATATCAAAGAGCATAACAGCAAGCTGCATCTTCTCGGCCTGTGCAGCGATATCGGCGTGCACTCGTTTCTGGAACATCTCTACGGCCTGCTTGAGCTTGCAAAGAGAAATAACCTTACCAGGGTTTATCTTCACGCCTTTACCGACGGCAGAGATTCTCCGCCGGACAGCGGCAGGGGCTATCTGCAGCAAATCGAGGATAAAATGGCGCAAATCGGAGTCGGTAAAATCGCTACCGTTATGGGGCGGTTCTACGCAATGGACAGAGACAGCCGATGGGACAGGGTGCAAAGAGCTTACGATTGTATGACGCTGTGCAAAGGCAACAAGGCAAAAAGCGCAGCAGAAGCCATCGAGCAAAGCTACGAGAAAAAGGTGACCGATGAGTTTGTCGAGCCGGTCTGCATCCTTGATGAAAACAACCAGCCGAGGGCAAAAGTAGAGGACGGCGACGGCATTATCTTTTTCAATTTCCGCGGCGACAGGCCCAGAGAAATCACGCGTGCATTCGTCGATGATACGTTTGCAGGATTTGTCAGAACCGCAAGGCCGAAGGTTTATTATCTGTGTATGACGGAATATGACGCGACAATTCCCGCACCGGTGGTGTTTCCAAAGCCGCCGAAAATGAAAAATGTCGCGGCAGCTTATTTCAGCGAGCTGGGACTTAAGCAGTTCCGCTGCGCCGAAACTGAAAAATACGCACATGTTACATTTTTCTTTAATGATTATACTGAGAAGCCATTCGGCGGCGAAGACAGGCAGATTGTTCCATCGCCAAGAGTCCGGACTTATGACTTAAAGCCGGAGATGAGCGCTTATGAGGTCTGCGATGTTGTGCTGCAAAGGCTCGAAATGAACAAATACGATGTTATTGTAATAAATTTCGCCAATCCGGATATGGTGGGTCATACCGGCATACTCGAAGCCGCAGTAAAGGCAGCAGAAACGGTTGACCAGTGCGTCGGGAAAATTCTCGACAAGATAAAACAGCTCGGCGGCGCTGCGGTTATCACGGCGGACCACGGCAACTTCGAGAAGATGCGCGACGAAAACGGCGGGCCGCATACAGCTCATACAATCGGCGATGTGCCTTTGATTATTTTTGATGAGCTTAATAAACACAGGAAACTTCGCAGCGGCGGAAGACTTGCCGACGTTATGCCGACATTGCTGGAAATGATGGAACTGCCTCAGCCAGAGGAAATGACAGGAAAAAGTTTGTTCATACATTAAAATATTTCAATCCTCCTGCCGGTGCTATAATGGGTCAGATAAAAGTACTTGACCAGAATATGGTTAATATGATTGCCGCCGGCGAGGTTATTGAGAGACCTGCCAGCGTAGTAAAAGAGCTTGTAGAAAATAGTCTCGACGCCGGTGCGACCGAAATAAATGTTTATGTAGAGGATGGGGGAATCAAACTTATCCACGTAGTCGATAACGGCTGCGGAATGGATAGCGATGACCTTGCTCTTGCATTTGAGCCGCACGCCACGAGCAAACTTAAAGTTATAGCCGATTTGCTCAATATCTCCACTATGGGCTTTCGCGGCGAAGCCCTTGCAAGTATTGCCGCTATAGCCAAAGTTGCCATAACCAGCAGATGCACAGATTCGATTGAGGCCGCCAGAATCGAAATCGACTGCGGCGTTAAAAATAACGTTCAACCCTGCAGCGGCGATACAGGCACAACAATCGAGGTGCGGAATCTATTTTACAAGATGCCTGCGAGGAAAAAATTTCTGCGGACTGCAAATACGGAAATGACTCATATCATCGAACAGTTTACAAGAATTGCTCTCGCACATACCGATATAAATATGAATTTGTTTCATAATGACAGGGAGCTTTATCGGTTGGCCGCCGGTTTGGGAGTAAGGCAGAGAATTGGAAATTTGTTTTCTGCCGAGCTTGCCCAGTCTCTGCTCGAACTGCAAAGCACCGAACGAAATCTTAAGCTCTCCGCTCTACTTTGCAGACCTCAAAGCGGCAAGGCAAATGCCAAATTCCAGTATTTTTTTCTCAACGGCAGGTTCATCCGCGATAAATTCCTCTCTGCTGCGGTCAGGGAAGCGTATCGCGGACTTATTGAGCCGGACAAATACCCGATAGTTTTCCTTTTTCTTCAAATGCCGCCTCAAAGTTTTGATGTAAACGTCCATCCGACAAAAATAGAGGTCAGATTCGACGATTCAAATCTTGTATATTCGCAGATTCTCGCTCTTGTGCGGGAAAAACTGCTGTCGTTAGACCTGGATATACAGGCAAAACTGCCGAAGAGCGGCCAGATACCGTCATCGCAGGAAAGTCAGGATATAAAACAGTCAATTACCGGCGCAATGGCGGAGTTTTTCAGCCAAAACAGGCAGGGCGCAGCCGGGCAGAGGAATTTTGACTTTTCAAAAATTGCCCAAAAAAGTGATTCTGCTGCCGGCCAGCAGAGAGAACGTTTTTACGATGAATTGCAAACAGCACCTGTGTCGCTGTATCTTCAAATTCACGACAGCTACATAATAACTCAAACTGAAGATGGGTTTTTAATTATCGACCAGCACGCCCTGCACGAGAGAATAATATATGAAGACCTGTGCAGGCGTCTTGCCTCCGATATCGGCGCGAAACTAGAATCTCAGAAACTGCTTGTACCTGAAAGTTTTGAATTGACTGACGCTGGGGCGCAGATACTTGAAGCAAACAAGGATTTGCTTCAGCGTCTCGGCATTGAACTTGAACCCTTTGGACCGGGCATCTGGGCGGTACAATCGTTTCCGAGTCTTTTAAGCGGCGTTAAACCCGTTGAATTCATTATAGATATGCTGGATGTGCTTGCCGACAGCGTAGGTAAAATAGATTCTGAAAGACTTCTGCATAAAATTCTTGATTTAGCGGCGTGCAAAACGGCTGTCAAAGCTGGACAGAAACTAAGCCATGCTGAAATCAGCAAGCTGCTGTCCGATAAAAACGCCATCCAGCGCGTCAGCCGTTGCCCGCACGGGAGACCAACCGCTATAAAATTCAGCCTTGCAGAACTGGAAAAACAATTCAAAAGAACCTGATAAGTCATTTTTACGTATTAACTTAAGAATAAAACTAAAATAGCTTGCAAACCGACTGTACCCTTAATATAGTGTTTGCTCTTAAAATGCAGGACCTTTTGGCCGATAAATGCCAAAGGTCTGCAAGAGTGGCTTATGCTTAGAAAAATTATTAACTGGCGAAAACAGGTAATGAAAAAGAAAGACGACATAAAGAAGAAATCAGCTCAAAGCAAGGATTCGAAAAAGCCGGCTTTGAAGAAGAGGCCTGCGCCGATATATACGAAGACAAGCGAATATCTCAGCGACCAGGAGGTTGAACACTACAAACAGCTTTTGCTTAACAAGATGCAGGAAATCGTAGGCGATGTCAATTCCATTGAGGATGAAGCCCTGAAGAAATCCAGACTTGACGCTACCGGCGACCTTTCAAGTATGCCGATACATATGGCTGACGTCGGCACCGACAATTATGAACAGGAATTTGCGCTGAACCTGCTCGACGGCGAAAGAAAACTGCTTCGTGAAATTATTGATGCTCTGCAGCGAATTGAGGAAGGCACTTATGGTATATGCGAGGTTACCAGCAGAGCGATTTCAAAGGAACGGCTCGAAGCAAGACCGTGGGCAAGATATTGCATAGAATATGCCAAGCTCGTCGAAAAAGGAATCGTCAGGGAAGGCGAACCTGCACCAGAAGGCATCGAACTGGACTGATTGACTAATATGTGTTAATTTACTGTGCTCGCTGGATTATTGCAGTGGGCTTTTTTTATTATATAATATTCAACCATGAAAAAACACTGTCCAGTATGCGGAAAAAGAGCGGCAAAACCCTCGAAAGATAAAAAGCAAAACGCCCGGATTTCAAAATTTTTTCCTTTCTGTTCAGAAAGATGCAAACTAATCGACCTGAACGCATGGTTTGAGAGTGAATATATTATTTCTACCCCCATCGAAAAGCAGAAAAAAGATAAGCCGGATGAGCCGGAAAATATGTTGAAATAAACACTTAAAGAGAGATAATGTTATGCTGGCTGTTTTGAAAGGATTATAAAATGGCAGAACAAAAGAATCTGGCTGAATGTTGCAGCGGTCTTCTGTTTTTAAATATTTTCAAGACATTTCGGATAGCGATTCAGCCCGCAAGGTTTCTGACGGCCTTTCTGGCGCTGGCGGTTATTTTCATAACCGGCTGGCTGCTGGATTTTAGCAAAACCGTCGCGGTTTCAGGTCAACTCACGCCGCGGGAACTGAGGTCATCGGCATTGACCGGCACAGCAGGCTGGCCAACCGAACTGCACTGCTTTGTCAGCGATTCGCAGCAAGTTAATAATTTCATCAGGAGCTACAAAGGCAAAACAGAAGGGCAAGGCGTTTTCAAAATCTGGTCTAATTTCTGCCTGACGCGGTTCAATCAGGCCGCCGCTTCTATTGTACTATTGAATTTCGGTAATTTTGTTGCTTGCGTAACAGAATGTGTCGCTGCCTGTATATGGGCCTTAAAATACCATACTGTTTACAGCATTATTTTTCTTTTAATCGCAATGATAATATTTTCCATAGCCGGCGGCGCCATCTGCAGAGGTGCGGCACTGCAGTTCTCAAAGGACGAAAGGCTCGGCATAACTCAATGTTTGAAGTTCTCTCTTAAAAAGTTTATATCACTTTTCTTTGCTCCGCTGGCGCCGGTAATACTGATTACTATTTTCGGAATAGGCATATTTCTGCTCGGCCTGATAACGAATATTCCATGGGCCGGGGAAATTATAATGGCCTTATTTATTATAGTAGTGCTTGTAGCGGGACTCCTGATGACCTTTGCGATTATCGGTTTGGGCGCAGGCGTCAATCTTATGTTCGGTGCAATTGTATATGAGAACTCCGACGCCTTCGATGCCGTAAGCAGGTCGTTCAGCTATGTATATGCAAGGCCATGGCGGCTGGCATTTTATTCTTTCCTTGCCGCCGTCTATGGTTCAATCAGTTATTTGTTTGTAAGGTTTTTTGCCTTAGTCCTGCTCGGCATAAGCAGATGGTTTATGTCGCTGGGCATCTGGACAAGCGGCAGCAAGGCTCAGCAGCTCAATAAGCTTGTTGCAGTCTGGCCGAAACCGGAACTCTTCAATTTCCTCGGCAACGGGCTGGAAATTTCAAAAAATGCAACTGAATCCATTGCGGCGTTTGTCGTCCATCTGGCCGTACTTGTTGTTGCAGGAATGGTTGTTGCCTTTGCCGTTAGTTTCTATTTTTCAGCCAGTACCATTATTTATTGCCTGCTGAGAAATAAAGTTGACAATACCGCTCTTGACAATATTTTCATCGAGGCTGAGCAGAACTCCCAGCAGCCACAGTAATTTTTAACGATAATTTGCGAAAATGAGTATGGTCGAAGAAAATCGAGACATTCAAAGTCCAAAAGAACCTGATGAAAAAATAAATCCGTCGGCGATGCCTGCCGGATTGCTGCGATTTCGAAAGCAGATAATAATGCTTGCGCATATCGTAGCTTTTGCATTGAGTCTGATGATGGCTTTCCTGCTCGTCAACAACATGCAGTTCCAGCAAGAATGGTTTGTTACTCAATATCTTAGGCTCCTGATATTTTTCATTATAATGAAGCTGATTGTATTCGGTTATTTCAGACAATATCAGGGCTGGTGGCGGTTTGTAGGTATTTCAGACCTTCTGTCGATAGTTAAAGCTTCTCTTGTCAGCACACTGATTCTCGTCATTTTGTGGTTCAGTCTCCTGATGTCTGAACCAATCAGAATGAAATTGCGCGAAGTTACTACTATCAGCCAGGCAATTTTCATCCTCGATATGTTTGCAACGATTGTACTTCTTGGCGGCCTGCGCATGGCTGTGCGTCTCTATCATGAAGAGTTTCTTACCGAGGCGAGCGGCAAACTGAAGAGATTCCTGATTGTAGGCGCAGGTAACGCGGGCGAAGCGCTGCTCAGAGAGCTTCACCGTATGCCGGTCGGACAGTATGATGTGGTAGGCTTTATTGATGATGACCCTGCAAAGCAGGGTATGAGCATTCACGGTATTCCTGTTCTTGGAAGGGTTGACCAGCTTCCGCAAATCTGCCAGAAGCATAATATCGAGGAAATTGCCATCGCTATGCCGAGCGCCACGGCAAAGCAGCTTAGAAAAGTGGTTCAGATTTGTGAAGGTGCAAAGGTCAGATTCAGGACCGTTCCGTCAGTTACCGACATCGCAAGCGGAAAATACCGTGTTTCACAAATTCGCGATGTCGATATCAACGACCTGCTGGGGCGGGAGACCGTCAAGCTTGACCTTGATATCATCGAGCGGTATCTAAAAGACAAGGTTATCCTCGTAACAGGAGCAGGCGGTTCCATCGGTTCGGAAATGTGCAGGCAGGCCTGCGGTTTCGAGCCGAAACTTTTGCTTCTTCTCGAGCAGGCGGAAAACGCATTGTTTTTTATCGAGAGAGAGCTGCGCAAAAGTTTCCCAAAGGTTGCTATGGAAACCCTTATATGTGATATCACCGACCAAAAAAGAGTTGAGCAGATTTTTGAAAAGTTCAAACCACAGGTTGTCATTCATGCCGCCGCTCATAAACATGTGCCTCTGATGGAAACTAATCCCGGCGAGGCGATAAAAAATAATATTGTCGGAACAAAGACAGTTGCCGATACGGCAGATAAATACGGCGCCGGCAACTTTGTAATGATAAGCACCGACAAGGCCGTAAATCCCACAAGCATTATGGGCTCTTCCAAACGCGTCGCTGAGATGTATATTCAGGACCTCAATAAGACCAGCAATACGCATTTTGTAACGGTCAGGTTTGGCAACGTTCTTGGCTCAAACGGTTCCGTTGTGCCGGTATTTAAAAGTCAGATTGCAACCGGCGGACCTGTAACCGTAACGCATCCGGAGATGAAAAGATACTTTATGACGATACCGGAAGCATCCCAGCTCGTTCTCCAGGCCGCCGCTATGGGAAAAGGAGGAGAAATATTTGTGCTCGATATGGGTGAACCCGTCAAAATCGTCGACCTTGCCAAGGAACTTATTACGCTCAGCGGCTTTCGGCCAGGCGAAGATATCGAAATAGTCTTTACCGGCATTCGGCCCGGCGAAAAACTTTTCGAAGAGTTGTCCATTAAAGGCGAAGATATGATGCCTACCCGGCATGCCAAAATCGGAATCTGGGAGAATAATATCCCTCTTACCAGAGAGCAGCTTCGCCAAATGATAGGTAATCTTATTATGACAGCGGATGTGCAGGATTATACGCAGATTGTCTCCGCAATAAAGCGGATTGTTCCTGAATACATAGGGGACAAAGTTAGTAAAAACTGATTATTGACAAGAAGCGCATAAAAAAACCCGCCCCTAAGGAGGCGGGTTTTTTTGTTATTCAGATTGCCTTATCAGCTTTGTTTCTGTTCATCGCGCGGATGAGCATTATCATAGACCTCCTTGAGTTTCTTTGTGGTAAGATGTGTATAAATTTGGGTGGTTGACAGCGACTGATGGCCCAGAAGTTCCTGAACACTCCGCAGGTCGGCGCCGTTATTAAGCATATGAGTTGCGAAGCTGTGTCTTAACGTATGCGGACTGATTGTCGGGTCCAGGCCTGCTATCTTGA
>Ga0315294_10005126_pt1 | contig 14370 bp, 10 predicted proteins | sample YL17G13_40_MG_FD_203626 | JGI IMG/M metagenome (GOLD analysis project Ga0315294, IMG submission 203626) | Sediment microbial communities from Yellowstone Lake, YNP, Wyoming, USA - YL17G13_40 | ecosystem: Environmental > Aquatic > Freshwater > Lake > Sediment | place: USA: Wyoming | collected... | reverse complement strand
CCGATGACCAGTGCTTCCCCAATCTGCCCCACCGAAAACCCAAGGTGGCGTTTTCTCATCTCAACCTCAAGAGCCGCTCGATGGCGAATGAGGTCGTCATCCGACATAGATTCCAATTCCTGAGCAGATTTCGGCTTGATTTCTGACTTCTTTCTCACAATTTCAGACTACAACATATTATTTTACGTGTCTATAATAATCTTATGACCGACGTCTTAACCAGAAAACAACGTAAATATTGCATGTCTCGTATCAGAGGCAAGGACACCGCGCCTGAAATTGCCGTTCGACGACTCGTGCATCGTCTTGGATACAGATTTCGCCTGCATAAGCAAGAACTGCCTGGGTGTCCGGATGTTGTTCTGCCCAGACATAAGAAAGTTATCTTTGTCCACGGCTGCTTCTGGCATATGCACCGATGCCGTTACGGCCGAGTCAAACCCGCCACACACACCAAATTCTGGCAGAATAAACGCCGTGGAAATGTTGAACGCGACAAACGCAATCTCAGAAAACTGCGAAGATCTGGCTGGAAAGTCCTCGTTGTATGGGAGTGCCAGACTTGCTATCTTCAGAAGCTCACCACTAAGATTAAACGATTCATCAGTTCATAAGCTCCGCTGCCGACCGGCAGGTGAGTTTTTAGTTTTGGGGCAGAAGTTCTCTGTAGCTATTTTTCTTTATTAGACGGGATTTATCCGCCTACGGCGGATTAACAAGCTTGTCTCGAGCACAGTCGAGAGGATAATCCTGTTATCCTGTCCTATTTTTTTTAGACGGGATTTACAAGATAGTCCTGTTATCCTGTCCTAATATTCGTGCCCATTCGTGTTAATTCGTGGCTATTCCTCCCAAAGTCAAGAAGTGCAAAAAAAGTGTTCAAAACATGCTCAAAACCTGTTCATTTTTGTTAATTTTTGCAAATTTTTGCAAAAAAATGCAAAAAAATGCAAATTTTTGCTAATTTTTACCCCCATTTTTTGACCAAAAACAAATAAGTCCTATAAAACCACACTTTTTACTACCGCCAACCACCCCATTTTTCAAAATTTCCCTCAAAAACCCCTATTTTCTTGATTTTTTATCTTTTTTTATCCCCTTTTTCTTCTGTTTTCTGTCTTCCGTCTTCTCTTTTTCTCTTTCATTGTCGATTCTGGCCGCAGCGGCCGCTCCGGTTTCATAGTTTATCTGTGTGGGCCAAAGGCATCTTCGATGGCTTCTTTGAGTGTCTCTGATACGGTCGGGTGTGGGAATGTGATGCGGGTGATTTTCTCGGTTGTGCCTATCAAAGCTCGCGCAAAGGCAACGAATTCGGTTACCATATCTCCCACCATTGTGATTCCCAGTATTTTATCGGTACCGTTAGCACGGACGACTCTTATCTGTCCGGAGGTCTGGTTGTGGGCTACGCTTCTGCCGTTGGCTTTGAAGAAGCCCTTTCCTACAGTGACATCGATACCTTCGCACTTACAAGCTTCTTCAGATTTTCCGACTGAGGCTACCTCGGGAAAGGTGAAGGTGACCCTCGGGATAAGGGAGTAGTCAATCATCCTTTCATCGCCGCCTGTGGCGTTGGCCGCGGCTACTTCTGCTTCGGCAAATGCGCCGTGAGCCAAAAAGGTTGTTCCGACAACATCGCCGAGGGCATATACGCCGGGGACATTGGTTTCGAGCTTGTTGTTGACCATTAGGGCGGAACCATTGGTCTGTAGTTTCAAGGTCTGGATAGTCTCTTTATCGAGGAGCGGTTTTCGGCCCACGCAAACCAGGATTTTTTCTGCCTGGATTATTTGGCCATTTTCGAGAGTTACTTTTGCGGGGGTAGATGTTTTATCAGCCGATGTGACCTTCTGGCTGGTTACAGAGTCGATACCAATTTTCTTAAATTCACGTTCGAGCAGTCGGCCAACCCATTCATCTTCTTTCGGGATTAGTCGAGAAAGCGCCTCGACAATGATGACTTTTGTTCCCATAGCGGCATAGACGCAGGCCATTTCACAGCCGATAACGCCGCCGCCGATAATTACCATTGATTTCGGTATATGAGGTATTGACAGGGCTTCTTTACTTGTGACGATGGTCTGGCCATCGAAAGGTATGTTCGGAAGCTGTATTGGTTCGGAGCCGGTTGCGATGATTATGTTGTCGGCCTGCAGGTCGATTGTCTGGCTGTCAGTTTTAACTTTGATTTTATTTGGTGTGATGACAACGGCGTGGCCCTGGAACATCTTGAGCTTATTGGCCTGAGCTGTTGCCGTCATACCTTTGCGGAAGCCGGCTACTATGGCATCTTTTCTTTCCTGGATTTTGGGCCAGTTTGGGGTGGCTGAGGTGATGTCAACTCCAACCTGCGATGCTTGCCTGGCCGATAGCAAAACCTGTGCTGAGGCGAGAAGTGCTTTTGAGGGGATACATCCCCAGTTCAGGCAGGTTCCGCCGATAAATTCTTTTTCAACTACGGCTACCGAAGCGCCTCTCTGTGCGCATCTTCGAGCGGCTCGGAAGCCGCCGGGACCGGCGCCGATTACCGCTACATCAAAACGTTCTGTCATAAGCTTAGCTCCTTTTCTGTTTTTACTGTTTTTCTATCTTTGGTGCAATGAAGTATAACCAAATTTTGTGTTGTTTCCACTGTTTTTCTTATTCTGAGCCAGCCGGAGGCAGAGCATACTTGGGCTTGCCCTGAGCCTGACAAGGGATTGTAGTTTAAGATTTTTTCTAAACTTGACAGGGCTATTTCAAACTGCGACAATCGCAGGCTGGTTACAGGGATTTTTGGGGTTCGGGCTCAATGAAGCAGGGAGTTGATTTTGATATTATTGTGATAGGGGGCGGGATTGTCGGGCTGGCGTCGGCGTATAAGATTATGCTGAACCATCAGCATATTCGAATAGCCGTGCTGGAAAAGGAAGAGAGATTGGCGGCACATCAAACAGGGCATAATTCGGGTGTTATTCATTCGGGGCTATATTATAAGCCCGGCTCAGCCAAGGCAAAGACCTGCACCAAAGGCCGAAAAGAACTTATCGCTTTTGCCGAAGAGCACAAAATCCCTTATGAGATTTGCGGCAAGATAATCGTTGCCACGGACAAAAAAGAGATCGATGGACTCGAAAAAATTTTTCGCAATGCACAGGAAAACGAAATAGAAGGCGTCCGGAAAATTGAGCCGCAGGAAATCAGTGCTATCGAGCCGTTTTGCACCGGCATCGCAGGTCTCCACGTCCCGTGCACAGGGATTATTGATTTCACGGAAGTCGCAGCCAATCTCGCCGAACTAATTCAGACTGTAGGCGATGGCAATAAGATTTTGACCTCACACAAGGTTATCGGCTTTGAAAAACATAACTCTCATACCAAAGTCCTGACCGGCAGGGTGGCTTTCACTGCGAAATATATTATCAACTGCGCCGGACTTCAGTGCGACAGGATTGCAAAGATGGATGGCGTCGAGCCGGAGATACGGATAATTCCCTTCCGCGGCGACTATTATGAATTGACAGAACAAGCAAGCTCAAAAGTTAAGAACCTGATATATCCTGTTCCCAACCCCGACTTTCCGTTTCTGGGCGTTCATTTTACGCGGACGATTGATGGCTCAGTTGAGTGTGGGCCAAATGCGGTCTTTTCATTCAAGAGGGAAGGTTATGGCAAAACCGATTTTAGCTTGATAGATTCCTGGGAGTCACTGTCTTTCCGGGGGACATGGAAATTGTTTTTCAAACACTGGAAATATGGGCTCAGCGAATACACCAGGGCCTTTTCCAAGAAACTGTTCCTTCGGCAACTGCAACGGCTCATTCCGTCGCTTCGTGCCGATGACATAAGGCCCGGCACCGCAGGCGTGCGGGCGCAGGCGGTCGGCCTAAATGGTGCGCCGATTGATGATTTTGTAATTGAAAGACGGGGAAACTCCATTCACGTTCTAAACGCCCCCTCGCCCGCCGCCACCGCATCTCTTGCCATCGGCGACCATATAAACCAACTGGCTACGGAATACTTCAAATTGAAATAGTTTGTAGCGATGATATTTTTAGAGTACACTAAAGACAATAATAGGGTCGTATAATTGATTGGCGATTATGAAAAATGTATATCAGAAAATCGATATGATGGTGAATCGGATAGTTTCCGAGTTTCATCCGCTAAAAGTAATTCTTTTTGGCTCCTACGCTTGTGGGGCGGCCAATTTTGACAGCGATGTGGATTTGCTTGTTGTTATGGACGTGAAAGGTTCCAAAAGAAAACAGGCAGCAAGGATTGACGCCTCGCTGGCTGATAGGGACATTCCATTGGACCTGATAGTCGTCACGCCACAGGAGTTTGAACAATATCGTGATATAGCAGGACATATTTTATATCCGGCAGTCAGGCAGGGCAGGATACTTTATGAACATTCGGCCTGAACAGCTTAAACTCACAAGACAATGGGTTGAGAAAGCAGAAGAAGATTTCAGAACTGCCGAGTATCTTTTGGTCTTAAAAGAAGATTGCCCTCTGAACTCCATTTGTTTTCATAGCCAGCAATGCGTAGAAAAATACATAAAAGCGCTGCTTGTGTACTGTTCGATACAATTCCCCAAAAGTCATGATGTAGTGGAGCTTTTGAATCTTGTCCCAGACAATTATCGCCCGGACCTATCAATAGATGATTTAGCGATAATCAATCGATACGCAGTTGACACTCGCTATCCACAGGACTGGGAAATAATCACACGCCAGGAAGCGGAGGAATCTGTGACGATTGCAAAAGATGTCCGGCAGAAAATCAGGAAGCTGCTCGGCAAAGATGTTACCGGTCGGTAATTTTCTGCTTGGCCATCGGCAATTATATAAATGAAATCGCTACGGAACATTTTAAGCTCTAATCGTCGTGCGTGTTACGTATTGCGATGGCGTTACGTTCGTTTTCTCTGTCATTGCGAGGCCTGTGAAGCAGGCCGTGGCAATCTCTATATATTTTGCCACGTGTTTCACATGCGGTTCTTGTCTGGATAGGGCGATAAATGAGCAGCGGTAGGGTGGGCTTTAGCCCACCAATAAGGTCTGACAGTTTGTTTGCTGTAGAAGACGCCGAGCAGGGGGCAGAGTGTAATCACATTATTAGTGTGGCGTTTGAGTCGGCAGCGGATAGGGAGTTTGATTACCTGGTGGCAGATAAGTTCTGGCCAGTAAGAATCGGTCAGCGGGTCGAAGCCCCGTTCGGGAGAAAGAACAAGCTGGAGGTTGGATTTTGTGTGGATTCGACAAGCTCACCACAAGTCGAGACGGATATTAGCCACAGAGAACCCTTCGACTTGGCTCAGGGCAGGCATGGAGAAACACAGAGAAAAGAAGAGAAAATATTTAAGCTAAAGAAAATATCCGCAGTTTTAGATAAAGAGCCGCTGTTGGATGCCCAATTGATGGAGCTGGCTCGGTGGATTAGCAGCTACTATGTTTGTCCGTTGGGCCAGGTCCTGGCGGCTATGGTGCCGGGCGCGGTGAAAAAAGGCGCAGGGGTCAGGACACAAACCTATATCTATCTTGCTGCGGCTGATGACAGGATAATCGAGCAATTGAAGGGCAAAAAGCAAAAGCAAGTTGTTACTTTCCTCGAAGAACGAAAGGTATATACTTCAAATTCGGCGTTAGACTTGCTGGAAGTTCTGGAGGCAGCCGATTGCGGCAGGGACTGTATAAAGAAATTAGCTGAAAAACAAATCATTAAAATAGGCCGCAAGACGATTCTGACGGCTTTACCCGCCATCCCCAAAGGGATGTTCATAGAGGCAGGACCGGTGGTTCTTAATGAGGACCAGTGGAAAGCGTTATCTTCTATAAATGCTCAGATAGATTCAGGGAAATTCGGCGTGACCCTTCTATATGGCGTTACTGATAGCGGCAAGACCGAGCTTTATATGAGGGCTATCGAGGCGGTTTTGCAAAAGGGTAAAGCCGCCATCATATTGCTTCCGGAGATTGCTCTGACTACCCAGACTGTCCAGCGGTTCGGTGCAAGGTTCAAGAAAATAGCTGTAATGCATTCAGGCCTGAGTTCCGCCCAGCGGAATGTGCAGTGGCAGAAAATAAAGTCCGGCGAGGCAGATGTGGTCATAGGTGCTCGTTCAGCCGTTTTTTCACCGCTGCCTAAGGTGGGGCTTATCGTTGTTGACGAAGAGCATGAGCCGAGCTACAAACAGGATACTGCGCCGCGCTATAACGGCAGAGACGTAGCGATAAAACGGGCGCAACTGGCAAATGCACATTGCATTCTGGGCAGCGCCACACCCTCATTGGAGACTCTGGCGAATTGCCATAGTAAAAAGTATTTTGAAATGGTTCGTCTGCCTAAAAGGGTGATGGACCTGCCTATGCCCGAGATGAAGCTTGTTGACCTGCGGGAAGAGCCGGTGGTGCATAATGGCGTCAATCTGATAAGCGAACTGTTAGGCGAACGGCTGAAGGAAGTCCTAGCGAAAAAAGAGCAGGCAATTTTGCTTTTGAACAGACGCGGCTACAGCAATTTTGTGTTCTGTCCATCCTGTAAATATACGCTGCACTGCCGCAACTGTGATGTGACCCTGACCTTTCACAAATCAAATGTAACTCGCAGCGACCGCATGCGGACCGTCACCGGCAAACACATAGATTATGGTTACGCATTATGTCACTATTGTCTGGCACAGACGCTTGTGCCGCAGACCTGTCCCTTGTGTGGTAAGGGTATGGCAATGATAGGGCTTGGCTCGCAAAGGTTGGAAGAAGAGCTGTCTAAAAAGTTTCCCCAGACCCGTGTTGCGAGAATCGACAGCGACTCTATGACGGGCAGAGACTACTACCGGGTTCTAAAAGACTTCAGCGACGGCCGGCTCGATATATTAGCGGGTACTCAGATGCTGGCCAAAGGCCTGCATTTTCCAAATGTCACCCTGGTGGGTATTATCAGTGCCGACACTTCGCTTTATCTACCCGATTTCCGCTCCAATGAGCGAACCTTTCAGTTAATCTCTCAGGTGGCCGGCCGGGCAGGGCGGTCCACAAAAAAGGGGATGGTTTTCGTTCAAACGTTTTTGCCGAATCAGCCTGCCATCCAGTTTGCCCTGCGTGCAGACTTCGAGGGGTTTGTCAAAGAGGAACTAAAACATCGCAAGGCCTGCAATCTGCCGCCATTTTGGCGGCTGGCGGTTATTATTATGCGCGACAGGAATTTCGATAAACTTGATATTGCTTCCAAAAGGATGCGTGAAAAGATAGATGGGATATTAGAGCAGGATGGGCTAAAGGCACTAGTTCGCGGGCCGATGCCGGCGGTAATAAGTCGAATACAACGTTTCCACAGGATGCAGATAATCATCCAGTCTCCGGAAGCGGCAATTATGCAACAACTTTTCGCCAGGTTACGGGCACAGCTGCCTGTTCGGCCCGCCGTTAAGGTCGCTATAGATGTGGACCCCGTCAATTTATTGTAGGTTGCAATTTAGTGGGGGATATGGTATATTTCAGTCTGGTGCTAATCGGGGTGTAGCTCAGCTTGGCAAGAGCGCTTGGTTCGGGACCAAGAGGTCGCTGGTTCAAGTCCAGTCACCCCGATTGATTTAATCCCTTCCACGGCAAGAGGTTATTTTTTGCGGCTTGTATTTTTCCGTGTTCTCGCAGGTGCAATTTGGTATCTAAAGCCGTCTTCAGGACAACAAGTATAACCAGCAAAGCCACCGGTGAGCCTACAGCGAAGGTGAAAAAGGCCCCCACGATAATAGCAAAATGCATTACCACCAGGCGGGGATATGGGCTGCCCATCAGCTTGTCCGGGCTGGCCAATGCGAATTCCCTTTTAAGCAAGAAATTATCAACAAATGATACGCCATGACTTAAAAAAAGCCCGGCCAAGGCGTACTTCATAGGCACCGTCATAAGTGAATACGCCTGTTTTATCACATTCAATAACAACTGTACAAAGACCAGAAAGCAAGGCCAGGTATTTCCCGAAAGAAATTCTCCTCCACTCTTTTTGAAGAGCACTAATACAAAGAGACCGTGAACAGCCATGAATCCGCCGTAGTGAATTATGAAGAACAGTATAACAAAAAGTTTTCCGAGATGTTCTGCCGGGCGAGGTACCTTTACGAATGTAATTTTGAGGATAGTGTAGAACCCAACTGCCAGATTCTCCGCCCAGTACAGAAGGACGATATAAAACGCATCCCAATCAAAAAATAGTGCGCCCCACAAGGGAATGATATTGGTTGCTATAAGAGCAAGTAACGGGATGTTAGACCAGTACTTTTTCAAAAGCCTCAGCGTTTTTGCCCAAAGAACCTAACACGAACAACCATTAGATTACGGCCAATCAGAGCTTGTGAGCTGATGGTTTCAGTCCTTTTTTGTGCCCGCCCATCCCAATTCGATTGGGACTATACTCGCCAATAAGATCGACCTTGCTTTTGGCCGGAATTTTATCTTCCATTCCCATCGCCCAGTAGCAGGCATTCACAAAAAGTCGGCGGAAACCTTCACTCTTGAAATCAAACGAGTGTCCCATCGTGGTAGTAAAAACGCGAGCAGCTTTCCCTTGTTCACCTGTATAAGTCTTCGTCCACGCCACAGGTACCAATTTCTTATTTGGGTTTGGCTTATCGTTTGGGTCCATACCCGCGAGCACCTGGCCCATAATCAATAGCTTACTGTCACCGCTTAGCGTGGTGATGCCGTAAACATCCGATTCTCCCCATATATCTTCGATGCCTTTCACAATTGGATGCTTTTCCATACCTTTAGCGACCAGCCCGCGTGTGCTTTCCATTTGGTGGGCGCCGTAGTGGTCAATCCATGTCTCACCCAGAACCTGCCGTCCATACCCTCCATCGAATTCCTTGTCGCGGAAACTGTATTTAGCATACGGACTGTCCTTGTGCTTTGTATAATTGAACGCATGTGTTGCTGTTCGTAGTCCAACGATTGGCTTACCTGAATTGGTGTAATCAATAATATATTTCATCTGTTCATCAGGAAGTTCACGGAAGCGGAGGAAAAGCACCATCAAGTCGGCGGTCTTGAGAGCTTCCAGACCAGGGATATTGTCGATAGTCTGGGGGTCGATTTCGCCGGTTTCTTTGTTGATGGCAAACAGCACCGTGCATTTGAAGCCGTGGTGCACAGCCAGAATTTTGGCGAGCATAGGCATTGAATCTTCCGAGCGGTATTCCTCATCACCGGTAACAAAAACAATGTGCTTACCCTTGCCCGGCCCTTCGCCGCCTTCGAAGACAACCCAGGGTTCGGCGCTCACCCGCCCGCACAGCAGGCAGCTCAGCCCCGCCAAAACCAGCATCCAAAACTTAATTGTATGTCTCATCTTGTTCATTTTTATATCCTTTCAGCATAGAGTAATCGTTGCATTCGACGAACCATTAGTTGTGTTAATGTAGCAAAGTCTGTTTTATTTTTCAACCCTATTTTAGTGAGGTCAATTACCTGAGAAAGTTTATTTGGGCCGATTTAGAGAAGAATTAAGTTTTCCGGTTCAATAGTACCCCACCCAAGCCGAGCAAGGCGTTGGGCGAGCGGTTCCGTATTCGAAGTTCACATTAGTATTGGTGCAGGTTAGCTTGAGGTTGGTAAAACCCAGGTTGACGAAATAGTCCGCCTTCAAGACGTTCACCAGGGTAGCGTGGTTAGCTGGAGGTAGTCAAGGTTAATGGCTGTACTATTGCTGCTGCTGAAATAGAGGACAACCTGGTGAACGCCAGCTTTGAGCCGCACAACAAGCGGCACAGTGGCCCAGGTGTCCCAGTTGGCCAGCGGCGGGAACGAAATGTTGCCCGCATAATCACCATCAACAAATACCTGGCGGGTGGCGGTCGCACCGGTGGCATTGGCATAGCGGAACCGGAAAGAATAGTTATTATCTGTCGGCACGAGGATGACAAACGAAACGCTATCGTTTACGTTGGCGAAGTGGTCCACGAAGCCGGTGCCGGAGTAGCCGCTGTGGTTGGTATTGACAGATACGCTGGACTTGACGGCGTCTTCGGCCTCGTAGATATTGGCAGGTGGAGGCGTGAGCGAGCGTTCAAAGTAAATTATGTCCCAGTAAGCCAGACTCGGTACCGTGAAGGAGATGAAATTGCCCTGAGCATCGAAGCCGGTGAAGTAAGGAAGCAGCCGCATTACGCCGTGGTTTAAATCAGGCGAGGCGAAATAGACTCCGCTGACGTTGGCGTCGGGGCCAAGTCGATACTTCACGGATAGATTAGTCAGAAGAGGCGGTGTGTTGGCGATGTTGCGCCATTGGTCGTCGTTGCCGAGCAGGTTGATTAAATGCAGCACTTCAAATTCACTAGTGTGCCGGCTGAGAAACCATATCGTGTTGCCGGTAGCATTACCGGAAAGTGGTTGGCCGGTGATGGAAATCCATTGTAACCCGGTGTCACCTAACCCTAATTCAGGTGCGAACAGCAACATCTCGTAAGCTGTGATGAAATCGTAGTAGTCCTTCATTACGGATTTAAGGTCGGCGGACATTTGCTTGGAACGGTTTGGGAAAAATTCGTTGCCGAGCATCTGGTCGCCGTCACCCAGTTCGATATGGAAGGCACCGCTGGCGAAGAATGCTGCGTCAGCTAACCGTACGCTGTCATCATCGAAGTATCCGCCAGTGTCCTCATAACGGTTGATGTAGGCAGCGAGCACCATCGCCTTGCCGCCAGACTCGGCGCGGGATTTTTTCACGAAATTGTGGACACCTTCGTAGGTGCCATTACCCCATAGTTCGCTGTAGAGGAAGTCCACGCGGCTGTTGCGGACCACGTCATTAACGCCCCAGTTGTTGATGCCGCCGTCCACCATATTGAAGGTAAGCGCATCGTGCCCGGCCAGGCTGGGATACTGCCCTTCAAGGTAGTCGAGGTGGTTCTTGGAAAGGTTGAGCATCGGGGAAAAGCTGTTGCCAAGGTCCACAAAGTTGCCGTTGTAATCGTAGTAGATTCCGCCGCCAATGTTACCTAATTGGTCGAGGTGTATGCCGTCAAAATTCAAATTCAGCAGTGCATCGGCGTACTCGTTGAGCAGGTGGTTTTGCCAGTTCACCTTGGCCGGGTTGAAGACCCAAAAGTTAACGGTATCGGCAGTATGGTGGAACTGGTTTGTATGACTTTGGTCGGAAAACAGTCCCCATTGGCGACTGACACCGGAAATCTGCTCATAGCTGTCCAAACCAATATAAATCTGGAAATACGGCATAACCGCGATGTTATGGAGGTGCGCTTTGGCGACCATATCTGTCAGCACGGCATAGGAGATATGCGCGCCGCGCCAATCAATCCACGGGTCAACAATGTTCGGCGGGCTGCCCTCGATGACATTCTCGTGCCGCCACATCCAGTCGTAGAACTGCACACAGTTGATATGGTAGTCGCGCATAAGCTGGTTGAAGATATCGGTGCTGCGCTGGCTGGACTGCCCCTGGTAAAATTCCGTTATGTAGCCGTAGCGCGGGTAGCGTCGCCAATCGCTGGATACATCGAGCGCAGTGACAGCAAACGAGCCGCTTGTGAGCCATGCCTCGATAAGATAGCCATGAAAGTTGGCAAGCGGCGTGGGCCAGGTGAATGTGCAGATGGCCGTGGAATTCGGCGCGAGCGTTACGCCCTGCTTATCGGTGAAGACAGGATGGCCAAGGTGGCTTATGAGTAGCGTCACCACGCTGTTGAATGAACTCGCTGCCCCGTTTGTGAGTTCTACAGTGAACGTGGCCGTGTCGCCTGGACTGTAGCGCGCCTTATCTGGATAAACGCGGTTCACCGCCGCGTTCTGCCCGAGAGTTGCATCGGTCAGCCAATGAGCCGCTAAAAGCAAAAGGTCATCCCAAGTATAATTCTGGAACCAACCACCGGCCAGCAAAGCAAAGTCTTTTAAATCCACCCGGCAATCATGGTTGTAGTCGGTGGGAATCGGTGCGCAGGACAAGGCCGTACCGTAATCACTTTCTGTCGCGGGCGCAGCTATATATCCTGCTCCCGGTGCGACATTACATTCCCCATCATCATTTGGGCCCAAGGGTGCCAAACTCTCTGCGGTGGCGGATTGACTTGGTAAAATAAGACACACTGACCAAATAACAACCCACCTCAAACTTCTTTTCATTTTCGCAATCACTCCTTTAGAAGTGTTTATGATATATTATTATACCATAAAACGTATCACCGCGTCAATCGATTATGGAAAATGAGAACTTTGAAGTCAAAGTCATAGACAACTGAGCTGTGCGTCTTGGATTAAATCGGTCCAGCAGAGGACCTGTAGCAGTACAACCTACCATGTAGGGCACAAAAGCAAGTGAAGCATGTAAGCCCAGGTCTTTGTCTGTGCCGCCGAGGAAGGCAATGACAAATGGCAGGGAAACCATGTAAATGCCGCCATAGCAGAGACCTTTTTGATTGAAAGAATATTGACATTGGTTGTGACCTGACCGAAGAAGGACCAGATTCCTTTATTCCACCATCACCCTGCATAGGTTAAGCGGGAGGGCTTACCCTGTTTTCCCAAAGCGGCTCTGGGGTTTTCAAAAATTGCTTTTTTATTGGCCCGGACCATCCAACTAATTATTCTACAGCGGGAGCCAACTCTTTTTTCTCTACCTTCTTGAGCGGTGAGGTCCACAAATAAATCTTGTGTTCGACATTGTTTTCACTGGAAGTGATTTCAACAACCTTGTCTGGCTCGACTCCTTCCATATCGAAGTCGTGCGAGACAATCCGCGAGCCGGGCTTGAGCTTCTCCAATTGCGGGATAAGCTTGACATTCAGACTCGGAAGCAGGTAGAGAGTGATTACGTTTGCCTTGCTGAGGTCGAGAGTGAATATGTCCTTCTGCTCAATTGTAACCAGGTGTCCAACGTTGTTCTTCTCCACGTTTTCCAGGGACTCTTTCACACGCTGCGGGTCTATGTCGTAACCTATGGCTTTGCAGCCGTACTTCTGGGCTGCCGTTACTACAATCCGGCCATCACCGCAACCGAGGTCGTAGAGCAAATCGTCCTTTTTGACTTCCGCTAACTCCAGCATTTTGTCCACCGCCTCTTGCGGCGTAGGGACAAAGATGACATCTGGAGTGCGGTTTTCCCTGACTTCCTCCTTTACCTCCGGGAGGGCCGGCAGGACCAGTTCACCTTCATTTTTCAAAGGCAGCTTAATTAGCCCCAAAGCTGGTGTATTCGCCGATAACTCTAATTCTGCCTTATAAGAGATTTTTGAGCCGGGCTCGACGTCTTTCAAGGATTTTAGCATATCCGCATAGTTGATTTCGTCCGACAGGGAAACTATTTCCTTGCTGTTTGGTGGCACGGTGGTTTGAAGGTCGGCGATGCCCAAAAGAAACGTATCGGTACCGCTGGTAAGGCTATAGCTTAGATTCATCAACGGTAAGCTGACCGGATAAGGGTTATCAACCTCAATGTTGAACAGTAGTGTGGCTGAGTCCGGCTTGACGTCCTGGAATTCCAGGCCCATCATTCGTGCAGTCGGTTTGGGAGGGGCTGGAACCTCTTGCTTTGTTTCACAGCCTGCGAAAAAAACTGCCACTAACGCCAAAAAAAGAATTAGATATTGTTTAACACTCATAGCTTCCACCTCTTACAAAATAGTCTAACGATTTCCATAAACGTAAACCATAACTATGTTTTAATAACAAATACCTGTATATTAAAACTTATGGCGAGTTATTGTGGTAGTGAAAACTGTAAAAATTTTTGATGGGAAACAGTGTAACTTTTTTTACGCCCAATTCCGCCTTGCATCCTTACCATTATAAGTCGGGTAATTGCAGAAAATCCGCAGGTCAGCGCAAGCTCATGCGGTTGCAATTATATTGCCGAAGTTCACAAGAATCTCTTGCAAAGTTACCCTCTTTTATGCTAAAATGACGTTTACTCGAGGTATGAAGACAGATTTTAGGAACCGTCAATGGTCTTATCGGGAGGGTGGATTATGTATAAAAAAGTACTGTTTTTAACGATTGTTTTGTCGGGCCTTTTCGGTGTAGTATCCACCGCTCCTGCACAGGAATTGTTGACGAACCCTGGTTTTGAAGAAGGCACCAATGCTATTCTCTGGGATGAGACTATCCCACCGAGCGGCCGGCAAAAATATGGCAACAGGGATTGGGCTGGTTGGAGGACAAAGAGGATACCTGTTAGGGCTTTGCGGTCGTCTATGGGCGGTGGTTCTCCTTTGGGACGCAGCGGTCGCTTTGGGGATATCGGTTCTATAAGTTTCCGCAATTTCTCGCCCAGCAGTGATTTGGTCATACTTTTGTTCTCCATAATAGTTCCAAAGATGCTAACTTCCATTGGACATTTTCATCAGACAAATCGCTGTTTTAACTTTAGGTTTT
>Ga0315294_10005125_pt1 | contig 14372 bp, 14 predicted proteins | sample YL17G13_40_MG_FD_203626 | JGI IMG/M metagenome (GOLD analysis project Ga0315294, IMG submission 203626) | Sediment microbial communities from Yellowstone Lake, YNP, Wyoming, USA - YL17G13_40 | ecosystem: Environmental > Aquatic > Freshwater > Lake > Sediment | place: USA: Wyoming | collected... | reverse complement strand
AAAGAACAGAACTCTGGAAGACCAAACCAAGGCCTTGGGAGAAAAGATCAAGGGGATAGAGGACCGCTTCAAGGGACTGGAAGAAAAGATCACAGGACTTGCTTCGAAACTGACAGAGATGGAAAAACCACCTCCAACCAAAGAGGCCCCTGCCGAAGTGAAAGGAGTCTCTACAAACGTAGGAGACTTATACAAGGATGCTTACGAGACCTTCCAGAAGGGAAATTTAGAAGGGGCACGGAGGAAATTCGAGGCATTTCTCAAACAGTACCCTAACACCGAACTCTCTGACAATGCCCAGTTTTGGATCGGAGAGACCTACTTTCTGAAAAAAGATTTTGAGAAGGCCATCTTAGAATATGAGAAAGCCATCGTCAAATATCCGGAAGGGGACAAAATACCTGCTGCTCTTTTCAAGCAAGCCCTCGCCTTCTTGGAACTCGGGGATAAGACGAATGCCAGAAACCTACTCAAACGAGTGATTGAACGATATCCCCATTCTGAACAAGCGGAAATGGCCAAGAAAAGGCTGGAAGGAATAAAATAAATTCTTGAATGTCGAAGGTGGAAAGCGGAGATTTGTGGGCTTGGTTCAGCTTCCAACGGGTTACCACTTTTGTTAAGTCCTGCCCCATGGCCGCACATGCCTTATTTGATCTCTCTGTGTCTGTGCCTCTTACATGCCTCAAGGATTTTCTTTCGGATCCGCAGGGACGACGGGGTAACCTCCACCAGTTCATCCTCTTTAATAAATTCGATGGCCTGCTCGAGGTCGAGGGTCTTCGGAGGAATAAGCTGCAGAGCTTCGTCTGAGCCTGCTGCCCTTATATTCGTCAGTTTTTTCTCCTTGGTCACGTTGACATCAAGATCATTCTCTCTTGCATTTTCGCCCACGACCGTTCCTTCATAAACTGCCGTGTTCTCTTTGATGAATAGGGTCCCCCGAGGCTGAAGGTGATAGAGCGCGTAGGTCGTCGTCTTTCCTGAGCGGTCGGCAACGAGGGCTCCGGTGGAGCGTTTGGTGATCGGTCCATTCCATGGGGCGTACCCATCGAAGAGATGGTTAAAGAGCCCCGTTCCTCTCGTATCGGTGAGGAATTGAGAACGAAAACCGATCAACCCTCTGGAGGGAATCCTGAATTCCAGCCGGACTCGGCCATGGCCATGATTGTTCATTTTCTCGATCCTGCCTTTCCGAATCCCAACCTGCTGGGTCACAACCCCTGTATACTCTTCCGGTACATCGATGACAAGATGTTCCATGGGTTCGTGGAGGATACCGTTGATAGATTTGGTGAGGCTTTCCGGCATGGAAACAGAAAGTTCATAACCCTCTCTCCGGATCATCTCGATGAGGATGGCAAGTTGCAATTCGCCCCTTCCCATGACCTTAAAGGAATCCGTATCATCAAAATCGACCTTGATGGACACGTTGTATAGAAGTTCCTTTTCAAGTCGCTCCCTGAGGTGTCTTGAAGTCACATGCCTCCCTTCCTGCCCGGCAAAAGGAGAAGTGTTCACAGAAAAGATCATGGAGATCGTTGGCTCATCGACGGCGATTCTCGGCAGAGGGGCTGAATCTTCGAGATCGGTAATCGTATCTCCGATGTTAATCCCATCGATTCCCGCAAGAGCAACGATATCGCCTGCAGAGGCTTCCTCCATCTCCACTCTTTCGAGTCCCTTAAATCCATAGAGAAAAGTGACCTTGGCCTTTCTCAATTCTCCCCCGCCGTTGGTCATGGAGACCCAGTCCCCCTTTTTGAGCGAGCCGGAGAAGACCCTTCCTATCGCCAGCCTGCCAACATAGTCGTTATAGTCGATATTGGTGACCAGTAACTTCATCGGACCTTTTCTGTCCCCTTGGGGGGATGGGACCTTGCGAAGGATGAGTTCAAACAGGGGCTGGAGGCTCTCCGCGTCATCTTCGAGATGGACTTTGGCAATGCCAAGTTTGGCATTGGTGTAAACGATAGGGAATTCGAGCTGTTCTTCTTTGGCATCGAGGTCAATGAATAGATCGTAGACCTCATTCAATACCGCCTGGATCCGCGCATCGGTCCGATCGATCTTGTTAATGACAAGAATGGGAGGCAGGCTCAGTTCAAGGGCCTTCTTGAGGACAAACCGTGTTTGCGGTAAGGGACCTTCGGAGGCATCGACCAGCAAGAGCACACCGTCCACCATGTTGAGGGTCCTCTCAACCTCCCCTCCAAAATCGGCGTGACCCGGTGTGTCAACGATATTGATTTTCACCCCCATGTACTCGATGGCCGTGTTCTTCGCCATGATGGTGATACCGCGTTCCCGTTCCAGGTCGATGCTATCCATAATCCTTTCTTGAACCGTTTCATTGGCTCGAAAGATCCCTGATTGTTTGAGCATTCCATCGATCAGGGTAGTCTTGCCATGGTCCACATGAGCGATGATAGCAATGTTCCTTAAATCTTCACGTTTCAAACTTCTTCTTCCTTCCAGTCTATGCAGATGTCGTCAATGGGCTCTGCCATTCGTCTCCCCGAATGAAATCACTTCTGTGAACTGATCGGGTTTTCTTGGATTCTGTTTTTTGGGGCTGTTTCTTGAAAGAGTGCTTGCCATTCCCTCTATCTCGGTGTCCCGAGATGTTCTGTAAGTCAGGGGAACTGCCCTGCCAAATCGGATTGATTCGATTGTTTTTCAAGAGGGCTTTCAGAGATCCCAGTTCTTTATTCGTCACGAAGGTCATGGCAGTGCCCAATCGTCCCATTCTCCCAGTTCTGCCCGTACGGTGGGTATAAGTTTCGCGATCTGCGGGATAGTCATAATTAATGACATGGCTGACGTGACTAAAGTCAAGACCGCGACCCGCCACATCGGTGGCTACCATGAGGATAATCTCATGACGTCGAAAACGGTCAAAGATGGAGGTCCGCTTCGACTGTTCCAGACCTCCGTGGATATATTCAAGAGAGTCAAACTTTCCCTGAAGGTCTCTCAGAAGTTTCTGTCCGTGATGCCGGGAGTTACAAAAGATAATGGCCTGGGAAATCCTCTCCGCTTTGAGATACTCCATCAGAGCATGCAGCCGATTGCGCCAACCCACAAAACGAAAATGATGAGCGAGGCTTTGGGGAGATATCTGTTCCTTATTCAATTCGACCCGTACGGGGTTTTTTAAGTAGATTCCGATGAGCCTATTAATTTCGTTGGGCAGGGTGGCTGCAAAGAGCAGCGTCTGATGATCATGAATGAGACAGGACAGGATGAAGTCAACGTCTTCAAGGAAACCCATCTTCAGCATCTCGTCTGCTTCATCCATGGCCAGGATGCGAACCTGAGAGAGGTCAATCAAGGTGCTATTGTAAAGAAAATCAATCAATCTTCCGGGGGTAGCGACAAGAACATGAACTCCATCTCTTAATTTCGCTTTTTGAACCTCCATCGAGACACCACCGAAAATCGCAAAAGGGATGACCTCTGCGTAGCGAGCAATGTTGTTGATCTCCTCCACATATTGAAGGGCCAGCTCGCGGGTGGGAACGAGGATCAGAGCTTGGATCGCCTTGACAGAGGGATCGATCATCTGGACCAGCGGAACCCCACAAGCCCCTGTCTTGCCGGAACCTGTCTCTGCTCTGGCCAGGAGATCCCTGCCGCTTAGGATTGCCTCAAACGTTTTTCCTTGTATGGGCGTCAGCTCCTTGTATCCCATCTCGTCGAGGGCCGTCAGGATCCCGGGCTTCAAATGCAATTCTGAAAATAACATGATGACTCCTTAACAACTTACGGTAAAATAACCCTTTTGTTTCTTACCAAACCGATAATTTCCTTGATCATCAAACCACGCAACGCAGGAGGAGTGATTCAATCATGAGGAAAGGGGTTGGGAAATTCTAAATTCATTCTAACACAATGATTGTTGAAAAGAAAGATCACCGCCAAAAAAAAGCGGGCCGGCTAAAATACGGCATTCGGATACTCGACTCCAATATTATTTCTAACCGGAAACCTCCCCAGGGTAGACTATTTTGGGGAATATGGAATTTTCAGAAGGGACGACTTGAGGGATATCGTACGGCATTAAACTCTTGACATTCATTGTAGGACAGTGTAATATAATGAAGGACAATACAGAAGGGAGGTTTTTATGGCGGGTGTTCAGAAAAGCTTACGTCTCCCACCGGAGACCACGAAGGAAATTGAGCAAATGGCGAAAGAGACAGGGCAGGATTTCTCAAACGTGACCAAGGATCTCTTGCAGGAGGCCATTAAGATGAGGCGTTGCCCCGGAATATTATTTGCCGAGGGGACAAGCGGAAGAAGAGCCCGAGTGGCGGGCACAGGAATTGAAGTTTGGGAAGTAATTGCCGTTTACAAAAGCGTGAAAGGGGATTTCAAAAGGCTGCAAAAGGCGTATCATTGGCTATCCGGGGAGCAGCTCAAGGCAGCCCTTGGATATTATATGATCTATCCCCAGGAAATTGACCGACTCATTGAGCAGAATGAGCGGTGGAATGATGAGAAGGTTCGAGACCGTTATCCCTTTGTGAGGTCGTCCTCGTGAAATTTTACCTGGATGAAGATCTCAGTCCTAAGATTGCAGAAATACTAAGAAAAAGTGGAATTGACGCACTCAGTGCTCATGAGGCGGGGATGTGTGAGGTATCGGATCAAAGGCAACTCGACTTTGCAGCCGCAGAGAAAAGATGTTTGGTAACCAGAAATAGGGACGATTTTATTAGGCTCACGGTTCAATTCTTCAATGACCAACGCCCCCATCGCGGAGTGCTCATCGTTCCTTACACTCTCCCGGGGGACCAATTTTCACGAATAGCCAGCCTGATTAAGAAATTCTCCTCCCTTCATCAAAAAGGATTGGCTCCTTATTCCGTTGCGTTTCTCCCAATAAAATAGTGGTGTTTTAAGGTTTAATAAAAAAAGCTAACCTTGCGGTTAGCTTTTCCCTTTACTTTTTTCTTTAGAGGCCCGCTTTTGCTTTTCCGTAACTCCGGCGGGTTTCTAAAATCCTTGGGGGATCGGCTTTAGGCTCACTCCCTACTTATATTAAATCTCCGTTCATCTTCAAATACCTCATTACCGATACCTCCATGTTTCTATCCCTCGCTACGTTGAATCCGATACACACAATTTCGTCACATTTTCCGAATTTTGTTCCGACGGCTATGTTCTTCTATATACTTCTGCCAACCATCTGGATTGCAGACATAAATATCCAAGCCAGAGACCTTTTTCGTATATCCTGTTACAGTAAGCGGACTCAGAAGGTAGTTCTTCCCACGGGGGTAGAACGACCTGAACACCTTCATCGCTGTGGGATCAAACTGCATCGGATCCCACTTGCATTCAATGGCATCGATCTCCTCGCGACTCCGAGTGATTACAAAGTCAATCTCTCGTCCAGCCGTGTCTCGCCAATATTGAATCCTCCATTCATGCGCATGTGCTTCCAAATATTCCAACACTAGGTGTTCCCATAACACCCCATAGTCATCAGGACGCAGTGGGTCCCAGCCTCGGCAAAAGCTTACAAACCCGGTATCGAATGCATAGGCTTTTGGTGTTTTAATGATCTCTTTCTGGCCGCCTCCATGAAATGGCCGTAATAACGTTACAGTGTGCGTAGCTTCCAATGCCCGCAAATGATTTTCAACGGTGGGCCGGCTGATCCCAAGTGCACTAGCAGTTCGCGTCGTTTCCAGTAGGCCCCCACTCTGTTTCATGACGTACTCAAACAGAGTATTGAACTTGTCAGGGTCACGGAAGGCAAAAAGTCGTTGGATGTCACGAGCAAAAAAAGAATCCATCCATTCTCGGTAAAAGCCCACTAACTTGGCTTCAGATAAGAGGGCCTCTGGCAATCCACCGTGGTAGAGCCGCTTGAGGAGCGGTGTGTTTTGGAAGGGCAGAAGCTCATCCCAGAGAACCGGCGTCAGGTGAATAAGACGCTTCCGTCCTGTCAGGGTATCCCGGAATTTCCTGCTTGCAGCGAGTGTCGACGATCCTGTAGCAAGAATCTTGAGGTGTGAAAATAGATCGGCACCAATTTTAAGTAGTCTGCTCGGGTCTTTGAGCTGATGAATTTCATCAAAGATCACGATTGGACGGGTACAATTATGATAGAACACCTCTGGGTTGGCCACCATGTCTGCCACAACTGGCAAGTCGCAGTTGAGATAATGGACCTGGTCGTTACCAAGACTTTGCGCCAACGTAGTTTTTCCTGATCGGCGTACTCCGGCGAGCCAAACGACCGGTGCTTCGCGCCATGCTTCCTCAATGCGCTGCAACCAAAAGGGTCTCTTTATCATGTAAGTATACTTTACATATTATCCGATTAAATGTCAAGTATGATTACTACCCAACTATTGATTGGGCTACCAGGTTAAAACGTGCTGGTCGAGGGTTATCTCAGAGGGTAGAGTAAACCCCGTTAGAAGAGCTTCGCCCTTCTAACGAGACGGCTCACACGGAGCATTAAACCCCGTGTTCGCTTCAAACGGAATTTATCTTCATCCCCGCCGCAAGCAGCGGGGCTTTCTAACGGGGTAAAGAGATGGCGTAGTGGTGTAACCCTATCTCCGGTTCCCTTCATTAAACCGTAAAACCTTACGTTCAGTTTTCTCCCACCAAGACAGGAGTTTCCGATCATCTTCAAATACCTCATTACTGATGCCCCACTATTTTGCCTCAACTGCCAAGTTGTTTCAGAACCTACGTTCCGTCCCTCCTGGTCTTCCTAATCTCGGCGCACGATATGAATTAGTTCTATGCACGCTCTGCACGAATGTCCCCCTAATGCTTTACCTGTTCCCATTGCACCTCGCTTCCTCTCCTGCCTACGCGTCAAGCATCCTGTTACCAGAACACCTGTAAGGCTGGATTCCAGGCCCGTGGCTAACGGCGACCTGAGTAGGCTTCTCACCTACAAGACTACGCGGCCTTGCCAGCCCGCAACTAATGGGGGACCCCATTTTTGACCACATTTCTCCTGGAAGGCCTCTTTCGATCACGTGCTAAGTTATTGGAGTTGATTGATATCTATATGGAATTTTTCCAACAAAAAAGTTGCCAACTATTTTGTTGGAAAAACTCTTGACAAACCCATTTAGAAATGGTAAGAGGTATGGCTATAAGCCAACAAAACTGTTGCCAACATTTTTGTTGATAAATTCGTGTACCTAAGGGAGAACAAGAATGGAAGCTGGACTTAAAAACAAATATGGGCCATGGGTTAGTGGAGAAGATTTCTTCAACCGTGATATGGAGGTGCGCCGGCTGACGGAACTGATTGATGATGGGAATAATATTCTCGTCGTAGCCCCTCGTCGCGTTGGAAAAACCAGTCTGATTCGGGAGACATTTAGACGCATGGAGGAGCGAAATCGAGACTATCTCCTATTTGTTGACGTCCAGCATTGTTCCACTCCGGAAGATGTAATTGTCGCCACCTCCCTTGTAGCATGCCCATACCAAGCGCTGAAGGATAAGATTTTCAATGTATTTAGCTCATTTTGGAAACAATTTCGTGAAAACGTTGAAAGCATCGGTTCCGGCGAACTGCTGGAAATCAAATTCCGGGAAGGATTGGGTGGTGACTGGCAGGCCAAAGGCCAAAAGATCCTGGGAAATTTGGCCCAGGCTGACAGGCCTATTGCCATCTGCTTCGACGAGCTTCCCGTTATGCTTACTCGCCTCCTAAGCTGTTCAAAAGAATCGGAATATGAACCGAAACGGAATTCCGCAGATGTTTTTCTCACCTGGCTGCGCCATCTGATGGGTGAGCATCAGGATAAACTCCGATTTATTATCTGTGGCTCCATCGGCCTTGAACCGATCCTGAAGCGTCATGGCTTGAGTCATACCATAACTCAACTCAGAGCATTTCCCCTTCAACCATGGAGCCATGAAACCGCTGAAGCTTGCCTTAATGCCTTGGCACTTAGGTACGATCTGAAGTGGGCAAACGAAGCGCGGAGATCCTTGCTCGACCACTTAGGTTCCTACATTCCCCATCATGTTCAAATGTTTTTTGGGCACCTATACGAAGATTGCCGAAGGCGCAGTTCAAATCTTCTTTCGCCTGAAGATGTGAAGCGTGTTTACCAAACCTCGATGTTAAGCACACGAGGACATGCCGAACTGGCCGACTACGAAGAACGCCTACTTCGTGTGCTTGAACGGGATTCTGTAACGCTGGCTCTGGATCTGTTGACCGAGACCGCTGTTGTCGGTGTACTTGAACCCCAGACTGCACGTCTTTTGGCACAAAGTTTACTGTTGAAGAATTCAGATGCAGTTCTTCGGGAAGTTCTCGATATCCTCCAACATGACGGGTATCTTGAATGGGATGAGCATAAGCAAGTGTGGCTATTTGTCTCCTTCCTTGTGAAAGACTGGTGGAAAAAACGTTTCTCCCAAAGTTACGTACTGCCACAAGAAAGGAGGTGATACAAATGGCTCTGCCTCGACTGATCAAACACAACCCGTTTTTTTTAAGTGAAGAGGAACTCGTTTCATCTTTCGCGGTAAGGCAAGCTGAATTGAATCTCCTCCTCGATATAATTCGGGAAAACACAGGTTCAGTAAATCAGCATGTCATTATCATAGGGCCTCGCGGCATTGGGAAGACCATGCTCGTACTCAGGTTGGCCCTCGCAGTAAGACAGGACGAGTCTCTGAGCCGGAGTTGGTACCCGGTGGTTCTACCCGAGGAGATCTATGATGTAGCCAGCGAGGGTGAAGTTTGGCTGCGTGTTCTTGAACGTATCTCTGTACAAGAAAGGGAAGCGGGTAGGGATTACAATCGCTGGCTGCAGAGCTACGAATCCTTACGAGGGGAGCGCGAGGAACAGAGGCTAAGGGTTAAGGCTCTGGCGACTATGTCCGAATTTGCCGGGGAGCGTAATACCAGGCTTATGGTCATCATAGAGAACCTGCAGATGGTATTAGGCGAGCAGTCGGGTTCTGATGCCGCCTGGGATTTCCGGCGTACACTCCTGAACAACTCAGAAATTATGATTATTGCAACCGCCACCACGCGCTTCAAAGAAATCATGAATGCCGAGAAGGCTAATTTTGAACTTTTTCGGGAGATCACTCTGACTCCTCTCTCTACCGAGGATTGCCGCGTTTTGTGGCGGCTCATTACTGGCGAAGACTTGGTCAATGACCGCATTCGTCCAATGGAGGTTTTAACGGGCGGCAGCCCGAGACTTCTTGCTATCCTAGCAGAATTTTCAAAAGGAAAAGCCTTGACTGAACTCATGGACGATCTGGTTATACTCATCGATGATCATACTACCTATTTCAAGGCCAATGTGGAAGCTTTGCCCTCCTTGGAGCGTCGGATTTTTGTAACGTTAGCGGAAATATGGGAGCCAGCAGAGGCGCGGCAAGTTGCCCGACGCTGTCGTTTGGAGGTCAATAAAACCAGCGCCTTACTGAAAAGGCTCGTTGAAAGGGGCGCTGTCGTAGAGGCGGGAAAGGTGGGGCGAAAGAACCTCTACCAGGTATCAGAGCGCTTGTACAACATCTACCATCTCATGCGTTTATCAGGAATCGAAACAGATCGGGTTAGAGCCCTCGTTCGATTCATGATTCCCATGTATGGGCAAGAGCGCGTTGCTCATGCCTTAGCCGCCGAGGCCTGCCGCCATGAGGGTGAGCGCCGCAAAGCCTGGATTGATGGTTACCGGGAAATACTTTCCGTGTGCATGGGGGAAAGCCTTGAGCGCCTTCGTCAAGCTACTCCTGAATCCTTTCTTGTGTTGCCAGAGACTGCCGATATCGCCCGCACATTTATTACGGTTCCGTCCGATCGTAAGGTGAAGCAGCAGGAGCAGGAGATCAAAATTTTGCACGATGAAGCAGTCGAGGCTTACAAGAAGGGCGATTTTCAAAGTGCCATAAATCAATTAGACCTCTTGCTTTCTCGCTTTTGGAATAAAGATGATCCCGCCTTACGCAAGCGGGTGACCTGGGCGCTTTCCATCAAAGTGGCTGCGCTTATATCCCTTGACCGGAGCGAGGAGGCGATTGCGGTTTTTGACGACTTGATCCATCGTTTTGGTGATTCCGATGCCGGGGTGCTTGTCGGCAAGGGCGCCGTACTTGAATACCTTGGCCGGAAGGAGGAGGCGATTACGATTTATGACGACTCGATTCGTCATTTTGGCGATTCCGATGCCCCCGCCTTACGAGCGCCGATTGCCGCGGCGCTTGTCCGCAAGGGGTTTGCACTTTCCTCCCTTGAGCGTAGGGAGGAAGCGATTGCGGTTTGGGACGAATCGATCCGTCGTTTAAGCGGGGCTGATGAGCCTGCTTTGCGCGAGCTGATTGCCCAAGCGCTTGTCGGCAAGGGCGCCGTACTTGACTCCCTTGGCCGGAGGGAGGAGGCGATTACGGTTTATGACGACTTGATCCGTCGTTTTTGCGATGCTGATGACCCCGCCTTGCGCGAGCAGGTGGCCTGGGCGCTCAACGGCCGGGCATGGTCGGTTTATGCGAAGAAAAATAATTTGATGGTTGATCAAGCTATCCTCGATGCAAAAAAAGCCATTGAAATCGATCCCAAAAGTGTCTATCGCCATACCTTGGCGAGTCTGTTCGGTCTGGCATCACGATGGGAAGACGCTTTTACTCAGGCCCGGTTCTTCGCTAATGATGATCTCATCTTAAGGCATTCGCCTGATGACGTTATTGAATTTCTTGTTTATGCCGCTTCGTCAGGCAAAGCCGAGGAAGCCTTGCGGGCAATCAAAGGCACAAAAGCCGAGTCGGCAATGGAGCCCTTGGTAGTTGCGCTAAAGATGGCCGCTGGCAATCCTTTTCGGGCTCCGCAGGAGGTGGTCGAGGTGGCCAAAGATGTCCTTAAAAGAATCGAGGAACAAGCAAAGATGTTAGAAAGAAAATCCGATTAAAACCGAAAGTGGATAACCAACGATTAATTATGATAACCATGCATCGGTTATTCAGCTTAAATGGCTCCGGTGTTCTTAAGTACATAGGTGGGAACGCTTTGTCTCATCCACCTGAAACCTCCTGTTCTGAGGTAAGAGAATAAGGGGTCCATGCAGAACGTGCTTGATGATTGCCCATCTTGTAATGGAGATGGATGTGATTCCATAGAAAGATCCGAGTTCGGAAAGCCCTGTTCATAAAAAATGCAATAGCAGATCGCAAGAAATCAAAAAAAGAGACTTCCGAATCATTCGTATACCGTGAAGAATTTTGGTCCATGGAAGTGAATCATATGGGCGGGATTCACTTCCACCCAGACTTCCGTTTCCCATGCAATGTTATCGATATGCCTCTTAAATTCCCGAAAATCTGGAAAAGTACTGATGTAAACTTTTCTTTCCCTGCATCCTGCAAACACCTTCTCCAGTTCAATCTGTCTTTTTGGAGAAAGCGGGCCGTGTGATGTAACCGCCTCTATCAGGAAAAGGAGATTCTTTGATTCATCATAGAGCACAACATCTGGCAACTTATCGTGCTCAGTAATTAGAATGTTAAGCTTTTTGAGGACTGCCTCATCCTTATGGAGCAGCTTCCTTGCTGCATCTCCGAGGGGCGCAATAAGAGGGCACATCTTCATATGTCAGCAATTATTTTCTTAACTACTCTTTCTAACTGCCCATCTGACATAAGTGTTTCTGCCCCCGCTTAACCATACCTGAACCAGTCATCCCCCCATCTTACGCTTCTTTCCATGGATTGATAATCGTCACTCCCGTATGCTGAAAATCATGCTCATTTCGAGTGACAAGACGATAATTCCCCTGAAGTGCGATCGCAGCGATGAGGGAGTCAATCGCTGTGATCCGTCTCCCTTCGTTTTCTAACCGCCCAGTGAGTTCTCCCCAGATCAACATGACTTCTGTCGTGATTTTAAGAATTCTTCCTTGGAATCGGAGCAACAAATCCGCTTCGAGCCATTCTTTGACCTTATCTCTTCGTTTCGAAGGGGAAAGTTTTTCGATACGTTTCCGTATCTCACCAATCGTAATGACACTCAGGTACACCGTGTTTGGGTCAAGACGATCGAGCCATTCTACAACTTTCTTGTCTGGTTGCTTCGAAATGAGTTCAGAGATAACATGGGTGTCAAGAGGGGAACGGAAGAAGGGGGCGTGCCCTCTTCCATTGTCCCAGATTATGACGTAATTACCAATCCGTTGACTGATCTCATTCCATTGACCCCTCTCTGTTTTTTCTTGACAAATCCTTTCTTTTGACTTATTATCAGCTAAAATTGATTATTCTGATTATTTTGGATTATCAGAGATACCATAAGAGGAGGCAGGAGATGTCGAAAAAGAGTGAAAAGATGACTGTGTGTTCACCCGTGACCAAGGACATGAGCTTCTGCAAGGTCGAATCGATCATTAGCGTAGATGAGCGAGGGCAAATGGTGCTTCCGAAAGAATTGAGAGAGAAGGCAAATATCCGGGCAGGCGATAAACTGGCCATTGTCAGCTGGGATAAAGGTGGAGAGATTTGCTGCATCTATTTGATAAAGGCGGAATCTCTTGCAGACCGAGTGAAGGATTTTCTCGGTCCGATGATGAGAGAGATGATCGCAAGCTAAGCAAGGAGATTTCTTATGGATGAAACAAAATGCTTTTCCTCAGAACCACAGAATAGTTGCACGAGGGACGCAGTCACCTGAACTCCTGCGCAACAGGTTCAGGTGAGCCTTCCTCGTTTAGAACAATCCTTTGTGACGGGCTCGATACTAACCCCCGTTGGCCCCATCCCCCAAGTTTCTTCCTGTTTGGTATGGGCAGATACCTTAGGAACCTTCAAAACCCGCTGGGGAATAGGCCGAATGCATTACACGATCGACCCTGGCCTTTATGCGTTCGGGAAGCCCAATGAGAAGTCTGCTGTCTTGGTCACAGCCAATTACAAGATGAGTTTTGATAAGCTTCGTCAGGCATTACCTGGCCGGGATGTCTGGATCCTAGTTCTCGATACCAAAGGCATCAATGTCTGGTGTGCTGCAGGCAAGGGCACCTTTGGCACCACGGAGCTTGTTGGTCGAATTGAATCGAGCGGTTTGGCACGAATTGTTTCACATCGGGATCTGATTCTGCCTCAGTTGTCTGGTCCAGGAGTTGCAGCCCATCACGTAAAGAAATTATCCGGATTCAAAGTGATCTACGGTCCCATCCGCTCAAAAGACTTGCCGACTTTTTTGGATTCTGGGTTTAAAGCAACCCAAGAGATGAGGCTGAAAACCTTTACGACCCGGGAGCGAATCGGACTGATCCCTATGGAACTTGTAGCAGCGTTGAAAGCAGGCCTAACTGTCATTGCCATCCTTTTCCTTCTTTCCCTCCTTGGAAAATCGGACCAGGGTTGGACGAGCGCTGTCAATCATGGCCTCTTTTCCGGGCTGGCCATCTTGACGGCAATCTTCGTTGGTGCAGTTTTAACACCTCTATTGTTACCGTGGCTCCCCGGCCGCGCCTTTTCCGTCAAGGGCCTTGGTTTAGGGCTTCTGTCTGCTGTAATCCTTCTGGCTTTTGGAAGGCCAGACCGCCTCGAAATGATGGCCTGGCTCTTTCTCATTCCTGCCCTTTCGGCTTACCTGGCTATGAATTTCACAGGAGCCTCAACTTACACTTCTCTCTCGGGAGTTAAGAAGGAAATGCGCTGGGCTTTACCCTGTCAGATAGGTGGAGGAATGATTGGTGTCGCTCTCTGGATCGGATCGCAATTCTTTCTATAAGGAGTTCTAAAATGATGGGTCAATTAGTCTATCTCAAAGATGTAGCTACCTTAAGGCTTGAACAACAAAAATGTATAGGCTGTGGCACATGTCTGCTCGTTTGTCCCCATGCCGTCTTGAGCCTGACCAATGGGAAGGTAGAGATTAGAGCCCGTGATGCCTGTATGGAATGTGGGGCCTGTGCTCGAAATTGCCCAGTAGAAGCCCTCCGTGTGAGTGCCGGGGTGGGCTGTGCCGCTGCTTTGATCAATTCCATGCTGAGACGAAAAAATTCTAACTGCTGTTGCACGACAGACTCAGAGAAAAGCTCAAGCTGCTCATCCGAACCTTCTCAGGGACCTGCCGCTCCAGGTTGTTGTTAGATGTCAGAACGATCAACTTAAAATAAAAAGGCCCACTCTGCGGACTGCAAGAATGGGCCTTCCTGTTTATTTCTATGGAATTCCGACAGGCTACCCGGCGCTTTCGGACGACATCGTCCCCCCGCCCTCCGCAGCCGTCTCCTCCCCAGTATAGCCTTCCACCCAAAGCCTCAATTCTTTATATTTCTGGAGACCAGTTCCAGCCGGAATCAGACGCCCCATGATAACATTTTCCTTCAATCCTCTTAAATAGTCTACCTTTCCGGCAACGG
>Ga0315294_10005124_pt1 | contig 14372 bp, 11 predicted proteins | sample YL17G13_40_MG_FD_203626 | JGI IMG/M metagenome (GOLD analysis project Ga0315294, IMG submission 203626) | Sediment microbial communities from Yellowstone Lake, YNP, Wyoming, USA - YL17G13_40 | ecosystem: Environmental > Aquatic > Freshwater > Lake > Sediment | place: USA: Wyoming | collected... | reverse complement strand
AAAGGGGCTATCATCATGATCTCCGCCCATCCCGACATGATCGAACCCGACCTGCTGAGCCGGCTCTCCATCAGCCACTTCTTCGCCAAGCCGCTCGACCTGACGGCTTTGAGCCGATCCATCGATTACCTGCTCAACCTTCGCGGCCAACCCGAAAAACGCGCCTAGAAGCCAATTTGGGGCCGCGTCGCCGCTTTCCTCTTTCTAAAGCGGAAAATCGTGACGCGACCCCGCGCTTTCTTAAAGTCGGCTGATGACAGTCCCCGGCCATCCGTAAAAAGGGGCTGAATCCGCGCTCATTACGGAAGCATGTAAAACGAATTTACATGGGTCTCAGCCCCTTGCCCGCTTCCATTCGCCTTTTAGCCTGATCATTGACTGAACCGCCGGTCTTCTAATTGGCATAAAAAATGCATGTTTTTTTTCAGATACTCTTTCCACTCTCTTCCTTTCAGGAGGGAGGCGTAAGGCATGAAGCCAAATCCTCTTCGGATCGCCTCCCTTCTCTTTCCTCTTGTATAAAGTCCTTGACATTTGCCTTCCATGCTAATATATTCCTAAACGTACACAATGAATAATATAAATATAGAAGTATACGTATAGGATACAAATGGACAAGACGGTTTTCACCCAGGATGAATTTCTCCTAAAAGCCGGCATATCCCGGGAAGCCCTGACCGAATGGATCAAGTGGAAGCTGGTCCGGCCGGCTGGATTCACCGAAGAGCAGGTCCCTCTCTTCTCCGACGAGACCCTGGCCCGGACGGCTCACATTCAGAAGCTGGTTGAGTTCGGCTACGGCCTGGACGAAATCCAGAAGATCCTCAAGAAGGTCGGCTTGCCCCAAAAGAAAGCAGGCAAGAAAACGGCCGTCGCGAAAGGCCGCTTTCTCACGGTCGGCGATCTGGCCGAGCGGTCGGGGGTCAGCCCGCGGACGATCAAGCACTGGGAGGACAAAGGCATCATCGAGCCCGACATGCGGACCGAGGGAGGGTTCAGGCTCTATTCCGGGGACTATGTCCATCTCTGCCGGCTCATCCGCGACCTTCAGCTCTTCGGCTATGCTCTCGAGGAGATCAAGGGTGCGTCGAGCCATTTCCGCGACCTCATGACCGTCCGGGCGGAGATGGACGCGCTGTCCAAGGCCGACGTCGAGGCGAAGCTCGAGGCGATGCTGGGGGATATTCAGGCGCTCTTTGAAAAGATGAAGCTGCTCAAAGAAGGGATCGCCCGTTGGGACAGTTTGCTCAAGAAAGAAAAAAAGGACATTCTGAACCTCAAGGCCAAGAACCAGAAGAGGATCGGGACGCCTCAAGGACAGGCCGATGCCTAAAATCGTTTTGATCGAACCGATCGCCCCGAACCTGCATATCTTTTCCCAGTTTCCCCTGCCGCGGCTGGGGACCCTCATCCTGGGGACGATGATGCAGCTTCGCGGATGGGAGGTCGAGGTCTACGTCGAGGATTTCCGGAAGCTCGATCTCGCCGCCCTCGCCTCGGCCGACCTCGTCGGGATCTCGACCATTACTTCCACGGCGCCCCGGGCGTATGCCATCGCCGACAAAGCCCGGGAGATGGGCTGGCCCGTCATCATGGGCGGTCCGCACGTGACCTATCTGGCCGAGGAGGCGTTGGAACACGCCGACTACGTCATCCGGGGCGAGGGGGAGCGGCCGCTCATGGCCTTCATCGACGCCTGGGAACGAGGAGGCGGATACGCCGACATCCCCAATTTGTCCTTTAAAAAGGACGGGCTCGTCGTGCACAACCCCCGCCTCCATCTTTCGGAGGATCTGGACTGGATCCCGTACCCTGATTTTTCCCTGCTCAAGGCCGACGTCGCCGGCCGGATGAAAATGTCCTCCATCCCCGTCCAGACGTCGCGGGGCTGTCCCTTCGACTGCTCCTTCTGCTCCGTCACCGGCATGTTCGGGAAACAATACCGTTTCCGTTCGACGGAGAACATCATCGAGGAACTTCGCCGCTACAACGACCGGAAGAACGTCGTTTTTTTCTATGATGACAATTTCGCGGCCAACCGGCAGCGGGCCAAGGCCCTCTTGGAGGCGATGATCCGCGAGCGGTTCAAATTCACCTGGACGACCCAGGTCCGGGCCGACGTCGCCCGCGATCCCGAGCTCGTCCGGCTGATGAAAAGGGCGGGCTGCCACACGCTCTACATCGGCTTCGAATCGCTCAATCCCGAGAGCCTCGAGGGGATGAAAAAGAACCAGACGGTGGCCGAGATCGCCCAGGCCGTCAAGGTCCTGCGCCGGAACCGCATCCGTATCCACGGCATGTTCGTCCTCGGATTCGACCAGGACGACTGGAAGTCGGTCAAGATGACGGTCAAGTTCGCCATCAAGTCCCGGCTGAACTCGACCCAGTTCCTCATCCTGACTCCGCTTCCGGGATCGGAATTCTATGAAAAAATGACGGCCGAGAACCGCATCCGGTTCCATGACTGGACGTTGTACGACGCGCATCACGTCGTCTTCCAGCCGGCCCGGTTTTCCCTCTTCGACCTGCAGAAGGCCCAGATGGTCTGCCACAAGAAGTTCTACTCGCTCAAGCAGATGGCCCAGAAGCTTTTCGCCGGTCAGTGGTTCGGCCTGGCCATCGCCCACTACGCCCGCAACTTGAACCGGACCTGGAAGAAGCGCAACCGGACCTTTCTCCGGGTCGTCGATCTCCTCCGGCCGAAGAAGGGAGCCCGGATCACCGTCGACTACCGGGAAGATGTCTCGCTCGAACGCTGAGCGCTCGGCTCCGGGGAAAATAATCTTTGAAATTCGCCCCCGAGTGTGATTAACTGGGTCGTTCTTTCGGACCTCAAGGAGATCACGATGAAGAAATTCCTCATCGTCGCCCTTATCGCGGCTTTCGCCGCCGCCGCCTGTTCGTCCAAAAAGGAGGCCGCCACGAAGGTCGCCGCCGGCAGTCCCGCCTACCAGCTGGCCAAGGACCTGGCCAAGGTCGTTCCCGCGCTCGATCCCGACAAGCCCGGCGTTCTCATCACCACGAAAAAATTCGATGTTACCGCCGTCGACGTCATCCGGATGTTCCAGGATTCCATGGGAACCCGCGCCGCCCAGCTCAAGGACATGGACGCGGCGCGGCTGAAGAGCGTCCTCCAGCAGGCCGCCCGCCAGCTCGGAGAACGGAAACTCCTCCTCGAGGCGGCGGCCGAGGGCAAAAAGCTCCCGACGCCCGAGGAGATCAAGGCCGCTCTCGACACCCAATACGCCCAGGCCGGAGGCGAGCAGGCCTTCCTGGAGATGCTGAAGACGAACGGCATGGCGATCGAGTTCGTCAAGCAGAGCATCACCGACGATTTGAAGATCCAGAAGTATCTGGAGGGGATCACGACCGCGGCGGGCCAGGTCACCGAAGCCGAGGTCCAGAAGGCCTACGGCGAGGACAAGACCGCCTCGGTCCGGCACATTCTTCTCCTGACCCAGGGCAAGTCCGACGCCGAAAAAGCGGAGATCCGCAAGAAGATGGAAAACGTCCTGGCCCGGGCGAAAAAGGGTGAGGATTTCGCCGCGCTGGCCAAGGAATTCACCGAGGATTCCGGTTCCAAGGACAAGGGCGGGCTCTACGAGGATTTCGAACACGGCAAGATGGTCAAGCCCTTCGAGGACGCCGCCTTCTCCGTGCCCGTCGGCGAGATCAGCGGCCTCGTCGAAACCGAGTACGGCTATCACATTCTCAAGGTCGAGGGGCGGAAGAAAGAGACCCAGCCGCTGGACCAGGTCAAAACTCAGATCGAGACCCGGATCAAAGAGCGGAAACAGACGTCGGCCTTCGCGGCCCACATGACCAAGCTGAAGGAATCGGCCAAGTTCCAGGCCGTTGTTCTCCTGCCCTGAATCCCGGAAAAGACTCCCGAACCCCGTCGAGACCGTTCCGGGGATCAGGCTTGCGGCCTGAACGAGTTCACGGCCTTGACTTAGGTCCCCGGCCGGCGATATAGTCATCCCGGAATGGGCGCTCTCTTTTTGAACCGATGGGGGGAAAGCGGCGCGACGCGTAAAAAGGGCGGATTATCCCCGCTCTAGGGAGGAATAGACATGTCGAAACAAATCTCCGCTCTTCGTCTGCGGGGGAAGGCGCTCGAAGAGATGTTCTTCCGCACGGCGGACCATGCCCTCATCGAAAAGAAGCGCCAGCTCGAAAAAGCGAAGCGCTCTCTCGCCTCGGCGGCCAAGATCTCGGGGATCTCCAGCGAAGCCGTGCTTCGCAAGCTTATCGAAATGAACGTCCAGCTCGAGGTCCTGGCGACCCTGTCCATCATTCCGCTGGTCGAAGTGGCCTGGGCGGACGGCAAGGTCGATGAGGGGGAACGGGCTGCCGTTCTCAAGGGAGCGGAGGGCTATGGACTTCTAAAAAACCAGATCGGCTTCAGCCTGCTCGAACAGTGGCTTTGCCATCGGCCGCCCGCCGGACTGCTGGAATCCTGGATCTATTACATCCGCGGCCTGTGCCCGTTGCTCAGCGGACCCGAGCGCGAAACGCTGAAAGCGGACCTGATCCAGCGGGCCAGGGCGGTCGCCGAGGCCACCGGCGGCCCCTTCGGGAAGAGATCGAAAATATCGCTCCGGGAGCATGACGTCCTCGTCAAGCTCGAAGGCGCGTTCCAGGTCTGAGATGAGCCTATTCTATTTTCCCCAGAGCTCGACCTCGGCCCGGCGGGCGGTCCGCAGCAGGCTCCGGTAGCGGAAATCGACCCTCCTCACGCGCCGGGCGCCGCCGGGAAGGTCGATGATCTGGGTGTCCCTGTTGGCCAGGAACCGGCCGCGGAACTTCGCGTCGAACTCGTCCCCGTTTTCGAAGTTGACCTTGATGTCGTAAAGCTCCAGATCGTTCATCCGGACGACGATCAGGAGCCGGCTGAGCGTCCTGGCCCCCGGAGGGATGGTGATCGTGTCATGGTCGACGGTCAAGTTCACTTGACGTTTTCCGAGGAAGTCCCAGCCGGCGGGAACGATATTCGGCGTACACGATAGAAACGACAGAAGGATGACGCTAAAAGCGATCATCTTGAAACTTTTCATGAGACCTCCTCATGGCCGTGGTGTGAAATGAAGAATATTCCGGCCTTTTTTATTTGTCAAGTCGAATACGTCCTCGGTCGGAGGAGACGGGATCGGCCGAAAAGGCTGCCTGATTTTTGGAGTTATGGATTATTTGCCCGGTTTTTAATATAATCGCCCCATTACCGATGAGGGACGGCGCACAGGAAGATTTTCCCCGGCGGAAACGTCAAAATGGTGATGTTATGGTCTGCCCTATGCCCTGTCTTATATTCCCCGCGCCGCAGCGGCGGCGGAACGATACCCTTATCCCAAAATCCACAAGGAGGCTTGGAGTGCGTAAATTTCTTCGCTTTTCTCTGCCGGCCGTGTTCGCTCTCTTCCTCGCGGGCCCCTTCTTTTCGCAGGCCCCGGTTACGGAGCCGAACCTGGCCAAAGACCTGAAATGGCGCAACGTCGGCCCGGCCAACATGACCGGCCGGATCTCGTCGTTCGACGCCCTGGACAAGGATTTCACCCAGGTGCTGGTCGGCGGCGCGTCCGGCGGCGTCTGGAAATCGGTGAACGCCGGCACGACCTGGGAGCCGATCTTCGAGAAGTACGGGACCTCCTCCATCGGCGACGTGGCCTTCTTCCAGAAGAACTCGAACATCATCTGGGTCGGCACGGGCGAGGAATGCGTCCGCAACAGCGTCGAATGGGGCGACGGCGTGTACAAATCCGTCGACGGCGGCAAGACGTTCAAGAGAATGGGCCTCGAAACGACGCAGACGATCGGCAAGGTCCTGCCCCACCCGACCGATCCCAACGTCTGCTTCGTTGCCGCGGCCGGACATCCCTGGGGCCTCACCGGCGACCGCGGCCTGTTCAAGACGGCCGACGGCGGGAAGACCTGGCAGAAGCTCGGCGGCGGCCTTCCGAACGACGGCAAGACCGGGGCCATGGACCTGGTCATGGATCCCAGGAATGCCAATGTCCTCTACGTGACGTTCTGGCAGCGTCTTCGCCAGCCTTGGCGGTTCGATTCCGGCGGACCGAACGGCGGCATCTATAAAACGACCGACGGCGGCAGGTCCTGGACGAAGCTGACGAAAGGCCTCCCGGCGGGCGACATCGGCCGCGTCGGGATCGCTATCTCCCGCAGCAATCCCCGGGTCCTCGCCGCCTGCGTCGAGCACGGCTTCCAGCCGCGGGCGACGATCGTCGAAGGCGGCGTCTCCAAGGACAATCCCGACTATAAGGATATGGCTAAGCTCGGCACCGGCATTTACCGGTCCGAGGACGGCGGCGCGTCCTGGAACTTTATGAACCGGACGAACAGCCGTCCTTTTTATTACAGCCATGTCTATATCAATCCGTTCGACGACAAGATGGTTTATCACCTCACGGCGGACCTCTCCTATTCCGAGAACGGCGGCAAAACGTTCAAGCAGATCGGCGGACTGCATCCCGACTTCCACGCGATGTGGCTCGACCCGACCAACAGGAACCGGTTCTACGTCGGGCAGGACGGCGGTGCGTCCCTGACCCACGACCACGGCAAGAGCTGGATCTTCTTCGACAACCTGTGCTTCTCCCAGTTCTATGCCGTCAGCGCCGACATGCGCGATCCGTATTACGTTTACGGCGGTCTTCAGGACAACGGCACTTGGGGCGGCCCGTCGATGAGCCGCGAGGGCGCGATCCTGACCGATTTCTGGTACAACGTGGGCGGCGGCGACGGATTCCATACCCAGAACGACCCCACTGACTGGCGGACCCTTTACGGCGAAAGCCAGGGCGGGTCGATCCAGAGGACGAACGTCGAAACGCGGGAGGGCCGGTCCATTCGGCCCAACCAGAACAACATCGTCAACTACAAGGAATTCTTCCCGACGGCGCCCGCCGCGGCCGAACAACCCGGCGGACAACCCCCGGCTCAAGGCGCCGTTCAGCCGCCGGCCCAACAAGGTCAGCGCGGCCAGGGAGGTAGGCAGGCGCAAGCTGGCCAGCCCGGCGGTCCCGGCGGCGGCCGCGGCGCGTCCCCATTCCGCTTCAATTGGAGCACGCCGATCCTCCTCTCCCCGCACAACCCGCGGACGATCTATTTCGGCGGCAACCGCGTTTTCAAGTCCATGGACCGCGGCGACCATTGGATGATCATCAGCCCCGACCTGACGACCAACGACGCGAACAAGAACAAGCCGAGCGGCGGCATCACCACCGAGAACACAGGCGCCGAGACGCACTGCACGATCATCACCATCGCCGAATCGCCGCTGACCCCGGGCCTCGTCTGGGCCGGCACGGACGACGGCAACGTCCAGATCACCCGCAACGGCGGTGTCGCCTGGACGAACGTCCGGCCCAATGTCCCCGGCGTCCCTCCGAACACCTGGGTCAGCCGGATCGAGGCCTCGCATTTTGACGAGGGCACGAGCTACCTCACCTTCGACGGCCACCGCAGCGACGATTTCAAGCCGTATGTCTTCAAAACGACGGACTACGGCGCGACCTGGACGAACATCGCCAACAACCTGCCCGATGGCGGCCCGGTCTATGTCATTCGCGAGGACCTGAAGAACAAGAACCTCCTCTTCGTCGGCACCCAGTTCTCCGTGTTCTTCTCCGCGAACGGCGGCAAGAGCTGGACGAGCCTCCTCCTCAACGCGCCGATTATGGCCTTCCACGACCTGCTCATCCATCCCCGCGACAACGACCTGATCGCCGCGACGCACAGCCGCGGCATCTGGATTCTCGACGACATCTCCGCTCTCCAGCAGGCGTCGGAGACAGTCTTGAACGGCGACGCGACGCTCTTCGAGGCCAACCGTCCGGCGACGCGCTGGCTGCGCATCGCGCGCGGCGGATACGGCCGGGGCAGTCTCTTCTTCCGCGGCGAGAACCCGCCGACGGGCGCGCTCATCCACTACTTCCTCAAAAGCAAGCCGTCCGGCCCGGCGACGATCGAAATCTCGGACATCACCGGAGTCAACAAGACGGTCTTCTCGATCGAGAACGATGAGTCCGGCATTCACCGGCTGGTCTGGGATTTGCGCTGGGATCCGCCGGCGGCGACGGTCCAGAACTCCATCACCAACGCCAAGCGGCAGCTCGAGACGGCCGGCCAGCGGGCCGAGCTGACGGCCGAGCAGAAAGCCATCCTGCAGAACGCCGTCAAGCAAATGGACGCGGCCGGAAGCAATTACCGCAAGGTGACGGAGATCCAACGGAGCGCCATGGAGTCGCTCGGTCTGGGCGGCGGCATGGGCTTCGGCGGAGGCGGCGGATTCGGCGGCCGCGGCGGCATGGGCGGCATGACCGCGGAGCCGGGCGTGTATTTGGTGAAAATGACGGTCGGCGGCAAGACGCTGACCGGAAAGATCACGGTCCGCCAGGACCCGATGCTCGAAACAAATTGAACTAAGGGGACACGTACTTCGGGGACATGTCCTTCGGGACGTGTCCCCTTTTATTATTTTCTGAGAACGCCTTGGGCCTGATAGTCCTTGAAAAGCCGGCCCCACTCGGATTCCACCAGCCACTTCTTATAGAGCTTGCTTTCCTTGAGCGGCCAGTGGATGACGTCGTGGTAGAGGAAGGAATAGAAGTTCCCAAGGTAAAGGATCGGGGGGCGGGTGAGGAGCTTCTGCAGGACGCGGGTCGGACCGAACCAGGTGACCCAGCCGGCGAACTTGTGAAAGGAAACGCCGACCTCGAAGCCCCAATTTTCCGCGGCGGCGTCAAGGTCGCCGACGATCTCGATCTCCTCCGGCCGCCCGATGCCCAGCCCCGCCTCATGAGCCAGGCGAATGTATTTGATGGACATGGGATCGAAACCCATCATTTTGGAGGCGACGGCGTCGATGGCCACCTGGTCGGCGCCGGCCAGCAGAACGTCCTTCTTCACGGGCACCATGACGCGCGGACCGGGGCCGTTCCCGGCGGTCGTCCCGTCCATGATGCAGAAGAGGCCGGGGTGGATCTCCTTCTGGATGGCCAGCAGATCGACGAGCGTCTCGTGGATGAACGTGTGGGTCTGGTGGCGTTTATGGCTCAGCAGGCCGCCGAAGGCGTTCTTCATGGCTCCCGTCGTGGTCGTATAGATATGGCATTTGGTGGTTGGCAGGTGGAGAATGTTCTTGCCCACGAAATAGTCGGGGATGGGGACGCATTCGCCGTAGATCTTCTCGAGAACAAGCATCTTGGCCTTTGGCTTGTAATCGATCCAAGTCATGTCCTCTTGGCGAAAATTGAATAGGACCTCGAGCTTATAAGCCTCGAAGATCGGCCGGTATAAGTTTAGGTCCTCACCCTTGATAGCGTTTGTGACCTCGGTCTTGTTCTGGACGCAAGAGATCTTGTCATACCCGAATTTCTTCAGGGCCAGGATCGTCCCTTCGAGCTGCCAGGGCGTCGTGTTGGCCGAGGGAAACGGGTAATGCCAGCTGATGTTGTCCTTGATGATGGTGGTTAGGCTCTTGTCCAGGGCGGCCGGCCCGCCGGCCAGCTCGAAGAGCCGGACGACGTCGTCGAGGACCGTGGAGGGTTTCGTTCGGATGACCGCGACTTTGGCTTTGCTCATCGCCATGTTCCTCTCTTGAGAGATGCGTTGATTATAACAGAAATCGAGCGCTGGTCCGCTCTTCCGGAGAAGAAATCGCGCGTCTAATCCGGAGAGGGCTTTTCCTATTGGATGTCCGGCGCCGTCTTTTCGCCCAACAGCGTCTTTTGGGAGACCGGCCGTTTGCTCTTCCGGATGGCCCAGCCAACGCAGACGAGGAGGACCACGACCAGGATGACGATCCCGATGCTCATCTTGCTGTATTTGACCAGGATCGGCGCGCCGATCAAGCTGACGAGGTTGGCCACCTTGATCATCGGATTGAGGGCCGGACCGGCCGTATCCTTGAGCGGATCGCCGACGGTGTCGCCGACGACGGCGGCCTTATGGCGCTCCGAGCCCTTGCCGGTGTTCGCGGCGATATTGCGGGGCTCGTCCTCGATGGTTTTCTTGGCGTTGTCCCAGGCCCCGCCGGCGTTGGCCATATAGACGGCCAGGAGCTGGCCGCTGAGGATGATCCCGGCCAGGAAGCCGCCCAAAGCTTCGACCTGCAGGATCATCCCTACGGCGATCGGCATCAGGACGGAGATGACGGCCAGGGGGATGAGCTCCTTTTGGGCGGCCGCGGTGGAGATTCCGACGGCGCGGGCGTAATCGGGCTTGACCGTCCCTTCCATCATCCCGGGGATGCGGAACTGGCGGCGGACCTCCTCGACGATAAGGCTGGCCGCGCGGCTGACGGCCTTGATCGAGAGAGAGCTGAACAGCCAGGGCAGAGCGCCGCCGAGCAGGAAGCCGATGAAGACCTTCGTATCGGAGATGCGGATCGCCCCGAGCTTGGCCATGCCGAGCTGCTCCTGGACTCGGCCGACGTCGGTGATGAACGTGGCGAACAGGCTGACGGCGGCGATGACCGCGGAGGCGATGGCGACTCCTTTTGTGATGGCCTTGGTCGTGTTCCCCACGGCGTCCAGGTCGGCCATGATCTGGCGGGCCTTTTTGGTCTCCTCGTCGTGGAGATCATGCCAGGCCATCTCCCCGATGCCGTTGGCGTTGTCGGAGATGGGGCCGTAGGAATCCATGGCCACATTATTACCCGTATGACTCAGCATGCCGATGCCGATCATGGCCACGGCGTAGAGGACATAGGTGGCGTTGGCCTCTCCGCCGTAGAGGGCGAGGGCGCCGATGAAGCTGATGACGACGGCTACCAGGGCCCAGACGCTCGATTCCATCCCGACCGACATACCGGAGAGGATGGTCGTCGCCGGTCCGGTCCGGGTCGAATCGACGATCTCTTTGACCGGCGTTTTTTTGGTCGAGGTGAAATACGAGGTCAGCGGGTTGAAGGCGACCGCCAGGCCCACGCCGATGGAGGTCAGCATGGCCATGCGCCAATCGTGGGCGTAGAGGATGGCCAATAAAAACGAGAACGCGATCGTGTTCACGCTCGAAACTTCGTACGACCGGAACATGGCCTCCTCGGCGTCGTGGGCCCTCAGGAACTTGATCGGGAACTTCACCCAGATGGGGACGGTGAACGTCCCCAGGATCGAGCTGATGACGCCGATGGCCCGGATGATCAAGGGGTAGACGATCCATTTGAGGCTGTGCGACGGGTCGATGGCCATGAGGGCCAGCCCCAGCATCAGCCCCGAGACGATGGTCACCTCGTAGCTCTCGAAGATGTCGGCGGCCATGCCGGCGCAATCGCCGACGTTGTCGCCGACGAGGTCGGCGATGACGGCCGCGTTCCGCGGATCGTCCTCGGGAATGTCCTTCTCGACCTTCCCGACCAGGTCCGCTCCGACGTCGGCGGCCTTGGTGTAAATGCCGCCGCCCACCCGCATGAAGAGGGCGAGCAACGTGCCGCCGAAGCCGAAACCGAGCAGGGCGTCGGGGGCGGCTTTGCCGAAGATGATGAAGATGATGGTGCCGCCGAAGAGACCCAATCCGTCGGTCAGCATGCCGGTGACCGTGCCGGCGTAGTAGGCGATGGAGAGGGCCTCGTTGAAGCTCCGGCGGGCCGCGGACGCCGAGCGGACGTTGGCCTGGATGGCCATGCGCATCCCGAGCTGGCCGACGATGAGGGAGAAGGAAGCGCCCATGATGAAGGCGATGGTTCGGCCGATAGCGATGACGATCGGCGCGCTGGCCCCGAACTCGTTGACGGCCTCCCGGCTGGCGGGGACGATGTAAACGCTTAGGAACAGGACCACCGTCAGGGCTCCGATAACGGGGAGAATGGTCTTGAGCTGCCGGTTCAGGTAGCTGTCGGCGCCGATGCGGATGGCATTCCAGACTTCCTGCATCTTGGCCGTGCCCTTGTCTTTTTTCATGACGGTCTTGCGCAACAGCCAGGCGTATAAGAGGCTGATGAAGGCGGTCAGCAGAACGCCGAGGACGGCGATCTGCTCGAAACCGCTGAGGCCGTGACGGCTGGCGAGTCCGAAGATGTTCATGGGACCTCCGTGAAGAGTTGGTGGGGATGGTATAAGGACGTCTGCCTCATGGGGCCGATTCGCCGACAACTCGCACTATCATTGAAATCAATAAGTTATCTTTTATATAGAAAATTCCGCGGACAGTCAAGAAAAATAAGGGGAAATAAGGGGTCAGAGGCCGACCTTGAATTCGGGGGACACTAACTTTAATTCAAGAGATATGGTTAGTGTCCCCCGAATTACGACCTACAATCGGTTTAGACGCCCCTCTATTTAATCTCCGCCAGGGCTTTGGCCGCTTCGGGATAGCCGGGCTTGAGTTCGAGAGCTTTCTGATAGGCGGCCTTGGCTTTGTCGGTCATCCCTTTTTTCCGATAGACCTCGCCCAGATAATATTGGGCTTCGGCGAACGGCCTTTTCGCGCCCGCCGCTTCGAAGTCCTTGATGGCGCCGTCCAGGTCTCCTCCAAAGCCGGGGGGAGCTTGAAGCCGAACCATTCCTCGTCCGAAATGGCCGTCCGCGTTTTGGGGATCCAGCTTCAGGGCCGTTTCGTATTCCTGACTCGCTCCCATCCCGTATTTGATCATATTGGCGGGATTCCCCTGGGCTAGGTTCCCCATGACATGGCCTTTCCAAGCGTGAAGATCGGCGTTGTTGGGGTTCTTTGCGAGGAGACCATCAGCCATCTCCAGGGCCTCAGGGTATTTCTTCTCGTCGAAAAGTTTCTTCACCTGCTCCAGAGAGGCGTTGGCGGGAAGCCCGGCCGGCGTTGCCCCGGCTTTGGGCGCAGCCGCGGGCGGCTTGGCCCCCATGATATCGGGCAGCAGCTTCAGGAAGACCGGAAGCATCTCCAGGATGAACGAAGGCTTTTTCTCTTCCTCCGGGAAGAGCTCGACCCTGACGTTTTCGCCTTCGATGATCAAGACGCCTTGGGGAATGGCTTTGCCGCTCATGCCGCCGCCATAAGCCATCATGGCCCCGCCGCCGCCCAGGCCGAAGGTGAGCTTGGCGAACGGGATGATCGTCGTCGTTCCGACCGTGATGGGCTCGCCGATCACGGCCCCGGATTTCAAGTGCGAAACGAGTTTGTCGAAATTCGCCAGGGGCTGTTCGAGCGGAGTTGTGGGCTGGGCATTCACAAACGAAGCCAAGGCGAAAATAGTCCCGAGTAAGACCGCAAGATGTTTTTTCGTGATCATGCTCCGCTCCTCAATTCCGGGGAATTTTGCCGACGCTGATGAACTTCGTCCCCGCCTTGGTGACCACGACGAAGCCCACCGGCCGGACCTCTCCGCTCATATAGAAGCCCTTGCCGCCCATCTCCAGGTTTTGCGGGGCACCGCCTCCTCCGCCTCCGAAGCCGACATCGATCATCAGGATCGGGATAATCGTCATATTCCCGACCTTCTTCGGTTCGCCGACGACGGTCTTCACCTGAAGACTGTTGTTCAGCCGCAGGGCCATCGCCTCAGCGAGCTGGTCCATGGGCAAGGGGCCTTTTGAGGGGGCCGGCGATTTTTTCTCCGGCGGAGTCTGGGAGAACGCCGCCGAGAGAACGAATAAGCCTAAGACCAAGACGACAAGAATGGTTTTTTTCAAGATCGTACCTCCTTCCTTACTATCTAATACGAAAATGAGAGCGAAAAGGTTTGCTTTGGGCTGGACCTGGCGATGAAGTGTATATCAAAGTGCTCTATTTTAGCCCTTTGGGACTTTTTGACGTCCCAGGAAAGCGTGTCCGGATGTATTCGGCGGCGCTCGATGAATTGAGTTTTATGCTTCCCGGGCCGCTTCGAACATAGAAATCGCCGTCCGGGTTCTCCTCGGTTTCTTTCCATTTCAGGAATACGGGTTCCGGGCTGCGCTGGCAGCTCACGAGACAGACAGTCTTTCCCTGGACGATCTGGGTTTTCGGGTCGACGCACGTGCTCGCCCGGTCTCCTAAGCTGTTTCGAACGCTCTGGGCGAGGTGCCGCATGAACTCGTCGTCATTCTCGAACTGGTCCTGCTCGATTCCCGTCACCGCGCCGTCGTCGGCAACGCCGATCAAAAGATCACCGCCGGCCGTATTTAGGAACGCGGCGATGGTCTTGAGCGCGGCCAGCGTAATTGCCCTATCATCCTTTTTGTTCTCCCGGAGATTCCAGCGTAAGGTCGCTTTGAACTCCAGGGTCTTCGATTCGCCGCGTTTGATCAATTCTTCGGCCTGGCGGTGAGCCCGCAAGTAATGGTCGAATAGAAAGTCCCTGAGCGCGTCGCCGAAAGTCCGGTCGTCGGTGATCCGTTTGTAGAGCTCGAAGTTCGAATCCACGATCTCCTGGATGACGTCCTCGACCTTATGATCGAATG
>Ga0315294_10005122_pt1 | contig 14373 bp, 7 predicted proteins | sample YL17G13_40_MG_FD_203626 | JGI IMG/M metagenome (GOLD analysis project Ga0315294, IMG submission 203626) | Sediment microbial communities from Yellowstone Lake, YNP, Wyoming, USA - YL17G13_40 | ecosystem: Environmental > Aquatic > Freshwater > Lake > Sediment | place: USA: Wyoming | collected... | reverse complement strand
GCCGCTCTGCCACCGCCTTGGCGATTTCTACCATCTGTTGGTGGGAGACGCTGAGATGGGAGACGGGCGTACGCACGTGGATGCCGGTAAAGCCGATCTCCTCCAGGATTTCCTCTGCCCGGCGATGGGCCTTGGGCCAGTCTACCCACCATCCCAGCCTGCTGGTGGGCATCTGGCCCATCAGCATGTTTTCGGTGACGGTCAGGTGAAGCACCAGGCTAAATTCCTGGTGTACGGCGCGGATTCCCAGGCGACGGGCGCGCAGCGGCGTGTCCAGTTCTACCGGCTGGCCGTCCAACAGGACGTCACCGGCATTCCGCTCTACGGCTCCGGCCAGGACCTTGACCAGCGTGGTCTTGCCGGCGCCGTTTTCCCCGACGATGGCATGCACCTCGCCCAGGGCAGCGGAAAAATCCACCCCACGCAGGGCCTGCGTCCCGTCGTAGCTCTTCCTAATTCCCCGCATCTGCAGGAAATCAGGGGTTTCCATCCATGGCCTCCTTACTCCTGCGCGAACACCGACAGGGCGTTGTGCACGAGGATGATCTTTTGCTCGGTCATCTCGTCGAGCGTGTCGAGCAGCCCCTCGCGTCCGTGGCCGCTCATCTTGATCCCACCGAACGGCAGGCTCTCTACCCGTATAGCAGAGGACCAGTTGACGATCACCCCTCCCACCTCCAGGCGGTAAGCGATGTCGAAGGCGCGGGAGATGTCCTGGGTGAATACGGCCGCCTGCAAGCCGTAGGGAGTATCGTTGGCCATCCGAATCGCCTCGTCCACGCTCTCAAAGGCTACCAGCGGCGCGACCGGCCCAAAGGTTTCCTCGCGGAACAGGGCGACCTGGGGCGGAACGTGGGTGAGGACCGTCGGCTCGATGAAGGCGGCGCGCCTGTGCCCACCGGCCCTCAGCGTGGCTCCCGCCTGGAGTGCGTCGCGGATGACCGCCTCTACCTTCTTGGCGGCCTGCTCGTTGATCAGTGGCCCCACGTCGGTATCCTCCGCCAGTTGATCCCCCACCTTGAGGGCCTGGGTTTTCTGCGTCAGGATGTCGGCGAAGCGGTCGTAGACCTGGGCATCCACGAATATGCGCTTGACCGCGCAGCAAATCTGGCCGTTCCCACGAGCCAGGCGGCCCAACACGATCGCTTCGGCCGCCTTCTCCAGATCGGCGTCCGCACAGACGATCGTGGCGTCATTGCCGCCCAACTCCAGGTGGACCCGCTTGAGATGTTGGGCAGCCAGTTGCGAAATCTGGATCCCCACCTCCGTGCTGCCGGTCACCGTGACCATCTGGATGCCGGGGCTTTTGGCCAGAAAATCCCCGATCAGCACCCCAGGGCCGGTGATCACCTGGTGCGCCGCTCTGGGTAGCCCCGCTTCCTCCATCAAGGCGGCGATCTTGAGCAGAGTCAATGGGCAGTCGCTCGGGGGCTTGACGATCACCGCGTTGCCCGCCGCCAGGGCCGCACCATCCTTGTGGGCGCACAGTTCCACGGGGTAGTTGAATGGCACAATCGCCGCCACCACGCCCAGCGGTTGGCGGATGGTGATGGCCAGGTGCCGCTCCTGGCCCGGCACGGCGTCCATGGGCACCACCCGGCCCAGGATACGCTTGGCCTCTTCGGCGAACCCGCGGTAGATGCGTATGGCAGCCCCCACTTCCTCCCGCGTTTGCTGGATGGGCTTGCCATTCTCTCGCGCCAACAATTCACTCAGCGCAGGCTTGTGGGCCTCTATCGCCTCGGCAATGCGGAACAGGAGCGCGGCACGCTTGTGGGCTGGCATCTGGCGCATGGCCTCTTTGCCCCGTTGGGCCGCCTGCAGCGCCCTCTCGGCGTCCTGCACGGTGGCCATGGGTACAGCGTCAATCACTTCCCCGGTGCCTGGGTTGCGAATCTCCCGCCGTTTGCCGTCAGAGGCTTCCACCCATTGGCTATCAATCAGCATCTTCATGGCTTCCCCTCCATCGTTAGAGAGCGCTCCGCAACGATGGAGCGCTCTGACACAGGATTTCCGTTAGCGAGGATACCCAATTCTCCTGGACACCTCCAGGGCGGCCTCTCTAATCAGTGGGCCCAGTTCCAGACTTCGCTCCTTGCTCATGCGATTCGCCGGACCCGACACGCTGATCGCTCCCACCACGTTGGTGGTGTAGTCAAAGATGGGAGCGCCAACGCAGCGCACTCCCATCTCATTCTCTTGATCGTCAATGGCAAAGCCCTGGGCGCACACCCGCTCCAGTTCTGTGCGCAGGCGTTGCGGCGAAGTGATCGTATGGGGGGTGCGCGCGGGCAGTCCCTCGCCCATGACCTCTTCCACGCGCGCGGGGGAATAGTGGGCCAGGATCGCCTTGCCCAGGGCGGTGCACACCATGGGCATGCGGGCACCGATGCGGGAGGTCATCCGGATCGCGTGGGGGCTGTCCACCTTGGCGACGTACACGACTTCGTTGGCCGAAGGCACGGCCAGGTGTACCGTCTCTTGCGTCTGCGCAGCCAGTTCGTTGAGCAGCGGCTCACTCACGTTGCGCAGGTTATGGTCGCCGAGGAAGGTGCCAGCCAGTTCGATCAGTTTCAGTCCCAGGTGAAAGCGATCCTTTTCGTCCCGCTCGACCACCGTCAGTTTCTCGAGCGTGGTCAGGTAGCGATGGGCGGTGCTCTTAGAGATGCCCAGTTGGCTGGAAATCTCCATGAGGGATGTCCCCTCTTCACCCTTGGGAGCGAGCAGGTCCAGGATGGCGAAGGCTTTCGTCACCGTGGTTGACATTCTGTGCTGGTCGTCCAACCGTCTGACTCCTGGGGCGCTCTGACGCCGGCAATGCGTCTCACGATTGCCGGGGGCGTTCTAAATTATCGAACGTCATTCTAAATTATAGCACAACGTGCGCGCCATGTCAAGTGTTGGGAGCGGTGTGCGGCCTGAACACCCAGTGCGGCGTGGGGGTGCCCACGTCGTAGGTCTGGATCACAGGGGAGGCCTTGCGGTACTGGATCTCGGCACGCTGATGAATGTCTCATCTGGTGGGGGCCGGCGGGCGATAAAGTCGCCCGCCTACGGAGCAGCGCCCGGTCAACCGGGCTTTCTAGGAAATTGGCCCCGTAAGCAGGGATGTCTCATCTAGCGGGGACCGGCGGGCGATAGAGGCTACCAGTGAGTATGCGGTATGCTATAGGGAACACGCAGACGAGTCTTCAGAAATCGGCTCCGCAACCAGGAGCGCCTGATCTGCCGGGGACCGGCGGGCGATAAAGTCGCCCGCCTACGGAGCAGCGCCCGGTGAACCGGGCTCTCAAGGGCGTCTTCAGCGCCCGCCGCTCCGTAGGCCGGACACTTTATGTCCGGCCGGGCCAGCACCTGCGTTACGGCGTTATTTTCTTAATCTTCATAACCGGGCTTGAGGGTGCCCCTTTCGGGCGAATCACGCCTGCAGTTCTTGCTCCACCTTCTCGACAATGGGCGCCACGCCCGCGGGTAACCCCTCGAGCACCGCTGCGCCGCGCAGCCCCTCCAGCAGCCGCTGCAGGGCCTTGCCCAGAGCGACGTACTCCGGCGGTCCACCCGGCCGCTGCAGCGCCTGCACGATGCCATAGGCCCGCTGCCCGGCCTGCGTTTCCCCTCGGCAGCCCTTCACGATGAGGGCCAACAGGTCTTCCAGCGAGATACTGGACTTCCCCTCATCCTCGTCCGGCTCCCCTGCGTCCAGCTGGGCTACGGCCTGGGCCAGCGCCTGCAAGATCGACGCCAGTTCCCCCGGCAGCACCGGCGGCACCGGCAGCACCGGCTGGCCAGAACCTACCGCCCGCAGGAACGGCGCGATGCTACCCAGCGGCGGCGGCGCCTGCTCCAACTGCGCCAGCGCCTCCTCTACATCCGACGGCACCCGCCCCCCCGTCGCCCGCGCCCGGTACACCGCCTGCGCCAACGCCAGTATCGCTTGTGCCAGCTTCCTGTCTCCTTGTTCCCCCGTCTCCCCGTCTCCCCGTCCCTGTCGCAGCCGCTCCAGTTCCGCCAGCTTGGCCTCATATTTGGCCTGCCAGCGGGCGGCGCCTTCCTCGTCCCCCCGCGTGCGGGCGATCTCGGCCAGGTTCCCGTAGACCTTGTAGACGTCCGGAAGGTTCAACGACTCGCGGATCTGCAGCGCTTGCCGCGTGTGCTGTTCGGCCCGCTCGAGGTCGCCGACCATCCGGTACAGGACCCCCAGTTGGGAGTACGACGCCGCCGCGTTGACCTGGTTGCCCAGTTCCAACCAGGTGGCCAGGCTCTCCTGCACCGAACCGGTGGCCTGGCGCAGGAAGGCGGCGCGCGCGGCAGGGTCCTGGGTCCGCTCGGCCCGGGTCTGGTAGAGAATGCCGACGTTCTGCGCCACGATGGCCAATTGCGCCCGGTCGTGCAACTGGAGCGCCAGTTCGCGGCTGCGGGCGTACCACGCCTCCGCCACCTCCAGTTGCCCGCGCCGCATCTCGGCGCTGGCGAGCAGGTCGCAGGTGCCCATCTCTTCACTCACATCGCCGGCCCGCTGAAAGAGGGCCATGGCCTGTTGGGAGAGTGCGACGGCGCGCTCCGGGCGGCCCAGGCGGAGTTGCAGGGTTGCCTGGTGTTGGAGTGCCATGCCCTGCAACCCCAGATCGCCGACGGCCTGGGCGGCTTGCAGCGCCTCCTCGTAGCGCGCCTCCGCCTCGGCGTAGCGCTGCTGCTCGACCAGGATGGCGGCGATCCGTTCCAGGCCGGCGGCCATCTCGCGCTCGCGCCCCAGTTCGCGATCAATGGCCAGCCCTCGCTCGGCCGCCTGCAGCGCCGCGTCGAAGCGGCCCAACTGGCGGTAGGCGTTCGCCAGGTCGCCCAGTGCGGCAGCCAGGTTGCCCCGCGCCGCCTCGCCGGGCAAACGCTCGAACGTCCCGATCGCCTGCTGCAGGGATTCCAGGGCCAAGTCGGGCCGGTGGGCTTCGACGTAGATGCGGCCCAGGTAACTGTACGACACTGCAATCTCTGAAGCTGCGCCTTGGCCCTCCGCCAGCCCCTCGGTCTGCAGGCGGGCGATCAAGTCCCGGACCTGCCGCAGCGCCTCGTCTGCCTGCCCCTGCGTGAACAGGCTCCAGGCGTGTTGGAGCATGGCGCCCCAGGCCGCCTCGTCCAGCGCGCCGCCCGCCGGCATCTGCGCCCGCACCCACTCCACCAGCCCGTCCCGCTCCCGCAACCGCCCGGCCCGTTCCAAGTAGTTACGCAGCGTCTCCGCGATCGCGGCGCCCTCCTGGCGGGCGCCGCGCGCGAAGGCGCGCACCATGGCGCCCCGCAGGTTGCCCTCCTCACGGGCCACCAGCGCCATCCCCGCCGCCGGCTGACGCCCGTGCAGCGCCTCGTCCGCCATTCTCATCACCGCCAGGTAGACGGCGACGAAACGTTCCTCCGCCCTCTCGGGGTCGGGCACCTCCTCCCGCCGCGCGGCGTAGGGCAGCGTGGGGTGGAAGCGCACGTAGGACGTGGTGAACCCCTCCACTTCCTCCACCTGCACCAGCGCCGTGGCCGCCAGTTCGTCGCGGATGGGCTGCCAGGCCTCCGGCTGCAGGTTGGCGAAAACCAGGATAGACTGCTCGAACGCCCCGCCCTCGAACCAGGCCAGGTACGGCAATACCGCCTGCGCCGCCGCACTCAGCCGTTGCCGCGGGAACTCGAGCGAGGCCAGCAGCGAGCGGTTGCGCCCCTCGTAGGCCCGCTCATCGGCGAAACGCTCCAGCAGCGCGGCATAGTCGTCGCGGATCTGGGCGGGCGTCAAGCCCTTCAGGTGCGGCGTGACCAGTTCGATGGACAGCGGGTGATCGGCCAGCATCTCCAGCAGTTCGTCCATCTCCTGCCGCTCGTAGCCGGGCCGCGCCGTCGAGATGCCCTTGAGGTCGAGCACGGCCGCCAGCAGGTACAGGCTGTCCGCCCGCGCCAGCCCCTGCAGCGGGAGTTCCTTGACGCCCGGCAGTCCCGTCTCGGCCGGGCGGCAGGTCACCAGCAGCCGCCCGGCGGGCTCTCCCCCCTCGCTCCCGGTCAGATCGCGGTACAACTGCAGCAAGCGGGCGCGCTCGTCTGCACTGAAGCCCAGGATTTCCGCGGCCGGACGCGCCGCCGCCTCCCCCGCGGCTGCGTCAGCCTGCCAGGCGGGCAGGGTGGACTCGAAGTTGTCCCACACCAAGAGCACCCGCTGGTGGTGGAAGAGGTCCACGGCCGTCCGCCACTGCTCTTCCGCCGGGCGGGCAGTGAAGCGCTCCCCTTCCAGCGCCTGGCCCAGCAACTGCACCACCTGTTCCGCGCCGGCTTTGAACTCGAACGTGCAAAAGACCGCCGCCTCGAAGCGGCGCGTGCGCAGCCACCAGGCGGCCGCCTCGCGCGCCAGCGCCGTCTTGCCCATGCCCCCCATCCCCGTCAGCACGACGGCCGGGTGGCGCCGGAAGGCACGCTCCAACTCGAGCAACTCCAGCGCCCGCCCGTGAAAGCGGTACATGGGGGGAGGGGGGAAGTGGTAGAGGCGCTTACCCTCACCCCCGACCTCTCTCCCTGCAAGGGAGAGGGGAGATTCCTCCCTCTCCCCTGCGGGGAGACGGCTGGGGCGAGGGGCGATCAACACCGGGTCCACCCCCACCTGGTACAGTTGCGGGATGAACCAGTCTTGCAGGTCAATCGTCGCCGCCTCCGGTCCCCGGTGCAGCCAGCGCTTGGGGTCGGCGCGCAGCGCCACGCGCCCCTCCTCCAGCGCCTGGCCCACCGTCTGCCCCGCGCACAACTCCCGGTAGAAGCGCTCCATCAGCAAGGTCACCGCCCGCAAGTGGACGGCGTGGCTAAAGGCCACCACGCTGCCTACCCCGCTCTGCAACAGCGCCGGCGCCACCGAGCCGAACGCCGGCCGCTCCGACAGGCTGGCTGTGCGGCAGGCCTCCAGCACCACCAGCGGCACGTCCAGCCGCGTCAGCAGGTCCCCCAGGTCCGGCCCGGCCACCAGGTTCGTCTTGCCTTCGGCGTCCTCGAAGCACAGCGCGCCGATGCCCGTCAGCGGCAGGTAGGTGCCGTGCCCGTCGAAGTGCACGATGTGGTAGGGCTGGCGGGCCTTGCGCGCATCCGAGATCATCTCCTCCAGTCGCGGCAAGGTGGGCGGGTCGCAGAAGCCAATCTCCACCTGCCCGGGCAGCGCGTCGAGCGCGTCCAGCAACGGGGCGGTGCTGGTGCGCGGGTCAATGAAGCCGGCGTCGGTGGGGCGGCTGACGATCAGCAGCACACGCAGCGGCAGCCCCAGGTCGAAGCGGCGCGTCTTGCCGCTGCCCTTGAGTTGGCGGCGCACGATCACGCCACGGAAGGCCAGCGGGCCGCGCGCGTCACGCAGCATCTCCCACGGCTGCGCCAGCACGTCCGCGTCCGTCGCGCCCAGCGTCAGCAGACGCGGCCCGTCACCGTCCAGCAGGTTGCGGTACACCTCGCGGCTCTCGGGCGTGCCAAAGAGCGCGTCGAACAGCGCGCGCCCCCACCCTTCCATCTGGCGCTCGATCCCCTGCGCGCGGGCCAGGTCGCCCGCGCCGGGGAACTGCACGTAGGTCTCCAGGTACCAGCGCAGGTCGGACGTGTCGGCGGCAGTCAGGGGCAGGACCAGCGTAAAGAGGTCGCCTTCCTGTCCATCCGACTCGACCCAGCGGGCATGGTATGCATCGCCCCTGCGACTGATGATTAGCCGAATCTCACTCATGCCGTGCACGCTCCGCGGAATAGCAAACCTCTGTCATCCACTGACTGCCTCAGAATATGCTTGGAGATTGTCCATCGCGCGCAACATCAGGTCGTTTGTACATTTGATAAGTTGTGTTCAACTTGACCAAAACATTGGCCTCGGCCTGTTGGTCGCCTAGATCAGCGTATAACAGGCGGGCATGGCCAAGGATCTCTACCGCGGCAGTAAGATCTTGTGCTTTACGACGTTCCTCGGCTAACGTCTCGAGTTCACCTGCAAAAGTGCGTTCCCATCCACTCACAAGTCGCACCATACCATCAGGTACACGCCCAGCGGCAATGTGTTCACGTGCGTTTTGTATCAGAGTGTGTGCTAACGAAAACTGCTCAGGTATTCTTAGGCTCGCAGCAGTTTCATTCCATCGGCCAGTGAGACCAGTCAAATCGAAAGGAGATGCGACAATAGAGTGATATGCCGCCTCAACATGGGCACCATCGTCATCCTGTGCAGCGAAGTAGGTTTCTGCTCTCCCGGATATCTGGCGGTATTCATCACGACGGGTGTTCCACCATAACGTCAAGATTATCTCTCGTGTCAATTCGTGAACATTGTGGCCACGACCTTGATATGGTTCGACAAAAGCCAAGCTTTGTAGTTGTGCATATAGGCCGGCAGCTTGCGAAGACAGATCAGGTAACAACACAGCCAGCACATCGGCATTGAACCAGTGTGGGATGGCAGCCACCCATGCCATCCGACATAACGCCGTAGGCAAAGCCGCTAGTAGCAGTTGCATTTCCTCTTCAGAGGTTTGCGCAGCGAGCAAGCACTCAAACAAGCTATCTGCCATCTAGACTGCTCCTCGTTTAACAAATGTGTCAATGATCTGGGCCATCGTAAGCGGCTTGTCCCAATGCCTCTCATAACATTGCTCGATTTGGTCACGAGTAAGATTCGACTTGACACTCGTGGCGTATTCTAGCCAGTCTACAAGTTTCAACGGTTGTAGAGTTAGCACCTTGCAGTAGGGTGCCCACTCGGCAGTAGGCTCAGGTACCTGCTTGCCGGCCAATACAATAACTATACAGTTCACCCGCGTCGGCGTAGCCATTCGTAGGATATGATCGATGATCCAAATCTCCGTTTCAGTCTTGGCTACATCCTGGAATGTGTCAAAAAGAAACACAAATCGGCTTTGCTGGGAACCGGCAAGTTCGCATAGGTCATCAAGCAATGCACGTGCGCCATTGGACCACCATTGCTTTCGTTCCTCAGAAGATAGTCCAGAGATGCTGATACTGGTCTCCATAGTATAACTGGCCGGTCCAAACAACGACTTATTGTCGCTTATCTCGAGAGATGGTGACACAATATAGGGAGATTGTAGCGCGGCAGTGCAACGTGGAAGAAGCAACGGCTGTAGTTCTTTCCTTACAGCATGCAAAATATCCAAGGGGTTAAGCGAGCCGTTCTTGAGATCAACATGAGCGACTGGTATCTGGGTATTCCGGCAGTATGTCTTGTAGAGTTCCAGTAGCTTGGTCTTGCCTTGCCCAGAAACGTCCTCAACTAGCAGGATCGAAGCAGGTGGCTCGCCACGGCTTTCAAGTGAAGCCTTTAAGATGTTTAGCTCTTGATCGCGATCAACAATAGGACGCAGCATGGTTGATATCTGATGCTTCCGAGAGCCGGGGGATCTGACATCCTGCCATAATTCTGGATGGCCCACCTAGTGAACGATCTTCCGGACCAAATCGAGCACTTTTCCCCGCTCGAGGACCATCTTTCAGCCCTAATGTGGGCGTGCCACTCTACCGGTTGCGTCCAGAGGCGATTCATGACGGGATCTAAGCCGGGGATCACTTGCGCTTTCTGCTCGGTTTCTCCATGGAATTTCGGGATGTGGCGCTCATGTCAGTATCTCCTACACTGATGTTGTTGGCAATAGTCTCACCGCCTTCCGCTCTCATTTGAGTTTTTCCTATAGACAGATTACCCAAGATTCCAGATGGTGTCCTGCGAGGCTGGCTGGACATAGCCGAGGCATCATCATTGGAACCTTCGAAATCCAGCTTGCCACCGGGCACCTCAATCCTCACCTTGGCCCTGCGCCCATAGACTGCGAATCCTACCACGACGATGATGGCAAACAAAACCACAATGAGAATAACCATAGTTTCGGTGCTCATTTTGCCTCCTGTACAATGGGCTGAAGAGTAATATCGTCATTATACACCAGAAGACCGCAATCGGCCATTCCGGTGTACGGGTCGGCTCTCCTGGTTTAGCTTCCTGTCGAGGATTGGGTCTTCAATGCCCGCTCCACCTTCTCGACAATAGGCGCCAGATCGGCGGGCAATCCCTCGAGCACCGCCGCCCCGCGCAGCCCTTCCAGCAGCCGCTGCAGGGCCTTGCCCAGGAGGGCGTATTGTGGCGGTGCGCCGGGCTGCTGCAGCGCCCGCACGATGGCGTAGGCCCGCTGTCCGGCCTCTGTGTCCCCCCGGCAGCCCGCCACGACGAGCGCCAACAGCTCTTCCAGCGAGATGGTGGACTCCCTCTCATCCTTATCCGGCTCACCCGCGTCCAGCCGGGCGACGGCCTGGGCCAACGCCTGCAGGATGGAGGCCAGTTCCCCCGGCAGTCCCGGCGGCACCGGCGGCACCGGCTGGCCCGAACCCACCGCCCGCAGGAATGGCGCGATCGCGCCCAGCGGCGGCGGCACCTGCTCCAACTGCGCCAGCGCCTCGCCCACCTCCAGTGGCACCCGCCCTCCTGCCCCCCGTGCCCGGTACACCGCCTGCGCCAACGCCAGGACCACCTGCCCCACTCCCCCTTCCCCCTGTCCCCTTGTCTCCTGGTCTTCCCCCCCTCGTCGCAGCCGCTCCACTTCCGCCAGCTTGGTATCGTGTTTAGCCTGCCAGCGCGCGGCGGCCTCCCCGTCCCCCCGCGCGTGGGCGATGTCGGCCAGGTTCCCATAGTCCTTGTAGACGTCTGGAAGGTCCAGCGATTCACGGATCTGCAACCCTTGCTGCAGGTGCTCTTCGGCCCGCTCGAGGTCGCCGGTCATCCGGTACAAGACCCCCAGTTGGGAGTACGACGCCGCCGCGTTGACCTGGTTGCCCAGTTCCAGCCAGGCGGTCAGACTCTCCCGCGCCGAACCGATGGCCTGGCACAGGAGAGCAGCGCGCGCGGCAGGGTTCTGAGTTCGCTCAGCCTGTATCTGGTAGAGGATACCGACATTTTGCGCGACGCCGGCCTGTTGGTAGCGGTCACCCAACTGGAGTGCCAGTTCACGGCTGCGGGCGCACCAGGCCTCCGCCGCCTCCAGTTGCCCACGCCCCACTTCGGCGGTGGCGAGCAGGTCGCAGGTGCGCATCTCCTCTCCCACATCGGCGGCGCGCTGGAAGAGGACGATGGCCTGATGGAGAAGTTCAACAGCACGGCCGTGGCGGCTCAGACGAGCTTGCAGAATCGCTTGGTGTTGAAGTATCAAGCCATAGAGTTGCAGGTCGTCAGTAGCGTGGGCAGCCTGCAGCGCCTCGTCGTAGCGCGCCTCCGCCTCGGCGTAACGCTGCTGCTCGACCAGGATGGCGGCGATTCGCCCCAGGTCGGCGACAATCTCGCGCTCGCGTCCCTGTTCGCGCATAATCGCCAGCCCTCGCTCAGCCGCTTGCAGTGCCGCGTCGAAGCGGCCCAGCATCATATTGGCGTTCGCCAGGTCACCCAGCGCGGCGGCCAGGTTGACGCGCGCCCCCTCACCAGGCAAGCGCTCGAACATCTCAATGGCCTTGCGTGCCGGCTCCAGGACCAGGTCGGGACGACAGGCTTCGACATGGATGCGGCCCAGGTAACGGTACGACGTCGCAATCTGGAAGGCCGGGTCCGCCCCCCCTGCCAGCCCCTCCACCTCCAGGCGGGCGATCAACTCCTGCACCTGCCGCACTGCCTCGTCCGCCTGCCCCTGCGTGCACAGGCTCCAGGCGTGATCGAGGATAGCACTCCAGGCGGCCTTGTCCAACGCACCGCCCGCATCCACCTGCTGCCGCACCCACTCCGCGAGCCCATCTCGCTCCCGCAACCGTCCAGCCATTTCCAGGTACACGTTCAGCGTTTCCGCGATCACCGCGCCTTGATCCCGCGCGCCGCGTGCGAAGGCGCGCACCATAGCGCCGCGCAGGTTGCCCTCCTCGCGTCCTATCAGCACCATCCCCGCCGCCGGCCGGCGCCTGCCCAGCGCTTCGTCCGCCGTGTTCCTCACACCCAGGTAGACGGCGATGAAGCGCCCCTCGGCCCCCTCGGGGTCGGCCACCCCCTCCCGCCGCACGGCGTAGGGCAGCGTGGGGTGGAAGCGCACGTAGGGGGTGTTGAACTGCTCCATCTGCTCCACCTGCACCAGCGCGGTGGCCGCCAGTTCGTCGCGGATCGGCTGCCAGGCCTCGGGCTGCAGGTTGGCGAAATTGAGGATAGACTGCTCGAACGCCCCGCCCTCGAACCAGGCCAGGTACGGTAGCGCCGCCTGCGCCGCCGCGCTCAGCCGCTGGCGGGAGAACTCGAGCGAGGCCAGCAGCGAGCGGTTGCGCCCCTCGTAGGCCCGCTCGTCGGCGAAGCGCTCCAGCAGCACGGCGTAGTCGTCACGGATCTGGGCGGGCGTCAAGCCCTTCAGGTGCAGCGCGACCAACTCGATGGACAGCGGGTGGTCGGCCAGCATCTCCAGCAGTTCGTCCATCTCCTCCCGCTCGTAGCCCGGCCGCTCCGTCGAGATGCCCTTGAGGTCGAGCACGGCCGCCAACAGGTACAGGCTATCGGGCCGCGCCAGCCCCTGCAGCGGCAGTTCCTTGACGCCCGGCAGCCCCGTCTCGGCCGGGCGGCAGGTCACCAGCAGCCGCCCGGCCGGCTCTCCCCCCTCGCTGCCGGTCAGGTCGCGGTACAATTGGAGCAAGCGGGCGCGCTCGTCAGGGCCGAAGCCCAGGACTTGTGCGGCAGGTGGTGCCCCCGCCTCACCCGTGGCTGCGCCGGCCTGCCAGGCGGGCAGGGTGGACTCGAAGTTGTCCCACACCAGGAGCACCTGCCGGCGGTGGAAGAGGTCCACGGCCGTGCGCCACTGCTCCTCCGCCGGGCGGGCACTGAAACCTTCCCCTTCCAGCGCCTGGCCCAGCAGTTGCACCACCCGTTCCGCCCCGGCCCTGAACTCGAACGAGCAAAAGACCGCCGCCTCGCAGCGGCCCTTACGCAGCCACCAGGCGGCCGCCTCGCGCGCCAGCGCCGTCTTGCCCATACCCCCCATCCCCGTCAGCACGACAGCCGGGTAGCGCCGGAAGGCGCGCTCCAGTTCCAGCAACTCCAGCGCCCGCCCGTGGAAGCGGTACAGCGGGGGAGGAGGGAAGTGATACAACCGCCGTTCGTCAGCCGCTGACCGGCGACCGCCGACCGCCTGACGGCTGGCGGCCGTCCGCCGCTTGCGCACCAATACCACGTCCTCCCCCACCTGATAGAGTTGTGGGATGAACCAGTCCTGCAGGTCAATCGTGGCCGCGTTCGGACCGCGGTGCAGCCAGCGCTTGGGGTCGGCGCGCAGCGCCACGCGCCCCTCCTCCAGCGCCTGGCCCACCGTCTGCCCCGCGCACAACTCGCGGTACAAGCGCTCCACCAGCAAGGTGGCCGCCCGCACGTGGACGGCGTGGCTGAAGGCCACCACGCTGCCCACCCCACTCTGCAGCAGCGCCGGCGCCACCGAGCCGAACACCGGCCGCTCCGACAGGCTGGCCGTGCGGCAGGCCTCCAGCACCACCAGCGGCACGTCCAGCCGCGTCAGCAGGTCGCCCAGGTCCGGCCCGGCCACCAGGTTCGTCTTGCCCTCGCCGTCCTCGAAGCACAGCGCGCCGATGCCCGTCAGCGGCAGGTAGGTGCCGTGCCCGTCAAAGTGGACGATGTGGTAGGGCTGGCGGGCCTTGCGCGCGTCGGAAATCATCTCCTCGAGCCGCGGCAAGGTGGGCGGGTCGCAGAAGTCAATCTCCACCTGCCCGGGCAGCGCGTCGAGCGCGTCCAGCAACGAGGCGGTACTGGTGCGCGGGTCAAGGAAGCCGGCGTCGGTGGGGCGGCTGACGATCAGCAGCACGCGCAGCGGCAGCCCCAGGTCGAAGCGGCGCGTCCTGCCGCTGCCCTTGAGTTGGCGGCGCACGATCACGCCACGGAAGGCCAGCGGGCCGCGCGCGTCGCGCAGCATCTCCCACGGCTGCGCCAGCACGTCCGCGTCGGTCGCCCCCAGCGTCAGCAGGCGCGGTCCGTCCGCGTCCAGCAGGTTGTGGTACACGTCGCGGCTTTCGGGCGTGCCGAAGAGCGCGTCGACCAGGGCGCGCCCCCAGCCTTCCATCTTGTGCTCGATGGACTGCGCGCGGGCGGCATCGCCCTTACCGGCGAACTGCAGATAGGTCTCCAGGTACCAGCGCAGGTCGGACGTGTCGGCGGCGGTCAGGGGCAGGACCAGCGTGAAGGGGCTGCCCTCCTGCCCATCCGACTCAACCCAGCGGGCCTTGTACACGTCGCCCTGGCGGTGAATGACGAGGCGAACTTCCATGTATCATGTAATGTTTAGCGGCGCGAGTGACGCCGAATAAGTCAATTCCGCTTTTGTGGTACACTATCCCCGCAAAACGGCGGGGGTGAATGCGAGTGGATAT
>Ga0315294_10005120_pt1 | contig 14378 bp, 12 predicted proteins | sample YL17G13_40_MG_FD_203626 | JGI IMG/M metagenome (GOLD analysis project Ga0315294, IMG submission 203626) | Sediment microbial communities from Yellowstone Lake, YNP, Wyoming, USA - YL17G13_40 | ecosystem: Environmental > Aquatic > Freshwater > Lake > Sediment | place: USA: Wyoming | collected... | reverse complement strand
CAAATCTTCTTAAGGGGAAGGCGTTTATCTCAAGTGAGGTATTAGTCTCTAAAGCCGCCTTTAATATTTTCTCAAAATCTATATCATAAGCCTCGCGTGTTCCCCAAAGCCTACCTGTGGGATGGGCAATAATATGCACGTATTTATTCTGACAGGCTTTAATTATTCTTTTAGTAAGTTGCTCTTTTGATTGTTTAAATCCCGTATGAATTGCAGCCACCACCAGGTCAAACTCTTTTAAAATCTCATCTTTGTAGTCAATCTTACCTTGAGAATCAATATCTACTTCAGTTCCATATAACACCCTAAAATCTTTTATTTTTTTATTTATTTCATCAATCTGGCGTTTCTTCTTTTTTAGGTCTTTAGGCATAAGGCCGCCAGCAACCTTAAGACTTTGTGAATGGTCAGTAATGGCGATATAGGAATAACCCGAAATTTTGGCACCTTCAGCCATTTCTTCAATAGTATTGCTACCATCTGACCATTGGGAATGTGCATGAAAATCCCCTTTTATATCCTTCAACTCTATAAGCTTTGGTAATTTTGAGTTTAAGGCTAATTCTATTTCTCCATTATCTTCTCTTAATTCCGGTTCAATATAAGGCATGCCCAGAATCTTAAATACTTCCTCTTCGGTTTTACCGGCCACAAATCTTTTGTTCTTAAAAACTCCGTACTCATTTACCTTCAAGCCCCTTTTAATGGCTAATTGCCTGAGCTTGATGTTAAAATTTTTTGAACCCGTAAAATATACAAGCGCTGCGCCAAAGGATTTTTCTTCTAATACTCTGCAATCAACCTGAACATCGTCATTCGTAAGCACAGAAGATTTGGTTTTGCCTTTAGCCAGGACTCCCTTAACTAGGGGTAGACTAACAAAGGCATTCATAACTTTGTCTGGTTTCTTTGAGATTACCAATATATCGATATCCCGCACGGTCTCTTTTTGCCGGCGCAGGCTTCCTGCCGTAGATATCTTTTTCACTCCAGGTAATTTTTTTAAACTGTTCACAAATTCATCGGCTACCTGCATAGCGCTAGATAAGAGCATCCTCTCCTTTCCCTTTTTGAGTAATTCTATGCCTTTTAAAATATTTTCTACGGCTTTTTCTTTTATGCCGAAAATTCCTTGAAGTTTATTCTGTTTTATCGCTTTCTCTAAATCTGAAATGTTCTTCACTTTTAATTTTTCATACAATAGTTTTGCGGTCTTAGGGCCGACGGAAGGGATGTTAAGTAAATCCAATAACCCTTCGGGTATGCTTTTTTTTAAATCTTCAAACATCTTAATCTTGCCGGTTTTGTTGAATTCCTTTATTTTATCCGAAAGGTACTTTCCGATGCCGGGGATCTCGGTAAGCCTGTCTCCTTTAATAAAATCTTCTAAATGTTGAGAGAGGCCTTCGATGTTCTGGGCTGCCCTTTGGTAAGCGCGTATTCTGAATGGATTATCGCCTTTAATCTCCAGGATTTTGGCAATGTCTTTAAAAATCTTAGCGACCTTTAAATTTTCCACAATTTTATTCTTCCAGAATTGTCCTTACAATCTTGGAAAGCTCAGCCGGCGGCAGTCTATATTTTACGATACAATCCACTGCTCCCAATTTTACCGCCTCTTCCTTTTCTTCTCTCGTATCTCTGTCTGTCAAAACTAAGACCGGGATATGCTTTGTTGCCGGATCGTTTTTAACTATGCTTAGAATCCCAAAACCATCGAGACCGGATAAAGCCAACTCTACAATAATTAAATCTATTTTTTCTCTCTTAAGTTTATATAAACCTTCCATACCTTCATTTGCCGTAATAACCTTAAAACCGGCTTCCTCTAAAGTCATTTTGGCTGTTTCTTTACCATAATCACTACTATCTATAATTAAAATCTTCTTTTTCAATTTACTGATTCTTATTAAGTTCCTGTAACACTTCGTTCTTAGGGTCTAATTCCTTAGTCCGATTGAGATAAAAGACATACTTTTTAGAATCGCCTTTTATTTTATGGTATTGAGCCAGGCGGACATTAGCCGTGGCAAAATCCGGAGCAATCTTGACCGTATATTCCAATTCCTCCATCGCCTTTTCTAAATTTCCTCCAATTATTTTAGGCGCCAAAAGATAGAATGTTCCTAAGGCTAAATGAATCTCGGGTAAATCCGGAGAAAGTTCTTTAGCCTTTAAGAAATAAGATTTAATCTTTGCCCCATATTTAATTTTACTCAAGAATCCACCTTTTATCGCCCACCTGCTGTTAATGTTACCAAGCATTACATAGGCCAATGCCTGATTATCTTTATCGAGACATTCTGTATTTAAAACCCGGTTCACTAATTTAGTTGCTTCGCCTAGATTATTATCTTTACATTTTATATATGCCATACTGATCAAGGAAGGAATATGTTCAGGATTTTTATTTAATATCTCTTGGAACATTACTTCAGATTGACTATAGTCGCGGCTTCGGCGCAAAACCTCAGCCTTTCCCCAGAGTGCATCCAGGTTATTTGGTTCTTTAAGTAAAATTTTTTCAAAGATTATGCGTGCATCTTTGTCCTTTCTAAATTTAAGTAATACAAGCGCATCGTTTAATAACGCGTCTTGTTTTATTTCTTGAGCTGCCAGACTTGCATAGGCAAAACAAAATATCGCAATAATCCCCAATATTATTAAATATTTTCGCATATTATTATATTCTAGCGGGTCCTGTCAAATTTGCGGCTATATCTAATCACCAAATTTGATACCGAGGCAGTAGCTAATACAGTTATCTGCCGAGGTATCTTAGATTATTTAATGAATCTGGCGGATTTTCGAGCGAATGGAGCTTTTAGCTCATGAGAAGCTTGAGCATTTTCGGGAATCCCAGTGGAGCGATAGCGACAACACTGGGACGGCGATGCTGTTTGAAGCCGCATCCGCTAGAGCGGGGCGGCTGAGTTCAGCAGCCGCCGAAAATGCGAAAGAACTCTGGCGTCCCGCCGTAGGCGGGAAAAGCGACTTTGAGCGAGAAAAACGACAGATTCATTTAAACATTATTTTAGGGGACAGTCCCCTAAGAACAACCAGCCAATAGACCTTTCGGGGACAGTCCCTATCTTTCAACCGCTAAACTATAGCTTGCTTCAATGGTTTTGACTAAATCCAGTAAAATTGAATTTGCTAGGACAGGGATTCCTAATTCCTGGCCTTGGCGGACAATTACGCCGTTAATAAAATCTATTTCAGTGCGTTTCTTCCTCAACACATCCTGGAGCATTGAGGAAACGTTGGTTGCGGTTGCCTCGCAAACCGCCTCTACTTTTGCCAAAGGGTCATCATAAATAAGTTTTATTCTTTTTCTTTTGGCAATTCTGATGGCTTCTGTCACCGCTTCCCTTAAAATTTTACGCGTTCCTTCGAATTCTATTAAACGACCGTTATTTAACCTCGTTATGGCAGTAAGCGCATTTATGCCTACGTTGATAATCAGCTTTGACCAGAGAAGGCCCTTTATATCGCGCGATATCCTTGTTTCCAGCCCCACTTTATTAAAAATTTCTCGAATAGAGCGTATTTCAGCGGGTATCTTGCCATCTATACGCCCAATAACTGTTTCGCCTTTTCCCGCGTGCCTAATATGTCCTTCGGCTAAAAGGGTTGCTCCTTGATTGGTCACCCCGCCCATCACCCTATCGTTTCCCACAACCTCGGCGATGATTTCAATATTACCGATGCCATTTTGCAAAGTCAATACATTAGTATTTTCACCCACGATAGACTTCGCACTTAATATCGCTTCTTTAGTATCGTAGGATTTTACGCTAATGATGACTAAACCCGCCTTATCTATCTCTTGGGCATCGGCAGTAGTCTTAACTTTCGCTTGCCAATTTCCCGAAATGCCCTCAACGATTATTCCTTGTTGGTTAATCTGTTGCGCTCGCTCTTTTTGTTTATCCAGAATCCAGACATCTTCATCAGATTTAGATAAAAAGGCAGCAAACAAACAACCCATTGCCCCAGGACCAACAACGGCTATTTTCATAAGACCTCCTTTAATGAGCAGGCAATTTATGGAGCTCTTCAGAGCGACATAAATTGTAGGCGAAGCCGTCTGCGAATTAAACCCTTGACATTTTGTCTTTAAATAATCGCTTCAAAATGTCAAGGGTCAAATTCAGCCAGATAACTTATGTCGCTACTAGCGCGCTCCATAAGTTATGGCTTCATTTAATTTATTTAACACCTTCTGCGACTTCAGCTCTTTTTCTAAATGAAAGTTCAAAAACGAATTTAGTATGAATTCCAGTTCTTTTTTAATCTGAGGATTCATGCCTAAGTTAAGACAGTTTTTAAATTCATTTTTCTCAATGTGCAAAACTGTAGCGACTGTCCCTCTAAAAATCGAACGCGCACTCATATCTTTAGTATAACACTGTGGACAAAGTAAACCTCCCAGCATAAGACTAAATTTTGAAAGGCCTAATATTCTGGCATCGCAGGAAACACAGGAATCAAAGTGCGGCTTAAATCCTGATAAGGATAATGCCTTGATTTTAAATATAGTCATAATTCTGCTCGGATTATTAGTTGTCTCCAATTCCTTAAGACTATCCAAAGCTAAATTAAATATATCCTCATTTTTATCCTCAATTGCAACCAGGGCATCTAAAAGTTCCATCATGATGCTTCCGTTTCCTATTTTGCCAATATTCTGTCTTATGGCATCAAAATTATTTTTTACGTCACATTGCGATATTAGATGCAAAGATGAATTTCTCTTTTTGTAGAATACAATATCATTGTAAGAAAACGGTTCTAAAGTACTGGCAAATTTAGCAGGCTCTTCTCTTATGCCTTTAAGGATGCCGCTGATTTTACCGAAATCCAAAGTATAAAAATTAGCGATCATGGATGTTTCGCGAAAATCAAATCTTTTTAGGACTATGGCCTCGGTTTTGTGGATGGACATGTTTTTAACTGATATTTAATTTTTTTAGGATATGATTAGCCTTACCTTGCATTATTCGTCTTTGCGGTGTTGTTTTATCAGCGTAACCTAAAATATGTAAAATCCCGTGTACAACATATAAGTGTATTTCATATAGAGGTGTAGTCTTAAATATCTTGGCATTGCGAACAGCCGTATCTGTGGATATGGCTATATCGGCTAAGATTTCTTTCTTATTTTGCGAATTATCAAAGGCAATAACATCCGTAGGTTTATTTTGTCCCAAATACAATAGATTAAGCTCTTTGATTTCCTTATCATTTACAAAACAGACAGTAATTTCTCCGGATTTTTTTAAGCCTTCAGAAAATAGAGTCTTAAAGGCTACTTTTTTTATCCTTTTGAGATTGATGGGAATTTTCTTTTGCAGATTTTTTATGGTTATTTTCACTCGCTTAGAAGTTTCAGGATGCCGAACGTAATGTCTCTTTGTAGATAAGCCTCGGCATCCCGACGACGTATCACTTCGAAGGTGTGTTAACTTCGGGATAGGTTATTCGATTATGATATATGCCGCTTAATATACGGATAAATATTTCTGCTATTTTCTCTAGGTCTTTTAGAGTTAAATCGCATTCATCGAGTTGACCATCAATGAATTTATTATTAATAATCTTATGTACAACCTCCTCTATTTTCGTTCGGTCCGGATCCTTCAGGGCACGGGTGGCAGCCTCAACTGAATCTGCTAGTAACACAATGGCAGTTTCTTTGGTATTAGGTTTTGGCCCTGGATAACGAAACCCCTCTTCCTTTATCTCTTGGTCTTCTTCCAGATTTTCCAAGGCCCTACGATAAAAATAATAGACTAGACTGCTACCGTGATGCTGCAAAATAAAATCTATTATTCGCGGGTTAAGTTTATACTTCTTGGCGAGTTCTGCACCTACTTTGACATGATTCGTAATAATTAACTTGCTCATTGTAGGAGATAATGTATCGTGCTTACTCTGATTTATATCCTGGTTCTCAGTAAAGTATTCTGCTTTTTCAATTTTACCAATATCATGGTAATACGCACCGATGCGGGTTAATAGACCATTGGCACCCACTGCCTCACAAGCGGCTTCAGATAAATTTCCTACAATCAGGCTATGATGATAGGTCCCCGGCGTTTCTAGCTTCAAGCGATTTAATAGAGGGGTATCAGTTAATTCTAACAAACTGATGTTAGTTACAGTTTTAAATAAAATTTCAAAGATGGGTAAGGTGGCTAAGACAATAAAGCTAGAAACAATACCGTTGAGCATCAGGATTACGTATTCAGCAGGATTTTTGATGAGAAAGCGGTTAATAACAAATAACGATATCATCTGCACCAGCCCGATTAAAAAACCGGCGCGGATAATCGCCATGCGTTTACGCGCCCCAAAAACAAATATACTTGATAAGATTCCGCTGATGGAAAATAATACCCCTAAATAATTGTTTCCTGTAATCGAAGCGATAGTAAATGCAGCGGCTAAGGTAAGAAGTAAAGATATCTCCAGCTCATTAAATAATATAGCAGATAGCATCGCTATGGTCGAGAAGGGTATATAGTATATCGACCAGCCTGCCCTATTAATAAAATAACCAGTGGCAGAAATAATAACAAAGAGAAAGATTAAATTGAGTAATTTATGGCTTTTAAGATTTAGGTCTCGGTATGAGAAATTAAGATAGACAAATAAGGAGAGTAAAAATATAGGGATGACTAAATTTATCCCCAGAATATAACTGATTAAAAAAAGCAATATTGCGCTGAGAAAAAATTTAATTCTATTTACCCCGTTAGAAATTTTATTCTTTTTGTTTGAGTAGTTATTTTTAACGGGGTTTATCACGGTTTGTTTTATCATAGGCCTCGATAATTCTTTGCACCAGGGCATGTCTTACCACGTCAAACCCCGTGAAATAAATAAATTTAATCCCTTCGATTTCTTTTAGTATTTCTTGGGCCGAAAGCAAGCCTATAGGTTTGCCATCGGGCAGGTCGCTTTGGGTTATATCTCCAGTAATTACTGCCTTGGAGTCAAACCCTAGACGGGTCAGGAACATCTTCATCTGTTCCGCAGTGCAGTTCTGGGCCTCATCTAAGATGATAAAGGCGTCATTTAAGGTTCTGCCTCTCATGTAGGCCAGGGGCGCTACTTCGATAATCCCGGTTTCCAGGTATTTTTCAATACGCTCTGCTTCCATCATATCATAAAGTGCATCATAGAGCGGACGCAGATACGGCGAAATCTTTTCATACATATCGCCAGGTAAAAATCCTAATGACTCTCCTGCTTCAATTGCCGGACGAGTAAGAATGATTCTGCGCACCTCTTGTTTTTTTAAGGCCTCAACTGCGCAGGCCATGGCTAAATAAGTCTTGCCTGTTCCTGCAGGGCCAATACCGAATACGATATCGAATTTATTAATTGCCTCGACATATTCGCGCTGGCCTTTAGTTTTAGGGCCGATCTGTTTTCCAGCAGATGAATGAGTAATGCTTGGTTCCTGAATAGCCATAGACTTAATATTTTTACCTTTCTTAAAGTCGGATATTAGGCAATACAAATCTGGCTTGCCCAGCTGGGTACGGTTTGTGCGAATGGCATTTAATATATATCCGAGGAGCTCCGCAACCTTTTTTATGTTACTAGCAGTTCCACTTATTTTTAGATGCTCGCCGCCGAGCGATAATTTTACTTTGAATTCCTTCTCGATGATTTTAATATTCTCATCGTGAGGACCAAAAAGTATCTGGGCCTCCTCATTGCTTTCTATTCCGATGGTCTTATTCATTTAAATGAGCGCATAACTTACGGAACGAAGTGAACGTAAGTTATCTGCGCGAATTAATCCCGAACGGCAATCTCTTGCCTTTAGCCGCGAGGGATCCCTCGTCACCAACCATCATTTGATTGTGACTTGCCTCGCGCCGAGGTGATTAACACTGACGCTCGGCACCGAGGCGGGATAAGTTCGGCCGTATAACTTATGTCCTCACTTATTTAAGATTCTCTTTGGGCTCTTTCAGAGACTCGACGGGTATATTAATGACCTGTCCAGGATAGAGTTTATTTGGACTCTTCAATGTGTCTTTGTTGAGTTCGTAAATCTTAGTCCATTTCTTAGTAGTGCCAAAGAATTTATGAGAGATTTTTTGCAAGGTCTCGTCCTTCTGCACCGTATATTTTTCCATTGCCGTGGCTTGAGCTATCTCAGGAGATTCACTTTTCATAATGAACCCCTGATTTCCTTCAACGGCCTTCTCTTCGCTTTTTGCGGCTGCTGTTTCTTTGGCTTTAGGCATTTTTTCAAACCTTATCGGCGAATGGAACTCTACCTCGATTACACGGGTGGTACGGACTTCCGGTCTTTCCGGCTGCGCCTCTTCGCCGAACATGGAAGGCTCACCTGAAACATACCCGCGGTTGCCTTGGGTTAAATCTTGGTCTTCTCTTTCTTTGGTCACTTTGTAAGTCCTCACCACGCAACCCGATAAGATAAAGATTAAAGATAACCCTAAAATATAAAATTTACTTTTTGCTTTCATAGCCTCCTCCTCTTTTTGGTTTTTACAGTTAATCCTAATTCTTTTAACTGTTTTTCATCTACATCTGAAGGTGCGTTAGTTAAAGGACAGATTCCCGCACTCGTTTTAGGAAAAGTTATTACTTCCCTGATACTTGTTTCTTCGACTAGAATTGCCAAGAGTCTATCTAAGCCTAAGGCAATACCACCATGCGGCGGTGCCCCAAATTGAAAAGCCTCCAGAAGAAAACCAAAACGCTTCTGCGCTTCCCTTTTGTTTATGCCGATAATTTTAAAAATCCTTTCCTGTAATTCTTGATCATGAATTCTGATTGAGCCTGAACCTATTTCCATCCCATTTAAAACCAAATCGTAGGAACGCGATTTGACCTTATCCGGATTTTTTTCAAGTATATCCAGATCTTCCTGCCGGCAAGCAGTAAAAGGGTGATGCTCACTTTCCCAGCGTTTTTCTTCTTCGTTATATTTAAATAAGGGAAAATCTACAATCCAGGTAAAGGCAAATTCTAATTTTTGCTCAGGCCGCAAATCAGGTTTATCTGTGTCATATTTACTTTGTGCTTCATCGAATCTCATCCTCGGAAAAGGAATTTTTATCTCCGATCCTTTTATTTCTTTAAATATTAACTGCATCAGCTGCTCAATTAGAGAAAATATATCTTGCTCCTCGACAAAAGACATCTCTAAATCTAACTGGGTAAATTCGGGTTGGCGGTCAGCGCGTAGGTCTTCGTCTCTAAAACATTTAGCAATCTGATAATATTTATCAATGCCGGCAACCATCAAAATCTGTTTGAATAACTGGGGTGACTGCGGTAATGCATAAAACTGTCCAGGATTAATTCTGGAGGGAACTAGATAGTCCCGCGCTCCTTCAGGGGTAGACTTAGTGAGAATCGGCGTCTCAGCAAAAATAAATCCCCTTTGGTTTAAAAATTCGTTTATAATGCGGTAAAGGCTGTGCCTTAAGATAAAATTCTGCAAAATTTTTTTTCTTCGCAAATCAAGGTAGCGGTATTTAAGACGCACATCTTCATTTATATTTAGTTTTTCCTCTATTTCAAACGGTGGGTTGAGGCTAGAACTTAAAATTTCTAATTCTTTAGCTAGGATGTCAATTTCACCCGTAGGTAATCTTGGGTTAATTGTGCCCTCAGGCCGCCTATTTACTATTCCACTTGCCTTTACGACAAATTCGTTTCTTAGTTCCTGAGCCTTAGTATGGGCTTGCGGGGAATCCTTAGGGGCAAAGACTACCTGCGTGAGTCCATACCTATCTCTAATATCAATGAAGATAAGTTTTCCGTGGTCGCGTCGCGTAGCTACCCAGCCGCAGAGCGTTACTTCTTTTCCAATATCGCTTGCGGTCAATTCACCACAGGTATGCGTGCGTAGCATATATTATGTAAGTTAAATTCTAAATGCTAATATCTAAATCCTAAACAATTTCTAAATTCTAATGTCTAAACTGGCTAGTTTAGGATATTGGGATTTAGGATTTGTTTAGAATTTAGGATTTCGGATTTAGGATTTAAATATGTCATTTATTTTTTTATTTCGTTAATCAAGTCTTCCTGTTTAACTTCTTTCTGTTCTCCCGATGTCATATCTTTCAAAGTAACCGCATTCTTCTTTAATTCATTTTCGCCGATAATCAGGACATGCCTTGCCCCTAAATCATTTGCCCTGCGCATTGCCCCTTTGAGAGATTTGCCTTCGTAATCAGTATCGGAAGGAATTCCTGCCTGACGCAGATTATCCAATAATTTTAAACCTGCCCTCTTTGCTTCTTCGCCCAACGTTATTATATAAACCAAGTTTTCTTTTGACACTTTGACACTTTGACACCTTGACACTAACAACAATCTTTCCATACCAAAGGCAAAGCCCATTGCGCCTATATCCGGGCCGCCCAATTCTTTAATGAGATTATTGTATCTTCCCCCTGCGCCTAAGGCATCTTGAGCGCCTAATTGATTATGGATAACCTCAAAAACCGTGCCGGTATAATAATCTAAACCGCGCACCAGATAGGGATTAACCCTATAATCTATTTTTAGCGCATCCAGTCCTTCTTTTACTTGGGCAAAATGTGTTTTGCATCCTTGGGAAAGGTGCTTATCTTGGATATCCAGCTGTTTGATGATATCCTGGCAGGTTTTATTTTTACAATCCAAAACTCTTAAGATATTGCGTTTAAATCTTAAGCGACATTCGGCACAGAGTTTAGCGGTCCTATCTTTAAGGCCTTGATGCAAAATTTTGGCTAATTCTTTTTTATCTTTCGGGCAACCCAGAGTGTTCAGATTAATTTCGTAATCGTTTATGGAAAATGCCTTAAGTAAATTATCCGCCAGAGAAATTACCTCTATATCTACAAAAGGGTCTTTTGAGCCGATTACTTCACATCCGATATGGTGAAACTGCCTAAGGCGGCCCTTTTGCGGCCGCTCCCGGCGAAACATCGGCCCGATATAGTAGAGTTTTATCAAGCTGGTGGTTTTATCAAGATTATTTTCCAGATAAGCCCGGATTATGGAAGCAGTGCCTTCTGGCCTAAGGCAATAGTTATCCTTTTCTTTTTTAATGATAAACATCTGTTTCTGGACTATCTCTGTGGCATCTCCCAAGGAACGATTGAACAGAGACACGTCTTCAATGATGGGCGTACGAATTTCAGCGTAATTATAACGGGAAAATATCTTGCGGCTAATCTCTTCTATCTTTTGCCACCAAGACGCTTCTCCTGGCAAGATATCTTTTGTCCCAGGGATTCGTTTAAACATTTTAATTATGCGTTTTTAAAAATTTTTACTGTTTTCTGATGAGTCTGATTTTGGATAAAGTAAGTATGAACAAAAGGTGGAGGGTTTTCGGTTATCCGGACTTGAGTTTCACCTCTCTACTTTACTTTTTTCTTCATCTCTAAGCCTGGCTTAAAGACGACTACTTTTCTCGGAGGGACGGGAACTACCTGGCCGGTACGAGGATTCCTGCCTGTGCGGCTCTTTCTCTGTTTTATCTTAAAGACGCCAAAGTTGCGTAGCTCTATCTTTTCTCCCCTTACCAGTGCCTCGGTAATACAGTCAAAGGTTTTCTGAATCACCTTTTTCACATCTATTTGTTTTAAATTGGTTTCATCCGATACTTTTAGGATAATATCTTTTTTGGTCATTGGTCACCTCCCTTGTGCCGATTGTGAAAATTATGTAGCTGTAACTATAATATCAGCAAAAAGTTATGATGTCAAGTTAAAATTGCATTAATGCAATTTTAACTTGATTCTGCGGCAATGCCTGCCTACCGACAGGTAGGTGCCGCAGAATCTAAAAAAACACGATCTTTAAAGCTAATATTTCATTAATGAAATATTAGCTTGATTCTTACGGCATGTGCCTTAAGAATCTAAAGAAATGTATCTATATGATAATCTTTATATTACTAAAGACAACTTTTCTTCGCCTAGGAGATTTTCAATATCCTGAATTAGCTTTTCGCTCGGTTCTACAAAAAGTTCTTGTCCTACAACTAGTTGCACTTTGGGCTTGGCAGGAGTGCTGATATGTAGATATATCGGGATTTTCCCTCGTGAAGAGGCAAGTAATTCCTTTAAGCTGATAAATAGGTTTTCTCTTATCCCGGAAAGATTTATGTTCATAGCAGTAATCAATTTATAGGCTTCCTCCAGGGGGAATAAGTCATTGGCAATGATTTTGGGGGTATCCTCCTTCAGATTTAACCTGCCTTTAACTAACACGACCGTATTAGGTTGAATGTAGCGGTAGACTTTTTGAAAGGCAGCAGGAAAGACCAGGACTTCAATCACGCCCTCCAAATCCTCCAATTTTAAAATAGCCATTTTTTCTTGTTTTGCCCGGGTTACAGTCTGTTTAATCTTGGCAATAAGGCCGACTATTTTTATTTCTGCGCCGTCATTGCACTGGCTAAGATTTGCCGTAGAAAGAGAGGTAAAGTGTTTTAATTGATTAGCATAGCGCGCCAGAGGATGCCCGCTGACATAGAAACCGAGCATTTCTTTTTCAAAGGAAAGCAACTGCGGCTCAGGCCATTCTTTGATGGGGTTGAGATTATTTAAGGTTTTTTGAAAACCATTTTCGGATAATCCCTGGTCAAAAAATGAAATCTGGCCTTTAGACTTTTCTTTCTGGGCCTTGGAGGTAAACTCTAATATTTTATCTAAGCCGGAAACCATCTGTGCGCGCGAAATCCTAAAATAATCCAATGCCCCGCATTTTATCAGGCTCTCCAAAACCTTGCGATTAACCAGCCTTGAATCAATACGCTGGCAGATGTCTTCTAACGAGCTAAATTTACCCTCTTTTCTGGCTTGGGTTATGGATTCAATTGCGCCTAAGCCTACATTCTTTACTGCCAGTAGCCCATAGCGAATAGTTTTTTCATCCATGACTTTGAATGTCGCATCGCTTTCATTGATATCCGGAGGCAGGATTTTTATACCCATGCGGTTGGATTCGTTAACATATTCCACAATTTTATCCGTATCGTTTCGTTCTGAATTTAACAGGGCAGCCATAAATTCAACCGGGAAATTCGCCTTTAGGTAAGCGGTGCGATAAGAAATCAAGGCATAGGCGGTAGAATGACTTTTATTAAAACCGTAACCCGAAAAATACTCTACCAGGTCAAATATCCGGTTAGCGACATTTTTGTTAATATTATTTTTAGCACAACCCAAGACAAAATTAGTTCTCTGGCGTTCCATAACTTCCGGAATCTTTTTGCTCATTGCCCTACGGAGGAGATCTGCTTGGTTTAAGCTGAACCCGGCGAGACTCGAGGCAATCTGCATAATCTGCTCTTGATAAACCATTATTCCGTAAGTCTCCTTTAATATTGCCTCAAGCTTCGGATGATCGTACTTGATAGGGATGCGGTTGTGCTTACGTTGCATAAAGTCGTCCAACATCCCCGAGCCGATCGGCCCTGGCCGATATAAGGCTAACAATGCAATTAAATCTTCAAAACGTTCCGGCTCTAATTTCTTTAACAGGTCGCGCATCCCTGAACTTTCCAGTTGAAACACGCCCATACTTTGACTTGAACTCAAGAGTTTATAGGTATTTTGGTCATCCAAAGGTAGTTTTTCTATATCAATAATCTTGTCTTGAGTTTCCCGGACATTTTTTACGGTTTCGGATATAACCGTCAGGGTCCTTAAGCCTAAGAAGTCAACTTTTAATAGGCCTATCTTCTCCAAAACCGTCATACTATATCCCGTAGTTATCTGTTCATCCTGAGTTTTAAATAAAGGCATATAATTGTTCAGTGGCTTATCCGCAATTACTACTCCTGCAGCATGAATAGAAGCATGGCGGTTCAAGCCCTCCAAAGACAGGGCAGTATCAACTAATTTGGTTATCCGCTGGTCATTCTTATAGAGATTCTTTAATTCGGGTTCGTTTTCTAGGGCATCTTTGAGGGTAATAGCCGGGTCAGGCGGAATCATCTTAGCAATGCGGTCAACATCAGCATAACTTATACCCATCACTCTACCAACATCCCTGACTACGGCCCGGGCTTGCATAGTACCAAAAGTGATAATCTGAGCCACGTTTTCCTGGCCGTATTTTTTAGTTACATAATCAATAACCTCCTGCCTTCTTTCGTAACAGAAATCTATATCAATATCAGGCAGGCCCAACCTTTCCGGATTAAGGAAGCGTTCAAATAACAAGCCGTATTGCAGAGGGTCAATATCGGTTATCCCTAAAAGATAACTCACCAAACTTCCCGAGGCTGAGCCGCGGCCCGGGCCAACGGGAATGCCCTGGCTTTTGGCATAGTGGATAAAATCCCAGACAATGAGAAAATAACTTATAAAGCC
>Ga0315294_10005119_pt1 | contig 14379 bp, 10 predicted proteins | sample YL17G13_40_MG_FD_203626 | JGI IMG/M metagenome (GOLD analysis project Ga0315294, IMG submission 203626) | Sediment microbial communities from Yellowstone Lake, YNP, Wyoming, USA - YL17G13_40 | ecosystem: Environmental > Aquatic > Freshwater > Lake > Sediment | place: USA: Wyoming | collected... | reverse complement strand
CCTAGCGTCACCCCCTACGGGGATTTCCTATTATCAACTGCATACCCCTTCGGGGTTATTTTTTTGGATACAAATCGCGCAAAGTCCTGGTCGAAAATCCCGAAGAGTTGGAAGCGATCATCGCGAAGTACTATACGCCCTAGCGTCACCCCCTACGGGGATTTCCTATTATCAACTGCATACCCCTTCGGGGTTATTTTTTTGGATACAAATCGCGCAAAGTCCTGGTCGAAAATCCCGAAGAGTTGGAAGCGATCATCGCGAAATATTACACACCATAGCGCATTCCTGCGCTGGTTCAGTTGCTCAGCAAAAATACTTTGTTTCGCAGGTTAAGACGCCTTCAGCGTGGTAAGTCAGCTTCGCTGGGTTAGTTGCTTCGCCCCGTTAGAAATTTTTACTAAATTGAAGAAGTGTTTTGGATTAATATGAATAGCGATAATAGAATTCTAACGGGGCTTCGCATGGTTTGAAACCTTTTACGAAGTAAAAACTTTACCAATCGTGCAACGATTACTTACCTTTCGCGCTTCATTAATCAATGTTTAATATTGGTAGTCCCCGAAGGGGGCAGCGAATACTAACCTTTCCGAAGGAAAACTGACCGTTTTTATGGGTTTTCTGTTACCGTCGTCTCTGTCCGTTGTCGGCCAGGTCGGGGAATTTGTTGATGATGCTGGGCATTAACGTTTCGACGCGATTCTTGCCCAGCTGTTTGGCGCGGTACAAAGCCTTGTCCGCGTTATATACCAGTTCGGCCACGTCCTGGGCGTTATAGGGGTAGGTCGCGACGCCGAGTGATACCGTGGTGCATTTCTTGCCAAGCCCCTTGACGTAAACCGCGCATTTCTCGACCGCGCGCCGGATCCGCTCGGAAACGCGGATCGCGGCATCGTTGCCGGTCTCGGGGAATACGATCACGAACTCCTCCCCGCCGTAACGGGCGACGAAATCCGTATCCCGGACGCTTTCTTTGAGGATCCGGGCGATATTGATGAGCATGCGGTCGCCCGCCTGGTGCCCGTAGCGGTCATTGAAATGCTTGAAATTATCCAGGTCGAGCATAGCCAGGCTTATCGAGCGGGAATAACCGCGGGCCTTGCGGACTTCGCTCTCGACCGTGAGATCAAAGTGCCGGCGGTTGGCGATCTTGGTCAACCCGTCGGTCAGGGACAATATCTTGGTTTCGTCGTAGAGCCGCGCGTTCTCGATGGCGATCGCGGCCTGGGTCGCGAACACCGAGAACATGCGCAGGTCTTTTTCGGAAAAGGCGTTCAGCTTATCGCTTTCGATGTCGAGCACGCCGATCACCTCGTCCCGGATCTTGAGCGGAATGGCGGCTTCGGAGCGGACGCTTCTCTTGCCCATGACGTAAAAGGGCACCTTAAAAACGTCCGGGGCGTAAAGCATCTTGCCCGTGGCCGCGACGTGGCTGGTGATACCCTGGTCCGTATGGATATCGAGCAGTATGCTTTTGGTGACGTAAGCGGAATAACCGTGGGCGGCCTTGATATAGAGCTTGTTCTTTTTCTTATCGATGAGCAGGATCGCGCAGTTCGTGTAGCCGAAAGTGTCGTTGATGACGGTCAGGATCTGCTTCAGAACGTCGCCCAGCTCCAGGGTCGAGATCAGGGACTGGGCGATGGTAAAGGAAACGCTTAGTTCCTTGGCGCTGTTCTTTGTGTCCTCGTAAAGCAGGGCGTTGGCGATCGCGGCGCTCAGACGGTCGGTGATGAGTTCGAGAACGCGGACCGTATTCTCGTTAAAGGCGTTGAGCGCGCGGGTCTGGATGTCCAGAACCCCGATGACCTGCTGGTTGACTTTGATCGGGATCGCCAGCTCGGAGCGGGTCAGCGATGGGCCGAAATGTATGTAATAAGGGAATTTAGTGACGTCGTTGGCGACGATGGTGCGTCCGACCTTGGCGGCATGACCGATGATGCCGGTGTTCGCCTTGACGCGCAGTCCTTTACGGGATATGCCCAGGCGGTAGCCGGTCGAGGCCTCGCGCAGGTAGAATTCGTCTTTTTCCCGGAGCATGACCGCGACGTTAAAGTCCTTGAAATACTGCAGGACCGATCTGGTCACGCTGTGGCAGATGGCGTCGATATCCAGAGACCGGGTCAGCTGGTGCGCGATTCGATTCATCATGGAAAGCTCTTTGGCGCGTTTGACTTCCTCTTCGATCAGCCGGGTATTGGCGATCACGACCGCGGCCCGGGAAGCGATCGACTGGAGGAAGAGCACGTCGGATTCGGAATACAGGTCGGCTTTTTTGTAGTCCTGGATGGTGATGACGCCCTCGACATTGTTCTTATATAACATGGGTACGCCCAGCCAGCACTTGGCCATCTTGCCGTGGGGCTTGATGCCCATTTTACGACAGGCGGCGGCTATATGCCGTCGGATGAGCAGGGGCTTTTTGGTCCGGATCACGTGTTCGGTCATGCCTTTAGACAGTTTGCGCGACGCGACCGGAATTTCTTTGCCGAAGATCGTATAAACCTCGAAGGAAACTGTGTCGTCCGCCCGGCGGTAGATCGCGATGTAAAAATTACTGGTGTCCATGACCTTGCTGATCTCAAAGTAGATCTTACGGATGACCTTGTGCAGGCTGTAGGACGAGCCGAGGATGTTGTCGATTTTGCGGATCAGCTTTAACTGCTTGCTTTCGCTCGCGACGACCATGCTTAAATATATACAGAAGGGATAAGGTGTCAAGATGACACATTGATAAAGAGTATTATTGGGTTAGTTTTCCTTCGGAAAGGTATAGTTTCGCTACCCCCTTCGGGGACTACCAATATTAAACATTGATTAATGAAGCACGAAAGGTAAAGATCGCTAACGCGATGGTAAAGTTTTACTCCATAAAAGGTTTTAACCACGCCAAAGGCGTCTTAACCGCGCCGCATCATTAATATAACTCTTTTCAATAATTGTAGTCCTTTTAGGGGTAGGCGCCTTAACCATGCCGACTTCATAAATTGTTGTCCCCAAAGGGGGAGGCATCTCAACCTGCGGAGCCCCGTTAGAATTCTATTATCGCTATTTATATTAATCCAAACCACTTCTTTAATTAAGTTAAAATTTCTAACGGGGCGGAGCAAATATTTTTTTGCTGAGCAACTAACCTATAAGGATTGACTTTTCGTTAAAAATGGCTATACTAACGCTTGTATGATGGATAAATTCAAGGTCCAAACCAACCACCGCTCCGAATTAGTGGACATCACACGAGAAATCCAAAAGATCATATCCGGTCATAAGATAAAAGAAGGCATGGTCCACGTTTTTATCCCCCATACGACCGCGGCGGTGGCCGTGAACGAAAACTGCGACCCCTCGGTCCAATCCGACATCTCGGATACTCTTGCCAAACTCATCCCCCATGAAGCCGGTTACGCGCACCACGAAGGAAATTCCGACGCCCATATCAAAGCCGCGCTGGTCGGTTCCGACCGCACGTTATTCATCACGGACGGGAAAATCGCTTTCGGCACTTGGCAGGGCGTTTACCTATGCGAATTCGACGGACCGCGGACGAGAGAGGTATGGGTGAAGGTTATCTCAGATTAATACCAAATGAAAAAACCCAAATGCCAAATCAAGTTCAAAACTCAAATAATAAAATTTGATCCGCCACACAGTTTGGCGGATTATCATTGGTCATTGATTTGGAATTTGAACTTATAACCAAAGGAGGCTTAACCATGCATAAGAAATTATTCATACCCGGACCGACCGAGGTCCGGCAGGACATTCTGGAAGCCCAGGCGCAGTGGATGATCGGGCACCGCTCCAAGGATTTCGGCGCCATGAGCGAGCGGATCATCACGAAGATAAAGCAAGCCCTGAACACCAAGAACTACGCGTATGTTTTCACGTCGTCCGGCACCGGGGTCATGGAAGGTTCGATCCGCAACTGCGTGGTCAAAGACGTCCTCCACGGCATTAACGGTGCTTTCAGCGACCGCTGGTTCAAGATCAGCAAGGCCTGCGGCAAGAACGCGGACGCGATCACCGTGCCCTGGGGCAAGGCGATCAAACCCGAGATGGTCGAGGAAAAACTCAAGTCCAAGAAATACGAGGCGTTCTGCCTGGTTCAGAACGAGACTTCGACCGGCGTCCGCGCGCCGATCGATGATATCGCCCAGGTCATGAAGAAATTCCCCGACGTGCTCTGGATCATCGACACGGTGAGCTCGCTCATGGGCGACAACGTCGAGATCGACAAGAACGGCATCGACGTCTGCATCACGTCGAGCCAGAAGTGCTTTGCCCTGCCGCCGGGCCTGGCCGTCTGCACGGTCACCCAGCGCGCCCTGGACAAAACCCGGACCGTCACGGACCGCGGTTATTATTTCGATTTCGACGCCATGCAGAAGCGCTACGACAAGGACCATCAGACGCCGACCACGCCCGCGGTTTCCCTCTATTACGCCCTGGACAAGCAGATGGACAAAATGCTCGCCGAGGGCATGGACAAAAGATACCAACGGCATATCGACATGGCCGAGTACGTCCGCGGCTGGGCAAAAAAGCATTTCGCGCTCTTCTCCGAGGATCCCTATCACTCGAAGACCGTGACCTGCATCGATAACACGAAGAAAATAAAGGTGGCCGACCTCAATTCCGAACTCGGCAAGCGCGGGTTCGCGATCTCCAACGGCTACGGCGACCTGAAGGAATTGACGTTCCGGATCGGCCATATGGGTGACTTGACCCTGGACGAGATCAAGGAAGTCATCAAGAACATCGAAGACATCCTGAAGCTGTAAGATTACAGGGTAAAAAGCAATGAACTATACGGAACTCCCCGCCCCAAGGGGCGGGGAGTTTAAATAAGCGCACCGTCGTTCTTGACATTGCCGGAATTTTGCTTATAATAAGGTCAAAGGAGAGTGCTATGCAAAAATTATTAATGCTATGCTTAATGTTGTCTTTCTGTTTTCTGCAGGCGGATGCTATCGATAATCCGTCTCTCAATGGAAAGACATTGATTCCCACCACCCCCAGTACGACACCTGAGATCCCCGACAATATCATATCTCAGATCGGAACGCAGGACGGTAACGTAGTCGACCAGGCTGAGGTCGCACCGCCGAACACGTTCCCGATTCGAAAGGAAGAGATGAGTCAGAATCTTCCCCAGCCGATGTGGGGAACGGACGTGCTGGTCATGGCTCACGGGGTTCCATCGTTCGGCAACCTTTCCACAGACCATGACGAACTCAATGGTGACATGTATGTGTCCTTACTGGTCCCGAAAACCGGTGAGAACGATTCGGCCTATACCTGGCGCTCCCAGGATGGCGGATTAACCTGGCAATACTTCTCAGTGGTAGTAGGCAACACCACCACCGGCGGTATCCGTGACCACGAGCTCATCGTGGGCGGCGATGCCGGCGGCGCCTGGATATACGATATAGTCCTGTACGACGGTTCCGGTTCGTATGGCGGTATCTGGTGCCGGAGGATCCGCAATGACCTAAGCGGCGGAGCGTGGAATCAAATCATGGTCGCCGGCGACACGGTCTCCAATATCAGCGCAGGCCGCAACGTGGAAAACCCCCAGCATTTGTTCCTGTGCTGGCAGACAACGACTCTTAGTATCGATATGGAAAGCTCGGCGGATATTGGGACGACCTGGGGCAACCATCGCAATGTCTCCAGCGGCTCCCGGAATCCAGTGGTCTGCGCGGGCGGCGACGCTTACGTATACATCGCTTACCAGATAGGTGACACGACCAATATTCAAGTCGGACGCTATACCAATAACCTCATCAGCCCATCGATGGTCTTCGTCACACTCGATAACACGGCCGAAGGCGATTTCTTCCCGGCCATTGCCGCGCAACGGACCGCCCCTGGCACCTCTCAAATTGCCATGTGCCTGTTCCGTCATATGCATTCGAACGGCAACGCCGATTTTCACTACGGTTATACGTCTAACGGCGGCGTTGCCTGGACATCCGCGACCTGGCCGGTCACCAATCAGGGCCACTCGCCGTTCGACTTCCGGTATCCCTTTGCCAAGGTTTCCTACGGCAGCGCGTTGTTCCGGGCCGGCGGCACGCTCTATGGCGGTTACGATTCGCTCGTCTACGCCTACGCCCAGGGTTCGGATCCAACCACTTATTTTGATCGCGGTGTTCTGAACGACTACGACGCGACCGGTGAATACGGAGGCAAGGTCGATTACAGCCTCGATTGTCTCGGCGGATACGTCGTCTACCGAGCGTTCGGTTCTGCGAACGTCTGGTGCGACGCTTATAATTTCACCGGCGTCGAGGAAAGCAATTCGGAAATTTCCCGACTGATCACCATTACCCCGAATCCGACCCGCGGACAGGTCGCAATCTGTTATACGACCAGGAACGACGGCAACGTCCGGATCACGATCTATGATGCGACCGGTCGGTTGCTCAAGAACCTGGCGAACGATACCCGGAAAGCCGGGACCTACACCGCCCAGTTGAACGTGAACTTGCCTAACGGCGTCTATTTCGTACGCATGGACACACCGGATGGCAGCATAGCGAAGACCGTGACGGTGGTGAAGTAAGGATACATAATTCGATAAAAAGAGGGCGGGTTATCCGCCCTCTTTTTTTATTATCAACGTCCAGTCCAGTAAAACCACAACACAGGCGTCGACCAAGGTCGACCACTACGTCTACAAACGCGTTACGCTTCTTTCAGCAGTTCGTCAATTATCTTATCGGAATCCATGCCGTCGGCTTCGGCTGTGAAATTGGTTATGACGCGGTGGCGAAGAACCGGATGGCAGACGAATTTGACGTCGTCAAAATTGGGGGTGTAACGGCCGTCCAAAGCGGCCCGCGCCTTGGCGCCCAGGACCAGATACTGCGATGCGCGCGGGCCGGCGCCCCAAGCCACATAGTTCTTGACGATTTGCGGGCTCAGATCCGCGGCGGGTCTGGTCAAACCGACCAACCGGACCGCCTGTTCAATGACATCGTCCGCGACCGGCATTTTCCGGACCACTTTTTGCAAAGCCATAAAATCGCGGGCATCGATGACCTTCTTCAATTCCACCTCATAAGCCGATGTCGTGTTCTTGACGATATCGATCTCTTCGCCAGGCGCGGGATAACCGATGTGGATCGTGAACATGAACCGGTCCAATTGCGCTTCGGGCAAAGGATAGGTACCCTCCTGCTCGATCGGGTTTTGGGTGGCCAGGACGAAAAACGGCATGGGCAATGGGAACGTCTCGCCGCCATAAGTCACCTTGTATTCCTGCATCGCCTGGAGGAGCGCGGATTGGGTCTTGGGCGGAGCTCGGTTGATCTCATCCGCAAGTATGATATGGGCGAAAAGCGGACCTTTTATGAACCGGAAATTCCTCCGGCCGGTGGTCAGGTCTTCTTCGATGACCTGGGTTCCCGTTATATCGGAAGGCATTAGATCCGGGGTGAACTGAATGCGATTGAAGGAAAGGTCGATAATATCGGCGAGCGTGTTTACGAGCATCGTTTTGGCCAAACCCGGTACGCCGATGATCAGCGAATGGCCGCCGCAGAAAAGTGATATTAAGACCTGATCGATCACCGCTTGCTGGCCGACGATGGCCTTTTTTAATTCAACCTTGATCCGGGCGTAGTCTTCACCGAGCTGTTTTATCTTGTCGATATCGCTTTCTTTCATCGGAGTTTAAACCTTGGTACCGTTAGAGACTCCGTAGATTATCACAAACAGTAAAAATATAGGGATTTGTTCGAAAGGGTTACGGTCTCTAACGGGATTAATCAGATGTGGATAACTGACTATATTCATTGTTAAGAAGATGGATATTTCGACGATAATCCGTGCATTATTGAGTTTTCCACAAGTTATCCATAATTGTCCACATTGGGTGATTTTCCTTCATAAAAATCTTTCCTTTTCGCTTCCAGTAAATCTTCTTTTTCGCCCGAGAAAGCTGCCGCGGATTGGATCGTCACGCTGTTTTTGACTTTCATGAGATCCTGGAGGTAATTCTGCCATTCCAGGTCCCGAAGCAGGTGATGATCGACGACCAACTGCCGGACCGGCGTTTGGTCGATTATCTTTCTTAGATTTTCCAGGCTCGCGTCGACTTCGGACCTTTTACAATGAGAACCGAGCAGGTAAGTCGCGGGCCCGTCGGCAAAAACGATGTGCGGTTGGTTGGCGATGATGAAATCCGCCGCTTCCTTGGTGACCGGTCCCTGAACATCGGAAGTAAAAATGAAGCGCTGGTCTTCCTCGATCAGGACCTGGAGTATATAGCCTTGCCGGTCCGTTGCACCGTGAGTCATCGGCGGCGAAAATGCGATTCGGGTCTTGCCGATTTGAAAGGTCGTGCCGTCGGCAATGCTCACGGCGTGCACTTGATTTTCTATCCGGCTCAGAAAATCGGTGGCCCGGGTGCGCTGGTTCTCGTTGATGAACTCGCGGGGGTTCTTCAGCATCAGATCTTTGTTTTTGTAAATTTCCGGGCAGTCCGCGTTGTGGTGGTCGTCGTGATAATGGGTGATAATGACCACGTCTGAAGCCAGCACCCATTGCTTGATTGATTCACTAATCTTAAAGTGACGGTCGAGTTCCAACTTGTGCGGGGGCAGTGAATAACGGTCCGGGGAAATCGCCGCGCCCGGATCGATGAAGATCTTCACGTCCTGCGTTTCCACGTAGGTGGCCATGGAGCGGACGCCGAACGACTCAAAAGCGATGGGCTTGATCTTCATAAAAGGATGACCGTCTTAGAATGTGTCATTCTGAGTCCCGATAATGAACTCGGGATAAATTCCACGAAAAAAGCTTGCCCTGAGCGTAGTCGAACGGGAATCTCGAATGGCTGGGATCCTTCGGTCGTCCTGCGGACATCCTCAGGATGACATAAAATGGAGCCAAGGGATTATCCGGCATGAGTCTTCTCGTATTTTCGGATCTGGTTGATCCGGCGGCGATGGCGGCCGCCTTCAAAACCGGTTGTCAAGAATGTCTCGATGATCTTCGACACGGACGAGGCCTTAACAAAACCGGCCGGTACGACAAGGATATTGGCGTTGTTATGACGGCGGGCGAGATCGGCAAAGACCTTGTCCGGGCAGATCGCGGCCCGGACTCCGGGAACTTTGTTCGCGGCGATCGCCATTCCGTTACCGGTGTGACAGAGCAGGATGCCGAAGCGCGCCCGCTTCCGGCCCACGCATTCCGCGACCTGGAACGCGAAACCGGGATAGTCGACCGGGTCTTCGGTAAAGGCGCCGAAGTCTTTAGTTTTGATCCGCTTCGATCTAAGCTGGGCGATGATCTTATCCTTTAATAAAACTCCGCGATGGTCCGTTGCGATGGCGATGATCATTTGACCGGCGTCAACCACCCGTATTTGTCCGGAGCCCGGCCTTCAATGACGTCAAAGAACGCGGTCTGGAGCTTCTTGGTGATCGGGCCGGCCTTGCCGATCCCGACCTGGATCTTGTCGATCGAGCGGATGGGCGTGACCTCCGCCGCGGAACCGGTAAAAAATACCTCGTCCGCGATGTATAGGAACTCGCGCGCGAGCATCTGTTCTTTCATTGGGATATTAAGGTTTTCCGCCAGCCGGATGACCGTGTCGCGGGTGATCCCGGGCAGAATGCAAGCGTTGAGCGGCGGCGTGCTGACGATACCGTCTTTGACCGCGAAAATGTTCTCTCCCGATCCCTCGCTGACATACCCCGCGGCGTCGAGGGCGATCCCTTCGGTAAAACCGTAGGTCAAGGCTTCCATTTTGATCAGCTGGGAATTCATATAGTTGGCGCAGCATTTGGCCATGGCCGGGAACGTGTTGGGCCGCATCCGGTTCCAGGACGAAACCATGACGTCCACCCCGGCTTCCAGCGCTTCCGGTCCCAGGTATTTACCCCAATGCCAGGTGGCGATCGCGACCTTGACCGGGCAGTTAAAGGGATTGACGCCCAGTTCGTGATACCCGCGGTACACGATCGGTCGGATATAAGCTTCTTTTAACCCGTTCTTCTTGATCACCTCGACGCAAGCCGCATTGAGCTGCTCTTTAGTGAACGGGATCGTCATCCGGTATATTTTTGCGGAGTTGAAGATCCGGTCCGTATGTTCCTTCAGCCGGAAGATCATCGATCCCTTGGGCGTGTTATAGCACCGCATCCCTTCGAAAACCCCGGAGCCGTAATGGATCACATGGGAACAGATATGAATATTGGCTTGGTCCCAGGGGACAAATTCGCCGTCCATCCAGATAAATTCAGTCTTTGGTAACGCCATTCTTAGCCTCCTGTTTTTGATCTTCGATAAATCCCGTTAGAGAACTACGTCCTCTAACGGGAATGCGCTTTCGGCGGTATTAAACCCCCTTCAGCTTTATCCGGAAATAACCACCGATTAAAATCGGTGGTTTTCTCTAACGGGATAAATATAATCCAACGCATGATTCATTCTACTATATTGAATTAACGGGAAAAGTCAAGGAGGGAAAGACAGCGCGTGTCGCGCGCGGTTGAGTTTGCTACACAAGATTAGTATACTTCGTATGGTTAGTTGCTTCGCATGGTTTTAAACCTTTTACGAAGTAAAACTTTACCATCGCGTTAGCGATCTTTACCTTTCGCGCTTCATTAATTAATGATTAATATAGATAGTCCCCATAGGGGGTAGCGAAACTATACCTTTCCGAAGGAAAACTAACCCTTAAGTAGTTTAATGTACAGGTCCCGGTATTTGATGGCGGATTGGGTCCAGGAATAATCGCACCGCAGGCAATTATCGACCAGGGATTGAAGCCAATCCGGACGGCGGTATATTTCACGCGCCCGCGCCAGGGACTCGAGCAGGGCGCGCCCCGAATATTCATCAAAACAGAAGCCGTTGCCTTCGCCCGTCACCGGATCGTATTCGTGCACGGTATCCGCCAAGCCGCCGGTTTTGCGGACGACGGGAATGCTGCCGTACTTCAGGCTGATCAACTGGCCCAAACCGCACGGTTCATAACGCGACGGCATCAGGAAAAAATCACTGCCGGCGTAAATCCGTCGAGCCAGACGGTCGTCGAATTTCAAATTTATGGAAACCTGGGTGGCGTAAATGGATTCGTATTCTTTGAGCCGGACATGATACGGTTCTTCGCCGTATCCGAGCAGGACAAAACAAAAACCCATGCGGATGACTTCGTCGAAGACTTCGGTAAAAATATCGAAGCCCTTTTGTCCCGCGACGCGGGAGACCATTCCGATCAGAGGCTTGTCCCGGTCGATATTGCACTCCCTAATGAGCTCCAGCCGGTTAAAAAGCTTGCCCGGATAATCGTTGTAAGGCCGATAGATCGCCGAGTCTTTAGCCGGATCCCAGAGATCATAATCCAGCCCGTTTATGATACCGTGGAGGTCGGATTGGCGGCGGTGCAGGATGCCTTCAAGACCGAAACCGAGTTCGGCGGTTTGGATCTCCCGGGCGTAATTTTCAGACACGGTCGTGACCTTATCCGCGTACACGATCCCGCTTTTCAGGAAATTCACGTCGCCGTAGAACTCCAGCCCTTCCGGGCTGAAATATTCCTTGGCCAGTCCGAGCTTCGGGAATTCAAAACCGGGGAAGCGCCCCTGATAACCTAGGTTATGGATCGTGAAAACGGTTTTAACGGGTGATCCTTCCTGCTTTAAGAACGCGGGAACCAATCCGGACTGCCAATCGTGGCAATGAGCGATATCCACCTTATCCCGGAGCAGCATTTTCACCACGGCCCGGTTGAAAAGGTTGAAACGGTCCAGGTTATCCGGATAATCGCCGGCGGGGGTGCCGTAAAGTCCAGGGCGGTCGAAATACTCGGGGTAATCGATAAAGAACGCATTATCCCGGCGGTATAGGCCGACTTTAACCGTTTTCCCCGGCAAGTTCAATTCGATATCCCCGGCCGGATCGGCGGCGATCCCGCGGTATTTAGGCAGGTAAAGTGCCACCTCGATCCCGAGTGATTGAAAATAACGGGGAAGGGCGCCGGCCACGTCCGCGAGGCCGCCGGTTTTGGCGAACGGTACGGCTTCGGAGGCGATTAAGGCGACTTTCATTAAAGGATGATTACATTGATTATCAACAGAGATTACAGTGATTTCTTATCATTGTAATCAGGAAGTAATTCACCGTAATCAAAGGACGTTCTTCAGGAACGTCGCCGATTCTTCGGGTGGAGTGGGATTGATATAAAAACCGGTGCCGAGTTCAAAACCGGCGATCCGGGTCAGAACGGGAACGATCTCCAGGTGGTAATGATAGAATTCGATGCCCTTCAGGGTGATCGGCGCGGTGTGAATGATGAAATTATAGGGCGGCGTGTTAAGCGCGACCTTCAGCCGGAGCAGGCTGTCTTTAAGAATCAAGGCCAGGTCTTTCAGCTCGGTCTCCCCCGTGTCTTCGAAGTTGGACAGGTGGGTGCGGGGCAGGATCCAGATTTCAAACGGGAAGCGGGGCGCGAACGGGCAAATGGCGATAAACGAATTGTTTTCGGTGAAAAGCCGTTTACGGTTCTTGGTTTCCTGGGCGATGATGTCGCAAAAAATGCACCGTTCCCGGTACTCGTAATAGCGTTTTGCGCCGTCCATCTCTTCCATCACCCGCTTGGGGACGACCGGCGTGGCGATCAGCTGCGAATGATTGTGTTCGAGCGATGCGCCGGCGGCCGCCCCAAAATTCTTAAAGATCATTACATAACGGAAACGCGGGTCGTTCTTCAGGTCGGTGATCCTCTTTTGATAGGAAAAAACGACGTTCGTGAATGCCGGTTCGGGTATGTCGGCCAAATCGAGCGCGTGGTCCGGGGTTTCGATTATCACCTCGTGGGCGCCGATGCCGTTGATGCGGTCGTAAATGCCTTCGCCCCGGCGGTTCAGGTCACCTTCGATGCGGAGCGCCGGGAATTTATTCGACACGACCCGCAAAGACCAGCCGGGTTTATTGGGTTCGGTGTTCGGCGGCCTGAAGGCGAAGATCTCGGGCGGCGTCGATGCTTCGTTGCCCGGGCAAAAAGGGCATTCTTTCGGCGTCAGCCGGCGTTCTTCGGGTTGGAACTTGAAATCCTTAGGTCTTTTCGCGCGCTCCGTGGAAATGATGACCCAGCGGCCTAAAACCGGGTCTTTCCTGAGTTCCGGCATTAATTTTTCTGCGGCGCAGGTTCCGGGGTTATCGGCGGAGCCGGTTCGACGGGCGGCGCAGGTTCGGCCAGAAGGATCTTGATATCGGCTTCGGCGCGGATCTTGGCGAGGAAATCGCTGGCGATCTTGGACTGTTTTTCGCGGCGCAGGTTGGTTTCGATATAGGGTTTGACTTCCTCGTAGCTCCGGTAGGACGACGGCGTGTAGCTTAGCAGCTTGACGAAGGCGTAGCTGGTGTCGTCGTAAGCGAAGACGCGGCTGATGTTACCGGTCTTCAGTTTATAAACGACATCCTCAAAACTCTTGGGCTTCATGCCCTTGCGCAGACTGCCGGTCTTGCCGTACCTTATTTTCGAAGGGGCGATCGAATACTGCTTGACCAGGGTATCGAAAAGCGCCGGGTCGCTGAGCACCTGTTTGCGCAGGGTTTCGGCGAGTTTCATGTCCTTAACAATAAGTTCCTGGCAGTCTACCGCCTCCCAGATCTTATAATCTTCCCGGTGCTCTTTGTAAAACGTCGCGATCTCCCCGGAATCGACTTTCACGCCCTCGATCACGATCCGGTTATACAAAGCCTGTTCCATGAGCCGGCGTTCCTGGTCCTTAAGGCTCGTGAAGTAACTTTCGTTCAGGAAGTATTTATTGCGGAGCGCGACTTCGAGTTTGACCATTTCATCCATCATGATGCCCAGGGATTTTACGACGTCGTCCGGCTTGCCCATGTCGACCTTGGCAAAACTGGGCTGTTCGATGTTCCGCTTATCTACCTCGCTCCAGGTGATGCTCCGTCCGTTGAACCGGGCGACGACGCGGGAAGCGACGAGTAGCGACTCGTTGCTGACGATCGAATCCTTGAAGATCTCGATCTGGGCCTTGGCCTTCAGATCCTTGAGCAGCTTGTCCTCGATCTTCTTCACGTTCTCGGCGTTCACCGAAGATTCGATCTGGGATTTTATTTCCTTGTAAACCCGGTAGCGGTCCGGCAGATGCTGGTTGACGATATAAACGCCGAATTTGCTCTCCGAGGGGATAATGCCGATGAGCACGTTGGGCTTGGCCGCGAACAGGGGCTTTTCCACTTCTTTAGGTTTGGTCCCCTTATAAACAATACCCATGTTGCCGTTGGAACCCTTGCTCGGCGCCACGGTATAACGCTGGACCAGCGAATCAAAACAGGACATGTCCTTGGTCAGGGTATCGAGGATATACTTGGCCAAACTTTCTGATT
>Ga0315294_10005118_pt1 | contig 14380 bp, 13 predicted proteins | sample YL17G13_40_MG_FD_203626 | JGI IMG/M metagenome (GOLD analysis project Ga0315294, IMG submission 203626) | Sediment microbial communities from Yellowstone Lake, YNP, Wyoming, USA - YL17G13_40 | ecosystem: Environmental > Aquatic > Freshwater > Lake > Sediment | place: USA: Wyoming | collected... | reverse complement strand
GGCCGGGGACCGCAAGCTCACGTTCGTGAACCCGATCTTCGAGGAGACGGCGAAGCGGGGCGGCTGGCTGACCCCCGAGCTCCGGGAGGAGATCCTCAGGCACGGGGCCGTCCGCGGGGTGGACGGGGTGCCCGAGGACGTCCAGCACGCCTTCCCGACCGCGCACGAGGTGGCCCCCGACTGGCACGTCCGGCACCAGGGCGCATTCCAGAAGTGCACGGACAACGGCGTTTCCAAGACGATTAACCTCCCGAACTCGGCCACCATGGACGAGGTCCGGAAGGCGTACCTCCAGGCCTACGAGCTCGGCTGTCTCGGGATCACGGTCTACCGCGACGGGTGCAAGGGCGTGCAGGTCCTGACCGCGGGCGTCAAGGAGGCCGCGCCGGCGGGCGGGGCCGGAGTTGCAGCGTCCGCTGCAACCTCCGCGCCCGCCGCAGGCGGGCGAGGCGGTGTGAAACCCCGGCCGCACAAGGTCCGGGGCACGACCTCGGTCATCCGGACGCCTGTAGGAAGCGCGTTCGTCACGATCAACGAGGACGATTCCGGCGAGCCGCTCGAGGTCTTCGTCACGGTCGGCAAGTCCGGGAGCGACATCATCGCGGACGCCGAGGCGATCGGACGGTTGATATCATTCGCCCTGCGCACGCAGGCCGTCCTGCCGCCCCGCGAGCGCCTGCTCCGGATCGCGATGCAGCTCGAGGGCATCGGCGGCAGCCGGTCCACGGGCTACGGCCCCGAGCGCGTGCGCTCCCTGGGCGACGGCGTGGCCCGCGTGATCTTCGACTACCTGGGGGCGAAGGCGGGCGGGTCGCCGGTCGGGACGACGACGGCGACCGTCGAGCGCCCCGCGGGCACGATGAAGTCGGGCTCGGCGCGCGACCTGTGCCCGACCTGCGGCAACGCGACCCTGGCGCTGGAGGAGGGCTGCAAGAAGTGCCACTCCTGCGGCTACTCGGAGTGTTGAACAAGGCACAGTTCTGTGATTTGACAGAAATCAACAGAATCTGATAGTCTCCGTTCGCCATGGACGCGTGGCGTAGCCCGTCGCGGCCTTTGCCTTCCCTTCCGACTTTCGCCCGCTCCAATTGTGCCATCGTTCTCACCTTCGTTTTCTTGATGTCAGTACCGCTCGCTTCGGCCGAAGACTGGACGACCGCGTACGGGGGCTTGTCCCGGCAGAGCTACGTCGCGGGAGAGGCGGTCTCGCCGCCGTTCGCGATCCAGTGGGAGACGACGATGCCCTCCCCGCTCAAGGGCGGGCCGATCGTTTCGGGACTGCTCGGGCACGCGTACCTGTGCAACGAGCAGTTGCACGTGTGGGCGCTCAAGCTCGCCGACGGCAGTGTGGCGTGGAAGCACGACGAGCCGCGGGACCCGAGCGAGGTCAAGTGCTACGACGCGCTGTCGGGGACGCTGAAGTGGACCGCGCGCGTGGAGGGGAAGCTGATCCACACGCCGCAGGTGGGCCAGAACGCGGTCTACGTGGCGGCGTCGCAGGGGAAGCTGTACGCGTTCAGCCAGCTGGACGGAAAGCAGATCTGGCAGGTTACGCTTGCGGCTCCGCTCACGCTTCCGGCGGCCGACGCGACGCTCGTGATCGTGGGCTCGGGATCGAGCCTGGTCGGGGTGGCGGCGGCGACGGGTGCGAGGGTGTTCTCGACGGACCTCGGGAGCGCGGTGGGTAGCGTGCTACGTATAGCTGTACCACGTACTGGAGCACGTCCAGCTCGCAGACTTTGTGCTTCGGGGGCGGAGTGAACACGGTGCTCTTGTTCAACACAACGGGCTCGCTTCCCCTTGGCATCGCGCCGCTGAAGAATGTTACAGCGTTCTACGGCTATCCCTCGCCGCTGGTGGACACGGTGAACGGAAAGCCGCCGATCGTCTATAGGTCGCCTGTGGACCTCCGCGAGCATGCGTCGCTGTTGGGACGGGATATCAACCTTTACGACATCCAGCCAGGTGGCTTGGGCATGCCGGGTTGGGCAGTGAGCGCCGACAAGTGGACGATACGGGGCGCTGAGGTTATCGACCTCACTACCGGGATCGTGGCTTCGTACGCGACACCTGAGCATTTCGTCTGTCCTGCGACCATCGGGCTGGACGGGTTCTGGTACACGGTTGACCTGGGCGGCAGGCTCTACGCGGTTGACGTTCCTGCCTTGCCCGAAGGACCGCTTCCTCCGGAGGAACCGTAATCTTCGGAGCGGCTGTATTGCTGGTTGCCTGTGTGGGGTCCTGCGCGGACTGGCCGACGTTCGGTGGGAACCTACGGCGGACGGGAGAGGCCCTTGATGCACGAATCTCGCCGCCCTTCGTGCTCAAGTGGACCTTTGACATGCAGGCGGCAGGTTGTCCTAACCCCGCCAATGCGAGTCCGATTGTAGTGGGGGCGACCGTATACCAAGGGACGCGCTGGGCGGGAACCTGTGGATGGCTATACGCGCTGGATGCTCGCTCGGGGGCGTTGCTCTGGATCTACGACTCCGGAGCTCAGTCGATGACAACGCCGAGCTACGAGGACGGCCAGCTCTACCTTGGACTTACGGGACTTATGGGCAACCCGTTCGCCTCGGCTGGCCGCGCGATCAGGGTTTCGGACCGCTCGGTGGTCTGGAACTACGGGGCGTGGGCTGATTGGACGATAGTCGCGCATCGAGGCGGCGTCGCCTACATACAGGGGGGAGCTGACAGCCTGAACACCTGCGCGACCGTGTATGCGGTGGACAGCGCCACCGGGGTATTGCGCTGGTCGATGACTGATACCCCACCTGGTCGCTTGGGCGGCACGCCAGCGATTGACGCCGATGGCACGGTCATTCTGCCTGGTTGGCCGGTTGTCGCGATCACGGATACCGGCTCGGCTCCCGTCGTCCGATGGTCCGTTACGTATGTGGGATATCAATACGAAATCCCCGAGCCGGTCATCTCGTCCGCCCGCGTTTACTTCCGCCAGGTCGCAATGCCGCACGCAGTCATTGCGGTGGACAAGGGGACCGGAGTTGTGGCGTGGACGATGACGACGGCGGGGACTCCTGGACCTCCTGCGGTACACAACAGTAGGGTCGTGTTCACGGCGAGCGATGACGTCTGTGCGGTAAGCGCATCCGCGTATGTGTACGCAGTGGACGATCTCGGCGATCGTCCGTCGGTGCGGTGGAGGACCGACACCCTGGAGTGCGGCAACGGCACACGTCATCCACTCATCGCCAACGGCATTGTCTACCTGACTGGAAGCGATACGGGGGACACACTTTACGCCCTGGATATTGACACCGGTGCCGTGGTTTGGACCCATACCCTCTCAGCGTATTCGGCCGGCTCCGTGGCGTGTGCCGGTGGGTTGCTCTACTGCGAGAACGTCAACACGGTTCAATGCTTCGGCAAGCCCATCAGTGTGGGACTGGAGGTGGACAGGGGGCAGGCCGGGGCGGGTGACAACCTCACCTACACGCTCACGCTCAACAGCTTTGGAGGCCCGGCTGCGAACGTGACGCTCACGGAGACTCTCCCTTCCGGGCTCGAGTTCGTGAGCGCGAGCGATGGCGGGAGCGCATCGGGAGGAGTGGTGGCGTGGAACGGGGTGAGCGTGACGCCGGACGCGCTGAAGACGGTGACGGCGACGGTGCGGGCGAGTGCCGGTCTTAGCCCTGGCACGTACACGTTCCAGCCGAGAGCGTTTGCCACGTATCCGGGCGATCCCGCGTACAACGACATGACGAGCGATTCCGTGACGACGACGGTCGTCGTGTCCGCGCCCCCCCCGTCGGTCTACACCGGTCCCGTCCGTGTCTACCCGAATCCGTTCATTCCTGGGAGGGCCGTTCGCGGCACGGTCAAGTTCGAGGGGGTTCCGGTCGGTGCGACGGTGAGCCTTTACACGTCCCGGGGGCTCAAGGTGTGGGGAAGGGATGCGGTGACGGGGTCGGTGGTGGAGTGGGACGGGCGGAATGAGGCCGGGAAGCTGGTGGTGTCGGGGATGTACGTGTGGGTGGTGGAAGGAAGCGGGCACACGAGCCGGGGGAAGCTGGTGGTGGAGACGGGGCGATGAGGGCATCAACAATCCTGTCCGCTCTGGCGATCCTCGTTGCTGACGCCGCCCATTGTGCAAGCGTGGGCGAGGGATATGGCGAGTCCTTGCTGGCGCTTTCCTCCGCGCGGCAGGCGGGCAGCGGGGGCGTCGCACTGGAGGATCCGTGGCGGCAGGGGCAGGTGGTGGAGGCGACGACGGCACTCGTGAGCGCTGGGCTTCAGTGGTGGGGATTCTCGATGCAAGGCGGCGTGGGTCCTCGGTTGCGGCTCCGGTTTGACGGATACGCGTTTACGCCTGCGGACGTGGCGGGGACTAGGGAGGCGGCGGACGGGAGCTTCGGTGGTACGAGCGGCGCAGTGGGCATGAGCGAGTGGGGCGCGCACGTGACGGCACAGCTCACGGTGCTGGAGGCAGGGTCGTGGCGGGTGGCCGGGCTGGGGCGGGCGATCGGGCTGGTCCAGCGGTTGCCGGACGAGAGGAGTTCGGGGACGGCGGTGGAGGCCGGGATACAGGCGCAACGAGTCCTGGGCTTGGGCCGCGCGCTCACGGTTTGGCTGCTGGCGGGGCCGGTTGGACAGGGGGCTGGCCGGGGATTCACGGGGCACATGGTGGCCGGCGTGGGGCTTCTGACGCAGGTGAGCGCTGGATTGCTGGGAGGAGCGGAAGGATATGCGGTGGGCGTGGAAGGTGAGGCGCTCACTGAAGGGTTGGTTCACGCCGGGCTTGGGGGCGTGTACTGGGTTGGGAGGCCAGGGCAGGCGGGGAAGACGCTGTTCCTGCGCGGAGGAGTCCGGAGCGCTACGGGAAGTGCGCAGGCGGTGCAACCCCACGGCGGGCTGGGCATCCTCTGGCGCATGGCTTCGGGATGGGGGATGCAGTGCGACGTGGCGGCGGCCCCGCTTGGTGCGCTGGGACTAGTGACGTGCGCGACGCTGGGGGTAAGAGTCCCATGAGGGATATCAGATCATGCGCGACGGGGAGCCGGTAGAATACTAGGTTCGGTGAGCTGATGAGCCGGAAGAAGAGCGTCGGATCACGAGCCTTTCCGCCGATCCCACTGATCGGCGGGGGTATTGCTGTTCTCCTCCTCGCGCTGGCCGTGCCCGGGGCGAGCTGGCTCGTGCGCCCGTCGGTCGGGCGGCTGGTCACCGAAGGCGCCGAGCTGTCCCGGCAGGGGCGCTGGACCGAGGCGCTTCCCCTGCTCGACCGGGCCGTGACCGCAGCGCCCCGCAATGCGGAGGCGCACTTCCTCAAGGGCGTCGTGCTCGAGCGGTTGAAGCGCCCCGCCGAGGCGGCCGACGAACTCGAGGCCGCGATCGTGCTCGAGGGAGGCCGGGCGGAAGCGCACCGGTTGCTCGCCCGGATCTACGAGAAGGCCGGGCGGTACGACCAGGCGTTCGCGAACGCGCTGGAGGCGGTCCGGCTCAACCCCAAGGCCGCCGCCGGATACCGCGCGCTCGGGCTCATCTACTTCGGCCAGGGCCGGTACGGGAAAGCGATCGAGGCGTACGAGAAGGCCAAGACCTCGCCGGCCGAGAGCGGGTGGGTGCACAACAACCTCGGGTTCGCTTACCTGCTCACCGGTGACCTGCGGGCGGCGCGTCGCGAGCTCGAGCGCGCGATCGCGGTGGCGCCCGACCTCGCGGTGGCCCGCAACAACCTCGGGGTCGCCTACGAGCGGCTCGGCATGGTGACCGAGGCGCGGCGCGAGTACCTGATGGCGGTCCGGATCGACCCCGGGTACGCGAACCCGCGCGAGAACCTCGACGCCCTCGGCGCCGCGCATGGCGCGGCGCACCCGAAGCCCGGCCGGTAGGTTGGGGGGTCAGAGGTTGGGGGGTCAGTGCTTGACATTTGACATCGCGAATCGTTGCCGCGCGGGAGGAATGTCAAATGTCAAGCTCTGACCCCCTGAAGGCGGCGGCGGCCCGGCTCAAGGCGGGCGGGGTGGCCGCGTTCCCGACCGACACCGTGAGCGGGATCGGGTGCCTGGCGAATCTGGCCGAGGCGGTCCGCGCCGTCTTCGCGCTCAAAGCCCGCGATGCGGGCCAGCCGCTCACGCTGTTCATCGCGGACCCGGGGCAGATCGAAAAGATCACGGGGCCGCTGGATGCCCGGGTGCGTTCGATCCTGCGCCGCGGGTGGCCGGGGGCGCTGACCGCGGTACTGCCGAGCGCCGTGGCGTGGCCCGAGGGCGTCGGGCGCGCGGGAACGATCGGGGTCCGGGTGCCCGCGCATCCGGTGCCGCGCGCCCTAGTCGAGCTCGCGGGCTCTCCGCTCGCGACGACGAGCGCGAATCCGTCGGGCGAGGCGCCGTGGCGCGACGCGGCGGAGGCGGCGGCGCGCTGGGGCGACCGGGTCGTCGCGGTGCCGGGCGAGTCGGGCGCCGTGCCGTCGACCGTGGTCGATCTCACCGCGTGGCCGCCGCGCGTACTGCGCGAGGGCGCGGTGAGCCCGGCGACGCTCCTGGAATGGGTCCGCGACGCCGGTTGAAAGCTAGTGTCGTCGCACGGTATCGTGATCATTCTGGCAAGGAGGCACACATGAACAGGGGGAAGTGGTTCGGGACGGGCGCGGTGGCGGCCGGCGTGGTCGCGGCGGCGCTGGTGATGCCCGGCGGCACGGCGCTCGCCAAAGGGGACAAGGTCGGGTTCATCGACGTACCGAGGATTCTTGAGGAGTTCGAGGGGTTCCGGGACGCGCGCAAGGACCTGGAGCGCGACCGCAAGACGTTCGGCGAGGAGTACCAGCGCCGGATGATGTCGCTCCAGAAGTTCGCGCAGGATCTCCAGCAGAACATGGGCATGCTCTCCGATGCGAAGAAGAAGGAGAAGACCACGGAGTTCGAGAAGAAGCGGCAGGAGTTCTCGGAGTGGCAGGAGCTGGAGGGAAAGAAGCTCCAGGACCGCGAGGAAGGCATGATCAAGCGGCTCGAGGCCGACGTCCGGAAGGCGCTCGAGCCCATCGGCTCCGACGGCGGATTCTCGTTCGTGGTCCGCAAGGACCTCTTCCTCTACGTGGACAAGAGCGCCGTGGACCTGACCGACCAGGTGCTCGCGTCCCTGCGGAAGACCGCGAAAGAAAGCGCGCGCACCGAAAAGAAGTAGCCGGAACATGCCGACGCTGGCGGAACTCGCCGCGCTGACGGGTGGCGCGGTCGAAGGGCGGGGCGACCTGGCCGTCACCGGGGTGGCGGCCGTGGACGACGCCGGCCCGGGCACGATCACGTTCGTGACCGACGACAGGTTCCTTTCCAGGTTGGCTTCCAGCCGTGCCTCAGCCGTCCTGATCGGGCCCGGCCGCGACCGGGCGGGCAAGGACGCCATCGTGCACCCCCAGCCGCTGGCCGCCCTGCCCGCGCTCCTGGCTGCCTTCGCGCCCGCGGCCGCGCCGGGCTGGCCCGAGCCCGTCCACCCCTCCGCCGTCGTCCACCGGTCCGCGAAGCTCGCCCCCGGGGTCCGCGTCGGTCCCTGCGCCGTGGTCGAGGCGGACGTCTCCGTGGGAGAAGGGTCCGTGATCGGGCCGCTCGTCTTCGTCGGGGCCGGCGCCCGGATCGGAAAGGCCTGCCGGGTCGACCCCCTGGCCGCGATCGCTTCCCGGACTTCCATCGGCGACCGGGTCATCATCCACTCCGGGGCCGTCCTCGGGGGGGACGGGTTCGGGTTCCTGCCCGCTCGCCCCTTGCCGGTCAAGATCCCGCAGATCGGGAGGGTCGTGGTCGAGGACGACGTCGAGATCGGGGCCGCGTCGACCGTGGACCGGGCCACCGTGGGCGAGACCGTGCTCAAGCGGGGCGCCAAGCTCGACGACCAGGTCCACGTGGCGCACAACTGCGTGATCGGCGAGGGTGTCCTGATCGCGGGCCAGGTCGGGTTTAGCGGGAGCGTGACGGTGGGCCGCGATTCCTTGATCGGAGGACAGGTCGGCATCGCCCAGCACGTGACGCTGGGCGACGGGGTCCAGATCGGCGCCAAGTCGGGCATCCACCGGGACGCGAAGCCGGGGGAGAAGCTCTTCGGCAACCCGGCCCGCGAGGCGGGAGCGGCGCTCAAGCTCGCGGCCGAGGTCGCGCGGCTGCCCCGGCTCGTGGCGCGGGTGCGCGAGCTCGAGCGCCGACTCAGGGCGCTCGAAGAGAAGGGCGGCGGCGGTTAGTAATGCCTGACGCCGGCCGCCAGACCACCCTGGCGGCGCGCACGCAATCCCTGTGCGGGGTCGGCCTGCACGGCGGCGAGCCGGGATCGGTCACGGTGGCGCCCGCCGCGGCCGGGACCGGATTCGTCTTCCGGCGCACCGACCGGCCGGCCTACGAGGACATCCCCGCCCGGGTCGGGAACCTGCGACAGGTTCCCCGGTGCACGGTGCTCGGGGTCGGCCCCGCCGAGGTGCGCGTGGTCGAGCACGTGCTCGCCGCGTGCGTGCTGGCTGGAGTCGACAACGCCCTGATCGAGGTCGAGGGACCCGAGGTCCCGGCGGCGGACGGAAGCGCCGCTCCGTTCCTGGAGATGATCCAGGCCGCGGGGACGGTCGAGCTCGACGCGCCCCGCGCCGTCCTCGAGGCGCCCGCGCCCCTCGAGGTCGTGGACGGCGGGGGGGCCGGCTGGTCCTTCCGCATCGACCCGGCGCCCGCGTGCTCGTACACGTTCCGGTTCCGGGGCGGCGGGGCCCTCGCCGGGGCCGTCGCGAGTTTCACGCCCGGCCGCGACGACCCCCGGCTCGTCGCGCCGGCGCGCACGTTCTGTTTTCAGGAGGAGATTGCGGGCCTCCTGGCCCGGGGGCTGGGGCGCGGCGGCACCATCGAGTCCGTCCTCGTGCTATCGTCGGAAGGCCGTCCGGTGAACGCGATGCGCGTGCCGCTGGAGCCGGTGCGGCACAAACTCCTGGATCTGATCGGGGACCTGGCGCTTGCCGGGCTCCCGATCAGGGCCGGGATCACGGCGGAGGGAACGGGGCATGCCGCCCACGCCGAGGTGCTGCAACGGCTGTTGCCCGGTCTCATTCGAAAGGAGGGTTCCACCAACCGTGCTTGACACCAAAGAGATCATGTCGCTCATCCCGCACCGGTTCCCGTTCCTGCTCGTGGACCGGATCGTCGAGATCGAAATCGGCAAGCGGATCGTCGGCATCAAGAACGTCAGCATCAACGAGGCGTTCTTCCAGGGCCACTTTCCCGGGCGTCCCGTCATGCCCGGCGTGCTCGTCGTCGAGGCGCTCGCTCAGACCGGCGGAGTCCTGCTGTTCAAGAGCAAGCCCGAGATGGCCGGCAAGCTCATGTACTTCGGCGGCATCGAGCACGTGCGGTGGCGCAAGCCCGTCCTGCCGGGCGACCAAGTCCGGCTCGAGGTCGAGTTCACGCACTGGCGCCAGCGGCTGGTGAAGATGGTCGGGAAGGCCGTCGTCAACGGCGAGGTCGTGTGCGAGGCCGACATGTCGGCGTTCCTGGCGGACGGGGAAACCCCTGCCTGACCCTGTAATCCACCCGTCGGCGGTCGTCCACCCGGGCGCCAAGCTCGGGAGGGGCGTCCGGGTCGGCCCGTTCTGCGTCGTGGGCGAGCACGCCGAGATCGGGGAGGGGTGCATACTGGAGCCCCACGCGGTCGTGGACGGCTGGACGACGGTGGGGAAGTCCTGCTACGTCGGCGTGGGCGTGGTCCTCGGGGCGCCGCCCCAGGACAAGAAATACGCGGGAGCCCGGAGCTTTGTGCGGATCGGCAACGCCAGCACCTTCCGCGAGTACGTGACCGTCCACCGCTCGGCGTCGGCCGAGGGGGAGACCGTGATCGGGGACGACTGCTACATAATGGCGCTCGCCCACATCGCGCACGACTGCAGGATCGGGAACCACGTGACGGTCACGAACTACTGCGGCGTGTCGGGCCACGTGGTGGTCGAGGAGTACGCGTACCTGGGGGGCCTGAGCGCTTTCCACCAGAACGTGCGCATCGGGGCCTACGCGATCGTGGGGGGCAACTGCGGGGCGCGCATGGACGTCGTGCCCTTCGCGATGGCCACGGGCGAGCCGCTCCGGATCTACGGGCTCAACCGGCTGGGCCTGCGCCGGTGCGGGTTCACGATGGAACAGCAGAAGGTGATCAAGGCCGCCTTCCGGATCCTCTTCTGGTCCGGGCTCAACACGTCGGACGCGGTCGCGCGCCTGCGGTCGGACTTCGCGGGCAACGAGCACGTCCAGCGGCTGGTCAAGTTCGTCGAGGGCACGAAGCGCGGGCTGACCCGGGGGCTCGAGGTCGAGGCGGGCGGCGAGGCGGGCGAGGCGGAGCTGTGACGAAGCCGCCGCTCGGGCTCTTCGCGGGGGGCGGGGACTTCCCGCGCCAGGTCCTGGCCGCGCTCCGGCAGGCCGGCCACGAGGTCTGCGTCGTCGGATTCCGGGGGGAGACCGACTCCCGGCTCCTGCGCGCGGTCCCGCGCTCTTTCTGCGGCACCGTGGGCGAGTACGGGAAGATGATCGACTTCCTCCGCCGGGCGGGGGTGCGCGAGGCGCTGATGGCCGGGTACGTCCGGCACACGCACATCTACCGGAAACCCCGCGCGGACTCGCTCACCTCCAGGATCTTCGGGAGCCTCCTCGACCGGAGGGCCGACACGCTCCTGGCGGCGGCGGCCCTGCGGCTCAAGTCGGCCGGTATCACGCTCGTCTCCGCGATGCCGTACCTCAAGCACCTCGTCCCCGACCGGGGCGTGCTCACGAAGCGCGTCCCGACCGCGGGCGAGTGGAAGGACATCGAGTTCGGCCGGCGTATCGCCCAGCGGATCGCGGGACTGGACATCGGGCAGACCGTGTGCGTCCGGGACCTCGCCGTCGTCGCGGTCGAGGCGCTCGAGGGCACCGACGCCTGCGTCCTGCGCGCGGGCGGGATCGCGAGGTCTTCCCTCGTGGTGGTGAAGGTGGCGAAACCCCAGCAGGACTTCCGGTTCGACGTGCCCGTCGTGGGGCCCAAGACCGTGGAGACGCTCCGCCGGTCCCGGGCGGGCGTCATGGCGATCGAGGCCGGCCGCACGATCCTGCTCGACCGGCCCGAGGTCGTGCGCCGCGCCGACCGTGCGGGCATCTCCCTCGTCGCCGTTTAGCTCGCGGGGATTCGGCCGACGCCGAATCTCCGCATCCGCCGCGGGCGAGTGGCTCATGCCGATATGGGCCCTGGCCGTGACGGCCGTCTGGGTCGCGCGGTACCACTCCGCGCCGGCGGAATGGAGCGGCGCGTTCCGGACCTTCTTCCTCCACCGCACGTGGTCCCTGGCCGCCCTCCTGCTCAACTGGGCCGGCTTCCTCGCGGCGCTGGCGGCGCTCCCGGGCGTACTGGCCGTCGCGCGGTGGGCGGGCCGGGCGGCGTGGCGCTGGCTCGGCCGCGGCCGGCCGGCGGGCCCCGGCCGGTCTGCCGGCCGACTGCTCGAGGCGCACGTGATCGGGCTGGGGGTCGTGGGCACGGGCATCCTGGGCGCGGGGCTGTGCGGGCTCCTCTTTCTCCCGCCCGCGCCGTGGAGCATCGTGGGGCTCGCCTGCCTGGGGGCGGCCGACCTGGCGAGGCGCCCGGGGCAGGCGCGGTGGTGGGCCCGCGCGATCCCGGCGCGCGAGGCGGCGGCCGCCGTGAGCCGGCCCGTCCGCTGGTGTCTCGGGCTGGCCGTCCTCGTCACGGTCGCGCACGTTTTCTCGATCGAGACCGGATGGGACGCGATGACGTACCACCTGCGGTTCCCCGAGATGTACGGGTTGCGCCACCGCGTCTTCGACGTCTGGCACTACCCGACGGCGGTCTTCCCGGCGCTGGCCGAGATGACTTTCACGGGGGTACGGATGGCGGGAGGGGACACGCTCGTCCGCCTGCTCGTGGCGGCGACCGCGCTCCTGGCGCTGGCGTCGGCCGGCCGGCTCGCGGGGGAGCTCGGCGTGCGCGCGGGGTACCCCGCGGCCGTGCTCGCGGCGTCGCCGCTCTTCCTCCTGCTCGCCACCCGCGCGTACGTGGATCTCGCCGTCATGCTTTTCGCGGCCATGGGCTGGATCGCGTGGCTCGAGTGGCGCCGGACGGGCGCCCGGCGCGCGGCGGCCGTGGCGGGGTGGTGCGCGGGATGCGCGGTCGCGTGCAAGTACTCGGCCGGGCTCCTCGCGGTCGCGATCGGCTTCGCCGCGATCGGGACGCTCAAGTCCCGGCAGGGCCGGAGGGCCGCCTCGATCTGGCTGGTGGCCGGCGCTGCCCCGGTGCTCCCGTGGCTCCTGCGCGCCTGGCTCCTGCGCGGGAATCCCGTCCATCCGTTCCTGAGCGGGATCATGGGGATGCCGGCGGCCAGATTCCCGGATCTCGCGCTTCCGTTCGAGGGCGTCTCCCCGCACGGAAGCATCTTCGCGCACGGCGTGTTCGCGCGGCTCCACGCCCTGCTGTTCCACGACGGCCACTTCGACGGGCCGCTGGCGCCCGCGATCGTGGCCCTTCTCCCGGCCGTCCTCCTTGTCCCCCTGCCGGGGGCGGCGGCGCGCGTACGGACGGGGCTGGTCGCGTTCATCCTGGGTTGGCTCGTGCTGTGTCCCGATCTCCGGTTCCTCGCGCCGGTCGCCGTGCCGCTCTGCGTCCTGGCGGCCGTCGCGCTCGGGCGGCTGGGGCGGCGCAGGCTCGCGACCACGATCCTGGTCGTGGTTCTCGAGGCCGGGCTCGCGGCGTCGGCCATCTACACGGCGGGCTACCAGTGGAAGACCGACGCGCCGTTCGCGATGCCGCTCGGGTTCGAGACGAAACGGGACAAGCTCGAGCTGGGGCTGCGGCCGGCGCCGTTCTTCGCGTACGCGGTGCGGGCGGTCGGCGAGATCGTGCCCCGGGACGGCCGGATCCTGGCGGTCTGCCTGATCCACACGTACTACCTCGAGCGGGAGGCGCTGGCGGACGTGCACTACGGCACGGCGCACGTGACCCGGGTCGTCGAGGCCGGCCGGACGGAGGGGGGGATCGCGCGGCGGATGCGCCAGCTGGGGCTGGGCTGGGTGCTGGCGGCCGAGGGGGTCTGCGCGGAGTACGCGGCGACCCCCGGGTACTTCGCCGCCCCGCGGCCGGGCTGGAACGCGTGGATCCGGTTCCTGGCGGCGCGGGCGGAGCCCGTGTGGCAGACCGACGGATTCGTGCTCTACCGGGTCGGAAGGCGCCACGCGGCCAGGGCCGTTCCCGCCGCGCCCCCGGTCGACATGCTCGCGTGCCTGCCGGCCCGGCAGGCGGTCGAGGCGGGGCAACCCGCCCGCGCTCTCGCCCTCCTGGGCGGTCTGCCGCCGGCGGTCGAGGCGACGGGGACCCCGTGGCTGATCAGGGGAAGGGCCCACCTCATGCTCCGCGAATGGGAGGCGGCCGCCGGGGCGTTCCGGACGGCGGCCCGCCGCGGGGTCGATTCGCCCGAGCTCGGCCTCGGACTCGCGCGGGCCCTGTACGCCGCGGGCCGCGGTACCGAGGCGTTTCCCTACGCGGCGCGCGCGCTGGCCGTGCACCCGCGGTCGGCGTACGCGTGCGGCCTCCTGGCCGTTCTCCTGGCCGAGCAGGGCCGGATCGACGACGCCCGCGCGCTGGCCCGGCGCGCCGTCCGGCTCGATCCCGGCGAGCCCGCGTACCGGCGCCTGCTCCAGGGGCTGGAGCCCCTCGCGGGCCCGTGACCACCGCCTTCGGGCTGTCGCTCGCCGTCTGGAACGCGTGGGTGCTCGTCTGGTGGATCGTGCGATTCCATCCCCAGCCCCGGGCGATACTGGACGCCTTCCCCGCCAACCTGCCGTGGCGCGACTTCTCCCTCGCCGTCTTCGCGGCGAACTGGGCGGGTTTCCTCGCGGCCGCCGCGGCCGCCGCCGGGCTGATCGCGATCGCGCGCCGGACGGGCCGGCGGGCGGCGGGATGGTTCCGGTGGGGCGGAGGCGAAGGCGTCCCGCTCGCGTTCGGGCTCGGGCTCGGGATCGGGGGAAGCGCGATCCTGGGCCTCGGGTTCACCGGGCTCCTGATCGCGCCGCCCCGGTGGGCCGCCTGCTTGGCTCTGGGCGCGATCGCGGCGGCCGACGCGGGGCGTCTGCACGCCACGGGCCGGGCGGCGTGGGGCGGGCTCGTGCGCGACCTCTGGACGCCGTTCTCGCCCGCGCTCCGGGCCGTCGTGGCGCTTAGCGGGCTGATCGTCGTCCTCAACCTGTTCAACCTCGAACTGGGCTGGGACGCGCTCACGTACCACCTGCGCCTGCCGGCGTTCTACCTGATCCGGCACCGCGTGTACGACGTCTGGCATCACTACTGCGCGTCGTTCCCGGCCCAGGGCGAGATGGCCTGGACCGCCGGGCTCGCGGCCGGCGGCGAGTCCGCGGTCCGGTTCCTGAACTTCGCG
>Ga0315294_10005117_pt1 | contig 14381 bp, 8 predicted proteins | sample YL17G13_40_MG_FD_203626 | JGI IMG/M metagenome (GOLD analysis project Ga0315294, IMG submission 203626) | Sediment microbial communities from Yellowstone Lake, YNP, Wyoming, USA - YL17G13_40 | ecosystem: Environmental > Aquatic > Freshwater > Lake > Sediment | place: USA: Wyoming | collected... | reverse complement strand
ACGGACAGCCAAGGAGAGGCGGTCCTCATGATCACACCGCAGACTTCCGGGGACCTTCAAGTGGCGGCTCGGAAGGGCAACTACCTCCTGAAGCGGGGGACAGCGTCCGTGGTCGCCCAGGCGCCTTTCGTCACCGCCTTCCGCCAGCGAATTGAGGACGACACGTCGGGGGTCAGTTCCGGGAATGGAAACGGGGTCCTGGAGGCCGGGGAGACGGCCGCCCTCTGGCTAACCTTCAAGAACACCGGCGGGGAGACCGCCCGGAACCTCCGGACGACCCTGCGGACAGGTGCGGCCGATGTGGCGCTTCTGGACAGCGTGTTCTCGATTCCCCAGGCCCTGGCTCCCGGGGACACTTACGTGAGCGCTGCCCCCATGCGGTTCCGCCTGGCCACGGGAATGGCGGACGGGAGGACCCTGGCTTTTACCCTGGAGACGCAGGACAGCTCAAGGGTCTTCACCCAGAATCTTGTCTTTGACGGCCGGGCCCCTTCTTTGGCGCAGATCGGCCAGGGGGTGGACGACGATATGATTCCCCCTACCTCAGGTAACGGAAACGGGATCCCTGAGCCCGGGGAGGTCGTGGGCCTTATGCTCCGCCTGAAGAACTACGGGGGAGGGCAGGACGAAGGAGTGGGGCTCACGCTTTCGACATCGGACACCTTGGTCATGGTCCTGGACAGCCTGGCGCTTGTCGGGCGGATCACCGGGTACGGGGAGCATCTGACCGGCCCCTCGGACGAGGTCCTGTTCGAGGTCAAAGGGTTGCGGTCCGGGGGAGGATATCGGCTTCACCTGCAAGTTAAGGACGCTTACGGGCGGGTGGCGGACCGGGACTTCGAGCTGGCCCCCATCACAGCGCCCGGGGTCTTGCGGGACACACCGGACTCCTCTTCCATCTCCCTGGCCTGGGATCCCCTGGGCAAGACCTGCCGCTACAATGTCTACCGTTCAGACCAGTCGGGAGGGCCCTACGCCCGTATGAACGCGGATCCCCTGGCCTCCAGCGGGTTCACGGATCCCGGGCTGTCCCGCGGGCAGAGGTTTTATTACGTGGCCACGGCGATGGACACCTCCCTGAACGAGAGCCCCTATTCCCCGGAGCTTGAAGCGGCGACTACCCCTGAATACCGTGCCGGGTGGCCCCGGGTGATGCCTACCCAGATCCTGGCCACACCCCTGGTCTGCGACCTGGACCCGGCCTATCCCGGCAAGGAGGTCATCGTCCCGACCCTGGACAACAGGGTCTTCGCCTGGCATTCGGACGGGACCGGGGTCCTGAACCCCGACGGGCTGTTCAAGACCGTTCCCGCCAGCGCCTTTTGGGGACTCTCTCCGGCCGCCGGAGACCTCGACCATGACGGGTGTCCTGAGGTCGTGGAGACCTCCTATGTATGCGATACCCCCAAGGTGTTCGTATGGCGGGGGGACGGGAGCGACCTTCCGGGGTGGCCGAGATTGCTTCAAGGCTACCCCTGCTACGCCTCTCCGGTGCTCTACGACCTGGACCTGGACGGACAGCTGGAGGTGATCGCAACCACGATGTCCGGAAGGATCTACGTTTTCCGGCACGACGGGACGGGATACATCGATCCGAGCGGGTTGTTTGCGACGGTCACGGATTCAGCAGGGGTCTGGGTCGGGAACACCCCGGCCGTGGGGGACATCGACGGAGACACGAAGCCCGAGATCGTGGTGGGGGGAGGCGGAGGATCGAGTAAATTGTTCGCCTTTCGCTGGGATGGGTCCGCGCAGCCCAATTTCCCGGTGGTTCTTGGCGATCTTTTCAACAACTCCCCGTCCCTGGGCAAGCTGGACCCCAGCCACCCCGGGCTCCAGATCGTGGCCCTGGCCCAGGGGACCCAGGTCCACGCCCTGTACGGGGATGGCCAGGAGCTCCCGGGCTGGCCGAAGAGCGTGATGGTCGTCAAGACCCGGTCCTCGACGGCGATCGGAGACCTCGACCGGGACGGATCGCTGGAGGTGGTGGTGCCGGGGGACAACCAGGTCTTTGCCTTCCGCAGCGACGGCACAAACCAGCCGGGGTTTCCGGTCTACTGGCCCGGATCGGCGTTTTCCTCGCCGGCCATCGGGGATCTGGACGGGGACAACGGGATGGAGGTCCTCGCCGGGAGCTCCGATGAAAAACTCTATGCCTGGCACCCGGACGGGACCAAGGTCCTGGGATTCCCGGTCCGCACCTGGGGCCCGTACCTTTCCTCGGCGACGCTGGCTGACCTGGGGGACCGAAAGGTCACGACCTTCGCAGCCTGCTATGACCATTTCCTTTACGGATGGCAGGCCATGGCCCAGCCCGGGCCGGTGAGCTTGGAATGGTGGACCTTTCACCATGACGAGCAGCGCACGGGCCAGCACGGCTTCCGAATGCCCTCAGGGATGGAGGAAACACGAAACGCAGGGCTGGTTTCCCTGATTCCCAGGGAGACCGCCCTGTATCCGAACGCCCCCAACCCCTTGGTTTCAGGAAGCACCATCCGCTTCGATCTTGCCCGGGAAGGGGAAGTGCGGCTTGCGGTCTACAACATCGCGGGGGAGAGGGTGAGGACTTTAGGCCAGGGCGGGAAAAAGCCCGGGGTCTATAGGGTATCCTGGGACGGTTGTGACGACAAGGGGAAGAGAGTCTCCAATGGTGTGTATTTCTACCGCTTGGAGGCTGGAGGGTTCGTGAAGACGATGAAGATGGTCGTGACGAGATAATAAAGGCATTATCCATCACAAAGGGCAACTGGTCGAGTAAACCAAGGAGGTTGAGATGAAAAGCATTGCAGTCTGTCTGTTGCTGATCGGGTGCATCAGCGCGGCCTGGGGGGATCTCTGGATCACTGAACAGGGAGGGGAGTTCATTCCTACAAGTCCCGGCCCGAACGCCCGGAGGATCAGTTTCTCGAACGAGATCGTCTTCGACACCCGGCAAGGGGATCCTGTCCTGCCTGCGGGATACCGGTCTTCCTCGCCCAATGGAGTCTACCTTGTCCAGTTCTCCGGCCCGGTCCAGGAACGCTGGGTGGATGAGCTCTGGAAGGCCGGGGCCACGGTCTACTCCTACATCCCATACCACAGCTACACGGTCCGGATGGATGAAAAGACCAAAGCCAAAGTTCAGGCTATGAGCCAAGTGGCCTGGATCGGGACGTACCATCCGGCCTACAAGGTCGTGGAGTCCAGACTGTTCAACACTACCGGTCAGGGCTCGGTGGTCATGATGCTCTATCCCGATGCCGACCTCGAGGCCGCTGCCGCCAAAGTGCAGGCTTTGGGCGGAGTCCTTAAAGAGAAGACCGCGTCCTACATCGCCAAGGTGATCCGAGCGGACCTGGACCTCTCCCGGGTCGTGGCCCTGGCCAACCTTCCCGAGGTCATGGCCCTGCATTCCTGGTCCGGCCCGCCGAAGTTCAACAACAACAACGACCAGTGGGTCATCCAGCAAGGACGTTTAGCCACAGCCCCTCCAGACACAAGCCTGACCTACCGTCCAGTCTGGCGGCGCGGGATCCAGGGCCAGGGCCAGCTCACTGGCCAGCATGATTCCGGAATCAGCTTCAACGTCGGTACCGGCCATTGCGCCTTTCGGGATCCTTCGGTCCCGATCACTGCTGCCGGAGATTTTCCTACCCACCGTAAGGTGGTTGCTTACAAGGTTTACGGTATCAATGCCTTTGGAGATTGTGGGATTTATCATGGGTCCCACACCTGCGGTACCACAGCCGGAAACGACACCATCGCCAACGGGATAGGCCCGAACATGACCGACGGGATGGCCAAGGATGCCCGGATCAGCTTCACGGACATCGCGGATGCCAGTTGCATCATTCGTCTATATACCGACTTGACGACCCTTTACGATACCGTAGCCCGGGCGAACTCCGCGGGTCCGATCAAACAGCATTCCGGCTCTTGGGGGTCACCGGATACGGGCGGGCCCTACTTGACGATGGATGCGACCACAGATGCCTGGCACTGGCTGAACAAGCTTGTAGTGCCCATTTTCTCGGCCGGTAATATTGGCGTTGCCGATGACGACAGCACTATGAACCACCCGGCTCTGGCTAAGAATGTGATCGCGGTGGGTTCAACAGGCAACGGCACCGTATCGCACGGGTTTTATACCTGGTCCTCCCGGGGTCCGACTCAGGACGGCCGCATCAAGCCCACTGTCATGGCACCGGGTGCACTCTTTTCTGCGGACGGGTCAACAGCCTGTTCCGATCAAGGGCTCGGAGGAACGAGCATGTCCTGCCCATCTGTGAACGGGGCCTTGGTCATGGTGCGCCAATACTTCCAGGATGGGTGGTACCCCCTGGGCAAACCCCGGACGGCCAATTCCCTTGACCCCTCTGCGGCCCTGATGCGTGCCATGGCCGTTTGTTCAGCGGACTCGAATATTTTTACCTACGTTCCTCCGAACTACAATACGGGCTTCGGACGGATTGACCTGGACTCCGTGCTCTACTTTGATACCTTGGGGACCGACGCCCGGAAGCTTGCCGTGGTGGACAACCGCATTGGTTATTGGACAGGGTGGGCCTGCCGGTACATTGTGAACGTCGCCGACTCTACGCTTCCCCTGCGGGTGACCCTGGCCTGGGTGGACACCGCTGCGGCTCCGGATGCGAATCCTACTCTTGTGAATGACTTGGATCTCGAGCTCGTGGACCCCTATTCAGTGACCTACCGCGGAAACCAGATGAGCGGCTGGCGCTCCACCCCGAATCCCTCGGTCTGGGACACGGTCAACGTGGAAGAGACCGCCCGGGTCGTGAATCCCCGGTGCGGGAACTGGCTTATCCGCGTGCGGTTCACCGAAACCCCGCAGGCGTCCCGATTGTGGTTCGGGCTGGTGGTGACCGGCGGTTTGGCCCCGGGAGAGCCCAGCGGCACCGGTGGGAAAGAGATCGTCAGCGGGGTCACACAGTTCATGCTGGGGAAGGCGGTTCCGAACCCCACCACGGGTAAAACCCGGATCGACTACGCCCTGCCATTGAACGGGAATGTTTCCTTGGGTATTTACAACGTCACGGGCCAGCTGGTCCGTGAGCTGGTGAAGGGCCCGGTCCAGGCCGGCCAGTGGGCCGTGACCTGGGACGGACGCGATGCTTCATCCCGGAATGTGCCCGGCGGGGTATACTTCTACAAGCTCACGGTCAGCGGGGAGCGGTCTTACAGGGCAGTCAAGAAGGTCGTGATCCTGAAGTAAAGGTAATTCAGATTTGTCTTTGCCCCTTGAGCCGTCTTGACAAAAAGGATAAGAATCCATTATAATGGATTTAAATCCAATGAAAAGAGATAAGACGATGCCGCCCGAACTGCCTGCGGACTTCTGGGGGACCAGCCTGCAGAAGGTGATGCTCTTCCTGTGCCGCCGCCCGGAAACCGAGTTTTACGACCTGGAGATCTCCAAGCAGTCCGGGGTCAGCCGCAGCGCCACGAACTACGCCCTGCGGGACCTGGCCGGGCGGAGCTGGATAGAGAGGGAGCGGCGGGGACGGATGAGCTTCTACCGCGCCCGGCTGAACCATCCCCTGGTGCGGCAGGTGAAGGTGCTGGATGCCCTCCTGGCCCTGGAGCCGGCCTGGAAGCTGCTCTTTCCGCTCTCCGAGCGGGTGGTCCTGTTCGGGAGCGCGGCTGAGGGCCGGGACGTCCCAGGGAGCGACCTCGACCTGTTGGTGGTCACGAACCAGGCGGGGAAGGTGAAGCCTGCGGTTCTCAAGTTTCCAGAGGGGATTCAGGTGCTCATCAAGACGCCCGTAGAGTGGGCCGGGATGGCTAAGAGCCATTCCGTCTTCGCCCGGGAAGTGGAACGGGGGTTGGTGTTATGGCAGAGGCCCTGAGCCCGGAATTCAAGGAGTGCCTGGAGCGGGGCCGCATCCGCCGCTTCGCTTCCGGGAAGGAGCTGGCCCCTTCCGTGAGGTGTGAAATCAGAGCCTAAGGATTAGACCCGGAGTATGTCTTTGCCTCATCCTCAATCTCGTCTTTAAAGTTTGACCGACTTGACCCACATGCCCGGCTTGACCATGTTTTTTCTCAACCTTAACCTAAACCTTTCTTCCCATGTCCCGACCTTGTCCTAAATGCGGCTCCCCTGACCGTGTGCACCGCTCCCAAACCCGGGGCTATTGGGAGCGAGCCGTGAGGGCCATCTTATTCTTCAGGCCCTACCGTTGCCACCGGTGCGGGAATCGCTATTGGCTCTGGCAGGGCCCATTGCGGGACCCAGCCACGGCCAGGCCGAAGGCAGCCCGGATTACCCTCTGGGCCATCCTCCTGGCTATCGCGCTCTCGCTCGCCGTGGGATGGTTCCTCGTGACGAGGCTGAGCCAGGAGTCCTCAGAGGCCCCCTCCGCCACCCCTTGACCTTAAACTTTGCACTTGGAACCCATCACTTTCAATCTTGAGTAACACTTTAGGGATCATAACCAGCGCGATGCCAAGGAGGTTGCCATGATGAACAAGCAGGAAAACATCTGGGTTTCCATCTTCCAGAGATCTGGCCAGAGGTTCGTGTGCGGGGTCTGCGGTTTCGCAGGCGATTTTAACCAATTCCGGCAGGCTTTCTCCGGGACCGGGACGGAGATCATTTTCTTCTGCCACAGTTGCGGCAATGCCTTGGTCTTCGACACCGAGACCAAATCCATGCGGGCCAATACCGGAGAGTTGATCCGCCCCGAGACCTCCCTCCGGGGCCGGTGGTCCTGGATCGGGCCCAAGGCTCTGTCCCTTGCAGCCCTTGGTGTGAGCGTCGTCATCCTGATCCTGACCGCGACCCTGTTCTTCCGGATGGAGTCCCGGATCGGGCGCCTGGATGACCGCCTCGTCACCCTGTCCACCCGCCCAGCTCAGGCTCCCGGGACTTTAGGCCGCGTGGATCTCAAGGATCCAGGTGCTCAGGAAATCGGCCAGGGCTACGCGATCCTGCCGCGTTCCGCGACGAGCGAGTCCGGGGGAGTCCGTGTTCGAGGGGTGGTCGTGAATGAGAAGAGTCTGGCCGTGGACGCCGAATTCCGCTTCTCACTCGGAGGCCGTGAGGAGACCTTCACCGTGGCTAACCTGTCCCCGGGGACCGGCGAGCCTTTCGAGGTCTTCCTTCCCGGTGCCGCGGAGACCTCAGGCCCAGCCCTGGTCGAAGTCCTCGCCACGAATCTCCACCTGGACTGACTCTTCCGGCGCAGGTCTCAAGCGCCATTTATCGGATTCCACAGGCAAAAGCAAAACAGGGACCGAAGATCGGTCCCTGTTTCCTTAAGGATAACCCGGAGTCTAATTATCGGCTTTCGAGGACGGGGTATCTTTCACTAACCGGCTGCCCCCTGAAGAGCCTCCCTGGTCTCCGCCCGGGCTTTTCGGCTGGAGGGTCGGGGTCCGGGGGGCCTCAGGTTTCGGCGCCGGCTGCTTGGGGCGGTCGTCGACTTCCTTCGGCTTTTCGATCTGTTTGGAAGGGGCATCCCTGGTGTCTCTGTCCGAAGGAGCCTCGATCGCCCCGGCATCCGAACCGGTCCCAGAGATTTTGGGTAGGGTCCTGGGGTCCGCGATCCTCGGGCGCTTGGAGGGCGGAGGTGGCGGTGGCGGAGGAGGAGGAGGCGGCGGCGGCGGCGGCGGAGGCCTTTCTCCGGGAGGCCTTCCCCTGGGAGGCCTGTCCCCATGGCGGTAGTGCCCGTAGTGGCTCTCGTATCCCCCCCAGTCCGGATAGATCCAGTACGACTCCTCAACCACCGTGGTGTACTCGGGACTGGGGTAGACGATCTGGACGCCGGTGGGCGTCATCCCCATGGCGTTGTTGATCCGGTAGACCTGGTTTTTCCCCAGATCGCGGGTCGAGTGCACGTGGAGCCAGAGCCCGGCGGTGTCTCCGGGAGGGCGGTGGATCCACCCCGTCTCCTTGCACAGCCACCCCGAGCCGACGGTATAATGCATCCCGTCGGTCCTGGCCAGGATGGTGTCCCCCAGGGGTGAGACCGCGTAAAGGTCGAGGTCGATCCGGGAAGAGTCGAAGGCCAGATTGAGCTTGATCGCGGCCACGGGCTGGCCGTTGATCTCCTCCGGCCAGTCCCAGTAGTACCAGTCATCGGAGCGGCCGGTGACCATTTCGGCCTCGACCCCGTCGACGACCTCGTTCCCGCTCTGGAGGGCGCCGTTCAGGGCGAACTGGGACAGGAAGACCGGCGCGTCGCGGGGCGCGGCCCCGATGCCCCACAGGGCGTAATCGTCCGAGGCGTTCCCGTGGACTTGGGCCACCCGCAGGAAGACGGGGTTCCCGGAAGGCCCGTTCTGGTAGAGGATATGCTGCGGGCCGCCCACGTTCCTGACCTGGGCGAGAAGCCGTCCGGGGCTTCCGTCCAGGTATTCGAAGAGACAGGCGTCGTATTTGCTGACGGCCGGGTTGGAGCTGGACAGGGACCAGTTGATGGCCTCCCCGGGCCCAAGCCAGTAGCGGTACCAATGGGCCGTATCCGCGGGGTCGTTCCGGTCGAAGCTGCCGATCGTCCCGCCCGGCCCGAGCGAGGTGGTGTGAAAGCCCGGGGAGTTCGACACCCAGGCCGTGTAGGGTCCCGGGGTATACTCCGTGTAGTAGCCGGCGGGCTCATGCCTCCGGTAGGTCGTATAGACGGTCACAAAGGGGGTCCTCGGCCTCCTCCAGTGGATCACCCTGTGCCGGCCCCATCTCGGGACGAACGGGCCCGGCAGCCTCGGGGGCCTCTCATGCCCCCAGGCCGATGCCGCAAGCCCCAGGAACAAAACAGCCATCCATTTCTTCTTCATGGGTCGTCCTTGTTAAAGGGATTCCTAGCTGACAGTTAGACCCCTGTCCGCCTGAAAAGGTTTAATGCCAAAACCCGGCCTGCCTTGGGGCGGGTTCGGAAAACGTTTCGGGGAAACAGGTTTCCTGTTATAAACACTTGACTTACGACCCTTGCTTGTGATAAATTTATTCATCCTGTCCGGCCCTTGCAGTGGCCGGCGATGCGTCCAGCGGCTCAAGCGGTCCTGCACTTTAAAAGCCCATTCCAGGGGAGTGTAAAGCGATGAACTCCAGACGAGCCTGCCTTTCTTTTCCGTTCCTCTTCCTTGTGCTTTTTCCCCTCTGGTCCCAGGCCGGGCAGATCCGGTTCAAGCGCTCGGGCGAGATCCCGGCCTCATCGATCGGCATCGCCGAGACCCACGTCAGTTATTTCGGCGCCTCCCCGGTGGGGGATGACATCATCGCCAAACTCGCCGCTTCCGGGGTGAAGTGGGTGCGCGTCCTCCTGCCCTGGGACGGCGTCGAGGTAGACACCACCAGACGGTACCGCTTCCGGGACTTCAAGGCCAACTTCGCAAAGCTCACCTCCGCCGGGATCACGATCTATATCTGCCCCGGGGCGACCAACACCGCGTATCATCCCCGCAATCCAAACCAGATCGTCCTTCCGGACAGCCTGCGGGCTTACCGCGCCTGGCTTGCCTTCCTGAAGGCCGCGACCGACACCTTAAAGCCCTGGGTTCACAACTGGGAGCTGACCAACGAACCCAACATCTACGGGCAGTGGCTGGATACCACCAATGTGGAGCAGGACTACTTGACGATCTCCCGGGCCGCCGCGGACACCATCCGCTCCAGAGATCCCCAGGCTACTTTTTCGCTCGGCGGGCTCTCACTGATTGATATCCCGTTCCTCAGGGCCTGTCTCGCAGGCGGAGCGGGAAGTTATGTGACCAAGGTGGGCATCCACCCGTATCGGCCCTGGCCAGAGCTCAAGCAGGACACCATCGCTTATTACTGGCGTCCCAACCATCATTTCGCCAGTCCCTACGCCTCCTATCCGCAGGAAATTCAGGCTCTTAGGGACACCATCGCGCGTTACGCTCCCGGGCTCGAGCTCTGGGATACCGAGGCCTGCTACATGTCCGACTCCCTGGGATGGAATCCGATCTGGTTCAGCCTGAAGGCCTCGGAGACGACCCAGGCCAAATATCTATCCCGTCGCTACCTCATGAACCTTGCCCAGGGGATCCCGCTCACCACCTGGACCGTTGCCTGGGACTTCCTCTCCCTGATCGGAAACCACGGCAAGACCTCCTGGGCCAACGACTACCGCAAGAGGAGGGACTACCAATTCGTGGAGGCTCCCTCCATGGGCCTGCTTTACACTCCCCAGGATTCGGCGGGGATCTACTCCCGCGAGGCCGAGGATTACTCCCGGATCGTGCCCGCGATGGCCCGCATCGCCGATCCCATGGCCCAGGGCGGATACTGTCTCTGGACCCCGGACGGCTCCCGGTTATCCGGGGAAGCGTACTACGACACCCTCGCCCTCCAGGGCCTGTACGTCCTGTGGAACCGGGCCCGGGGTTCAGGGGACACGGTGTCCCTGTTCATAGCGGGGTTGGACACCCTGCCGGTAACCATCCTGATGAACCCCACTATCCAGGACAGTTTCCGCTGGAACATCAGCCCGCGCCTCTCCGACACCGGTCTGATCGACTACTTCCGGCTCGGCCCCGGGATGCACAGCCTGGGAGTCGGCGCCCTGGCGGACGTCTGGGACGGCTCCCGCCTGGATGCCATGAAGCTCGTCCGCGTGGACACGAACTGCACTCCGAAGCGGGGATACCTTGCGCTCCAATCCATAGCCACCCTGTTCGACTCCCGGGTCGTGCCCGCCTCTCTGGCTTGGGACACCACCAACCTTTCGGTCCCGGACTCGGCCTGGAGGAAGTTCTTTCTTTACCCTTTCCAGGACACGTCTAACGCGAATATCCTCGTTGTTCCCTACTGGCTTGGCCTCATCGCCCAGGACGCCTATCCTGGAGGCCAGCGTTTCACCCTGACCCTTGTCGTGGACTCCTCCCGGATCCACGAACCCATCCTGGTGAGCCTTCTGGATGGCACTTTTTCGTCCCCATCCTTCAGCTGGGCCTCTGGCACGGCAACCTTCGACAGCCTTCCCGCAACGGACTATCCCTTCTGCCTCATCCTGGACAGCCGGTCCGTCGCAGCGGTCCACAGGGATCCAGGGAACGAGCCCGGGGGTCCTGGTCCGCTGGCGCTATACCCGGCACTTCCCAACCCCACACGGGGCACAGCCCAGATCCGTTTCGACCTGCCCCGTAAGGGCAGAGTCCGGCTGGTGCTCTACAACCTCCTTGGCCAGGAGGTGCGAACCCTGTTCGACGGCGAGGCCTCTCCCGGGTCGCACCTCGTCAGTTGGGACGGGTCCCGGGCTGCGTCCGGGGTCTACTTCTGCCAGCTCCGCTTCGGCAGTCAGACGTTAACCCGTTCCTTCATACACCTGCGGTGAATCCACAATTATCCAAGGAGTTGGACGTTTGCGTCAAGACGGAATGGGTCCGGGGATAGAGTTCATGGAAAGGGGAGCTTTGCGCAACGTGTTTCTGGGCGCTCTGGCCTATGGCGGGGGGGGCACCGTCTTCTGGATTGGCTTGACCGCGATGAGCATGCTTTCCAAAGCCCATGGGCTGCCGGCCGCGGAGAACCGGGACAATTTCATCATGGCCGCCTACCTGGTCGGCGTCGGAACCGGGTTTAGCACGCTGGGATTCATCGTGGCTACCACCCCCTGGCGGAGCTGGAGAAACCAGCCCACGCTCAGGGTCGTGCTTCTCTCCGCCGGCCTGGGGCTTTTCGCATCCATCTTCCCGGTCGCCGGGATCACCTTTTTCCTGCCCGGGCTCCCGATGATCATCCGGAAGTTTCCCCTCCCGGGCATGGTCGTCTATTATTACTCGTCCCCGGGAGTAATCTGCGGTCTATTCGGGTTCTTTCTTTCCCGGGTCCTCCCGCCCGGAAAGCGGTCACCCGGCTGACCCGGCTTTGCCATGGGGTCTACGGCGGTCGCTGCCCGCAACTCCGTGAGGCAACGGCTCCTTTTCGTTCAGGGTTTTGATCAGGCCATTCCAGGCATTGACAGAAATGTTCCGGTGTAGTAAAATGAAGCGTCCGGGTCTGCTGGTCGGGCCGGATAGGCGGGCAGGGGAACCGGATCGGAGAGGCCTTGCCGGTCAGGCGATCATTTGGGATTTTCAGCATTCGCTCCCGGGCTTTCGCGAGCCGTTATCCTGAAGGGAGGGTTCATATGAGTCGAGGGAAGTGGCTGGTCTTGGTCCCCGGTCTGCTTTCGCTTTTCGTGACCGTGAGGGCGGATCCCTGGGACGATCCCGTCCGGGTCCTGCACCACCGCAGCGGGAGGGACTGCGGGGTCTGCCACGATACGACCTTTTCCCTGGCCGGGACGGTCTATAACGATTACCAGGGGAGCCAGGAGATGGCCGGGGTCCAGGCCACCCTGATCGACTCCCTGGGGGCCCAACCCTGGACCGGGGTCACGGACTCCGTCGGGAATTTCTGGCGATACCTGCCCGAGTTGCCGGGGAAATACCTGCCCCGGGCGGGCTCCCTCAGGTCCCGCTCCTGGCATGCCCTTCCCGGGCTTAAATCCTGCAATGCCTGCCATATCGTCGGGGGGAACAGCGAGAGGATGTTTCCCTCGGACCACACCTTCATCAACACCGAGAACGACTGTTCCGGGTGTCATCATTACCCCCGGGCGGAGTCCTATGCCCTGCTTTCCACGCCGGGGAGACTGAACGGCACCCCGGTGACGCCTCCCGTGGTCCGCGACCGGGTCATCATCGGAAGTAACACCTTTTACTTCGCCCCGGATTCCGTAGCCATCACGACGGCCCGCCCGGATATCTTTGCCCCCGGCTACTACTCGCTTTACGATGTCCTCCTCTCCACGTCCCAGAAATACGGGTTCGCGTTGGCCAGCCACTACGACACCACGTTGTACACCCATGTGATCGACGCCATCAACGGGAACCCCGGCCCCTGGTGGTTCCACGGGATCTACCAGGGCGGGAGCACGAGCGAGAACAACAACCAGCGCATGGACGCCTGGCTCTACAAGCCCCATTCCACGGTCGCGATGTATACGGTGTCAACCGTCCTGCGGGATTCCATTATCCGGGAGTTCCGGGACGAGATCACGACCTGGAAGTACTACCGCAGCATCTATCCGGACGGCCGCACGTATATCCCGAGGGTGACCTTCCGGGTCCATCCCTCCGACTATCACGGCAATCCCCCGGAGTCGGACCGGGATGCCTGGGACCGGACGTTTTCGGACGTGATGGTCCTGCCGCACCATGTCCGCACCACCGGCCGGGCTCCCTGGGGGATCATCCCGGCCCCCTTCCAGCCCGGGGTGATCACCTCCCTGGACGTCCTGCTTTCCCTCCGGGACCAGGGCCTGCTCAACTGGGTGGAGTTCGCCTGGTTCGAGAAGATCAACCACAACTTCCTGCAGGATTTTTACGTCCAGGCGGTCGGGGCGGACACCTTCTACACCCATGCCTCGGGCTCCCAGGGGTTCACCTACACCACGGGGTATAACGCCGACAACCAGCAGCCGAACCAGCGCATCCTGCACGTCCACCCGGACATCCATCAGATCTACGTGACGGATTTCGAGGCCTGGCAATGGACCGAGCTGGGTCCGCCGTACTATGGGGACGATTCCCTTCCCTCGGGGGCGGGTCAGCGGGACGGCCACACCCCCTCTCCGGGCGCCTCCGCCCTCCTGCTGAACGCCCCTAACCCCTTCCGGGAAGGAACGGTCATCCGTTTCTCCCTGCCCCGCGCCGGGCGCATCCGGCTTGCGGTGCACAATCTCCTGGGACAGGAGGTCTGCGAGCTGGCCTCCGGGTTCCGTGTGGCCGGGGCCCACGAGGTTCCCTGGGACGGTCGCGATGCCCTGGGCCGGGAGGTTCCGGCCGGGATTTACTTCTATCGTCTGACGATGTCCCAGGGGGTGGTGACGAGGAAGCTGATGATTCTGAGGTAGGGGAAGAAGGTCCGGAGGGATGAAGAAGGGTTTTGTATAATTCTAAAACCCCAAATGAGGGGAGGAATTCAGAAATGAAGCGGCTCAAGTTCTCTCGGCTCGCGCTCGGCGTCCTTTTCAGTGCAGGCATTTCCCTCGTGCCCAATCTCGCCTCTGCCGACTGGGTCACCCAGACCTCGGGCACAACCAATGGTCTTTACTCTGTCCATTTCCCCGTGGGCGCACAGACCGGATATGTCGTGGGGGAAGCGGGCACCATCCTGAAGACCACGGATGGGGGAGCGAACTGGGCAAGCCAGAGCTCGGGGACCATCGAAGAACTCTGGTCCGTGTATTTTCCCCAGGACGCTCAGACCGGCTATGCCGCCGGGGGTTATTGGGGCCAAACCGTCGTTTTGAAGACCACATCTGGCGGGACCATCTGGGTCGATGTCTCCCCGGACACAAACCAATTGATTCGGTCCATCCACTTCCCGTTGGATGCCCTGACAGGCTATGCCGTCGGGGGTGACGGTAATTGCA
>Ga0315294_10005116_pt1 | contig 14381 bp, 18 predicted proteins | sample YL17G13_40_MG_FD_203626 | JGI IMG/M metagenome (GOLD analysis project Ga0315294, IMG submission 203626) | Sediment microbial communities from Yellowstone Lake, YNP, Wyoming, USA - YL17G13_40 | ecosystem: Environmental > Aquatic > Freshwater > Lake > Sediment | place: USA: Wyoming | collected... | reverse complement strand
TATCAGGAGGGCGAAGTTGAGGTATAGATCGAGGATTCGATGACACCAGCAGGCTGCAGAGCAAGATCAGACCGCTCGGGCGGTTGATCGGCAACGATCCAGCACACCTCACAGATAGCGAGAGCTTTGTTCTTGCCGGACAGCTTGTTAGCTGCAGCACGGGGATCATAGATACCCGAACCTTGGGCCAGACCAGAAGCAACAGAGCCACCCAGGTTGGCGGTGGTGAACAGTTTCCAACGAGTGTCAGCAGTCAGAACAGACAGGCTGCTCGAATTGATGATGTTGGTGGAACCGACAGCACCATTGACAATGCGACTGTTCGAACCAGTCAGGGTCGTACCGAACTGACCAGACACCACGGTGGTGGTGTCACGCAGACCTTGGCCCACGGCGGGGATTAAGGTCAGCCGAGGAGTGGCAGAGCCACCGGCGACGCCGGAACTCACGACATCGCCGCCGTCTACACGCAGAGAAGTGCGGTACACGAAAGCACCAGAAGGCACAGTAATGCCATCGGTGATGTCGGCCCGAATGTCCTTGTGGAAATCGGGGGAGGGGATAATAACGTTTGCGTTCAGGAAAGGCTGATTCGCAGCGTTTTGACCGGAACCGTAAGGTTGGGTGTAGTAGTCAAGCTGGTTATTGGTACCCAGAGCTTGATAGCTCAGGTCGACATAACCGATAGCTTGCTGGGCAATCCAACCGGGACGGAACACCACGCCCACAGGGCCACCGATAGGTTGGTCGGTGAAGCTCGTTTGAACGCCATTGGCGTTCTCGAACTGCATGGTCCTTTCTTCGTGCCAGTAACGAAGAACGTTCGTGTAGTTACCAGGATAAATCTTGGCAACCGAGAGCTGATTAGGGTTGATAGTCATTGTTAGTTACCTCCTCAAGCGTCGAAAGAGTAACCAATGGTGACGAAATCAGCATTCAGAAGTTCGAAACCTGCGTACAGGCTCCAAATCATCATGATGAAACGGCTGAAGTCGTCGTTGTTGTTGAGGAGCACCTGGGCATTGTTGCCACCGATGCCAACACCAACAGCTTGAGGACCAAAGAAGATACCAACAGCAGCGTTATAGTTAGCGGTGCTGGAAGCAATGGTCGCGCTCTGAGATTGAGTAGGCATGTTGGTGCTTTCGAAGAAGCGCACGCCCTCAAACACAAAGCCAGTAGGCATAATCGGCTCGCCAGCCACGAAGGTGGCTTGGCCGAAGCCTTGACCCATGTACAGAGCAGCGTTGGGCTGCATCCCGGACATGAGGGGGTTGATCTGACCATTGCCAGGATAACGAGCAACCTCGCGGAAGTCGCTGTTCTGACGAAGGTGCATCAGGAAGGTCGGATCGCAAACGCAGCGATAGAAACCGTCCTGGAAAGTGGGGGTGTTCCGCTTACGCAGGCTCTTCACCACGCGCAGCAGGTCATCCTTAACGTCGAACTTAGCTTGCTCGGCGTTGGTGTAGGTCAGAGCGCCAGTGGCGAGATCACCAGGGAAGTAGTAACCGCCTTGGGTATCAGAAGATTGACCTTTGGAAACAGTCTTCAGGAGTTCATTGATGAACACCCGATCACGCCAACGACGATAGTCGTCGAGCAGAGTCAGGCTGCCGATGGATTGGTGGAAAGTGGTGAGATTGCCAGTATCCAGCAGGAGACGCTGGGCAGTGATCAGAGTCTCACGCGCAATCTTGAAGGTGCTGGGCTGAGTGGGATCACTCGGGTCAGCAGGGCCTGTGTACTCGCGAAGCGTCACGAGCACTTTGTCCTTCACAATATTGCGGCTGTTAGCAGTACCGATGGTCTGCTCGGCAGTGCGCTCGCGAGATTCTTTGGAGCCGGGGTTACCGAAGAAACGGTAACGATCGAGCTGTACAGTCTGACCGGGTTGCTTCGAGAAATCGTGAACAACTACGGGTTCCGCAGCCATCTCGACGATGTATGCGGGGTGGGGACGGTACAGTTCAGCACCAAGAATCTTCGGAAAATCATTATCGATAAACATCGATAATATCCAAAAGAAACTACAAAAACAATCTTAAAACATGAGGATCATTAAGAGTAAAAAAATTGTCGCACTTTTAGCGGTTTAAATTTTAGTCCCAGGACTAAAGGTCCGCACCATGTTACGTACACCTTCTCCGAGCACACCATATATAGAAGCATAATTTGGAACATACCTTAAAGATTTACCTCGATAGCTGTTACGGACCGGTGAACCCATTTGACCAGGTACCCCTGTATAACGAGTCTCCGTGAGGCTTTGACAGTACACGGGATAGTGATACACCCACGCGGCGCGAGAACCTGATGTGTCGTTAGTTGGATTAGTGAGCGTGGGGGAAGCGATTGTGGGGTGTGTTACACCACCGCCAGTAATTCCTCCACCATCTACCGTGTTGTCATTCGAACTAGGTGTTTGAAACGGAGAATAAAGCTGGTTATCAGGAACTTGTTCGCCATACCAAGTATGTGTACCGAAGTTACGTAGACCAGGTTCAGGCCCATAAGCAGTTTGAACACTCGCGTTAGCGTTACTGTAAATACCCTGCGCACGAAAGCCAACGTAGCTATCTAGTAATCCAGACGCATGAGGTTGAATATTTTCGTAGTTAGTCCAGTAACCAGAAATAGCAGGAGGCACCGCCCGCCAATCCGTAGTGAAATAACCATTGAGATTCGGAGGACCTACTGGAATACGACCAAAATCAGCACCTTCATCATTAACCCCGTACCAAGTCTGTTGTACCCCAGAAGGGGGTACATACCCACTTGAAATAGTTAAGTACGTGTCGGTGAGATTTAAGTTGTCACCAGTACGCTGAGGGCCCGACTGGATCGGGTGATAAAGGTTTTTATCGTATTTCCAATTAGTCTGCGCTGCGTATACCATAGTGCCACTCCAGCTTATTTAATTGTACTTGTTCTAAAATATTAAAGAGCTTGTAAGGGTAAATGTCTTCCCACATAGAGAAAGCCCTTACGATGTTTTTCGAAGACCCAGAAGCATCTATAGCTTGTTTTTCAGGCTCAATAACAGAAAGTCTTACCCACCCACGGGGGATTAAAAAAGTTATTCCTTACTTAATCAAAGCTTCTCTAGTCGGTTACATGCTGGCAACTTTTGTAAGCCCGGCTATTGAAGAAAGATTTAAGCTCACAAAAAATGAGGCCATAGCGACCGCATTTATTATTGGTTATGCCGGAATTCGAATCTTGGCGGCAGCTGAGCGTATAGCCGAAAAAGAGCTAGGACGCCGACTAGGAAAAGATAAAGAAAATGATATTAGTCAATAACTACAGACTCATCAAAAATATCAGTTGAGTTAGCTTCAGGTTCGGTTGTTTGAGGGACAGGAGTCGACTCTTTAGTTTCCTCTTTTTTGAGGTTCTCTTTGCGGGGGCGGTAATCGAGAGAGCGCATAATGCAAATCCGTTTAACAAAAGGATAACAAGAAAAAAGCCCTCGTAAAAGAGGGCTTGTTTAAGTTTTACTTCAACTTATCAAGCAGGATCCATGAACAGCAGTTTGCTGCGCATAGTCTCAGGGCCCATTTGACTCAGGTAGCGCCAGGCATTTTCAGGGCTGCGGTTCATCACATCGCTGAACTGCTCCCACTGTTGCTGGGGTGCGGGACCATTGGCTACACCGCCTGCATTAGCAGGAGGAGCAGGCATGTCATAACGAGGCTGATAAGCCTGAGCTTGTTGCTGGTAGTTGGCATTGTCGCCGTCGATGTCCACGGGGACAACCTCCGTGAAATAACGATCAGTGTAGTTAGCCAGATGGTCGGGATCAATCAAGATGGTCTGCATCGCGTCGTGGCGAGCAGACAGTACATCCATTTTCTGAGCTTGGTCAATGAGGAGATCCTCAAGCGAGCAAGCGTACTGGTTCAGGATGCCAGGAGCTTCGATCCCGAAGTGGTTAACGACCTCGGCGGTTACGGGGCTTACGCTCGTTTGCCGGGCCGTAGAAGTTTGCGAGGAAGTTTGGGTCGGTGAAGCGTTGGTAAACGAGGTCGGCGCTACCTGCTGTTCCTGGTAAGCCCAGGGCTGGGCCTGTAAATTCTGACTGCTCAGTTGAGTAGCCGGTTCCGTAGCCACCTGGTAAGGCGACTGTTGAACCTGGCTGAGGGACTGAGAGTTCACCTGGGACAGCACCCGTTCCAGGGAACCCATCGCTGCTTCCCAAGGATTGTTCGGGAAGGATTGCGACGTTAACTGGTTGAACTGGTTGCTGGTAGAAGGGGCCGTACCCTGTTGTACCTGCGACGGCGGTTGGGCCGTAGGTACCGAAGCTACCGCCGGGGTAGAGGTTTGCGCCACCCATTGTGGGTAAGCGGTTGAGCCCTGGTCTGAGGACGCCACCGGGGAGACCGGGCTCGGGGTTGAAGCTTGGATCTGCTGGCTCATAGCTACCCGAATAAGTTAGTTCTTCCGCGAGGTGGTCGAAGGTCCTGTAAAGAAGCGGAGTTATGTTCAGTCTAGGATCAGCCGCAAGGGGCTGATTAGGCGCAAGGGGATGCGGCGACTGCAACATCTGGGTTAATAATACCATAAATTGTTGCATAGCTGATTGAGTTTGTTGCACCATGCGGAAGGGAAAACCCTTCAACATATCAGCTCTCTCAGAGTCAGTTTTTTCAGGAAAAAGGAATTTAAGAGCGTCAACGCTATCCACACCAAGCTCTTGCAAGTTACGAACAACGATTGACTTTTGGTTAATGTCATACGCTGTGTCTTCGTAAACATCACCCTGAAACCTATAAGTAACAGCGCGATCTCCATCCTCAGGTAGCCCAATAACCCCAGGAGGGACTTTATTTTCTTGCAGAGCAAGTTGAATGGTTTCAGTAACTTTAGCTTCGTAACGAGTTACAGTTTTTTGATATTTTTCAAAATTTTCTTCTGTTTGTTCTTTTGGGAGACTTGGTTCTTTGAGCCCAGCAGCTGCAATAAACGATTCACGGAAAATAATTTCTTGGTGATAGATCATCATCTCTAAGAGACGATTGAATCCATAAGTTAGGAAGCTTTTATTTTTACGAAGAGCCGTGGCTTGGGCACGGCCCATCAAACCTTTAATTTCTGTGGCGGTAGCGCCAGCTGAAATTGAAATCTCATCAACACCACCTAGGGCCGTACGGATCTCTTCTCTTAAAAGAAGTGTGTAACGGTTCATGTCGCCGTTAACCGGATCCGGGGTCATATAACCCACGCGGTCGGACGGTTCAACGTTGGCAATAATGCGCGGAACACGCAAACCGCCGCCCATTCCAGCCCCAAAAGGCTCACTTACGCGAGTCGAAGGACTATCAAGACCAGAAAATCCGCTTTGACTGCTGATTGTCGGCCTAAAAGTACTTCCGGCATCACTGGCTTCGACCAGATCGCTGCGGGGGCGCGAACTAATCAGCGTGGGGTTGCCAAAAAACTCAATATTTTTAGCAATGTTACGAATTAACTCGTCATGGAGCACAAGTTGCTCCATAAACGGATCAAAATCACCTTCGCCTTCTGTGCCACTAGTGTTCGGCTTGTTTAAAACCTCAACAGCAGGGATAAAACCGAGTGTGTTAGGCCGTTTCTTGACTGGAGATAAGACAGAACCAGGTTCTAGATCAAAACTGAGCTCAGTGTCGGTTTCTACTTCACTAATTTCATCTGCTGTAATAGTTAAACGTACATATCGTTTATTTTGACCATAACTATTACTAGGCAACCCAAGACTTGCGTGCTTAACCTTATAGCTGTAAACAATAATTACTTCCTCAACCTCACCATTTAGATCGTGATACACACGATATTGATTTTTATTGAAAAAATAAATTTGATACTTAAGTTTTGGATTGGGGCGGAAATAAAACAACCCACAACCGTCTATTAAAAAATTGCGAATAATTGCAGGAAAACGAATATCTAATTTATTTAAAGAAATAACGTCATCTAAAAAACGAGTACGACTTTTGTACGTATCTTGATCACAATAGAAAGTAAGACCCTTCTTAATCATCAGAAGGATCATTTGCTGAAGATGGCTTAAAACAACCATAGTCGATGACTGGTTGCTTCGATCTTGAGTGCGAGACGCCTCTAAGATCTCGTTAAACCTTTTCCTAGTCTCAGTCGAGCTGGCCATCTACACACATTACGGAAAATTAAGACTTGAAAAAAATCACTTGCGGAAGGTAGCTTCCTTGGCTTTTTGAGCTTTAGCTTTAGCCCGTTTGCGAGTTTCCATAGATCCAGTGAGTTCCTGACCACTAGGAGTCTTTTTAGACTCACGGTCAGCTGCAAACTTCTCAAGGACCTCGGCAGGCATTTTGTCAGACATCTGGCAAAAGATACGCTTTGACTCGTTCCAGTTTAACCGCTTCCTTAGGCAAATTTTCGATCGGATACGAGGTTAACAGATGATCTTCACGACCAAGCATGTCAGTATTACCTTCTTTAGGTTCAAACTCATCACAGAGTTTCTGAACTTCAGGACGATCCCAGATGTAGTACTCAGCGATAGACCGCAATTTAGTCTTACGCTTATCAGCGTCACCCATCCAACTTAAATGCCAACCAGCGTCCCTGTTGCCAAAATAACGATTGTTCTGCGTGGCACGCATAGAGGATAACGTACCGAGTTGTTTTAAACGTCCTACTGTACTAACCACACCGCATCGCCAATCAAAAAGCTCATTTTTTGGCGAAACTAGCTGCCGATCAGCTCGTCCGTAGTGCATAGACATGCTCAAACGGACAGTCTTTTCCTCTTCCTCTTTGACTACTTCTAAGAGTTCTGGAAACTTAGCTGGGTTTGCAATTTCATCACAATCCGAACAAATAAAAACTGTGTCGTCAGGCATCATATGCAGTCCGACACCTAAAGCATCCCGTTGCCCTCGTTCACGAATCCAAGGATCGGGAGCTTCCTCAATAGAAGGTAGTTCAACGTGAAGAACCTGAATTTTCTCCTCAGGTAAACCAAGCTCACGAATAGTGTCTAAGCACGTAAATGGCTTCTCCTCTCCACGGTGTGTACGGTTAGCATCCGTAATCAAAAAACCATCCACGTGATCTTCGAGCGCTCTGATCCTGAGTTCAAGGATTTCGCGCTCGTTAAAGTAACAGAAGCAATCTAAAAGCACTGTGACAAAAGAGTGTCGTACTATATTAACTCAATCGCCCAGTTGAAGGTACTTCGTAGCTTTGTCTTTCGCACGTTTTAATAAATTCCCATTGGAGCGATCTAAAATCGTTCCTTCATCAGACCCCACTCCCGTGGACTCCTCATTAGGAGGAACAGGAGCCTGTGTAGTTTGTGCATATGTGTAATCAGTTTCTTCATCCGCTAAACTCTCAGCAAACGCATTACTAGATGGTTGATTAGCGTTACGCTGCTCATCAGCAGCACGCATGTTCATTTGGTAAGCCTTAGCAAAACCAAAAGCAGCCTGATTATAAGGATTCATTAGTAAAGCACAGAGACGCCATTAACGCTGCCACTGATCAAAGCTGTACATGCAATAGGAATTAAATCATCCCCCCGTAAGTTGACGGTAGTTATGTGCTGACCAGGTGCATCTGAAAGCTCGACAGTAAGATAGTCCCCCGAACTGATTGGCTTAGCCTCAATAAATACTGCTCGACACGTAGCAAAGTTTTTACGGCCTTGCGCAGGAGCCCACCGGAAACCACTTGCGTAGGGCAGCATAGAAGTCTGCCCATACATAGAGCCAAACGCGCGGATATCCATATAGAGCGACTGTTTTGTCTATCTTAACGCGTTAACTGTTCTTCTCCAAATAACTAATTAAGCGATCTAAATACCACCGAGCTTTCTTAAGATCTTCTAAACCGTTTTTGTGTTTTTCCCTCGACACGTACTTAAGCACATTCATTTTGCAACCGCCGCAAAACTCTTCAGGAGACAGGCACGACTCCATATAGTCAATTGTCTCAATAGAACCAGGGTTGTAGTGATCAGGGTGATTTACAGAATTACTCATAACCAAACATCTCCGTAATATCAAGTACGCGACCCAGTTTATCCTCTAGTTCCGAACTGTATTTTGTGTCGCAGTGCTCGACTAAACCGCAAGGAGCAATCTGGATTTTATTACCAGTTTTTACAATAGGTACGACTCGACGATGCTCCTGCCCTTCTCTCAAATTCTCAAAAGCAAGTCCCATAGAACTCCTATCAGCGATGGGCCAACAACGAAACTGGGTAAGTTCAAAACTTTTTACAGGATCTGAACTACTGGAGTTTATATATTTTTCAGCCATTTTCTGATCAAGAATCATCATCCCCATATAAGGATTGCCTAGTGAGACAAATCCTACAAACCAATCGTCTAGAGGCATTAAATGAGATTCAACTTGATAGGGTCTATCGCCCCACACGGCTGGAGTCGGTTTATTTAACTGCCAGACACGGTGGTTGTCGAAAGGTACTAATTTAGATTCATAAGACTCATAGCGACAGAAGCCTGGTTCTAGGTTTAGTTTATTTAATTTATCTTTGTATAAAAACCAATACAAGAAATTTTCGTTTGTAAAATAAATATCATTCTCTGTATATACATAGAAGTCGTAATACTGATTTAAAACTGCTTCACGCAACATCTCTTTATGTGCCCAAGTAAGAGAATAACCTTCCCAAAACTCAGAAGCTACAACAATATGCAAAGTATTAAAAGTAACACTAGACTCAATTAACTCTTTTAAAATATCTTTATCAGCTTTGTGTTCATAATCAATATAGATAAAAATATCCTTTATACCAGGTATTTCTTCGTAACCACGGAGGGTTTTAAGGAGGACATCAAATCTGGATAAAGGATCATGAGCTGTAATAAAAATCAAAAATTTGTAGTTTTTCATCAATATTCCACCTCAAAATTACCTCGACGCTGCAGAAAACAAACTAAGTGAGTGTATGCGTCCAATAAATCGTCATGGGACGTTGCTCCGATATTAATCAACTGATCAAATAAAATATCAAATTTACGATATCTATTAAATGTTACTTTTTTATTCTCCAGAAGACCTAAGGTTCCTCGAAAACGAGAAATTTTATCTCCTCTAAAACCTTTTACCTCATGAATGTGAAGGTTACCTAAGCCCCACTCATTCAACATAACTCGTCTTAAGTCAGCAGCTAGAGAAGCCTGATAGGCAACTGATTCAACGACTAACGAACAAGTCGAGTAAGTCGGAAAGTACTTACCATCACTATCTTCTTGAAGTATTCCCCATTCAATAAGCATCTTACATAGTAAGTCTATTTTTTCAAGGTTACCTATAGAGCGTACCTGATGCGCGTCAATAATATAGTACTTATCTTTTAGACGACCCCCTAATACAAATGCTGTGTAGTCTGATGTTTCATTTTTACTAGCTGATAAATCAATCCCTACTGCGAGGCAGTCAAACTCTGTTACAACGTCTCCTTTAACTAACAAGTCTGGCGAAAGAACTAGATCCGAAGTCATCACAGGTTGTTGTTGATATTGGAAAGCAAAGGCAACCGGATCAAGCTCTTTTTGTGCAAGCAAGTAATCGACACTCCATTGCTCAGGCCAATAACTAACTGGTTCGCTATCGTCGTCGTAAGTCAGTGCTTCTTGTTGAACTTGTTTCCAGCCTTTATCAGGCACAAACATTGTTTTATGAATATCTAGTGGGTGAAATCGAGTACCGAGACAAATTGCTCGCCCACCCTCAAAAATAATTGGCGAGATCACAGAACTCCAGTTGTTGTTCATTTCTTCCCTAATAGTAGGATTTTTAATGTCAGTACTGGATTTAATAGGGTCATCTACAATAACAAGGTGAGCACGTTTTGATGTGATAGAACCCCTAAGACCCGCAGCTCGGAGGGTAAATTCTTCGTCGCCCACACGGCTTATGCCTGCATAATCAAAATCGATACTCCAACCAATATCCGATTGCATTCCTGAACGCAACTGAACTTTTGGAAAAATCTTTTTATAAGCTGAAGAGTCAATAATCTGCTTGATAATACGGCTCTTAGGAATAGCTGTGGCGATGTTATACGAACAATAAATAATCTGCAGCGGTAGCCCTGCAGTAGTATGACGTCCAATAATCCATGCAGTAAACATATTGAGCACAGTAGACTTAGCACTACCCCTAGGCGCTAAGATATCTAAATTAGGTCCTGCAATATCTAAAAGATATCTATTACTCTCACCTGTAATTAAGTGTTTATGCCACTCCAGCATATGAGCTGCTGGGGCTTTATCCATAATTGTACAGAACGTATGAAAGTCATTAGCGGCACGTAGAAAAATATTATCAATCGCCCCAGTCTCTGAATCCACAGCTTTTGTTGCGCGAAGCTTTAGGGCACGACGATATGCAAATGTCTCTCTGCTAGGCATGTGATTTAAGAAAGTGTCTGTATACTGATAGGCAAGATTCTACTGCCAAATGGCAAAAATTCTCTGGTACGGCGACATCCTTTCAAACACAGGATTCGCCAGAGTTACACACAGCATTCTTGAGCACTTAGCTGACACACACGAAGTTGTAGCGTTTGGCATTAACTACAACGGAGATCCTCACGACTTACCCTTCAAGGTCTACCCTGCAGGTACTCAAAACCCATCCGATCGCTTTGGTATCGGGCGCCTACCTCAGGTAGTACAGACGGAAAAACCAGATTTTATCATTTGCTTAAACGATATCTGGGTTGTCAACCAAGTCTGGGAACGAGTTCACCTCCTCAAAGACTCGCTCAACTTTAAATTTATTGCTTATTTTCCAGTCGACTCAGCATATTACGTAAGTTCTATGCTCGATTACATAAAGGATTGGGATTTTGCAATTACTTTTACAGTGGAGCAGGCTCATAGGCTGATGGCTCAGGGCGTCCAACCACGACTGCTTGGAGTTGTGCCGCACGGCTTGGATCAAGGCAAGTTCTTCCCTATTGAACAAAACGAAGCCCGCAGAGCTCTACGACTCCCAGAAGACAAATTTATTGTTCTTAACGCAAATAGAAACCAACCTCGTAAACAAATTGACTTAACAATTAAAGCGTTTGTCGAGTTTGCAGTAGATAAACCTGATACCCTCCTCTATCTCCACATGAGCGAAAAAGATCTTGGATGGGACGTACACGCAATATTTGACACTGAAATGAAACGCCGGGGACTATCTTCTGACAACCGCATGATTATGACAACGGCAAATATTGACTACATTAATGCGCCACCAGATGAGTTACTAAATAAAATTTATAACGCATGTGACGTGGGAATCAATACAGCCAACGGAGAAGGCTGGGGACTAATTCCATTCGAGCACGCTTCATGCAAAAAGCCACTTGTGTTGCCTAACCACACGTCTTTTGGAGACATCTGGAAAGGAAGCGCTTTGCTTGCTGATGTTGCCGCCTGGGTATACGACAAAGACCTTAGCGTAGAGAGAGGTATTGTCGATGTTAGTGATGCTGCCGCAAAACTAACAAAACTATACGCAGACAAATCTTTTTATAACAACGTGGCCGAGTCATGCTTCAAGGTCACGCAGAATCCTGCCTATCGCTGGGACCACATTTCTGAAGCATTCAACAAAGCCATGGAGGAGCTGAGCAAGTGACACAATTTCATCGCTATCGCACCTATCACAACAGCGTAGCTTGTCGAGCTTTTGCTCCCACAGAGTCTGGCTTCCCCTCAGTTTTTGATCAAGCTTATGAGATAGGAGGAACGTTTACCAAAATTACATCGGGGTTACCAGCAGACAGCTTTGCTAATTTCAGCCCCTGTGTGATCCAGCACCGAGGCGCAACTCTGATCGCGTGGCGGTCACAACCCAAACACTTCGTGTTCAGACACGACATGAAGTACTTCTATTATAACAATACTCCTACAGATATCTATATTGGTCAGATGTTAACCGATGACACAATTGTAGCTCCTCGAAAACTAATCAACAAACCACACCGACTCAGTTACGAAGATCCTCGTATTTTTGTGTCACCCGATGACAATCTGATGTGTCAATTTGTAACAAGTACTTACGCAACAAAGTGGGACACAACAAAACACAAAATTATAAAAACACCGAAAGTTTGTACAGGAGCTGTAGATGAATTTGGGAACTTAGTCGATAAATTTTATCCACCAATAGGACTTAACTTAGAGGAAGGTAAAGCGGAGAAGAACTGGTGTTTCTTTTCTGATTTTCAAAAACTAAGGCTTCTTTATTCAACACAACCAATCGTCATCAAAACGCCAGGCGAGTCTGACAAAATTATCGACTCGTCTTGCTTGAAACAAGTGACTGGTGAGCACCCAACATTTAACTCAACAGCACCAATTCTTGTAGAAGACGAATGGTTGGTTTTCTATCATTGGAAGTTCATGGCTCACGAGATTGATAGACGTCCTTATCTGATGTACGGCCTTGGTGCTTACACATTAGATAAAGACTTAACTCGCGTCACGAAGATGCTCAATGAACCTCTTTTTATAGGTTCTACAAACGATGACCTAGTTACGTGGACTGACCCCGTAGGTAACGACATCTCGAACCAACCAGCTTGTATCTTGCCTTTCGGTTGTTTTATGGATCAAAACGAAGATTTAGTTATGTCACTAGGCGTGAACGACTACTTCATGGGTATTTTTAGAACACCTGTGCTCAACGTGCTCTCGTTACTAGAACCTGTTGGGTAAGTCTCAACTTTTTTCTTCTTTTTCGATGGTCGACCACACAACCATCGAGGCATCTTCTAGTAACGAATATATAGTAGGAGCGTCTTCAAAGCTGTTCATTAGCTCACGTATACAGCGGTCAGCGCCAGCTAGCAACAAACCTCGGCGATCTAAGCCATCTGTAATTTGCCTGACCACTTGAATGTGAGAACGAATTTCTTTTTGAAGAACAGCAATTTTAGTTGCGGCTGTTGCGTGGTCCAACATGCCCGTAAGGGTCATTTGCCTTACGTTGTGCAGGTCGATCTTTAAAGAGTCAATCTCAATAAGAAGTATCTTACGAAGATCTTCCTTGGGATACTTTTCCTGCACCCAGGCCGTAAGATCAGAAATTGAACCTGTATAACTTGGCTTTAAAAACCGAGCATATAGATAAGCCTCAATATCACTCGCGGCATTTTTTGCGTAGTGTTTAAACGCATCCTGCTGAGACTTGTCTAAGGAACTAAGCCAAGTTCCAACAAAAGTTGAATCTCCAATAGTTGATTTAATCACGCAAACATTCGTGTGCCGGCGAGAGCCGTATTAACTCCAAACTGTTTTAAAGCTAACTGACCTTTGGTAGCCGCTTTTGTTCGTGCTAAGTCACCAAGTGTCCGCACTTTGTCTAACTGAGCTGCATTTTCAAACTGCTGGGCACCCAAAGCCAACAAACCTTCATTTTGTGCGCGAGTTTGAGCAATTTTATTAAGCGTTTCAGCTTGGTTTTTAGCTACGTCACCACGCAGCTCCTCTTGAAACGAACGAACTTTAATGTTTGTAGTGCCAAGTTGATTGGCAAGTTGATTTTGTCCAGCCAGAGATGCTGAACCAGCTTGTGCTAGAAACTGAGGTGCTTGAAGCTCCGTGGCCAACTTAGCTTGACCTAAGCCATATAGAGTGTCGAGGCCCTTGCCAGATGCGTAACCAGCTACAGAAGATTGCAGCTGAGCATCCTTTTGAGCCCGCTGGAGTGCTTCAGTCAATATACTTAATTGAGCCGAAGCTTTAGTCGTAGCTTCTTGCCCAACTGCACCAGCTAAAGCGCCCTGAAGCAGGCTCACTCCCTGAAAAGCAGCAGTCAGAGGGTTGTTTTGCGCAGCCAATTGCGCTGCATATTGCGCGTAAGCATCAGTAGATTGACTGCCGCTGCTTTTTTTACCTCCAAGAAGAGAAGGTAGTAAGCTCCCACCGACACCTGTGGCTAAGCCTCCAAGAACTGCTGGTAGAAGAACTGCTGGTAACGCCATGATTAACTAATGGTGGATGAAGGAGTACCAAAGCTGGATCGACCTTGGCCGGCAAGAGAAGCGCCGCCTTGAAGAACATTGGGATTAGGCATACCAGCGGTATAAGCCAGTTGCATCATCCCTAAACCAAGCGTGGCATCTCGATTAATTTGCGCTTCAGTGATGCCACGCCACGCGGCAATCGTATCACCCTCGATCTTTCGGCGAGTTAGTTCACGGGTCTGCTCCATACCCGCAATACGATTAAGCTCTTGGGATCGCTCCCAGTTTGCTTGATCGATTGAAGCCCGATCAGCATATAGCCGCGGGTCTAAGTTAGCGAGTGCAATTTTTGCTTGAAGCTCGTTAGACCCCTTGAGCTGCTCCAGTAAAGCGGCTGCTTGAGCTCCACCAGCTCCCG